>Ga0182018_10004806_pt1 | contig 11169 bp, 9 predicted proteins | sample 812P2MmetaG_FD_120490 | JGI IMG/M metagenome (GOLD analysis project Ga0182018, IMG submission 120490) | Permafrost microbial communities from Stordalen Mire, Sweden - 812P2M metaG | ecosystem: Environmental > Terrestrial > Soil > Wetlands > Permafrost | place: Sweden: Stordalen | collected...
GATCTCGCGGCGGCGAAGTGGACCTGGCAAAACGATCGCGCCGCCGGTCGCGGCTCCGACACGCTGCCCGGTGCCAAGCGCCTGTTTCTGCCGATGCACACCGGGCGCAGCCTTATCGGCGTCATCGGCATTGACAGCGACAAGGCCGGCCCGCTGCTCACGCCCGATCAGCGGCGGCTCCTCGACGCGCTGATGGATCAGGGCGCGCTTGCCATCGAGCGCGTGCGGCTGGTCGAGGATATGGATCGCGTGGAGCGCACCGCCGAGACCGAACGTCTGCGCGCGGCGCTGCTCACCTCGATTTCCCATGACCTGAAGACACCGCTTGCCTCGGTGCTCGGATCGGCGGGTACGTTGCGCGACCTTGCCGACAAGTTGACCGATGCCGAAAAGGTGGAATTGTTGGGAACGATCATCGATGAATCCGAACGGCTCAACCGGTTCATCGCCAATTTGCTCGACATGACCAAGCTCGAATCCGGTGCCGTTACCCCAAAACTTGCGCCGCACGATCTGTCGGAGATCATCGGCTCGACTTTGCGCCGAACTGCGAAAATCTTAAGGCATCATTCCGTGCAACTCGATCTTGCCATCGACGTGCCCATGGTGGCGCTCGACGCTGTGCTGTTCGAGCAGGTCCTGTTCAATCTCCTCGACAATGCGGCGAAATACGCCGCGGCCGGCTCGACCATATTCATCCGGACCTGGCGCGACCGGGATTCGGTCTCCCTGCAGATTGCCGACGAGGGCGAAGGCATTCCGCAAGACGAGATCGAGCACATCTTCGACAAGTTCTATCGTGTGCAGAAGACCGATCAGGTCCGGCCCGGAACCGGCCTCGGGCTTGCTATCTCGCGCGGCTTTATCGAGGCCATGCACGGTACGATCATGGCGGCGAACCGCCCTGACCGCCGCGGCGCCGTGTTCACAATCAGGCTGCCGATCGCAAGCGAACCGCAGCGGCTGGATACCGCCGCATGAGCGCCACCCCGCTTCGCGTGCTCGTGGTCGATGACGAGCCGCCGATCCGAAAGCTCTTGCGCATGGGCCTTGCCGCGCACGGCTATCAGATCCTCGAAGCGCCGAATGGCAAAACCGCGCTCGAGCTTTTGAGCCAGTCGCCGGATTTGATCATTCTCGATCTCGGCCTGCCCGACATGCAGGGCCACGACTTGTTACGCACGATCCGGACCCGCAACGAGAGCGTTCCCATTGTTGTTCTTTCCAGCCGCGGCGACGAGGCCGGCAAGGTTCAAGCCCTTGATTGTGGCGCCGACGATTATGTGACCAAGCCATTCGGCATGGACGAACTACTCGCCCGGTTGCGCGCGGCGCTGCGGCATCAATTGCAGACGCACGGCGAGCGGCCGGTTTTCCGGGTCGGCGATCTGTCCGTCGATCTGGTTCGGCGCATCGTCAAGGCTGGCGACAAAGAAGTGAAACTTTCGCCGAAAGAATACGATCTTCTGCGCGTACTGGTTCAGCATGCCGGCAAGGTGCTGACGCATAAATTCCTGCTCGGCGAGCTGTGGGACAATCTGACCGACGCGCAATATCTGCGCGTCTATGTGCGGCAGCTGCGGCAAAAGATCGAGGCCGATCCGGAGCGTCCGCAATATGTGCTCACCGAAACCGGCATCGGCTATCGGTTGCGCGCGCCCGATTGACGCCGCATCGTCTACGGCAAGCGCATCAGCGCTTCGCCGACGCGAACGGTCGCGCCCTCGCGAACATTGTCGCACAGCGCAAAGCCGTCCGGCGCGAAGACGATGATGGTCGAGCCGTGCTCGAACCAGCCAAGTTCCTCGCCTTTGCGATATTGGCTGTCACAAGCGATGACGGCGCGGCCGATGGCATAGTGATTGAGCCGTCCTTCGACCGCATGTAGGCGAATGCCGGCGACCAGAATCGCGGCGACCGCCACCAGCGTGACCGTGTCGCGACTTGCCGCCAACGTCATCCGCAACACCGCGCGCTCGTTCTTGCAGAACAGACGCTCGACGCGCTTTAGCGCGATCGGATTGACGTTCCAGGTATCGCCGGAGACATAGGTCACCTGATCGAGGCGCGCGTCGTGCGGCGCATGGAAGCGGTGATACATGCTCGAGGTCAGCCGCAGCGTCACGTAGCGGCCGTTGCGATGCGCTTCGACGAGTTTTGCATCGCCAAGCAGGTCTTGCAGCGCGTAGGGAAAGCCCTTGGCCTGATACAGAGCGGTTTCTTCGATTGCGCCGCAGACGCCGACGATGGCGTCGCAGGGGCTGACCAGAATATCGGCCGCGCCGTCGATCGGGCGCGCGCCGGCTTTGAGTTCGCGGATGAAGCAATCGTGCAGGCTGCGGAAATGCGCCTTCTTCGCTTCCGCCAGATCGAGGTCCGCGAACAGCCGCCAGGTCGCGATCGAGAGATCGCGAACGAGCGGCTGCTCGATCCGGCTGAACCAGCCGATGAGTTGCGTGACCAGGCGCCGCGGAATGCGGTTGGTGAGCAGGAAATTGATGTCTTCTTGTTCGAAGATCCGCAGGATTTGAGTCCTCACTGTCATGCGATTGTAAAAACTCCCCGCTAAACCGCGATTCGATGGACGGCACTACGACTCTGGCTTTCTACGGGCTTGGCGCCGCGGCCGTTGCGACCTCGGTGGCGACCTTGCGAAAGCGGCTTGAACTGTCGCAGGCCAAGCACCGCTCGCTCGCCGGCCACTCCCGCATCGCGCGCCGGTTTGCCGGCCTGGTGCCGTTCTACGACTACGGCGAAGACCGCTTCTTTTCTTCCGACGGCGCGCCGGCGGAGATCGCGGCGCGGCGGCGAGCCGGCTTTGCCCGATTGTCGGCGCTCTACAAAGCTCGCTTTGCCGAATCCATCCGGCGCACCGCGCAAGCGAGCGAGACCATCTCCGATCTGCAATTTACCGACGCCTATCGGGTGCCGTTTCAATACGGCCGCATGGTCAGAGCGCAGCTGCCATCCGCCGCTCTGGTGCAATCGTCGAGCGGCGTCACGATCACCGATCTCGACGGCAACCAAAGCTATGACCTGACCGGCTCCTACGGCGTCAATGTCCTCGGCTACGACTTTTACAAAGCGGCGATCGAGCGCGGCGTCGCGCGCGTGCGCGAGCTTGGTCCGGCGCTGGGACTTTACCACCCGGTGATCATCGAAAACGCAAAAATCCTGCGAGAGATTTCCGGGCTTGATGAGGTCTCGTTCCACATGTCGGGCACCGAAGCCGTCATGCAGGCGGTGCGGCTGGCGCGCTACCACACCAAACGCTCGCATCTCGTTCGCTTCTGCGGCGCCTATCATGGCTGGTGGGGCGACGTGCAACCGGGTGTCGGCAATCCGGCGCCGGCGCGCGAGACCTATACGCTCACGGACCTGTCCGAGGATGCGCTGCGCGTCTTGCGGACGCGGTGGAACATTGCCTGCGTGCTGGTCAACCCGCTGCAGGCCCTGCACGCTAATGCATCGGCGCCGAGCGATTCCTCCCTGGTCGATAGCGCGCGGGCGGCACATTTCAACAAGGCCGCCTATGCCGAGTGGCTCAAACACCTGCGCGCGATCTGCACCGAACGAGGTATCGTTCTCATCTTCGACGAGGTCTTCGTCGGCTTCCGCCTCGCCAAAGGCGGCGCGCAGGATTATTTCGGCGTGCGGGCCGATCTCGTCACCTATGGCAAGACGCTCGGCGGCGGATTGCCCATCGGCGTTGTCTGCGGCAAGCGCGAGCTGATGAAGCGTTTCCGCGACGATCGCCCCGCCGACATTTGCCTCGCTCGCGGTACGTTCAACTCGCACCCTTACGTTATGGCGGCGATGAACGAATTTCTGCGCTATCTGCAAACGGCGGAGGCAAACGCGCTCTACCGCGATCTCGACCGGACATGGGACACACGAGCGGACTTGCTCAACCGGCGCCTCGCCGCCGCGGAGCTGCCGGTCGAAGTGGCGAACATGTCGTCGATCTGGACCGTCTGCTACACCCAGCCGTCCCGTTATAACTGGATGCTGCAATATTATCTGCGCGTCCAAGGCGTGGCGTTGAGCTGGATCGGCACCGGGCGCCTGATTTTCAGCCTCAACTATACCGACGCCGACTTCGCAGCCGTGGCGGACCGTTTCGTGGCCGCGGCCAAGGCGATGCGGGACGACGGCTGGTGGTGGCACAACCCGGCGCTCACCAACAAGACGATCAAGCGGAGCATCTTGAAAGAGATGATCGTGCAACGCCTGTTGTCCCCAAGCCGGCGGCGAAAGCATTAGCTGGCGCGCGGCAATTCCTCGGCCTCGGCCTCGGCCTCGTCCCAGTGATGCAGACCGATCTCCGGATCGATCAGCTCGCCCCGCAACAGCGCCAGCGGAGCCTTGTGATAGATTTTGATGTCGTGGAACGGATCGGTCAGGATTTTGGTGGCCCACACCAGACCCGTCTGCAAATCCTTGATGACGAACAGCTGGAAGGTGCGGAACAGCACGCCGCCGATACCGATGGCGAGCCAGATTTCCGCGACCTGCCGCACGAATTCGGCTTTGCTCGCTGCCGGCCTGAAAATGCCGAAGAAAGTCGGGTTGAAATAGAGCGGCAGCGGCGACAGCGCCCAGATGGAGAGCAGCACGACCTTGCGCCGCAGATTATAGCCGACCTTGATCTCTTCCTTGTATTCGTGGCTCGCGTCGTTAACGGTGTCGTAATCCTTGGGCTCGAAGAAGAAATGTCCCGTCTGCCGTGTCGTCATCGCCACCAGCCAGCCGGCCAGCGCCGAGACCGCCGGATCCTTGAAGATCATCACATAGGAAAACAGGAAGCTTACCGCGCTCACGAAGTGAAGCGATTGATTGATCCGGCTATGGTGATAGTAGCGGTGATCGTCCCAGCGTTGCGTGCGCAAGGCATCGAGAAAGTTTTCCATTTTGCGATTTCCCCGTCATTCAGCAAATCCGTTGCGGCAGACCGGTTGCAACCGTCCGGTCTGGGTATGGCGATTCGGTGAATCCCTTGTGACAAACGGGCGTCGTCTTGCCGACGAGCCCGCGTGTGACGGCAGCGTGACTCTCGAGATTGTCGGATGAAGCAGTCCGTCAGCCTGCGGCGCGCACCGGCTCGGATTCGAAGACGCGCTCCGTTGCGCCATCTTTGCCGAAGCGGATCAGGCAGAAGTGCCCGAATGGCGGCATGGCGCGGCGCTCGATGAGCCGCATGCCGCGGGTGAGCTCGGCCCAGCGCAAGTAGCGTTCGAAGGAGAATTCGGTGCGCCAGCCGAGCTTGAGCGCCGCCGGCTGAAACCAATGTTCCAGCGAGCGCCGCAATCCGGCCTCGGCGCCGACGCGGCTGACCAGGACGATCTCGCCGCCGGGCTTGAGCACGCGGGCGAACTCGTCGAGCGTCGCCTCGGGGTTCGGCACCGTGGTGATGACGTATTGGGCGACGATCACGTCGAAGCAGCCGTCGGGGAAGGACAGATGTTCGGCATCCATGACCCACAAGCCCTCGACATTGCGCAAACCCAGCTCGGCGACACGTTCCTCCGCCTTGCGCAGCATCGGCGCGGAAATGTCGACGCCGCAGAGCCGGCAGTTTTTCGAGTAGTGCGGCAGCGAAATTCCGGTGCCGACGCCGACCTCAAGAATGCGTCCGCCAACCCGTTCGGCGGCCGCGATTGCGGCGTGCCGGCCCCGCTCGAAAACCGCGCCGAACACCAGATCGTAAACCGGCGCCCACCGCGCATAGGCTTTGGTCACCGTCTGCTTGTCCAAATCCGCGTCAGACAGAGTGCTCATGCGTGATCCTTGTGTTGCAGCCGGGCACCAGCGTCTGCCCGTCGGGTTGAGATGCTGTTTCGGGTGTCGTCTGCTCGGCTTCGCGCGCCGCGCCGACCGCGACTTTGCGGGCGTGGCCGATGAACTGCCCCGCGCTGTTCTCCCAGGAATAACGCAGCGCGAATTCGCGGCATGCTTCACGCGAAATCCACAATGCCTGCATGCAGGCAACGCGAAGATCTTCGTTCAACACGCCGATCGGATTGCCGCCGATCACATCCATCGGACCGGTCACCGGAAACGCGGCAATCGGAACGCCCGAGGCGAGCGCTTCGAGCTGCACGATGCCAAAGGTATCCGTCAGGCTCGGGAACACGAAGACATCGGCTGCGGCGAGATGCGCGGCAAGGATGCCGTTGTCGAGCTGGCCGAGGAACTTTGCGCCGGGATAGCGGCGCTTGAGCTCGCCGACTTGCGGCCCGGCTCCGATGATGACTTTGGTACCGGGCAGGTCGAGCGACAGAAACGCCGGCAGATTCTTTTCGACGGCGACGCGGCCCACGGTCATGAAAATCGGCCGCGGGAAATCGAGATCGATCGCGCGGTCCGGCCGAAACAGATCGACGTCGACGCCGCGCGTCCACATGCCGAGATTGCCAAAACCGCGCTGGGAAAGCTCGGCCATGAGCGAGGGTGTCGCTACCATGGTGACCGTCGCGGCGGCGTGAAACCGCCGCAGCGCGTTATAAATCCACGCTTGCGGGATTGGCGAGCGTGCCGAAATATATTCGGGGAACCGCGTCGTGTAGCTGGTCGTGAACGGTCGGCCGGATCGCACGCAGTAAGCCCGCACCGCATGACCGATTGGTCCCTCCGTCGCGATATGGATCGCGTCCGCTCGCGCTGCCTCGATACGCTCGGCAATCCGCTTGCGGCGCGGCAAGGCAAGCCGCAGGCCGGGATAGGTCGGTACCGGAAATGTCCAACACCCGTCGGGAGAGAGAAATTCGATTTCAACGCCGAGCTTGGCGGCGGCGCGAGCCAGCGAGCCCAATGTTCGCACCACGCCATTGACCTGCGGACGCCACGCGTCCGTCGCGATCAGGACTTTCATTGCGGTGCTTTTGGCCGCGCGTGCGCGGCCCTCGAATTTTCGAATCGCATGCAACAAGAATTGCCATTTCATATCTCATTAGTGTGACGGTCACCGGGCGGCCCGCCCTGCCCCGCTGCGCTGCGATGCGGTCCGTAACAATGCTGTTACAAATGAATGGGAGCTTGCAGCCGCGATTCGCTCACGGAGTTGTTGGGGCTGGCAGCTCAAGATTTGGCAGCAACGAGTTTGCTCACGCGGACAATCATGCGCGGTGCCGGCCGGAAAAAGGTCAGCGTCGCCATCAGTCTCGCGATTGTGGCTGTCGCCATCGCCACTCTTTATTATTTGTTGCGTGGCATCGAAGCCGTCAAAGTCATCGCCGCGCTCGAAGCGCAGTCAGGCCGCAATATCCTGATTGCCGGCGCGCTGGTCGTCGCCGGCTATGCCAACCTCATTTGCTACGATCTGTTCGCGCTGCACACGATTGGCAAGCGCGACATACCGCTTCGCGTCGTCGCGTTTGCAAGCTTTACGAGCTACACGATCGGCCACTCGCTGGGCGCCGCCACCCTCACCTGCGGCCTGGTGCGGTTTCGCATCTACTCGTTCTGGAACGTGAGCCTCGTCGACATCGCCAAAATCGCCTTCATGACCGGAATGACGTTCTGGTTGGGTAATGTGTTCGTGCTCGGCGGCGCCGTGGTCTGCGCGCCGCAAGCGGTGAGCGTCATCGATCATCTGCCGATCTTGGTCAATCGGCTCATAGGGCTATCCGGCCTCTTCGCCATCGCTTGTTATCTGATCTGGCTCACGCCGCGGCCGCGCGTCGTGGGTCGCGCGAATTGGCGCATTGTCTTGCCCAATGTGCGTCTCACGCTGTTGCAAATCGGCATTGGCGCGCTCGATCGCGTTCTGGCATCGCTGTCGATTTACATGTTGTTGCCAGCGAGCCCCGCCGTCGGTTTCGCGACCATCGTTGTCGTCTTTGTCATGGCAACGCTGCTCGGAGCAGTCAGTCACACGCCGGGCAGCCTCGGCATCGTTGAAGCCGCGATACTCATCGGGCTTCCGCAATATCAGCGCGAGCAATTGCTGGCGACTTTGCTGACGTTCCGCGTGCTCGATTTTTTTCTGCCGCTCATTCTCGCCACACTTATGTTTGGGTTGCGTGAACTGCGGTTGTTGGCGCAAGGTCGGCGCGCCGCGTCTACGCCCAATCTTGTAAGGGGAACGCCGCCACGTTAAGGTCGCCGTCGGTCTGATTGGGGCTGGTGGTGACGAGTAGGATTATGGCTCCAAGGGTGCGGCCAACCCTTCCCCGGGCATGGCGGCGGCGCTCAATCGGAGCGGCAATTCCGGTCTACATTGCGCTGCTTGTTGCCTGCTTTGCCGCTTCGCCGCACGAGGCAGCCGCAGAAACTATCGAAGCGGCGCTCGCCAGAGCCTACGAGAATAATCCGCAGCTCAATGCCCAGCGCGCCATCGTTCGCCAGACCGACGAAGGCGTGCCGCAGGCGCTTTCCGGATATCGCCCGACGATCTCCGCGACCGCTACCGTTGGACGCGAATACTCCGATTTCAAGAATGTCATTCCGCCGACGCCAGCACTGGTGCCGCAGGGCGCGTCATTCGTGGATAGAGGCATGTCGACACCGCACTCGGTCGGCGGCTCCGTATCGCAGACGATTTTCAACGGCGAACAGACCGCCAATAAAGTTCGCGCCGCCGAAAGCCAGGTTTCCGCCGCGCGCGAAACGCTGCGTGTCATGGAGCAGTCGGTCTTGCTGGCGGCGGCGACAGCCTACATGGATATGTCGCGCGACAGCGCAAATCTCGAAGTGCAGCAGAACAATGTCCGCGTCCTCGACCGTACTCTGACGGACACGCGCAACCGATACGCCGCCGGCCAGGTGACCTCGACCGATGTCGCGCAGTCGGACGCGCAACTGGCTTCGGCCCAAGCAAGCTTGCACGCAGCCGAGTCGACGCTGATGACAACGCGGGCCAATTACCGGCGCATCATCGGAGTCGAAGCGGCGAATCTGGCGCCGGCCTCCTCGGTCGACCGGCTCGCCCCGTCGACGCTTGGCGCCGCGATTGCGGTTGGCACCGCGGAGAATCCGTCGATAACCGCGGCGTTATACGGCGTCGACGTTGCGCAACTGCAAGTGAAGATCGCGGAAGGCGCGCTGTGGCCGACGCTCGCCGCGCAATACAACGTCCAGCAGCAACTGTTTCCCACACTCAATATACCCAAGCAGTTCACGGATACGGTGATGCTGAACCTGTCCGTTCCGCTCTATCAGGGCGGCGCGGAATATTCGGCCATCCGTCTGGACAAGGAGACTCTTGACCAGCAAAGGCTGAACGTGGATCAGGTTCGCGATCAGACCCGCGCTAACGTCGTCCAGGCCTGGGGCCAGCTGCAAGCGGCGAAGGCGCAGGTCGAAGCCGCGATCCGCCAGAACGACGCGTCGGAGCGGGCGCTGACCGGCGTACGCAATGAGGCGATCGCCGGCCAGCGCACGACACAGGATGTCCTCAACGCCGAACAGGCTCTGGTGAATGCGCGACAAAATCTATTGGTCGCGCAGCACGATCGTGTCGTCGCTTCTTACAGCCTGTTGTCCGCGGTCGGGCGGCTTTCGGCCCAAAATCTTGCGCTGCCCGTCCCGGTCTACGGCCCGTCTGTGCATTATCAACAGGTCCGGGACTCCTGGATCGGCGTGCGCACGCCAAGCGGCCAGTAACACGCGCAACCGCAAGGCCACACACAAGCTCTAAATATCGCCCCGCGCCATGGCATGGATTGACGCAACAGTCCAACCATGCAGAATTATTGGCTGTACACTGATCGGTGTGGGGTATGGGGCTCCGATCACTATCGTTTGTTGCGTCGGTTGCGTGTCTTGTGGGCGCGTGCGGACTCACGGATCCGGTCGACAATCGCTACGATATGATCGGGCGCAGTCTGGCCGTCGCCCGCAACGAATCCATATTTTTGAATATCGTCCGCGCCAGCCACGATTATCCGCTGGCTTTCACGACCATCTCGCAAGTCACTCCCTCGATGACGAATGTGTCGACCTTTGCCTTGCCGTCATTCGTTGAAGGCCCAGGGGCCATTTCCCGCGTCACCACCGTCGCCACCGCTCCTGGCACGACCGCCCTCAACACTTTTCCGACCGGGGCGTCTCGCGACTTCATCTTCGGCAACACGACCGCCCAGAATCAAACGACCGTCAGCAGCAACTTCAATGTCGCGACGCAGGAAACGAGCGCGTTCTACATCGGATTTCTCAAACCGATTGATTTGCAGACCGTGGATTACTTTATCCGTCAGGGCTATTCGCGCGAGTTGCTGTTCTGGCTATTCACCGACACCGTCGAGATGAAAGCGGGACCCCGCGTCATCGGCATGCGCTACGATCCGCCGAATGACTATGGTTGCGACCGCACCGATCCGAGACACTTGTGCTTCCCCGATTTTATTCGCATCGCCACTGCCGCGGGACTCACGGTTGAAGAGCTGACGCAGCAGTCGGTCGGAAGCGCCGGTGGCAGCAAGGGCGGCGGCAGTTCTGGAGGTAGCGCCGGAGGCAAGGACACCAGCGGAGGCGGTGGTAGTGGCGGCGCTGGCGGCAAGACCGAGACGGCGATCTTCGCCAGATTCTGTTTCGACCCCGTCTTAGCCCGCCGCGCGCAAAACGACATGGGCGCGCGCTGGGACGCGATGAAAAAAGCCTTCGATGTTTCGCTGGCAAGCCCAAAATGCGGAAGTCATTGGGATCCGGTCAAGGAAGCTCAACAACCCCAGTCTGACACGCTAAACTTCAATGTCGGACCTTACCAGTTCAAGATTACGCCGCGCTCCGCCTTTGGCATCTTCGAGTTTCTTGGCAATTTGATGAAATTGCAACGCCAGCAGCAGCAGCAGCAACAACAACAAGACTCGGTCGCGTTCCTGCCGCCCAACCGGCTGGATCTTACGCAACCACCGTTACTGTTTACCGTGCACGATGACCAGAATCTGATCACGGTCGTACAAAATGGTACGCCAGCCTGCTTTGTCCACACGTGGTTCTATGACGGCGATTACTGTGTGCCGGAGGATGCCACGACCACCAAGCACATTTTCAGCCTGTTGGCCCAGCTCATCGCCATCCAGACCGCGGCCAGCGATCTGTCGATCACGCCGATCGTCCGCGTCATTCAATAAGCTTTGCCGGCGTGAGTCATCGGCGGTTTAGACGTCGCGCCGTCGCCGCCATTCGCCACCCGCAGCAACTTACTGCGCGACGGTATTCGGAGTCGCA
>Ga0182018_10004808_pt1 | contig 11168 bp, 9 predicted proteins | sample 812P2MmetaG_FD_120490 | JGI IMG/M metagenome (GOLD analysis project Ga0182018, IMG submission 120490) | Permafrost microbial communities from Stordalen Mire, Sweden - 812P2M metaG | ecosystem: Environmental > Terrestrial > Soil > Wetlands > Permafrost | place: Sweden: Stordalen | collected...
AGATGAAGGTCGCGGTCAATCTGTCGGCGGTGCAATTCAAAAGCAGCGATCTGGTCGGCGCCGTCGTCGATGCATTGCGCTTATCCGGTCTGCCGGCGAACCGGCTCGAACTCGAGATCACGGAAACCGTGATGCTACGCGATACCGACGCCACTCTCGCCATCCTGCATCAGCTCCGCGACCTGGGCATCCACATCGCGATGGATGATTTCGGCACCGGCTACTCGTCGTTGAGTTATCTGCGGCGATTCCCGTTCGACCGGATCAAGATCGACCAGTCCTTCGTTCGGGAACTTGGCAAGCAGGACGACTGCATCGCCATCGTGCGCGCGGTCACTACTTTGGGCCGCGACCTCGGCATCGCCATCACCGCCGAGGGTGTGGAGACACCGCGGCAGCGCGACACACTGGAGCGGGCCGGCTGCACGGAATTGCAGGGCTATCTTTTCAGCCGGCCGGTGCCGGCGGCTGAATTGATCGAAGTGCTGCGATCGATGGCCATGATGGAGAATGAATGGCCACGAGCCGAGGCGCGCGCATTGCCGCGGCTGGTGCATTCGGAAGAATGGGGGGCGGCCGTGGCGGAGTGAAATCCGGAGCCGGGAGCGGCGCTCAAGTCCGACACCGGGCGCTTCACACTATCAGACAGTGTCTAAACAGAAACTACTTCCTCTGACGTAGCCGGTGTGATCGTGCAGTTGAAGCCGAGTCTGGCGATTTGCCTCGCGAGCCGTGCGGCGTGTGCCTCGGGAGAGTCCCGTTGGAAGTGATCGGGGCCGAGGTCCTGATACAAGGTTCCATCCCGAAGCATATGATAGACGGCCGTCAGGATTGAGGCGGACCACCGAGGCGACGGAACGGACGGTTGTGCTGGTGGAGGAAGAATCAGCCAGCGAACCCAGGACGGGATGCCAATGGACCCGGGACATGGATGGAATTCAGGATGTTTCGCCGCGCCGAATTCCGTCGCCATCGATACGGCTGTAGCTATCGAACCTGTCACGGGCAAGCGGTCGCAGAGACGCGAGCAATTCTGGAATCAGGTCTCGACTTTTCGTCAAATAGCGGAAAACGGAATCCATTTCAGTTCGTAATTCCTCGGCCTGTCGCGAGGGCGCCGGCCCGATCGAACAAAGTTCGATGTACCTGGCGCGATCGTCGGCCAGACGGTCCAGCGGAATTGAGAGTCTGATGACGAAGCTGTGCAGACGTGCCCGAAGATCGGCATTCCGAAGACTGAACAGCAGTTCCCTGTTGCGATCATAAACGTCGATTTCGCGCCGGGCGAAACTCAGCAGACGCGAAGGCAGCGGATCCAGGAACGTGCCTCGCAGAGCCGCCTCCTCGGCGAGACGCAACAGCGTTTCGACGCCCGCCAGGATCTCGCCACTCAGCAGGGCGGCGTTCCGCGCGCGGCGTGAACGGTCGATCCAGATGCCGACCTGAGTCGCCATGAAACCGCCGAGGGCGGCGAGAACCGCGCCAACGATCACCGCCATGAGCGTTTGGGTAAAAGCGGTCATCCGGGTTCACGCGCTTTCAAACGCGTGCCGGCATCTTGAATTTGTCGAGAACTTTGTTCCGACGGTCATTCATTCAGAAACCGTGAGGGGCAACCAGAACAGTTTCTTGTCGCGCTCCACGAGGACAGCCACGAAATGGTGGTTCAGAGATGACCGCGCCGCGAAGATGCGCAGTGCCTGATCAGGCTCAGAGACAGGTGTCTGCTGGACCTGAACAAGGATGTCGTTTTTTTGCATCCCGCTATCGGCGGCCATTCCGGCCGGGTCGACGGAGGCCACCGTCACAATCGGCTTGCCATTTTCTCCGTGCCCGGAAACCAGTTCCAAACCAGGCGTCCGCCGCCGGTCATTGTCGAGGACGATTGGCTGTGCTCTGGGCCATGCCTCAATCGTGACGTGCGCCGATTCGAGCACGCCATTCCGGTATATGCCCAGAACGGCGTCACCGCCAACCGGCGCACGGGCCACCTTCCGTGCCAGGTCACGAGGGTCCAGCACTTTTTGCCCGTTGAAAGTCCGGACAACGTCTCCGGGCCTGATCTCCCCCGGTGGCGTCGTTTCACCGGGGATTTGCACCGACGTGACCAGCGCGCCATCGAGGTCCGGCACGCCCAGAGCCTCTTTAAGCATCCAACTGACCTGTTGGGTATGAATTGGCAGCATGCCCGCCGTAAACGCGCCAGTTTCGATGAGGCGGGTGAAGACGAATCGCAGCACACTCGACGGTATGGCGAAGCCAACGCCGGCGGACCCGGGGGTGGGCGCGAACATCACGCTGTTCATGCCGATGACTTCGCCCAAACGGTTGAACAGAGGGCCGCCGGAGTTGCCGTGATTGATCGCCGCGTCGGTCTGAAGATATTCGTCGAACGGGCTTTCCTTGATATCGCGGTTGACCGCGCTGATGATGCCGGCGGTCACGCTGGTATCGAACCCAAATGGACTACCGATCGCGAAAACCCCGTCGCCAACGCGCATTTTATCGCTGTCGCCAAATTGGACGAAGGGTAACGGATGCTTCGCGTCGATATGCAGCAAGGCGATGTCCGACCTGCCGGGCGCACCGACGATCGTGCTTCGGTAGCGCACGCCGTCGGCGGTTACGACGAACACCGAGGTCGCGCCGTCGATCACGTGTTTGTTGGTGGCGATAAATCCCGCCGGATCGATGATAAACCCCGAACCGACGCCCGAGCCGGCCTGGTCAGGCGCCGCCTTGGCCGCTACCCCGGGCTTGTCTTCTTCTTGTTTCGGGGGCCGCACGCTGATGACCCGGACGACGGCGGGCGATACTTTGGCGACCACGTCGGCGATTGAACAGGGTTCCGCGTCCGCGCGGGCAATCCATGGGATGACCAATACCAGCGGCAGCAGCCAGATGGCCACCAGAGCATGACGCGACCATCTCATGATTGAGCGATCCCCGAGGGACATGGGCCCACTCCCACCTGAGATACACCCATCATTTGATCCGGATCGCGGCAATCCTGGTAAGCACCGGCCCATCCCGGGCGCCTGTTGAAGCCCGGGACGGCATCAGTAGCCCGGTTGTTATTTAGTATTGCCGATACCGTTTTCGTTCGGCGACGGCGTCAGGTTTTGAGCCCTTTGTTTGTAGTCCGGATCGGCGTTGAAGGCGCCGCCGACAGGTCCCGGCATCGAGGTGCCTTCCTGGGCCCTCTGCTTGTAGTTCGGGTCGGCGTTGAATGCGCCGCCGCCAGGTCCTGGCATCGAGGGGCCTTCGCTCTGGCTCCTCTGCTTGTAGTTCGGGTCGGCGTTGAAGGCGCCGCCGCCAGGTCCCGGCATCGAGGTGCCTTCCTGGGTCTTCTGCTTGTAGTTCGGGTCGGCGTTGAAGGCGCCGCCGCCAGGTCCCGGCATCGAGGTGCCTTCCTGGGTCTTCTGCTTTTCCGCCGGGGTTGTCTGGGCGAAAGCGGGGGCCGAGAGGAGCAATCCGGCGGCCATCAAGGCGGCGGCGGCGTACCGGACGTTCATCGGAGACTTTGGTTCAGCGCGGGTTGGCGATTTGAAGCTTATCGTTTGGCCGGATGCGACAAAAAAGGTTTTGATCATGTGGACTTCTCCGAAGGAATCGGGTGTACGCGGGCATTGACACTGTCAACGACCGGCATGTAATTCTTGTGACTGGATGACAGCAGGCTCGGAATCTACTTAGTGGCGCCTGCCGTTTCGAAAAAATAATGGGCGATCCCTCAACGACCTGTGCGGCCCACTGCCGCTCCAGGCCGCCACTCACGCTCAGCGAACGTCATTTCCGGCGGGTTCAGGCTGGCGCATTCCTGGAAGCGGCCGGGCGGTTCGGTCACTCGCGGCCTGGAGTTGGTCGAGGGCATGGAGAGAACACGACCCATACTTTCGTTAACACAGACCTATGCACAGAGAAATCTTCCCATGGCGATTTTTGGCCGCGGAACTTCGTGGGGTCAAAGACTCCGGGATGTCCGGAAGCCGTGCGAAGTGAGCGCCCGCCGGATGATTGCGATCCCCGTGGCGGTGTTGGCGGGCGGAGATCCCGCGCGGGATGTACCCGCCCTGGCCGGCACGTGTCGGTGCTTCACGACTATCATACCGAGGTTTCCGGATCGCGGCCGGATCAACTGGACGCGCGATCGTCAAGGACCCAACCAATCGTGCCCCCCGTAAGACAGCTACCGCGGGTGCCAATCGCCGCACCGTTCTGGGAAAGCGGCTCGCCGCCGCGGCACGTGAGGGTCGCCGCGCATTTGCGGGGCGAGATCAGTCTTCCCAGCTACCAGGAGGCGGTTCCGGCAAGCGCCCAGGACGATGCACCAGATTCATGCATCAGGAAAGCGCTTTGATTTCGAGGTTCAGGCCATGGTGCGGGATTCTTGAAATGTGCAACTGGCCGGCCGTGGTGGGAATGCCGGCTTAGGCAGATTCCCGGGCTACCGCCGCTGCCATGCCTGGCGCTCGATGTCCAAATGGAAGGATACCCATCCAGGGAGAATGTGATGCCCAAACGAATTGAGCCCCGGGAAGCAATTGTCATGCTTGTAACAACCCTCGTTTTATACACAAACTTCCGCACAAGCCGATGAAGATCCTCAGGCGCGTTTTCGGGCGGCGTCGTTGATCTGGCCAGTGTCGCACATCGGTGATGTTCAACGGCAACAACTCGTGCACGCGCCCGGCCACCGCGAAATGTGGCACACCGGAGCCGTCCATCAATATCGGCTCGAAGCCTTTCCGCCGGGCCGTCTGACTCATGGACAGGCCGGCGCCATCGGGTTAGCATTCAACAGCATGGAAATCTCTCCGTCATCGACCGACACCGTGACCTCTCATCACCACACGCTAATGCGTGCCTACTTGATGGTTCTACGATTTCTCGACAATTCACCCCGGATCATCTTGCTGCCATTGTTCCAGGCACCCGGCATCCTGTCATTGAGAGTCATCCCGGTATCGAGGTTCGCCTTGCGCGTCTTTACCCTCGGTCACATCAAGCGGGTGGTGGAGGCTCTGGATCGCGCCTATCGGACGCGATCGGTGTTAGACGAACATGGTTCCAGCGATACTGACTGGACAAAGCTGCATGACCAGGCCGAGTCGATGAACGCGATTCTCCACGCTCCAAAACTCTCGCGCTGGATCGTGGCGATCTGCGGTATCGCTCTGATCCTTTTGATTGAGCAAACTCAATCAGTCGAATCTTCGTTGCTATTCAAGCTGCTTGTCGCAACCGTCATGCTCAGCCCCGAAAAATTTGTAGAAGTCGCATCGGAACCCGGCGCGCTCAGCGCTTTTTTCAGATTCGTCATCGTGTCGTTCTTGCTCTTCACCGCTGTCACGCCGATCCTGATCTACCACTTTCGTTTTCAGCGTGCATTGTTCAATTGTCCCGAGATCGCCTCCAGAAACGGGGTTGGAACCGTCGCGATCAAGGCGGTCTGGAAACAGATTTCGGTCGAGTCGAACAGTCTTTACGGGCTTGAAGCGCGGGTCTTCACGGCGTTCGGTGATACCGCACCGCGAGAGATCCCGTTCGATCTCATCGCGATTGGAGTCGTATACGGCTACCAGGCGGCGGGGCCGCGTCTCCTGACGGGCGTATTGGCATACGAGGTATATCAGACGAACCCGCAAGCCGGAGAACAATTGTTCGTTGCTGGCACCGTGATCGCGGCGGTCGGATTGTACATGGTAATCAGGAGCATGGCGGCGGCTCGCCGGAGAGCGAAGCTCGCGTAATCGGCCCCCGGTAACAGCCGCCAGGGGTGGGATGTGGAGTTCTGTATCTTGACCCGAACCAGCAACACGGGGGCGTGTCCAGCAGACCGTTGTCGAGACGGAGAAACGTTCTGACAAGGCATCATAACGGCACCCATTATTCCTTGAACGTATCACGAACTCAACTGATACGGTCAAGGGATTGTCCGGTGCACGTATCTTGACTCATGCACCATCCCTCACTCCAGCGGCTTCAACGCCGTCTGCTCGACATACGGCTTCATCAATGCGTCGGCCTGTTTCTGTGCCTCCGCCATCGCCGCCTCGGGCGTGGTCTTGCCGGACAGCACCGCCTGCACGCCATCCTCCAGCGCCTTCCTCACCGCCACCGTGTTGTAGGTGGAGAACCAGCCGCGCGCGTAAGCCAGTTGATCCAACGCCACCTTGGCATCTGCATGTTCGCCGAGATACGCCTTCATCTCCGGCAGATCGTATGCGGCGATCCGCGGAGAAAAATACCCGGTGAACCGGCTCCAGCCGCCGGCGATCTCGGGCGAGACCAGCCATTTGATCAAGGTCCACGCCGCCGCCTGACGCTCCGGCGAGTTGCCCTTCGGCAGGATCAGACTGGCGCCGCCGATCGGTGCGGCGTTGACCAGCGCGCGCGGCAGGAACGCCGCGCGATACGGGGTCTTCATGTTGTCGCGGACGAAGGACAGCGATCCGGTGGACAGCACCATCATCGCGGTGCGGCCCTGGAAGAACGCGGTGGTCACCGCGTTGGCATCGGTCACGCCCTCGGGCATGACTTTCCACTTATGCACAAGATCGTCGATGAACCTCACCGCGCCGATGGTGGTCGGTGTGTTGTAATACACCTCGCCACCGTAGCCGGGATTGTAATACTCCCCGCCGTTCGACATGGCGAAGCCGCTGGTGATCCAGCCGAGGTAATCGTACGTCCCCGGAAACATCAGCCCCCACCGCGACGTTTGCGCGCCATCGTGCTTCGCCAATTTCCGAAGATCGTCGACCCAGTCCTGCCAGGTCACCGGCGGATGATCGGGGTCGAGCTCGGCTTCCTTGAACGCATCGACACTGTAATAAAGCAGCGGGGTGGAGTTCTGGAACGGCACGCCATAGACGTGGCCGTTCTCCATCGCGTTCAGCCGCAACGCCGGCCAGAACTCCGCCATGAACGCGGCCGGCGTCTGGCCATCCTTGGCGGCCATATCGTCGAACGAAACGACCTCATCGTTGATGACATATTCGCGCACGAAATTGGCGCTCATGATCACGGCACCCGGAGGCTTGCCCGCCTGGATCGCCGCGCGGGTCTTCACGTTGGTGTCGTCATAGCTGCCGGTGTAGACGGCGGTGACGTGGATGTCCGGGTGCTCCTGATCGAACTTCTCGATCAGCCGCTGCATTTCCACCGCCAGTTTGCCCTGCACCGGCACCGGAAAGAACAGGTCGAGTTCGGTCGCGGCGCGCGCCAGACCCGGCATGACCCCGGGCAAAACCATCGCCGCCACGGCGGCCGCGGTGAACAAACGCATCGGAGTTCCCCTCATTTGATGCCGGAATACGTAAAGCTCTCGACGAACTGACGCTGGAACAACACGAACAGCACCAGCAGAGGCGCCGCCACCAGAAACGTTCCGGCGGCGACGACGCCCCATTCCGATCCCGCCTCGGCCCCCGACGTGAACGACGCGAGGCCCACCGTCAACACCTGGTTGGACGGCGAGGACGTCGCCATCAGCGGCCACAGGAACTCGTTCCAATGGCTGGTGACCGAAACGATCGCGAAAGCGGCCAGGCCTGGCCGCGCCAGAGGCAGCAGCACGCGGAAAATGATTTGCAGGCGCGTCGCGCCATCGACCAGCGCCGCTTCCTCATACTCGCGCGGGATATTTCGGAATGTTTGCCGCATCAGGAACACGCCGAACGCCGAGGCGAAGTAAGGCGCCATCACTCCCAACAGCGTGTCGTACAAGCCCAGAGACACCAGAGTGCTCATGTTCGGCACGATCAGGATTGGCGGCACCAGCATCAGTTGCAACAGGAATGCGTAGAACAGGAATTCCTTGCCGGGAAATCGCAGCCGCGCGAAAGCGTATCCGGCGAGACTGACGGTGACGCATTGCACCGCGAGGATGCCGCCGCACAGCAGGATCGTATTGCCGTACCACAAGGGGAAATGACCGGACGTCCAGGCATCGGAAAAATTCTCCAGGCTGAATGGCGGCGCCGGCAATAACGACGCGATGTCGGCCGACCCGGCACTCCCTTGCCGCAGACTGGCCAGCGCCATCCAGGCGAATGGAATTGCCCACAACAGCGCGGCGGCGCTGGGGAACAGCAATACCAACCACGCCCCCCTGTCATTGCGAGCGAAGCGAAGCAATCTGCCTCCACCATCCTCCGCTGCTGGAGATTGCTTCGCTTCGCTCGCGATGACGGGAGCTACTTTCCCGATGACAGGGGCGGCCTCTCCGGTGGAAGCGTTACGTTTCATAATGGATTCCACGTTCCAGCCCGCGCAGCGAGATCGTTGACAAAGCGAACAGGAACGCCACGCTGATCACCGTCGCCGCCGACGCCAGTCCCAGATCGTTGTTCTGATGCGCCTGCTGATAGATGTAATACAGCACCAGCGACGTTGAATCCGACGGCCCGCCCTGAGTCATCACGATCACGTGATCCACCTGCGTCAGCACGTTCAGCAGCGCGATGATCAGCACGAACGCCAGAGTCGGTCCCAACAGCGGCAGCGTGACCCGGACAAACCGCTGCACCGGTCCGGCACCGTCGATCTTCGCCGCATCGATCAGTTCGTTCGGAATACCCGCCAGTCCGGCGAGGAAAAACAGCATGTAATACCCGGTATTTTTCCACACCGTGATGGCGATGATCGAGCCCAGGGCGAGCGACGGATCGCCAAGCCAGTTGGTCTGATCCCATCCGGAACCAAGCCGCGCCAGATAATGATCCAGCAGACCGCCACCGGGCAGAAAAATGAAAATGAACAGCGAGGCCGCCGCGACCAGCGGGATCAGCAATGGCAACGCGATCACCGTGCGCAGCAACGCGGTGAAGCGCGTCGAGTCACGTAACGCCACCGCCAGGGCCAGCGCCAGAGTCAGACTCGGAACGATCGTCCCCGCCGCGTAGACCAGGTTGTTGAACACCGCGCCGCCGAAATGCGGATCCGCGAACAACCGCGCGTAATTCGACAGCCCGATGGTTGTCGCTGTGCCGAACCGATGCACCGTCAGAGAACTCGCCAGCACGCGCAGCACCGGCCAGTAGGTGAACGCGATCAGGAACACGAACGATGGCGCCAGCAAAAGATACGCGGACAGTCGCGGCCACGCCCGACGGCGGGTCGGCGCGAGGTCTCCTTGTCGTGCTGAACGCTCGCCCGCGACGCGTCCAAGGGTCGCGGCCTCACTCACTGTTTCACCCCGCATTGCCCGCCACCGCTGATACGCGCGCCATGATGAACCGTCTGTGACGGAACGGCGACCGTTCAATGACAAGCGGCCACCGCGGCACCCACCATCCGCCACGCGCGTTCTGACCCCCATCACCCGATTTCACCACCCCGTCCTCCCCGTCGGGGGATCATTACCAGCACGGTGCGGCGATTGATCCCCCGATCAGGTCCTACGGGAGTCGATCAAGTGCGGAACGAATTTTGCCACGGTTTCAACGTCATGGCCGCCTTTATGGCTGCCATCCACGTCTTTCTGGGTGCCAATCTCGCCTTTTGCCACATAGCCAAAGACGTGGATGGCCGGGCCACGCCCGGCCATGACGGTAACAGGCTGGAAATACGCCACAAATTCGTTCCGCACTTGATCGACTCCCGTAGGATCAGGTCGGGGGATGACGGCGGATGTGGGGTTGACGGCGGCCGAGGCGACACGCGCGTCCCGTGGCGTGCGCCCGGGACCAAACTGTAGCAATATGGTTGCCTGACGCGGGCGATAACGCGAGACCACGGAGGGACACCATGCTGGGCCTGATGCAGCCGCACGGTCTGCTGATTTCGACCATCCTGAAGCACGCGGCCCGCCACCACGCGGCCGGCGAGGTCGTGTCCCGCACCCACGAGGCCACGACCCACCGCGCGACCTGGGCCGAGGTCGAGCGCCGCTCTCGCGTTCTGGCCAAGGTGCTGGGGAAGCTCGGGATCGGCAGGGGTGACCGGGTCGGGACGCTGGCGTGGAACGGCTACCGGCATCTCGAGGTCTATTATGCCGCTCCCGGCATGGGCGCGATCTGCCACACCATCAATCCGCGGCTGCATCCGGACGATATCGGCTACATCGCCGATCACGCGCGGGACAAGGTGCTGTTCGTCGACCTGAGCTTCGCGCCGCTGATCGGGTTGATCCTGCCCGCGATCAAATCCCATGTCCGCGACGTGGTGATGCTGTGCGACGCCGCCTCGATGCCGGAGGTCGCGCTCGCACCCGGCATGCGGCTGCATTGTTACGACACGCTAATGGACAGCGCGGACGGCGATTATGAATGGCCGGCGTTCGATGAAAACACCGCGAGCGCGCTCTGTTATACCTCCGGCACGACCGGGCGCCCGAAAGGCGTGCTTTACAGTCACCGCTCGACCTTTCTGCACGCCTACGCCGTGGCGCTGCCGGACGTGCTGGATTTGCGCGCGACGTCGCGCATCCTGCCTGTCGTGCCGATGTTTCACGTCAACGCCTGGGGGATTCCCTATGCCGCCGCGCTGACCGGGGCCGCGCTGCTGCTGCCCGGACGGCATCTGGACGGTGCCAGCCTCGCCGCTTTCTTCAATGCCGAACGCGTGACGTTGAGTTGCGGCGTGCCCACCGTCTGGCTCGGGCTGTTGCAGCATCTGCGCTCCAGCGGCGAACGGCTGGAGACTGTGAAGCGCATCATGACCGGCGGATCGGCGGCGCCGCCGCTGCTGATCGACGCGTTCCGCGACGAATATGGCGTGGCGATCGAGCATGGCTGGGGCATGACCGAACTGAGCCCGGTCGGCACCTACAACGCGCCGAAGAACGCGCAATCCGGCCTGGCGGGGGAAGCGGCGACGCGGCACATGTTGAAGCAAGGCCGCGTTCTGTCGGGGATCGACATGAAGATCGTCGACTCGGACAACCATGAACTGCCCTGGGACGGCAAAGCGTTCGGCGACCTGAAAGTGCGCGGGCCGTGGGTCGCCAGTGCCTATTACGGCGACGAACCGGGCAGCGCGCTCGACGAGGATGGCTGGTTCGCCACCGGCGACGTCGCCACCATCGATCCGGACGGGTTCATGGAGATTACCGACCGGTCGAAAGACGTGATCAAGTCGGGCGGCGAATGGATCAGTTCGATCGCGCTGGAGAATATCGCCGTGTCGCACCCGGACGTGGCCGAGGCCGCGGTGATCGCCGC
>Ga0182018_10004809_pt1 | contig 11168 bp, 10 predicted proteins | sample 812P2MmetaG_FD_120490 | JGI IMG/M metagenome (GOLD analysis project Ga0182018, IMG submission 120490) | Permafrost microbial communities from Stordalen Mire, Sweden - 812P2M metaG | ecosystem: Environmental > Terrestrial > Soil > Wetlands > Permafrost | place: Sweden: Stordalen | collected...
CAATTTCCCATGTGTGCTCCTGACCCTGCACTGGAAACGCTGCAACACTGGCGGCATCGTGGCGGGAATGTTAATCGGCACCATCGCGGCCGTGGGCTTGACGCTGGTTTCGCCCAACCTGACCTACCCCAAAGCGGTCAAGGCGGCCGCTCACAAGGTGCTCGATGCGGCCCCTGCCAAGCGCGCTGCCGCCACCGAGGGACTAGCTTCGGCCGATGCGGCCGTGGCGGGGAAGGCCAAGAAGGATCTGGCCGCCCTCGACAAGGCGGTGACCAAGGCAAACGCGGATCTAGCCAAATGGGCCAACGATGAGACCTCGTTTATGGGTCTCGAGAAGCCGCTCTTCGAGCTGAAGAACCCCGGCCTGATCTCGATTCCGCTCGGCTTCCTCGGCGTGCTCTTCGGTTCCCTTCTGATGCGCGACCGGCGCGCGGAAGAGATGTGGAACGAGGTATATGCGCGACAGAATACCGGCCTGCTCGTGTCTAAGTCCGTCGCACATTGAGCCGGCGCACTGTTGGAATCATTTTTACGGAGGGTTCAAAATGAAAAGGTATAGTTACTTGGCTGCAGCGGCGATGGGGCTCGCGCTGGCGTGCACCACTGCGCTCGCGGACGTGAAGGACCCGTTACCCGACAGCCTGTCGCTGGGCGGCATCACTTTGTATGGCACGGTCGATATCGGCTATGCCTATCAGAGCCATGGCGTTCCGCTGAGCAGTCAGTACGTTGGTGGTCTTGAGTACCAGGCCTTCACGACCACGCGAAATTTCGCAGGCTCCGTGTCGACGGTCGCAGAGAGCGGCCTCGAGCAATCCAAGGTCGGGCTCAGGATCGCGCAAAACATCACGGACGACTTGAGCCTCGTCGCGCGGCTAGAGACCGGCTTCAATCCGCTATCGGGCCAGCTGACTGATGCTTGCGCGAGCCTCGTCACCAACAGCACCAGGCCACAGGGGAGTCAGACCGCGAACGCCGACAGCAGCCGTTGCGGCCAGCCCTTTAACAGCGTGCTTTTTGGTGGATTGAGTTCCAAACAATTCGGCACGCTCACGGTTGGCCGTCAGAACTCGCTGCAGCTCGACACGCTCGTTCTCGCCGACCCGCAGCTACTCTCCTATGCGTTTTCGTTTCTCGGCTATTCGGGCTTCAACGGCGGCGCGGGCAGCACGCAGGCGGCGCGCTGGGATAACTCGGTCAAATACGTGTATCAGTCCGGCCCAGTGCATGTTGCGGGCATGTATTCCACCGGCGGCGCGGATATCGGCTTCCTCGGTAAAGCCTACGGCGCCAATATCGGGATAACCTATAGCGGACTGTCGGTTGACGCCGTCTATCAGAATGAGAAGGGCGCCGTTAACCTGAGAAGCTCTTTCGACAATAGCGGGGTAGACCCGATTCCCACGCCTGGCTTGGCTGCGTACCTGTCCAACGACACGTCGTACAACCTCATGGCGAGATATACCTTTGAGTTCGCTAATGCGACCAAGGATAAGGTCACAGTGTACGCGGGCTACTCGCATATCCAAAAAGCGCACGGAGACTACGAAGCCGGTGTCGAAGCCGAGGGTAATTACCCGATTGATATCGGAATCAACATTAATGACAGCGCCGAATACAACATGGAGTGGGTGGGCGCGAGATACCAGGTCATGACCAACTGGAATCTGAGCGCCGCGTATTATCACATTACTCAAAACAGCTGGACGATCGGCGTGGGACCGACGGGCAACAACGGCCTCGGCTGCAGTGTGGCGGGCCTGCTCTGCGCGGGCGATTTCAACGAAGTGTCGGCTGTGGCGGACTACGTCTTCAACAAGCACTATGACCTCTATGCCGGCGTGAACTGGTCGGAGGTTACCGACGGTCTCGCTAACGGGTTTGTAGGCACCACCGTGGGCACTTCCGGAAGCGAAAACCAGGTCACGGTCATGCTGGGTGCCCGCGTGAAATTCTGAAGCGGGCCTCCACAGGCTGATTGCCGCAGGGCCAATCGAGCCCACCCGCGCCGCAGGCGCGGGTGGGTTGAACCGGGGGGACAGAGATTGCCGGACCTCATGTTTGGCGTGATCGGCTTTGCGCCGTGCAGGCAGCGTGCCGATGGAGTCGGTCGAGCAGCGTAGGGTTGGACGACTGTGCGTCAATCGTCCGCGATGCGCCTCCAGGGTCCCGCTCCGCTGCCAAAACCAACGCCGCGTGCGGGCTCTCTTGGGCCTTGCGACCGGCGAATTGATGCTCGCTACGCTCTAGCCGAGTACGCGCGCGCGACGCTTCCATTTTTCGCGAGCCCGGAGTTATTTGTGTAGCTGAACCCCAACCGACCGACGTGCTATCTTGCTTCGAATGAGCAGCGCTGACGCCGGTTGATGCAGATCCAATTCCAATTTGTCGCGCCTTGGGGGCAAGCCGCCTCCCACGCACGGCGGGCGTTGGTCCTGGTGGGCCTTGGGTTGCTGGTACTTCACGCCGACCCGGCCCGAGCCTTCGGCTTCGACGATGTCGCTGCGCTCGCCAAGCTCCAAGCCCAAGGAACTTACCGAAGCGTCAGCCGCAAACCGCCCGCAGAGTTGCAGGCGCTGACCTACGATCAGTACCGGGACATTCGATTTCGTCCCGATCACGCCCTTTGGCGAGCGGAGCACCTGCCGTTCGAGGTGATGTTCTTCCACCTGGGTAAGTTCCAGACCGAATCGGTTCGCATCAACGAGGTCACGCCTCAAGGCGTGCGCCATATTCCCTATGCAAGCGCCGATTTCAACTATGGCAAGAACAAGCTGTCTCCGCAGAGCTGGGGTGACCTGGGTTTTGCCGGATTTCGCGTGCACTACCCTCTGAACGGCACTGAATATAAAGACGAACTTGTGGTCTTCCTCGGCGCCAGCTACTTTCGCGCACTCGGCGCGGGTCTGCACTACGGTTTGTCGGCGCGGGGACTGGCGATTGACACCGTCGGAAGTCAACGCGAAGAGTTTCCTCGGTTCACCGAGTTCTGGATCGTAAAACCCGCCCCCAGCGCACCTACTGTGACCATCTATGCGCTTCTCGACTCGCCCCGCGCCAGCGGCGCGTACCAGTTTGAGGTTCGGCCGGGCGCTGAAACCGTCATCGATGTGCGCTCGCGCATTTTCCTCCGCGCCCGCGTCGCGACGTTGGGCATCGCGCCGCTCACGAGCATGTTTGCCTTCGGCGTAAACCAGCCGCATCGCGCGGATTTTCGTCCCGAGGTGCACGACTCCGACGGGTTGATGGTCGCCACGGGCGATGGTGAATGGCTTTGGCGTCCACTGCTCAACCCGAAGCAAACGCTGACCACTTCGTTCTCGATGCGCAAGCTGCGCGGTTTCGGCCTGATGCAGCGCGCCCGCCAATTCAGTGACTACGAAGACAGTGAGGCGCACTACGAGTCGCGGCCGAGCGCCTGGATCGAACCCCTGGGATCCTGGGGCCCTGGTCGAGTAGAACTGGTTGAGCTCAACTCGCCGGACGAGACCAATGACAACATTGTCGCGTATTGGGTGCCCGGCCAACTGCCTGCAACGGGTCAACCGCTCGACCTGGCCTACCGTCTGCATTGGCAAGGTACGCAACAGATGCAGCGCCCACCGGGGGCCTGGGTCACGCAGACGCGCATCGGTCGCGGCTTCGCCGAACTGGCGGACGACGAGCAGCAATTCGTCGTCGATTTCGCCGGTCCATCGCTTGACGCACTGCCGGCCGATGCCAAGGTGAAAGCGGTCGTCACGGCGCCTGCCAATGGCCAGATCGTCGAAAGCAACGCCTACCGCGTCGAGGCCACCGGCGCCTGGCGCATGACCGTACGGGTCAAACAGCTACACCCCACCGAACCCACCGAGCTGCGCGGCTTCCTTCAGAGCGACACCAACGTGCTGACGGAAACATGGAGCAACATTCTTCCCGCGCGCTGAATATGCGACGTGACGCGCATGCCGTGAGGAGCGGACGTCTAACTACAAATTGATCAGGGTTGCGGCCGCTCCTGCGCCTTCGGCGTGACTGAGTGCATCTTAGAGGGCGACGCGACGGCCGAGTGCAGAAGCAGTTCGCGCACCCGGGACGCCGGAAAGATTAACTAATCGATTTATTTGAGCTTTCATGAGCGGTCGCCGCACGACTGGCGTGGCGGAGCAGCATCCGTGTTACTGCCTGCAGCACCTCGCTGATCGCATGGCGGCGATAATCCCAGATCGGATCGGGACCTGGGAGAAATACGATCATCGTCGCATTGGCTTCGAACAGCAGTACCGAGCCGTTCGGCGCGAGCGCGAAATCGATACCGCTGTATTCGAGCCCGAGTGTAGCGCAGATCCCTGCCAACGCCGCCATTGCACGCGAGCCCAGTACGGCTGGCATGTCTTCGAGAAAACGGCGCTCTTCGTCGCGATAGGCGGCGTTATGCGTCATATCGGAAGTCGCATAATGCACTTTCCAGTCGGCGGATATCGCCAGATGAAGAGGGTAAGCGACGCCGTCGATGAACATCACACGGTATTTGCGGGACATGCCGTCCGCGCCTCGCCCGTCCAGGTATTGGATCACGAGCAGCTCGTCGCCGCCCAAGCAGGCGATCGTCCGCGCCAACGCAGCGTGGTTCTCGACATAGACGAAATGCTGGCCGTTATGAAAGCCGGGTCGTCGCAGCAACAGCGGAAAGCGCAAATCGTCGGCGGCGAGCACCGCGGCAGGAGCCATCGCATGAATGGTTGGCGCGATCACACCCTCAATGGCAGCAAGGCGGCGCGCAATCTCGGTGCGTCCTGTGACCCGCACGCGTGCGGGTCGATTGATCACCGGCGCCGTGCTGCGAGCCACGATTTCTTCGGCGCGAGCCAGGGCGATGTCGCATAGATCGGCGTCACCGATCGTATTCACGACCAGTGCGTGGGGCGGCAATGCTAGGCCCGGATCATAGAATTCGGCATAGAGCGCGCTCACCGCGAACAGCCGATCGTTGAGCCAAAGCTGCGTTGGGATATTGCCGCCGCGCGCCGACACCAGCATCAGCAGCGGCACTCCAATGCCGGTACCGCGGTATGGTTTGCTGACGAGCGCGTGGCCTGAGTATCCTTTTTGCCAATGCTGATGCGTGTCCTCGTGGCCCAGTTCCTGCAGCACCCAAGCCATGCCCTGGTGGGCTTCTGGCAAATCCGGATCGATGGCGAGCGCCGCCTCATAATGCAGTCTGGCTCCGACCGGATCCTGCTCGTCGCGCAGTAGGTTGGCGAGGTTGACCCGTGCAATCTTATTGCCGGGATGATGCTGCACGGCCTGCAGATACGCGGTGCGCGCGGCAGAACGAAACCCGCCGGAATAGGCGAGCGTACCCAGCTCGTTGAGCGCGGAGAAATGTGTGGGGTCACGGCGCAGGACAGCGAGATACGCTTGTTTCGCTGCCTCGTCCTCTGCCTGTGCGGCCAAAGCGCGGGCGCGCGCCAATGCCTCGGAGATGTCGCTATCGAATGCGAGATTCATGGATTACAGCGACCGTTGGCGCTTGTCGGCTGGGCCCCATCGCGCCACTCATTCCCGCGGTGTGTCAGTCACGAGTGATATTCACAGTGGATCGTGTCAGCAGATTCAGCCATCGACAAGGGCTGCGAATCAACGACAGCAAGATCGATGCTGCGCTGCAACATGAAAAGCTGCCGGCACTGCGCGCCGTTCGGGCGCATGGCGGGCGTTCGGCCTCACGACGTGCGCCGGCCGCACCCTCCGAGCTCGTTCCCTGCGTATTCTTCTGCAGATGCGCTGAATTGCTCTGCCACGATCATTGCCGGGAGATCCACCATGCCCTTTCGCCCGTTGATTGCCGCGCTGGCCTGTGTCGGCTTTCCGCTGCTCGCCATTGCGCAAACCCCTCAGCTCAAGTTGCCGCCGTTCGCAAACCTGCAGCAAAAGGCGACCGAGTCAGTCGATATTACGATCGGATCGCTGGCGCTGGGCATCATGAGCGGATTGATGGATGAGCACGATGAAGACAGCGCCGAGATGAAGCAGCTCATCACAGGGCTGAAATCCGTGCAGGTCCGAAATTATCGGTTCGACTCGGATTTCGCGTACTCAAAGACGGATATCGATGCGGTTCGATCTCAACTGTCCGCGCCGGTCTGGACGCAGTTAGCGCAGGTGCATGATCAAAAAAAGAACGAGGACGTAGGCGTCTACGTCGCTCTTGATGATCACAAGGTTACGGGCTTTGCGATCGTTGCCAGTGAACCCCGTGAGTTCACGATTATCAATATCGTCGGCGCGGTCGATCTTGATAAAGTCGCCGCTCTTCAGAAGCAACTGGGGCTTCCCGACGTGGGTGCCGCACGGATTCCGCCCTACATTCTGTGATCGGTCAGCCGCTGCACGTTTGCGCCGCCAGGGCATCGATTGCGTGACCGAGGCGGACGCATGTGCAACGGAGGATGTGCTGTCCCGGGCCGTTGGCGGCGAATCGGCGGCGTTCACCGCGTTGGTTCGCAAATACCAACGCTTGGTGTACAGCCTGGCGCTGCGCATGTTGTCGGACCGGCACAAAGCGGAAGACTTGGCACAGGATGTGTTCCTGCAACTGCATCGCAGTCTGGCCTCAATTGAGTCCGCTGCGCATCTGTCGTTCTGGCTGCGCAGGGTGACCATCAATCGGGCAATCGATCGACTTCGCCGGGAGCCACGGTACGAAGCAGTCTCGTTGGAAGAAGGTTTGCTCCTCGTCAGCGACGCGTGCGATGAGGATCCGCTGTTGCAGCGCCGGTTACGCGAGCTTGTCGGACGGCTGCCGGCGGCGCCTCGCGCCGTGGTCCTGTTGCGTTATCAAGAGGATCTGGATCCGGTGGAAATTGCGCGAACCTTGAGCATGTCGATTAACACGGTAAAGAGCCATCTCAAACGTTCATTGGCGATATTGCGCGAGCAAGTGGAAAACACTGCGGCCATGGGTCCCGAGGGGACGGCCTCAAGACTCGATCATTCCCCTACCAAGCATGGGTCGGTGACATGAGTAACAACCTGGACGATCAGCTGCGAAACGCCCTGCGATCGGCGGATCCCGGTGAAGAATTTGCACCACGCGTGATGGCGCGCATTGCGAACGAGTCGATGCGACCGCGGCGAATTGTGCCGGCAGGATATCAGTGGCTGTCGGCGGCACTCGTGGCCGCTGTCGCGTTCGGAGTGCTCATCGCGCACGACCGACAGGTGCGGCGCGAGCAGCAGGGGCTCGAAGCGCGCAAGCAATTGATCGAGGCTTTGCGGGTGACAAGTGAGAAACTGGATCTCGCATATCGAGTTGTAAATGATGAAGCACATGCGGCAAGCCATGAGAACTCCGGAGCGTAAGGTATGAGAGCGTTCGCCCGAGGATTGACTTTCGCACGCATCCTGCTTCCAGCCATGCTCGCGGCAGCTATGGCGGCCGGGGCGGATGTGCAGGTGAAAATGCCAAACTTCGAATCGCTGGCCGATAAGGCCAGCGATTCCGTCAACATCACTCTCGACTCGGCTCTCCTGAGCATCGCTGCGGGGTTTCTGGATTCGAGCAAACCGGAGGATGCTGCTGCCAAGGAACTGATCGCTGGGCTGAAGGGTATTTATGTCAAGAGTTATACGTTCGACAAAGACTTCGCCTATCCGAGCACAGAAGTAGACATGCTAAAGAAGCAGTTGTCGGCGCCGCTATGGCAACGCCTGGTAGGGGTTCGCAGCCGTAAGGAACAGGCTAACGTCGACATCTATATGGCCATCGATCAGGGCAGCGCCAACGGCCTTGTGATCATCGCAAGCGAGCCGCGGCAATTCACGATCGTGAACATCGTAGGATCGATCGACCTGCAGAAGCTCCATCGACTCGAGGGGAAATTCGGGATCCCCACGCTGCAACTGGAAGAGAAGAAATGAGGATAACGTGTTGCGCTCCCGTACGGTCGCCAAAATCCCGTTGTGAGCGGATATGCGGAGGCTAAGACGGTGGGTGCTGGCTTAGACTGTGGCGGTGCAGGGGATGCACTGCGGTGGGGTCGAGGGTCCGTACTGTAGCCGCCACCGCTCGACACTCGTCAGGGCCGAACGTCGCCGAGACACTGGCGTGACTGTTATGCTCGTGTGCTTCCCGTTTAGGCGATCAATCCTGACTGCGCGTCGACGCCGCATGTATCCCGAGGAGCTGAGCACGAGGCTGTCGTTCACGCGCTCGAAGGCTTCATATATGGGAGCGCCGATCGTCGCGTCGGGTGTGCCAGTGTCGCATCGACAAGATGAAAATCGTTGCTGTCACGAACATTAAGGGCGGCGTTGGTAAGACGACAACCGCCGTCAACCTCTCGTTTCTGTGCGCCGCCCACGGCCGCGGTACGCTGTTGTGGGATTTGGACCCGCAAGGAGCCGCGACCTATACATTGCGGTGCGAACCGAACGAGCGCGTGTCGGCGAAGAAGCTGGTCGCCGGAAAACGTGAACTATCCGAATTGGTGGTGCCGAGCGGACATGATAAGTTGGACGTCCTGCCCGCGGATTTTTCATATCGTAATTTCGACTTGCATCTGAGCGAGCGTAAGCGTCCGGCAGAACGTCTTTTGAAAATGAGCCGATCGCTTCGGGATGCATATGCAGCGTTGTTCTTGGACTGCCCTGCCGGAGTGTCTCTTCTGTCGGAAAATGTCCTGCATGCCGCCGACGCGGTCATTGTTCCGCTCCTGCCAACGCCATTGTCGGTGCGCATGCTGGTGCAACTGCAGGACTTCATCGAAGCGAACGGGTGGGTGGACTTGGCGCTGTTGCCGTTCTTCTCGATGGTGGACAGCCGAAAGTCGCTGCATCACGAATTGATTGCGAGCACGCGCGAGGAGTTTCCTGCGCTTCTGGCTACCGAGGTTCCGTACTCGAGCGAGATCGAGCGGATGAGTCTGCGGCGGGCTCCAATCCCGGCGTACGCCCCCAAAAGCGCGGGAGGAAAGATCTATGCAGCTCTATGGGCGGAGATAGAAACGCGAATATGGCGCGCCAAGGCACCGGCCTCAGCCCCTTCATCCAGGAAATGATCATTCCGCGCTGCGCGGGGCACGTGGTTGAATACGTCCTGCCGCATGAAGGCACGAGCGATCACCGAGCAGCGCCGCGGACTGCGGCGCCCGCTCACACCTGGCGCGTACGGATACCGATATGGCTGTGGATGGACTGATCTGATGCGGGAACGCGACTTCCAAAAGCCCGGCCGCTCGGAGGCGCTCGGAGTGCAATGCATGGCCGCGACATCGCATCCGTTCGCGACGTGGACCGCGCTCCAGATGCTGCGCGAAGGGGGAAATGCGGTGGACGCCGCGGTGGCCGCCGCCGCTGTGCTAGGTGTCGTAGAGCCGAGTCAGACGGGAATCGGCGGCGACTGCTTTGCGCTGTACATGCCTCGCGGCACAGGGCCGATCTACGCCATGAACGGTTCGGGGTGGGCACCGCGAGCCGCCGAAACAGACTGGTTTCTTGAACGCGCGTTGTCGGCGATCGACCCGGCCAGTCCCCACGCGGTCACCGTGCCGGGCGCGGTCGCCGCCTGGGAGCGCTTGGTGGCGGACCACGGGACTTTTGGCCTTGATCGTCTGCTGGCGCCGGCGATTCGCGCGGCCGATGAGGGATACCCCGTAACGGAACGCGTGGCGCGCGACTGGGGCCAGCAGGTCGCGAAGCTTGCCGCAGGCCCTGGTGCTGCAAGCATTTTTCTCACGAATGGCGCCGCACCCAATGCTGGCGCTGTTCACCGCCAGCCGAAGCTCGCTCAGGCGCTGCGCGCCATCGCTGAACGGGGCGCTGCAGAGTATTACAAGGGGTGGATTGCCGAAGACATCGTCAGGTGCCTGCAGGCACTCGGTGGGCTGCACGTGCTCGATGACTTCGCTGCGTTTGAGCCCGAGTATGTGCGCCCAATTCACGCCGCGTATCGGGGGTACGACATTTGGGAGTGCCCGCCGAATGGCCAAGGCGTGATCCCGCTGCTAATCGCACGCACGCTCGAGCACTTTGATGTCGGCTCGCTCCCGGTGGCCAGCGCGCAAAGGCTGCATCTCCTCGCCGAGGTCGCGCGACTCGGCTACGCCGTGCGCGATGCGGTTGTCGGTGATCCGCGCACTGCACATGTACCAGTCGACGAACTTCTCAGCGACCGCTACACCGCTGGGCTAGCCCAGCGCTTCTCGGCCTCGACTCGAATCGCGGACCTCGCACCGCCTTTCGGGCCGGCCCACCGCGACACCGTATTCCTCGCAGTGGTCGACCGTGACCAGAATGCGATTGCCTTCATCAATTCGATCTTCGCTGAATTCGGCAGCGGAATCGTTGCGCCGGCATCAGGCATCGTGCTTCACAACAGAGGATCCGGCTTCGTCGTTGAACCCGGACATCCGAACACGATCGCCGGACGCAAGCGCCCCATGCACACGATCATTCCTGCGCTCCTCAGCCGTGATGGCAGAGCCGTCATGTCGTTTGGCGTCACGGGCGCCCATTTTCAACCCATGGGCCAGATCCTGCTGTTGAGTAATCTGATTGACCATGGAATGGCACTCCAGCAGGCCATCGACGAACCAAGGTTCTTCGCCCGCGGCAATTCCTTTGAGGTCGAACAAGGGGTATCGAGGCATGCCGTTGCAGGCCTGCGCGCCTTGGGACACCCGGTCGTTATCGCCGACAATCCTCTCGGCACGGCGCAGGCCATCCGGATCGATTGGCAGACGGGAGTCCTGCACGGTGGCGCCGATGGCCGCCGCGATGGCGTGGCGCTTGGATGGTAATCGTCAAGGCTCGGGTGGGCGAATCGTCGGACCTGACCGCGCCGCTGCTGGGAACAGTTCAGCGCAGCTGACTATCCTTACTGCCACGGCGGTTGTAGCCGCTGAATTTCGCAATGTCGCGGTCGTTGGCGTCTTGGCATTGTACGCACAACCTAACGCCCGGTATCGCGTTGCGCCGCGCTTCCGGAATCGTAGCTCCGCAATTAGTACAGTGAGCAAGCCCAGGACCGCTAGGCAACCGACTTTTAGCGCGGAGGATCCCATCCTTCACCGTCGCATCAATCTGGTCCTGAACCGCGCCATCGCCCGCCCAGCCCGTTGCCATGCGTGTCTCCTACAATCAGCGCCCAACATTATCGCAGCACTACCCGTAGTAGTTCCCGAATA
>Ga0182018_10004811_pt1 | contig 11164 bp, 8 predicted proteins | sample 812P2MmetaG_FD_120490 | JGI IMG/M metagenome (GOLD analysis project Ga0182018, IMG submission 120490) | Permafrost microbial communities from Stordalen Mire, Sweden - 812P2M metaG | ecosystem: Environmental > Terrestrial > Soil > Wetlands > Permafrost | place: Sweden: Stordalen | collected...
ACCGTTGGTGGGGTACGCCATCAATCCGAAGAGTCCCAGGATGGCCTCCGGCCGACCGGCGCTATCAGCGGCGCGCACCATGATCGTGCTCGTCGAATGATTGGCTCCGATCGGCGCGATCAGTTGGATGGCCGGAGGTCCGGTAGCTGCGACGTCGGCTGCCTGCCATGTTGCACCGCCGTCCACCGAAGTCGAGATGGTATCACCTGCCCCTTCGCCGGAGCATACGGCGATCTGGAAGTTGGCGCCCAGGTCGTGTTGCTCGGGACCGCTCGTCGGACGGGTCCACACGAAGACACACTCGGCCCCCGCCGCGGCCGAGAATCCCCGATGATAGGGGCCGATGTTGCAGGGATTAGAGACCAGCGCCCCTACCGGATGATCAGCAGGCAGGGTGGAATTCTGGCCGCCGGCGACGGTGAGGGTGGCGGTACCGTTGCCGTCCTGCACGAGAAATAGCTCACTGCCGACCTCTATCGGGTATTGCCCGGACCGAGGGCCAACAGCACTCGCCACGTGTACCGTTCGATCACCAGCGGCATAGGGCTTGACCAAAGCCGTCGACCATTGCGAACTAATCCATGGTCCGGTCGATGCCCACTCGGCCTTCCAGATCGAGCGCCAACCCAGTCCCCTGTAGTTGAACTTCTCCCGCAACAGCTGGATCCAGAAGTCGAACCCCCCGACAATCCCCTCGACGGTCGAATCCCCGAAGCACAAAATGTGGCGAGCCAGTGTTGAGTCAGGGACCGTGCTCACCCTGAGACCGTGGGGCGGAATGACGATACCCACCTCGCTCAGCTTCGAGCCGGCCACTGTGGACCGACTCTCTGATCCCGACACCCCAGACCCACATCCCGCCAATAGGAGGCCCGCCGACGCTGCCGTGGTGATCAGCAACTGGCGACGGGAGAACGCGAGTTGACCGTCGGCGTTGACGTCCACACGTCCTTCCACAGTTCCCCTCCTGCAAGCCGGCCGCCATACTACGCTCATTTGCGGTTGGCAGTGGCTCAGCGGATCCTCGCTTACCGCCTAAGAAGACGGCGTCGACATGACGATCGTTCGGCGATCGCTGATCGTGCCAACCATCGAGTGCTGAACTTATCGTCCCTCTGTCTGGTCTGTAGGATTGTTTAGACGGGGGAATGATTTTGTGACCACCATTGCCGACGATACCCACAGATTGCTGAGAACCGACGAGAGCGCTGACCCGCAAGCCCCCGTCACCCGGAGCGTACGGCGGTTTACTGCAGTTGTTGTGGGCGCGATCGCCGCTGCCGCTATTCCCTACCTCTGGGTCCTGTGGGACCTCTGGACCGGCAGAGTAGACCCATTTCGGATCAACGAGCCACGGACGGTCCCCGGGTCTGTCGAGTTCGACGTGCAGGCCCGAGCCCTACTGCACGGTCACCTCTCTCTACCGAACAACAGCATCGGCCTCGAGGCGTTCATCCATGACGGACGGACCTACACCTATTTCGGCATCCTCCCGTCCCTTTTCCGGATGCCCGTCCTCCTCTTCACCCACTCGTTCGATGGTCGCCTCAGCGCTCCGTCGCTGCTGCTCGCCTGGGTGGTCACCGCTGTGTTCAGCTCGTTGCTTCTCTGGCGGGCCCGGGTCGCCATCCGAGGCGATGCGGCGTTGGGGTGGGCTGAGACCCTTTCCTACGGCGTCGTGGTCTTCTCGATTCTGGCCGGTTCCGTACTTGTCTCGTTGGCAGCCACCCCCAACGTCTATGTCGAGGACGAGGCATGGGGTGTGGCGCTTACCTGCGGCAGCCTCTTCGCGTTGCTGGGGGTCATTGAACGGCCCTCGTGGGGCCGGGTGACCGCGTGTGGGGTATTGGTCCTCCTCACCAATCTCAATCGCGGGACGACCGGATACGCATGCATCCTCGGGACGTTCCTGGTGGCGGCGTGGTTCGCGCTGGGCAAAGCGGGGCCCAGTCACAAACGATGGGCACTCCCCGTTCTGATCGCCGGATTGATTGCCCTGGTCGTCGGGTGCGCAATCGACCTGGCCAAGTTCGACGTTCTGTTCGGATTTCCGGCCGCCGAGCAACTTCTGTATAAAACCTATGGATTCAGCCATATAAACGGCGGAAAGCACTTCAGTCTCCACTTCTTGCCCGCCACCCTGCAGGCGTACCTGTCGCCCGGCAACCTGCGGTTCACGCCGCTGTTCCCGTATGTCACCTTCCCGGAATTGCCGACGCACCTTGTCGCAAATACTCGCCTCTTCAACAGGGGCAGTACATCGAGCGTTCCCGCGTCGATGCCCCTTCTGTTCGGCCTCGGGCTGTGGGGCGTGATCAGCAGCCTCGGGCGACACCTCCCCATGGTGGTCCGGTCGTTCCGGATCCTCTTCGTAGCGGCCGCTGCCAGCGCCGGCGCCATGTTGCTCTACGGAACGGTCTACGAGCGGTTCCTTGGGGATTTCATGCCTCTTCTGGTGCTGGCCAGCGCGGTCGGGACGATCGATATTTGGCGCCACCTGGAAGGCAAGCGCCGATCGTTGCGCATCGTCGTTCCTTGTGTGATTGGAGCGCTTGCGCTCTTTGGATTCGTGGCCAACATGGGAATAGCCATCACTCCCCAGGACGACTGGACGCAGACCCAGACGGACAACTACATCGCAGCGCAACGGGACCTGAGCAACATCACCGGGCACCCGCAATCACACGACGCGATCAAGGCGGTCAACGTATCGGAGCAAGCTCCTATCGGCCAACTACTCATCAAGGGTCAGTGCGACGAGCTCCTCGTCTCAGACGGCGAAGGGTCGGCATTCCCGTACCCCAATCTGGTGTGGCTGCCGGTTGAACGGGCCCCACACACACCGATCTGCCATGCACTCATCGGCTCGGCAACCAACGTTACGCCGACCACACGCGTCGTCGCACCCAGCAGGGGCGAGACAGTGTCGGGGTCACGCCTGCTGATACGGGCCACCGCTCCCGGAGAACCATCGATCTCCAAGGTGTCGTTCGCGCTGGTTGGAGCATCGAAGTCGACCGTACTCAGGCCGGCAACACATACTCGCGCTGGTTGGACCTATGTATGGGATACCCGGTCCGTACCAAATGGGAACTACAGCCTGAGCAGCGTCGCCTTCACGACCGCTGGTTACTTCGGTATCAGTGTAGCGATCACCATCACGGTCGATAACCCGGCCCCATGACCAAGCCGGGCCACACTGACAGCCGATCGTAAGGCCCGGCCCGTCGGACGGATGGGCCCTGGCACTTACTGCCCCTCGGACTCTCCCTCGGTGGGAACTGGGTTGGACAGAAGTTGATCCGCGGACGACGACTCCGTTGCAGGACCACCGGCGGCAACCGCAGGTCTCCCGGCAGTCCTGATTCGGTACGCCCAATAGCCGGCACCGACAAATGCCACCAAGGCAATCACCGCCGCAATTGCGCCCCGCTTGTGGTATTTGCCTCTTCCATGGTGATGGCCCGGGATGAAGCTCGGCAGATTATGAATCGACACTGTCAGGTACTCGACCGCCACTATGGCGGCCAGAATGCCGATGATGACCAATATGATGACGCCAATCCATTTCATGACTCGCGACTGTAGCCAAAGGTACGACGGTCTGCTTGAAATGGCCTCTCGTGCTCACCCTATGTGCTCAATTGAGCACCTGCACGGTTCGCCTCTTCCGGCCGGACGCGGGTCTGGGCATACGGTCAGATTGGCCGGATTGAGACGATCCCATGGATCAAACGGTCTGTCCCTTGCCCTCCACCCGGTCGAGCGTCGCCATCACCGCAGCGACGGAACCAGCCAGCGCCGCGCCGGACTGGACGACGAGATCGGGGGCATTGGGGACCTCGTAGGGGTCATCCACCCCGGTGAACGACTCGATGGCGCCATCCTGAGCCTGGGCATAGAGGCCCTTCGGATCACGGAAGGCACAGAGATCGGACGATGCAGCCATGTAGATCTCGATAAATGGAAGACCAGCGCGCTCGTGGATCTGGCGGGCCCGCAGACGACCCTCCGCATAGGGGCTGATGAGGGCGACGATGGCCACCAGCCCGGCATCGGCGAACAGACAAGCCACTTCGGCTACCCGCCTGGTGTTCTCGTTGCGCGAGTCGCGACTGAACCCGAGGTCGCCGTTCAGCCCAGTTCTGAGGTTGTCGCCATCCAGCCGATAGGCGTTCCTCCCCCCCAGGACCAGACGTTGCTCGACGTCGACAGCCAGTGTCGATTTCCCCGAGCCGGACAGTCCGGTGAACCAGATCGTCGCCCCACGGGCCCCGAACCTCTCCGCCCGTTCGTCCCGAGTGATCAGACCAGGGTGCCACGTGACATTCGATGAAGTCATGATGCCGACACCATCCTCAGTCAGGGCCGAGCAGCATGCCGGCGCCCACCGTCACATTGGTGTCCTCAGCAGCCAGAATGAACGAGCCGGTCTGCCGGTTGCGCCGGTAGCTGTCGTAGTAGAGCGGCTGGGTGACCCGCAGGCTGACCCGACCGACGTCGTTGAGGCCAAGCGATGGTGCCGTTTCGTCCCGGTGCAGGGTGTTGACGTCGAGCCGATAGTGGATATCTCGGACCACGGCTCTCACCCACCTTGTGGTGTGCTTGAGCGCAAGAAAGTCTCCAGGTACCAGCGGTCGCTCGGTCATCCACGCCACCATGGCCTCGAGATCCTGACCGACGGTGGGTTGGTTGAGCGGCCGGCAGATCAGGTCACCACGTGAGATGTCGATGTCGTCGGTGAGGCGGATGGTCACCGACATCGGTGGGTATGCCTCGGCGAGCGCCCCGTCGAACGTGTCGATGGATGCCACCGTGGTGGTCAGGCCCGAGGGCAGGACCATCACCTCGTCGCCGGGCTTGAACACTCCGCCGGCTACCCGACCGGCATAGCCTCGGTAGTCAGGTTGGCTGGTGGCCTGGGGTCGCACCACCCACTGGACAGGTAGGCGTGGATCGATCAGGTTGCGATCGGACGAGATGTAGATCTGCTCCAGATGGTGGAGCAGCGACGCCCCCTCGTACCAGGGCATGTTGGCGGACCGCTGCACGACGTTGTCGCCCTGCAGCGCCGAGATGGGGATGAAGCTGAGGTCGGAGACCTCCAGTCGGCTGGCGAAAGCGGCGAACTCCTCGCGGATGGAGTCGAACACGTCGCTATCGAACCCGACCAGGTCCATCTTGTTAACACACAAGAGCAGGTGCGGCACTCGCAGGAGAGACGCCAGAAACGCATGCCGCCGGGTCTGTTCCACTATGCCCTTGCGAGCGTCGACGAGAACAATGGTCAGGTCGGCATTCGAGTTGCCGGTCACCATATTGCGGGTGTACTGAATGTGACCCGGGGTGTCAGCGATGATGAATTTCCGCGCTGGAGTGGCGAAGTACCGATAGGCCACGTCGATGGTGATCCCCTGCTCGCGCTCGGCCCGCAGGCCGTCGGTGAGCAGGGCCAGATCGGTGTACTCGTCCCCTCGTTGGCGGCTGACCCGTTCGACCGACTCGAGCTGGTCCTCGAAGATGGCTTTGGAGTCGTAGAGGAGTCGACCGATCAGCGTGCTCTTGCCGTCGTCGACGGATCCCGCGGTGGCCAGGCGAAGCAGTTCCACTAGAAGTACCCCTCCCGCTTCCGGTCCTCCATCGCCGCCTCGCTCACCCGGTCATCTGCCCGGGTGGCACCTCGCTCGGTCAGACGGGAGGCCGCCACCTCGATGACGATCTCTTCGGCTGAGGCGGCGAACGACTCCACCGCTCCGGTGCAGGTCATGTCACCCACCGTCCGGTAGCGCACCGTGGCTTCGAAAACCTCCTCGTCATCGCCCGGGTCCACGTGTGGACCGGTCGACAGCAACATGCCGTCACGCCGAAAGACCTGGCGTCGATGCGAGTAGTAGATCGACGGAAGATCGATCTTTTCATCAGCGACGTACTGCCAGATGTCCAGCTCCGTCCAGTCCGAGATGGGAAAGACCCGGATGTGCTCGCCGGCCCGATGGCGCCCGTTGAACAGAGACCACAGCTCGGGTCGTTGGTTCTTCGGGTCCCACTGCCCGAACTCGTCCCGGAAGGAGAACACCCGCTCCTTGGCCCTGGCCTTCTCCTCGTCACGGCGGGCCCCGCCGAAGACGGCATCGAACTTGTGCTCGGTGATCGCGTCCAACAGCGTCCGGGTCTGGAGGCGGTTGCGCGACGGGTTGGTCCCCGCTTCTTCGACCGCCCGCCCTGCATCGATCGACTCCTGCACGGACGCGACCACCAGTGTGGCTCCCATCGCATCGACGAAGCGATCACGGAACTCCAGGACTTCGGGGAAGTTGTGGCCGGTGTCGATGTGCATGACCGGGAACGGAATCCGACCAGGCCAAAAGGCCTTTTGAGCCAGTCGCAGCATCACGACCGAGTCCTTGCCACCGGAGAAGAGCAGCACCGGCCGTTCGAACTCGGCCGCCACCTCCCGGATGATGTGAATGGATTGCGCCTCGATGGCTTGGAGTTGGGACAGCTGGTACTGACCCGACCCCGCGATGCCCCAACCCCGGTCCATAACCTGCCAATCTAGTCGATGGCTTGCACAATAGGTACAGGTCGTAGACTCGATTCGTCGTGCGGGGACGGGTTGCGCACGATCCAGGCCTGCCCGACGAGGCTGGGAGAAGAGGATGGGGCCGAACGAAGAAGGACGCCGGACACCGGACGCCGGCGACGCTGGTCCCGGCGTCCCCGGTGACGGTCGATCCGGGCCGGACGGTCCCGCGGAGCCCCCTGCCATCCTGATACGCACGGCCACGGACGCCGACGCCATCGCCGTAGCCACGCTGCATGTCACCCAGATCAACCAGGGCTTCCTCGCCTTCCTCGGCCCCGGATTCCTACGGCGGTTGTATCGGCGGATCGTCCGGACACCAAGCTCGTTCCTGCTCGTCGCCCACAGCCAGGGGACCATCGTGGGCTTCATCGCCGGATCGACCGATGTGGCCGGGCTCTATCGAAGCTTTCTCCTGCGTGACGGCATCCCGGCCGGCCTCCAGGCGGCGGGTCCCTTGATCTCGGGATGGCGGAGGGTGTTCGAGACCCTCCGTCACGGCTCCTCGGATGGGGAGGGCGTCGGCCGGGGCGCCGAGGTCCTGTCCATGGCCGTCGACCCCTCCTGCCAGGGTCGGGGCCTCGGTCGGACGCTGATGGCCTCCTACCTCGACGAGCTCCGGAACCGGGGCTGTCACGCCGCCCACGTGGTGATCGGAACGGTGAACACCGGTGCCATCGCCCTCCACGAACAAGCCGGGTTCGTCACCGTCGACCGGTTCGAGCTTCATAGTGGGAGCGAGTCCCTACTCATGCAGTGGGAGGATCAGGGTCCGGCTGACCCGGCCGGCGCCGGCCCACCATGACCGGCGCCCTCATCGGCGCCATCGCGTTCGTGGCCACCCTCGGGGTGACACCCGTGGTCATCGTCGTCGCCAGACGGACCGGGATCGTTGACCGACCCGGGACCCTGAAGCCCCAGACGTCGGCGGTCCCCTACCTCGGCGGCGTCGCCGTGTTCGCCGGGGTGATCGTCGGGGCGGCGGTCGGACGACCGACGGTGCTGGTGCCGTTGGCTGGCGCCCTCTGCCTCGGAGTCGCTGATGACCGATTCGACCTTCCCCCCCTGGCGCGACTGGTCGGCCAGCTGGCCATCGGCATCGCAATCGTGGTGACCGGCCCGGTACACCTGCCCGGCCTCCTCGGCGCCGTGCTGATCCTCGCCGTCACCGTGCTGATGATCAACGGCGTCAACCTCATCGACGGGCTCGACATGCTGGCGTCAGGCGTGGCCGCCGTGGCCGCGGTGGGATTCGCGGTGGTCCTCCACGGATCGGGCCGCCAGTTGGCCATTGCCCTCGCTGCCGCCCTGATCGGCTTCCTCGTCTACAACCGGCCACCGGCCCGGGTGTACCTCGGCGATGGGGGCTCCTACCTCCTGGGCGCCGCCCTGAGCGTGCTGCTGGTCGGGTCGTGGGCCCCGGGTATCCCGCTTCACGTGGGGGTCGCGGCGCTGGCCTTGGTGGCCCTGCCGGTGGCCGAGGTCAGCTTCGCCGTGGTCCGCAGAGCTCGAAGTCATCGATCGCTGATGACCGGAGATCGTGGTCATCCCTACGATCGGCTGGTGGCCCGGGGCTGGTCTCGCCCGGCGGCGAGCCTCTCCTACATCGGCTTCGAGGCGGTGCTGGCCACCGGGGCGGCGGTCGCCGTCCATCTCCACTCGATGCCGGCCGCGGTGACCGTCGACATCGCCGGAGCAGCCCTGCTGGTGACATCGGCAGCGGCCACCGGTGCCCTCACCCCCGATCAGGAGGCTCGCACATGACGAGGATCTTCCTCTCCCCGCCCGATGTGGGCGAGGAGGAACGACGAATGCTGCTGGACGCCTTCGACTCCAACTGGATCGCACCGGTCGGTCCCGACATCGATGCCTTCGAGCACGAGCTCGCCGAACGGGCTGGTGTCCACCATGCCGTCGCCCTGTCCAGCGGCACCGCCGCACTCCACCTCGGCCTGTTGCTGGCCGGCGTCGGGCCCGGCGACGATGTGCTGGTCCCCTCGTTCACCTTCGTGGCCAGCGCCTCACCGGTCATCTACCTCGGGGCGAACCCGGTGTTGATCGACTGCTCACCGTCGAACTGGACCATCGACCCCGATCTGGTGGCAGAAGAGCTGGCCCGCCGGGCGCGGGTGGGACGACTTCCCGCCGCCGTGGTCACCGTCGACCTCTATGGCCAATGTGCGGACTACGACGCCTTGACCTCGCTCTGCGACGAGTACGGGATCCCCATGCTGGCCGACGCCGCTGAAGCGTTGGGGGCCTCCTATCGTGGTCGCCCGGCCGGATCGTTCGGGACCGCATCGGTGTTTTCGTTCAACGGCAACAAGATCATCACCACCAGTGGAGGGGGAATGCTGGCAGCCGACTCGGCCGATCTGGTCGACCGGGCTCGCTTCCTGGCTACCCAGGCGCGTGATCCGTTCCCCCACTACGAGCACTCCGTGATCGGCTTCAACTATCGCCTCAGCAACCTCCTCGCCGCTCTGGGGAGAGCCCAGCTCCATGGCCTGGACGGTAAGATCGAGCGCCGCAAGAAGATCAACGACGCCTACCGGACGGCACTGGCCGACGTTCCGGGGATCGAGTTCATGCCGATCGCCGGGTACGGCGAGCCCAATTGGTGGCTCACCTGCATTCTGGTCGATCCGAAGCAGTTCGGCGCCGATCGCGAACAGATCCGGCAAGCCCTCGAGTCGGTTGACATCGAGTCGCGTCCGACCTGGAAGCCGCTTCATCTCCAGCCGGTATTCGAGGGCGTGGCAACCATCGGAGGGTCGGCGTGTGCGGCCATCTTCGATCAGGGGCTGTGCCTGCCCTCCGGCTCGGCCCTCTCCGAAAACGACCTCGAGCGGGTTGTCGAGGCCATCGGTTCAGTTCCGGCCTGATCCAAGCCCAGTCCGCCAACCCCGGACCGCGTCGCCTTCGGCCATCACCCTCACACAGAGTGGCGGCTGCGCCTGATGACGAGAATCCCCCTCCACAGCGGCCGGACCGGTTGTGTAGGCCCCCCCGGTCTGCCGTATCATCGTGGCCATGGCACCAGTGGGGGCAGCGGGAAAGAAGGGTTCCAAACCGCGCGCCTTGGCCTTCTATCTCCCCCAGTTCCACCCCATCGCGGAGAACGACGAATGGTGGGGTCGGGGATTCACCGAATGGACCAACGTGACCAGGGCCCAACCGCGCTACCCGGGTCACTATCAGCCCCACGTACCGGGCGAGTTCGGCTACTACGACCTGCGCATCCCTGAGGTTCGTCAGGCCCAGGCCGAGTTGGCCGCCGCCCACGGAATTTCAGGGTTCGTCTATTACCACTACTGGTTCCATGGCAAGCGCCTGCTCGAGCGCCCCTTTGACGAAGTGCTGGCATCAGGCTCCCCCGACTTCCCGTTCGCACTGTGCTGGGCCAACGAGGAGTGGACGCGGAACTGGGACGCGCAAACCGGGAAGGTGTTGATGCCTCAGGAGTTCAGCGAGGAGGACGATCGGGCTCACATCAGGTGGCTGGTGACCGCCTTCGCCGACGATCGCTACATCAAGATCGACGGCCGCCCCATGATGTTGATCTACCGGACGCAACAGCTTCCTGACCCCAAGAGGACGGCCGAGCTATGGCGGACCGAGGCGCAAAAGGCTGGCTTCCCCGACATCTACCTGTGCTTCGTCGAGAGCTGGGGACCCCCGCGCGGCGGACCGGAGGCATTCGGAATGGATGCCACTGTCGGATTCATGCCGCCACACGGGGATCCGGTCTTCACCCCGGTGGACGGTGCCCGCGGCCATCGGCTGGTGGACTACCAGACGTCATACCTGGCTGATCTGCAGCGACCCGCTCCGCCATGGAAGCGGTTTCCCTCGGTGATGGTCGGCTGGGACAACTCACCCCGCCGTCAACATGTGGCCACCATCTTCACCGGGGCAACGCCGGATGCCTACAAGCGCTGGCTCGAGTTGACCGTGGCATCGGTCTCCAAAGTTCGCCCTGAGGAGAACTATCTATTCGTGGTGGCATGGAACGAGTGGGCGGAAGGCAACCATTTGGAGCCCGATCAACGGTACGGTCGCTCCTTCCTCGAAGCCACCAGGGCGGTACTGCTCGAAGCCCCCGAATCCGTCGGAGTCGATCACGGAGAGGCACCAACGTCGTCGAGCGGCGACGGCTCCTCGGGGACAGCTGCGCCCGAGTACGACTACATCTATCCGTATCAACACGAGAGCGCGGTGGCCAACGCCGCCGGCCTGGTACGCGAACTTCTACTCGATCGCCGGAGCACGGTGGTCGATCTCGGTGCCGGCTCTGGAATCGTGAGCCACCCGCTGAAGGAGGCCGGCATCCCCTATCTCGGTCTCGAGATCCACCCGGTAGCCGTCGACCTGATGAAGGCAGAAGGAATCAACGCACAGCAGTGCGATCTCACCGATCTCGACGCCGTACAGAGCGCGCTGGACGGGGTGGGTGACATCGGAGCCTTCATGCTTCTCGACGTCATCGAGCACCTCACCCAGCCACAGCAGCTCCTTTCCACCCTGTCCACCTGGTCGATGAAACACGGCAACCCCTTGTTGGTGGTCTCGGTGCCGCAT
>Ga0182018_10004812_pt1 | contig 11163 bp, 7 predicted proteins | sample 812P2MmetaG_FD_120490 | JGI IMG/M metagenome (GOLD analysis project Ga0182018, IMG submission 120490) | Permafrost microbial communities from Stordalen Mire, Sweden - 812P2M metaG | ecosystem: Environmental > Terrestrial > Soil > Wetlands > Permafrost | place: Sweden: Stordalen | collected...
CCGCAACGGTCTTGATACGATGCTGACCGGTATCGCTAAGAACTACGCACCGCAGTATGGAGAGATCATCAACAAGCTGAAAGACCTTGGTAACGGGGCCTCTTTCGGCGCGCCTATGGTGCAGCACGCAACCAGCGCAGGCCATTCGTTAGCCTTCACATCGCACGACGGCGCTTCAGTCGCAACGCAGAACACAAAAAAGAATATCTTCATACCCATCGGTGCGCACTCATTATCGTTGAAGGACTTCACGCCAGACATCGCCTTGCGCGAGCATATCCTGGCGCCTGTGCATAAGTCGGTGGCCGAGCTCTACGCAAATCCAAAGTTGCAGAAGAGCGAGCAGGATCGTCGCGCCATCGCGCTCTATGAGGGCGCTGCCGACGAGATGAAGATTCAGCACGAGAAAAAGCAGGACAAGGATCCGAGCAACCTGTTCACAATGTATCGCGCCGGCGTGAAGCCAGGCTGGGATCAGTACAAGCAGATGGTTCTGGCGCCCATGATCTACAAGGACTCAAGCGGTGAGAAGATCCCCACGCCGGTAACGAAGAGCTACGCCGAAGGCCTAGATATCGGCAGCTACTGGACGCAGATGCACGGTGCGCGGCGCGGGTCAGTCATGAAGGTTCAGGAGACCAGCGGGCCTGGCTACCTATCTAAGTTGCTCATGAGCAACATGATGCACATTCTTGTGAATTCACCCGACTGCGGCACCGATAAGGGCGTGCTGCTCGACGTGAACGAGCCTGATATCCATGACCGATACCTGCAGCAAGGTTTTACACACGGCAAGCTGCACATCGCGGCGGGTACGCTGCTGTCGCCTGACATCGTTGGGCAAATTCGCGCAGCGCGCAAAGACGCCAAGCTTCTTGTTCGCAGCCCACTCAAATGCGAGGACGAGAAGGGTATTTGCCAGAAGTGCGCTGGATACGGCTCGAGTGGGCAGCACTATGATCTTGGCCACAACATCGGCGTGCAGTCAGCACAGGCTGTGGGCGAGCGCGGCATTCAGTTAGCCCTAAGGGCATTTCACACGGGCGGCGTAGGTGAGAGCAAAGGCGGCTCGAAACTGCTCAACTCGTTCGAGCGCTTCAATCAACTCATGGAGCTGCATAAGACTATTCCGTATGAGGCCTCCCTCGCGATGAAGAGCGGCAAGATCGAAAAGATCACGCCTACGGCAACAGGCGTAGACGTCTACATTGGCGGGCATCGACACCACGTGGGCCGCGATGTGAACGGTATGGCGCTGCATCATAGCCTGCCTGGCGCAGAGGCGGTAGAGGGCTACATGCAGTGGAAGGCCCCTGCGGTGGGCGTACACTTCGATGCGGGAGAGCATCTGTCCGATCCTAATCGTTCTATTCTCAACCCGCATCGCCTGTATGAGGCCACGGGTTCGATCGAGAAGGTGCAGAACCATCTCACGAACGAGGTCTACGATCTCTACAAAGACGAGGGCATCAAGAGGCGCGCCATTGAGACTGTTGTGCGTGCGATGAGCAACCTCACGCAAATAAAGGACCCAGGAGATCACCCAGACGTGCTACGTGGTGAATTCCGGCCTATGTCTACGGTCTACCGAATGAACCAAGAGCTCTTACGCGACAAGAAGCGCCCTATTGAGCACACACCAACGATAAAAGGTGTGCATGCGATGCCGCTGGCGCTACAAGAGGACTGGATGGCGAAGCTGCAGCATGAACGTCTGCAGCAGACATTCTTGGAGGCGGCCGCGACCGCTGGCGTCTCGCATATCCACGGTAGCCATCCAATCCCAGCCATTGCCTATGGTGCTGAGCTTGGGCTCACCGTAAAAGACTCGCTCAGGCCTGGTTACGAGCATTTGAAGAGCGTGCCGGCGCATCATTACTAGTCATGGCAACAAAGTTTCGTAACAGCATTGCGAGTCAGGCTGGTCATGAGCCAGCCAACATCTTCCAGGGGACCATTATCAACTACAACCTGGTCAACTGGACGGTCGATGTCAGAGCGCAGTTCGACAGGAAGAGCTACAAGAACATACAGCTCAGCTCTCCATACATGCATCACGCTATGGGCGAGGGTATCTGGGCATTTCCAGAAGTAGGTGCGACCTGTGTCGTGTGCAAGCCGTCGGACAGCACAGCGCCTTTCGTCATGGCGTTTCTCATGGCGAGTACAACAATCAACACATCGACGGCTGATGCTCCCCTAGGCACTACGCAGCACGGCCAGCCGCCAGCGAATCCAACAGGCGCATCTTTCGCAGGAGGTCGCGCTACGCCTGTGCCAGGCGACATCTCACTTACAACGCGCGACGGCAACTTCGTCGTACTCCATCGTGGCGGTGTGCTGTCCGTCGGATCTACAGAGCTCGCGCAGCGTATCTACATCCCGCTGAACAATCTCATCATGGATGTCAGCCAGAACTACGAGCACGACAACTCAGGCGGCTCTATCAAGTGGGGGATACAAGAAGGCCCGTCGACAACGAACTATCCCACGCAGTTCATGCAGACCTTTCGTGTCTTTGCGAATAGTCAGTTCGCCGACATACGCGTGCTGTGCGGCGACGTTACCAACCCCATGGGCGAGCCCGACGGCGGTGTGAATCAAGCCACAGCCGGTGTGGGCGCCGGCAATGACGCGAACGCAGACAACTGTATTCTCTTCGAGGTTGCAGTCTCACCGAACGGCTTTACGCCTACAAGCGGTGTGCCCGCCTCAGGAGCGGTGGCCGCGTCGGTGATGAAGTTCACGTTCGATCGGCAAGGCAATACGCTCTATCGAACAGAGGGCAACTTCTTCTTCCAATGCGACAAGACTCTAACGTTTGATGTGCAGGGCGACATCAATATGTCTGCGTCTGACAGCTTCTCAATAACTGCGCAGAACGGTGCAACGATCGACGGCGGTACATTCACACAGATACGCGGCGGGTCGGTGCGGCTGGGTGTTGGCACTAACGCTGTGGCGAGGATGGGCGATGCAGTACGCATCGTATTCTCCGCGCTAGCGCCCTTGCTAGTGCTCACGCCCATTCCAGTTACAACTCCAAGCGGTCCTGGAACAATCGTGCCGGGCACTCCCATCGTGCTGAGCGGAACTATGTATGCGAGCATTTCGGGCGGGAACCCGAATGTCCTAGCTTAGACATGAGCGTCGTTCTTGTAGATGAGCTCGCTTTAGGCGAGGTGATGCCTGGAATAGTGCTGCTCATTCCACCGCTGCTCGCGCAATTCGATCTGATGCTCACAGGTCAGTTCGGTCTGGGAGCGCTACTCGCAGACATCACGCTGCAGCTCAATGCTTCGCTCTCTGTGAGCCTGCAGCTGGGCCTGGACATCTCGAATCCATTCGCCGCGCTTGAGGCGGAGCTTCAAGCGCTTATCAGCATACAAGCGAGCATTGCTGCATCGCTCTCGTTGGGCATACCCACGCTCTCCGCCTCCCTCTCGCTAAGCTTAGGTGCAAACATAGGCCTTGCTGCAGAGCTGGGCCTGCAGATTGGCGGTATCCAACTGCTTATAAAAGCTGGCCTCGCGATCAAGATCCCCATCATCGATCTGCTTCTATTACTACAAGCAGGGCCCGTCGATATCCTCACTATTGGTATCACAGGGCCAGATACGCTCTTCTCTTCCGGCCTTGAATACCAAGCGCTCGCAACGACTGGTATCGGCACGCTTTTGCCGACGGACCAGGTGTTCGGCGTGATTCTCTTGACCAAGTCGCCGGCGGCGTCACTGGCGATGCAGAGTGTGTTTTTGGTGTGATGCAAAGAAGGACGGGAAGCGCGTTTACTACTCAGCGGTGCCTGTGCGCAGATGCGCTTCGTGCGCGGAGGTTCTTAGCGAGCAACTCTATTTCTTCTAGCGTTCCATCGTTCTTCATTGTATTGGCCTTCAAGGAGATGACCCAGACATTTCCCTTTACGTAGCCGAGCGCCGGCACGCATCGCAGCGTTTCTTTGTGCATGCACGACATTGCCTGTTGAACCCATCTGTGCTGGCGCGGCGCTTGTTGAATGGCCCAAGTCCACCGCACTTCGAGCAGGTTCTTGTGGTACTCGGTGCTGCGCCGGCCGTACCTTCTGCAGGTGTTTTCGCGCTATCAAACATCTGGTAGACTCCTTGGCATGACACAGCCGCTATTCTACGCGCCCGCGCGATACGAGCCTACCGAAAAAGTAGCGGCCGAAAGCCTTTTACCAGACGATGCAAACGAATGGCCGAACGAGATCATGCAGGAGCTCTACCGCCAAGTTCCTTACGCCGCGGACTTTGAGCCGCACGTTGTGATGGACAGGGTCGACAACGAAAAAGGGTTCGCCTTTGGTCACATCGAAATTCAGAACCGCACTGAGATCCAGCACGGCGCTCCGCCAGACGCAACCGCGGCTGCGGGCATCAAGAACGCGCGCATTCCTATCGTCATCAAAGACATGCGGTTGCAGCCACTCGACCTCATCGTCACGGACGATTCGAAGGTTCTGCCGCTGACCGAGCCGCGTCTGCGCCAAGCTATCTTCCGCCCGCAGGCTTTCGACATTACAGGTCGCGGTCCTGGAGACGTCTCTATGATCGGGCAGCTCTACCCGCCGTACCGACAGAACTATGGCTTTGGTGGTGGCGGCGCAACGATGAACGTCGGCATGGGTAAAGAAGGTGCCCGCAAGACAGCCTCGGCGCTTCTGCCGGTCATCTTGCCGACCATCCGCGAGACGGACTACAACGCCTTCTATCAGAAGTTCGCGCAGGATCGCGGACTGCAGGCACAGTATGTGGCCAACCATCTCGCCACTGGTGACGCGCTCAGCACACTCGCGGGCTACGAGCCGGTCAGCGCAGTGAAGCTGGCGCGCGCAGCGCTCTCGAGTATCAAGCCGTCTGTGGTGCAGCTTCGCAAGGAAGCTGAGGGCTATGTTCTCAAGACCGCGAATCACGCGTGCTGGCTGCCGGAAGAGAAGGCCCTTGATCGAGGAGAGGCTGTGCGGCTGCTCGGATCAAAGATTGTACTTGCAGCAGATCAGACCGGCGCCACTACGATGGCGTTGGAGCAGGGCGCTACAGAGGAGCAGCCACCGGCTGGCGGTGAGCCGGAGCCCATCACCGAGCACGGGATCTATCAAGTGCAGGATTCGAAGGGGAACAGTCTCATCGGCTACGTGTTCCCGAACCTCATCGATATCGACGGCAAGCCGCTGCCCATCGCGCTGTTCTCCAACGGCAGCCAGATGGCAGTGCAGAGCGACATCGCCGGTATGCCTATCGGCGAAGGCGTAAGCCTGACTGAAGGCCACCCCGAGGGTATGGGTTGCTTTTACCGAGATGCCGAAGCCACGCTGCCCATGACCGTCAAGTCGACGCTGGCCTCACCAGAGGAGGGCGGCGTTGTTCTAATGGCGGAGACCTTCGACGGTCGCCAGGTTCAGGTCATGGTTCAGCCCAACATAGAAGCGGTCACGCCGGGTCCTGACGGCGAGATGCTAGTCCCCGACAGTTTTTCATGGCTGCCACTCGATACTTCCGAGCAGATCTCGCTTGTCAGCGCGCCGCAAGATATCGGCAAGGAAGGCTCTGGCCTTCGTGCGCTGGCATCTGTGACACTGCGGCACGGCGGTGATTGCTTCTCGCTGGACGGCTACCCGCTCGAGAAGATGTCGATGGATGAGAAGCAGTTCTTGTCTCTCGATGACACCATGTTCCTTCTTGCAGGCCTAGGTACCAATCTTGAGTACGCGCAGAAGAAGCTTGGCGAGGCCGCTGCGTGGAATCGCACGGTGAGTGTTCTTGTAGGGAACGACATCCAGCCTGCAGAGCAAGTACTCTTCGAATCGCGCAAGGAAGCCGCGCGCATGCTCAGCAACGTTCCTTCGCTGCGCAGAGACCTTGTCAAAGAAGCTGCGGTCATTCCCGATCCGTCGGCGGTCGACACTGTTCTTTCACTGGGCTTCCTCAACCCAGAGAACTTAGGCATTTTTGTGAGTAGTTTGGGTCAGTTAGATACCTCCCAGCAAAGGCTTTGTGAGATGCTGCTTGCTGCTAGGTTGGGCTTGCGAGAGGTTCCTGTGAGCGCTCTGGAGAAAGCCATAACCAATCTAGAGCAGGTTATTGAAGGGATCAAAATACTAGCGTTTTCTGATAACTAACACTACGCTCGACTGCGATGAAGCTTTGCACGAAGTGCGGTCAACCAGGTGAGTTCTATAACGATAAATACGCCAAAGATGGGCTAACGCGTCAATGCAAGGCCTGTCAGTTAGCGCGCGCCGCAGCTGATCTGCCGCTCACCGTCGACCATGTGGTCGCCATCTCTCGAGGTGGAGGGCACACAGCGGAGAATGTCGTACCGGCCTGCCGCAGCGACAACTGCCGCAAGCACGATCTTCCTGTATTTGTTATGGTGCGCAGGACGATAAGGCACGTGCTGCGCGCACAGGCAATCTGACATGCATCTCATCAGCCCCGCATTCTACTATCTGAAGTACCTGGTCAGCCACCCCGATGGCTTCTCCAACGACGCGATCAAAGAGCGCTGCAGCGTTGAGCGCGTCGACTACGTCTCGGATGCCTACCTCGATAAGCTGCGCGGCTCTCTGAAGATTCCCGTACCGTTCTACCCCACAGACAAGCGCCACAAGAAGTCGCTCAAGTTCCTCCTCGAGGAGGGCATCCACAGACTCTTTTTGACCGACACGCACATGCGCATGGCGCATGCGGTGTTGTCGAAGCCACGCGCCAAAGAATTCATAGAGACGAACATTCTGTTGCGCGTGCCGCTCTCTCCTATCGCGGCGTTCGTATCGCAGCACTGCGGTCTCTCTTGCACTGCAGCCGCACTGCAGGTCTACCAGCACTACTTCTGGAACATTGACCTGCTCGACTCTACGGAGATGCGCGTTCTTCTTGCGATGCGCATCGAGCAGACTGCAGACACCGTGCCGGAGTTCAAGGACAAAAAGAAGCTTCTACAGGCGGCGTACTACAAAGACCCGCGTAAGATCGCGGCGGATCTACCGTCCTCGCCCATGGCGGTAATGCTCGCGCAGATGTATTTAGGCATACGACCTGGCAAAGCAGATCTGACGATGCGCATGATGGAAACGCGAGACCTCGCGCTCATCCGCGCAGGCGAGGCCGTGATGCAGAGCAGTCTCAACGACAGCGTGAGGTTCTTGAATTATGCTAACGGCAGTCGGATACTAGAAGAGATGCTGCAGCTGACCTCGAAGCCTGAGGATCACATGCAGGATCAGCTGCGGGCGATTGCGCTGCGCACCGATACTCACGATGTTCCGTTCATTCACCAACTCAGCTCGGGGCGCCACACCGTAGAGATGGCCCCACTCAAGGATACCAATGAATCAGACGAAGCTTTTGTCGCCAACGGAAGTCACGGGAGCGGTGACGGAGGAACAGAGCGTTGATCTCCCCGTTCTACCGATGGTGTTCACCGCAGTGGAGGGCTACACCACCTTCAAGGCCGAGCTCGCTATCGCAGAAGGTGACATCATTTTCCACTTCTACGTGACCGACGAGATCCAGAAGCTGCCCAACCCGAAGAAGTACTGGCTAGAGCTCTTCCCCAAGGCCCTCTCTGAGAGTGCGGAGCAGTACTTCAACGTTACCTTCCCTCGGCTCAAGGCGGCCTACACGGAGGAGAAGGCCTCGTGGTGGATGCGCGCGTTCGGTTTCGGTCGGCTACTAGACCCGCACAAGTTCGCCTACCGCTTCTTCGACGTGCTGGATGAGGCACTGGACATGGAGATGCCCAAAGCAACGTGACCCTTCTTCCGCGCTATTCTTTCTACTTTCCAGCCGCTCTCTTTGACGTATGCTCTCATCAAACCTGTGAGCGCCGCCCAAACCGCGGGTGTGAGATTCCCTGGCGCAAGCTGCAGTGAGCACTCGTAGGAGTCATCCTTGGGCGAGCATCGAGCATTCTGCGTGAATACAGGCCCAGCGGTCTGCACACAGCTCCAGAGATTGTTGAGTAGCTCCTGCGGATCTTCGGTCTTTGAAGGTGGGAACACGTGACTGCTTTTGTCTACCACACCATCGGCCCTGGCGGTTACAGAGAAGGGTGCGACTGGTTTAGCGAAGAGGAAGAGCCTGAGCTCAACGACGAGGAGCTAGCTCTCGCGAATGACGGCCAGCCGTGGCTGCCAGAACCTGAAGTTTTCGAAGACTTCAGCTTTGTGGATCAGCAGCTCAAACAGTTAGAAGCGATTCCGCCCATACTGCCATCGCAGTTTACGGAGTTCGCGTTCCGTATGCCGAGCGAGGTCAGTAGGGAGTATGAGCCTTTCAACTTTGGGCCTAGGCGGCACATGCGTCGTCTATACGATTCGCCAGCCAAGCGAATCCTACTTTTCTGTGCGCGTCAGTGCGAGAAGTCGACCATGTTGGGTAATCGAGCGCTCACGTACTCGTGCATGATCCCCAGTTACCGCACGCTGTATGTATCGCCCTCGGCCACGCAGACCAAGACCTTCTCAGTGGATCGCATCAAAGAGCCGCTCGAGACCAGCGAGGTCTTGCGGTCCTATACGACGACGCTTCTGCAGCAGAACGTCTTCGAAAAGCAGTTCGTCAATCGCTCTAAGATCACACTACGCTATGCATTTCTCAATGCCGACCGCGCGCGCGGGATTCCCGCAAACGCTATAGTAATAGACGAGCTGCAGGATATTCTTTCTGACTGCATACCTGTTATCGAGCAGGCTGCCAGCCACTCCCCGGAAGCCCTGAAACGCTTTGTCTACGCCGGCACGCCAAAGGGTCTAGATGGTGTTTTGGAGTACTACCGTAGTGGTACGGCTAAAGGCAGGGCGATGAGCACGATGGGGGAATGGGTTGTGCCGTGTGATAAACACGGCGGTGAGGCTGGGCGCTACTGGAACATCTTGGGCGAAAAGAACATTCAGAGGAAGGGCCTCTCCTGCGAGAAGTGCCATCAGCCCATAGACCCGATGCATGCCGATGCGCAGTGGGCAATGATGCAACAGGAGGGGGTCTTTGAATCCTACCGCATTCCTCAACTGATGGTGCCGTGGAAATCATGGGAAGAAACCTATCTTGACTATGGTCGCTACGATCGCGCCAAGTTTTACAATGAAGTACTTGGCATTTCATACGATTCTGGCCTGCGGCCACTCACGCGCGCGCAGGTTAGGGAATGCTGCAATCCCAAGATCAGCATGCACTCGAGCGAGCTCGAGAAGTACAAGGCGCTGAGCGCGGGCAACAACATCTTCGCCGGAATTGATTGGGGCACAGGCGAGCATAGCTACACGGTGTTGTGTTTAGGCGCGTACCGTGACGACAAGTTTAGTATTTTCTACATTCACAGATTTACAGGGGAGGACATAGACCCTGTTCCGCAGTTCGCGAAGATCGATGAGATTCTCTCATACCTGAACGTGCGCGTTATCGGCATTGACTACGGCGGTGGTTTCTATGGGAGAGACCACTTGGTACGCAAATTCGGGGTGAGGCGTGTGCAATCTTACCAATATATGGCGAGGGCACGTAAAAAGCTCTTATGGAATCCCGCTTTCAGGCGCTGGCAGATGGTCAGGACAGAGGTAATGTCTGATATCTTCAATGCAATCAAGCGTAAACAGATCGCGCTGCCCAGATGGGAAGAATTCGAAGACCCTTACGCGAATGACTTTCTGAACGTCTACGCCGAGTACAACGAAACGCTGCGCATGCTGCAGTACAGACACCGTCCTGACAAAACAGACGACGCGTTCCATGCGGTTCTATACTGCTTCCTAGCTAGTATGATCGTGTTCCCACGCCCAGACGTGATAGCCCCACAAAGGGAATTTGAAGGCCAAGGTCCACTACGTAGTAGCTATAGGGGCCCAATCGATCAGAGTTGATGGCCCTCTAAATATGCCGCAGCCGCACGCAGTAACGCCGGGTCGTCGTTGAACAGGCCCATGCCCTTATTGTGTCTACTACAGAGCAGCCCACGTATTTTACCGGTCTTGTGGCAGTGATCTACGTGCAGAGCCTTGGGCTTGCCAGTGCGAACGTTTACGATGGTCTCTGTATTGCTGCATATAGCGCACACGCCACCCTGCGCCACTTCCATTGCAGTTCGTTCTGCTACTGTAAGGCCATACTTGTTTAGCAAGCGCAGTCGCTCTTGTTCTTTTGCCGTGCCTTCTGGGTCTCGTTGCCTGTAGCTCGCACTGTTGCGTCTTACACGCGCACGATTCTCAGTGAGATTGGCAGCATACCAGGCGCGGTTGTACGCGCGTGAGCAGGTTCTGCATTTACTCTGCGTGTTGCGTTCAGTATCGCCGCACTTCACGCACGCTTCTTGTGCTACTACTTCTTCCATCGGCTCCTCCTACAAGGTGCTGGTCACGGCCGCGGGGCAGTGAGATGCCGCCGCGGCTTTCTCTTTAGCGCGTTAGTGTAGCAGTGCGTAAAGCTCGTTCACTGCATTGGGCTTACCACCGAATACGCCGTCTGCTGTCTCACGCCCATGCACGCGACGGCAGAACACATAAGAGATATGCCATAGGTGGCGCTTGGCCGCGGCGAAGTATCTCTCCGCGAGTTGTAGCGTCTCTGAGCGCGCGAGCGCCTCAGCGGCGGTTGTATGCAGTGCGCGCGTGAGGCAATTAGCAAAGTGTGTGAGCAGCCGCCACGGCTCCCTGTCCGACAGCAGTACGCCTACGGCATCGAGGTAGACCTCATCCATGCCAAAGAGAACACCCCCCCAGTAACGGATGTACTCCGGACTGGAGATGTGGATGTATTCGATAGGCTGCAGCATGTCATTGAGCAGAATGACCATGGAGCCTGGATCGCGCGGAAGCGTAGGCGCGTTCAAGCCCAGCTGCGTCATCAGCGCGGCAGTGCGCGCATCCGCAACCTTCGCTGCAGACAGCGCCTGAAGCGCGAGGAATCGTGATGTAACGCGTCGGCCTGTCAGCAGATCAAGTTTACGTATCTCATGCTGCTCGACGCGTTTACGCTGCGCGACTTGCTTGGCGTCATGCCGTATGGAACGCGCCAGCATCACCGTTCTGTTTTTCAGATAGCGCTCTCTTTGATAGCACGGCCCGCACTTGTCCTTTACGGATGCGGGCTGCTTGCATTTCTTCGTCGAGCACTTCTGCCCCTTGTGGTAGCTTCCCATGTACGCGAC
>Ga0182018_10004813_pt1 | contig 11163 bp, 15 predicted proteins | sample 812P2MmetaG_FD_120490 | JGI IMG/M metagenome (GOLD analysis project Ga0182018, IMG submission 120490) | Permafrost microbial communities from Stordalen Mire, Sweden - 812P2M metaG | ecosystem: Environmental > Terrestrial > Soil > Wetlands > Permafrost | place: Sweden: Stordalen | collected...
AATCTGCGCGTGTTGGGTGCGCCAGGCGGTAGCGATCTGAGTGAGCACGGCGGGGAATCCGGGATGGCCGAAGCGGTTTACGGGCGGAAAGTAAGTACCGCCGAAGAAGGGTTGCAGGTCGGGAGTAAGCCAGACGGACATGGGCCAGCCGCCGCTGCCGGTGGTGGCCTGCACGAAGGTCATGTAGATGCGGTCTATATCGGGGCGCTCCTCGCGGTCCACCTTGATGGCCACAAAGTCGCGATTCAGGATATCGGCGGTCTGCTGGTTCTCGAACGACTCGCGTTCCATGACGTGGCACCAGTGGCACGTGGAGTAGCCGATGGAAAGGAAGATGGGCTTATTCTCGCGCTGTGCTTTTTCGAACGCTGTAGGTCCCCACGGGTACCAGTCGACCGGGTTATGGGCGTGTTGCAGCAGGTAGGGACTTTTCTGGTCGGCAAGCTGGTTGGTGTGCATGGGATCCGCGATGAGGGGCGAACGATTCCATGGTACACCAGGCCAGGGCAAGCTAAAGCACGACGCTAGTATGATACCGTATGGTTATGCAACCAAGTGGTTATTCGCGGGCGGCGCAGGATCGTCTTGACGCCACCTTCGCGGCACTCGCGGACCCCACTCGGCGAGCCATCCTTGCCCGGCTCTCCTTGGGTGAGGCTTCGGTGACGGAACTGGCCGGGCCCTTCGCGATGACCCAGCCCGCGATCTCAAAGCATTTGAAGGTGCTGGAGCGCGCCGGCCTGATTTCCCGCGATCGCGACGCGCAACGGCGGCCGAGCCGGCTTGTGGCTAAGCCGCTGGCGGAAGCCAGCGAATGGCTAGAGCGCTATCGCCAATTCTGGGAGACTTCCTTCCGGCGCTTGGATGGTTTGCTCGACGAGTGGAAAGCCACGGCGAAGAAAACCAAACGGCCCGCCAACAAAAAACGCTAAAGGAGCCCTCATGTTCTATCCCGACAGTTTCAAGGTATCAACGCCCAGCGATCATGAAATTCGGGTCACGCGCGATTTCCATGCACCGCGCCAGTTGGTATTCGACGCCTTCACCAAACCGGACTTAGTGAGGCGCTGGCTGCTTGGTCCGCCGGGTTGGACCATGCCGGTTTGCGAACTTGACCTTAGGGTTGGCGGCGCGTATCGATACGTCTGGCGCAAGACCGGCGTCAGGGATATGGGGATGGGCGGTATTTTTCGCGAAATCGTGCCGCCCGAACGGCTCGCCGCCACGGAGAGGTTCGACGAATCCTGGTATCCCGGCGATGCGTTAGATACGACCGTGTTCGTCGAGGAAGGAGACATCACCAAAGTCACGATCACGATCCTCTATGAATCAAAGGAAGCCCGCGACACGGCACGCAGGTCCGGTATGGAGCACGGTATGGCGGCAGGCTACAACCGGCTTGAGGAACTGTTGTCGCCGCACGATCGGAACACCCAGACGATCGATACACCACAGATCACCCAGACAACCGCACAGTTGGCCGCCGTGATACACCTCACGATTCCACGGAGCGAGATACGGTCCGCCATGGGTCCCGGCCTCGCCGAAGCGATGGCAGCCGTCAAAGCCCACGGTATCGGCCCCGCCGGGCCATGGTTCACGCACCATCTGAAGATGAACCCCGCGACCTTCGATTTTGAGATCTGCGTGCCCGTCACCGCACCAGTAGCCCCCGTGGGCCGCGTGAAGCCGGGCATATTTCCGGCCGTGACCGTGGCGCGCACGATCTACCGTGGAGACTACGCGGGTCTCGGCGAAGCTTGGGGTGAATTCAAGGCCTGGATCGCGGCCAACCGGCATACCGCGGGTCCCGACCTCTATGAATGCTACCCGGTGGGACCGGAGTCGAGCCCCAATCCGGCCGACTGGCGCACGGTGCTCAGCCAGCCGTTGATCGCTTAGGTTGTTCAAGATGGACCAGGACCAAGGCGTACGGCTCGTACTTGAACCGCGCTCTTGGTTTCGGACGTGACGCCGTTGCGCTGGATCATGATCAGTCGCGCGGCGTTTACCGGGTGTATCCGTTCGGACGGCTCCGATAGCTCGGGTCCGCGCGCGCTTCATTATCTGCTGCCTGGAGCGGGCGAAGCGTAGGATTACGCCCTGAATGGCGGCGATGGGCGCGATGGGAGGAGGCCCGGGCGGCAGGGCCGGCGACGGTTGGCGGCGGCCCGTTACGATTTCTATCGTTGACATACGGCTTTTACCGTCATATGTTGGTTGTTTCAGATGACTTCTCCACGCCGCAACCGACCGCCTATGGCGCTTCCAACCGCCGCCGAACTCGACATTCTTGCCGTCCTCCGGAGGCTGGGAACGGCGACCGTGCGGGAGGTCCACGACGAGCTCGGCAAGGACAGCGGCTACACCACCACGCTGAAGCAGATGCCCTGATGGGATTTCCGGGCTTCGGGCCGGGCGATCCGGTCGGTTCCAGGCTCCCGACCGACGCCAACCTCCCAAACATTTTCGCCGCGCTAGAGGAACAGCTCGGGCTGAAGCTCGTGCCGGCCAAGGGCCCGGTGGAGGTTCTCGTCATCGATCATGCGGAGAGACCCACCGCGAATTAGATTGGCCGGCTGGGTACTTGGCCGTAGGCCGAATCGGGCGGCGGCGCTACGGAATTGGCTCAAGTCATCCGCCTGGCCGCGGAGCTTCGGCGGGAAGGTTGGCCATGAAAGGCGATGGCCGGTCCTACGCCCACGCGGTAGCATTATGCTACCCTACGAATATGAGCCAGCCGGTGAAGCTTTCCGACAGCCTCGTGCTGGATGCCCGGCTCGCCGGGGAAACGGTGGAGCGCTCGATTGCCGGTCAGGTGGAATTCTGGGCGCGATTAGGGCGGTCCGTCGATCTGCTGCTGGAAGGGCGGCAGGTGTTGGCACTTTGCCGCGCCGCCGCCGCTCGTCCGCTTTCGGCGTGCATCGAGTCCGTGGATTCGCCGGAAGGCCGGCAGCGCGTGGCCGACCTGCTCGAGAGCCGGCCTTTCCCCCACTACCAACCGCATCCGGATCGTGCCGGCTGGCTGGTGCGTATCGATGCCAGCGGGCGTCGCACGGTGGGTCGATTCGTCAATCGCCAGTTCAGGACCATCGGCGCGAAGACCAAGCGGCGATGAGCTTGCCGCTCGACCGACGACCGGTCATCGTCGCTCTCGCCGGGCCAAATGGCGCGGGCAAAACGACGTTCTACCAGGCCCACCTCAAACCCACCGGGCTGCGATTCGTCAATGCGGACGCGCTGTCACAAGAACTCCATATCGAGCCCTATGCCGGCGCCCGCGTAGCCGGCGCGCTGCGGCAGGAACTCGTGAAACAACGGGAGAGTTTTGTTTTCGAGACGGTGTTTTCCGACCCCGCCGGCGAGAAGCTCGAATTCCTCAAGAGCGCGGCGGAGGCAGGTTACAACACGATTCTGTGCTTCATAGGGACTGCGGGGCCGGAGGTGTCCGAACAACGCGTGGCGATGCGTGTCTCGCAGGGCGGACACGATGTTCCGACGGAGAAAATGGTCCAGCGTTTTCCACGCATTCTGGCCAACCTCAAAGCGGCCCTCCGCGAGTTGCCCAATGTATGGGTTTTCGACAACAACGACCTGCGAACTCCCTACCGCCTTGTGGCCGTCTTTGAAAGCGGACGCCCGGTAAAGCTGGAGCGGCCGGTTCCGAAGTGGCTGAAGCCGCTACTACCGGGGCCGTAGCGTGGGGTTGTCAGGCATTGCCTCAGACGCCGATTTGTGATCGTGCGCCGGTTGGCGAGGGGAATGCGGGAGGAGGGGTGCAGGCACGGATTGCGGCACGCCGCTCCCTCACGGTCGCGGCTGGTTTCGGCGGCGAATGCGAAGGGGTTTCGGCGGCGCAGGCGGCTGGTTTAGTAGACTCTTAGAACGTGAAACTCCTGGGTCATCTTCTGTGGGCCGCGATTGCGGTTGCGGCGGCGGTCTCGCTGGGCGGCGTGGCGCTGCTCCGCGGGGAGCACATCAATAGCATCTGGCTGGTGCTGGCCGCGGCTTGCACGTACGTGACGGCGTACCGTTTTTATGGCCGCTTCGTGGCGGCGCGCGTGATGGCGCTGGACGACCGGCGCGCCACTCCGGCCGAGCGCCTGCGCAACGGCCACGATTTTGAACCGACCAACAAGTGGATTCTGCTGGGCCACCATTTCGCCGCGATCGCCGGGCCCGGTCCGCTGGTGGGGCCGGTGCTGGCCGCGCAGTTCGGCTACCTGCCGGGCACTCTGTGGATCATTATCGGCGCGGTGCTGGGCGGGGCGGTGCAGGATTTCGTGATTCTGTTCGCGTCGATGCGGCGCGACGGTAAATCGCTGGGGAAGATGGCGCGCGAAGAGATCGGCAAGGTGGGCGGCTTCATCGCGCTGGTGACGGTGCTCATCATCATGGTGATCCTGCTGGCGGTGGTGGCGCTGGTGGTAGTGAATGCGCTCAAGGGCAGCGCGTGGGGCACGTTTACGATCGCGGCCACCATGCCGATCGCCCTTTTCATGGGGCTCTACCTGCGCTATTGGCGGCCGGGCAAGGTGCTGGAATGTTCCGCCATCGGCTTTGTGCTGGTGATGGGCAGTATCTTCGCGGGCCGAGCGGTGGCGGCATCGGCAAGCATGGCGCCGGTATTCACGCTGAGCGCCATCGCATTGGCGGTGGCGATCATTATCTACGGATTTCTGGCGAGCGCGCTGCCGGTGTGGCTGTTGCTGGCGCCGCGCGATTACTTGAGCACCTTCGTCAAGCTGGGTGTGGTGCTGATGCTGGCGGTGGGGATTCTGATTGTGCGGCCGCAGTTGCAGCTCCCCGCGTTCACACGCTTCGTGGATGGCACGGGGCCGATTTTCGCCGGCAAGGTCTTCCCGTTCTGCTTCATCACCATCGCGTGCGGCGCGGTCTCGGGATTCCATTCGCTGATCTCGTCGGGAACCACGCCGAAGATGATCGCCAAGGAGTGGCACGCGTTTCCAGTGGGGTACGGGTCGATGCTGATGGAAAGCTTCGTCGCCATTATGGCGATGATTGCCGCGTGCGTGCTGCAGCCTGGGGTGTACTTCGCGGTGAACTCGCCGGCGGGGATTGTGGGGGCGACTCCGGCGGCCGCAGTGGCCACGATTTCAAGTTGGGGCTTCCCGGTGACGGTGGCCGGGATGGCGGAATTGGCACGCAACGTGGGCGAGCAGACGCTCTTCTTTCGTACGGGCGGCGCGCCGTCGCTGGCATTGGGGATGGCGCACATTTTCGCGCGGAGCGGAGGGGGCGGGGCGGTGATCGGGTTTTGGTACCACTTCGCCATCATGTTCGAAGCGCTCTTCATCCTGACGATTATCGACGCTGGCACGCGGGTGGGTCGATTCATGCTGCAGGATTTGTTGAGCCACGTGGCGCCGCCGCTCGGGCGGATGAACTGGATGCCGGGAGTGGTGGGCACCAGCGCGCTGGTGGTGGGGGCGTGGGGCTACTTTTTGATTCAGGGGGTGCGCGACCCGCTGGGCGGGATCAATTCGCTATGGCCGCTGTTCGGCATTTCCAACCAGTTATTGGCGGGGATCGCGTTTTGCGTGGCGACTACGATTTTGCTGAAGATGCATGGGGCCAAGTACGCGTGGATCACGTTCGCGCCGCTGGCCTGGCTGATGACGGTGACCTTCACGGCGGGGTGGCAGAAGATTTTCTCGCCGCTGCCGGCGATCGGATTTCTGGCACAGGCCGATAAACTGGCGGCCGGCGGCGCGGCCGGCGCGGCTACTCGAACACTGATCTTTAATGCGCGACTGGACGCGGCGATCTGCGGCATTCTGATGATTCTGGTGGCGGTGATTCTGGTGGACTCGGTGCGCGTGTGGGTAGGAATCCTGCGCGGTACGCGGGACGCGCGGGTGTGCGAAGCGCCCTTCGTGCCCTCGCGATTGCAGGCGGAGGAACTATGAAGCTGGTGCGGCGGTTGGGCGGATTGGCGATGGCGCTGCTGCGCGAAATCGCGGACGAAAATGCGTATCGGCGTCACTTGGAAAGACACGGGCGCCGGCATTCGGGGGCGGAGTGGCGGCGGTTTTCGGAAGAGCGGCTGCGCGCGAAATATGCGCGGGCGAAGTGCTGCTGAGGGTGACGGTGATCGAAGAATGGGACCCCGATAGCTCGCGATGGGAGGCAGACCTGAACGCGCTCGCCGAGGTGCTGCACGCGGTGGTCCGTGCCGGCGGGTGCGTTAGCTTTATCCTGCCCTTCTCGCTCGACGAGGCTCGCGCGTTTTGGATCGACAAGGTACTGCCGGGTGCGAGGAGCGGCGCGCGGCGGGTGCTGGTGGCGCGGATGGAAGACGAGATTGTGGGCACGGTGCAGCTTCTTCTGGACATGCCGCCGAATCAGCGGCATCGGGCCGAGGTGGCGAAGCTCCTGGTGCATCCAAAGGCGCGCGGGCGTGGGGTCGCTCGGGCGCTGATGGAGGCGGTGGAGCAAGTGGCGCGGGCGGAGGGGCGGACGCTGATCACGCTGGATACGCGGACCGGAGACTCGGCTGAGGCGCTGTACTTGTCGATGGGATACATCATGGTGGGCGTGATTCCGCGATACTCGCGCAGCGTTGCGGGGACGGAACTGGAGGCTGCCAGCGTGATGTATAAGGAACTGGCTAGCGTAATCGTGTAGTGTCCGCGAAATAGGTGGACAGCGCGCACCAGGAAGAGCCGCCTGAAAGGCGGCTGCAGCCAGGATTGGCTGCCCCACTAAACTAGCGAGCGAGCAGGGAGTTGATTTCGCGAGAGCTGACGGCATCCCCGGTGAACGCAAACGTACCGTGTTCGCGCATTTCGCGGGCGGCGCGGAGAAACGCGCCGAGGGCCGCACGCGCCAGCCCGCCGCCCACGCTGACCCGCTTGACCCCGAGGGCCGACAATTCGGCAAGCGACAATGGGGCGCCCGATAATCCCGCGAGTACGTTTACGGGACGGTCCACGGCGCGCACGACGGTGGCGATGTCGTCTTTGGTAGTGAGTCCGGGAGCGTAGAGGACGTCGGCGCCAGCCTGCTGATAGGCTTGCAGGCGACGAATAGTGTCGCTCAAATCGGGTCTGCCGACCAGATAATTTTCGGCGCGCGCGGTCAGCGTGAAACGAAAGGGAAGGCCGCGCACGGCTTCCGCGGCGGCGCGGATCCGGTCGGTGGCATGCTCGAGATCGTAGGGCGCGCGGTCGGCGCGGCGGGAGGAATCTTCGATGGAACCGCCGGCCAGGCCGGTCGCGGCGGCAAGCCGGATGGTCTCCGCGGCGTGCTCGGGGGCATCGCCAAAACCATTTTCGAGATCGGCGCTGACTGGCAAGTCCGTTGCGGAGACCAGGGCGGCCACGTGCGCCAGGGTCTCGTCGCGGCCCATCGTACCGTCCGGTTTCCCGGCCGAGAAGGCAAAGCCGGCGCTGGTGGTGGCCAATGCCTCAAAGCCCAGGCAGGCCAGCAGTCGCGCGGTGCCGATGTCCCACGGATTCGGAATGAGGAACGCGCCCGCGCGCGTGTGGAGGGCATGAAAGGCTGCGCCTTTTTCAGCTTGCGTGGGCACGTCTTAGTCGCCCGAAGCTTCCGCTTCCACCATCGCGCTTGCCCACCGTTCCCGCCGCGCCGAGCGCAACATCATGGCGGCGGTGTACACCACCACCGCGACTACCAGCCAGTTGACGGCCGTCAGGGGCAGCGACTTGACGACGTATGCGGCCAGCAGCACGCCGGGGACTCCGCCGATCGCCAGGCCCAGGGCGGCTTTCAGGTTGTAGCTGCCGGTGCGCACGAAGCGGGCGCTGCCAACCGGCATGAGAAACGCGCAGGAGCCCATCATGATGGGGAAGGCCGTCAGCGGATTCATGCCCAATAGGGCGATGAGGATCATGCAGGGCGCGAAGAGGCCGATTCCCAGCGTCATCAGCGCGCCCAGGAGCGCGTTGCCTAGCACGCCGATGACCAGCTTGGTTCCGGTGAGGCCAATGGCTTGGCCGCCGCCCGGCATCCAATGCATCTGCTTCAGGACGATGACCACCGCCGCGGCCAGCAAGACGGAGCCCATGCCGATTTGCACCTTTCGCCGCGGCCACCCGCTGACCATGCCCGCACCCAGCCAGGCTCCCACGGTGGACGCGGCGATCAAGGAGACCAGCGTGGTGACGTCCACCTGCACCAGTGCCATGTAGATGAAGGCTTCGGCTACGGTGGGCAGAGTGTGACCCACGTTGAGGGTGCCGGGTATCTGCTCGTCGCGGACCAGGCCGCCCAGTTTGAACAGCGAACTGGTGGTGGCGAAGGAGCCGACGCCGAGGGTGTCGAGGAAATTGGCGAAGAAGCCGATGCCGATATCGAGCGTCGAGGGCGTACGGGAAGGGGCCCCTTCGGCGGGTCCCCGCAATCGGCGCGTGCGCAGGATCTGCTGGATCCAGACGAAAAGGTAACCCAGCGTAAAAACGCCGAGGCCGATAAACAGGGCAGTCTTCATACGGATTGCATGCAGTATATCTCGAATGGCGGCGCCGGTGCTTGGCAGGCTGGTTGAAACGCGTACTTTTGGCGGTACGTCACAGTTTTGATGAGACGCGTTGGTTTTTGCGCGCTGCTTCTCCCGCTGATTGCCTGGCCTCAAGCAGGCGAGAAGGAAATGGCTCTTGGCCGGCAGCTCGCGGCTATGATCGAGAGACACGAAAAGCTCATTACCGATCCGATAATTGTGGAGTATGTGAATCGGATCGGACAAAAAGTAGCGAGCCACGCGGACGTAAAGGTTCCGCTGGTGGTCAAAGTGATTGCTTCCGATGAGCCGCGTGTGGAGACTGTTCCCGGAGGTTCGGTCTGCTACCTCGGCACGGAGCTTGTGCAGACCGCCAACAGCGAGGCCGAGCTGGCAGGCGCGATCGCTCACGGGATCGGGCATGTCGCGGTGTGACATCGAAGCGGCGGGTTGCCCGGTGACCAAAACGTGCTGGCGGGTGCGAATATCGCCCCTATCCCTGTAGTCTTCAACGGCCTCTGTGCGCGAGGTGGCGCCTTCGGGATGGCGATGCCGATGGGCTTTCTCAAGTCTCAGAGCGACGCGGAGGCGCAGGCCGATCTGCTGGGGCTCGAATATTTGAACGAATCGGGCTACGATCCGACCGGCCTGGTGGATCTCTTCGAGAGGATTCTGGCGCGGGGGCCGCGAGGACAGTCGGCATTCATGCCCTGGTTCAAATTCCCGGCGACTACCCGAAGTGGCGTCGAGCAACTGCGGAACAGACCGGCGGAGTATGTGGTGACGACGTCCGAGTTTCGCGACGTCCAGCGGCGGCTTACGGCCATCCGGCAATCGCCCGCTGGTCTAACGCTCCGCGGTCCGACGCTCTTCGCAAATTGACCGGCGTCGAAGCCATTCGTCGGCGCGAGCGGGTCTACTGGCGGTTGCTCTCGCGTTGGAGGCGGATCTGGTATTCGCAGCCGCCGTTGCGGACTTCGCGGATGGTGTGGAACTTCCCGAGCTGCGCGTCTTTGGCCTGCATGTCGGCGGTGAGATAGGAGTCGCCCGCGAACTGTACGGCTTCGGCCCACCACAATGGATAGCCGCCGCCCCACAGCTCGAAGTGGACGTGCGAAGGCACTCGCATGTTGGGATACCGGCCTGGGTGAATGGTCGAAAGTTCGAAGCGTCCCGCGGGGTCGGTCTTCATCCAGCCGTAAAGGCGCGGCGGATATTCGGCGCGATTCGCTCCGTAATAGCCCTGGGCGTCGGTATTGTAGGCGTAGACGGTGACGCCGGCGGCGGGAGTGCGGCCGTCGGATGCGAAGACCTGTCCGGCGACCAACAACGGCTCGCCGGGCTCGGCGGCGGTGACGATCTGGGTTCGCCAGGAGAGCTGGGCGGGCGTGTTCCGGTGGATCATCACCAAGCCGTTTTGGCGTGCGTTCTTCAACACGCTCGCCGGCAGACTGTCGAACGGCTCTTGCGCGAGGAGCTTGCCGGCGAGGCCGATACCGGCGGTTTTGAGCAGGAAGCTGCGTCTGCTGTCCATGTGTGTCTCCTTATGCCGATAAGACGGTGCGAGAGGACGAAGCGTTAACCGGCCTGGTGGGATGTGAGCCGCGGTTGACACCCGGTAGCTTATAGACTACTGTGAGACGTGGCCCGGATCGACATCCTCCTCTATTGCAGGGGCCGTGCGAGTCCGTTTTCGGATTGGCTTGCCTCATTGAAGGATGCCCGGGCAGTTGGTATCGTGCGAGCGCGTCTGAATCGAATCCGACTGGGCAACTTCGGCGACTGCAAGTCCGTTGGCGATGGCGTCGAGGAACTACGGATCGACTTCGGTCCCGGCTATCGGGTCTATTACGGACTAGAGGGCTCGCTGGTGGTGATCCTGCTTTGCGGCGGAAGCAAAGGGACGCAAGCCCGGGACATCCTGCGAGCGCGGAGATATTGGAAGGAGTATTTGGATGCCAAGACTAACGGTTAAGACCGAACCGTATCGGGAGAGCCTGCTGGAATCGCTCAGGAACCCGGACGAGGCGGCTCAGTATCTCAACGCTTGCCTGGAGGACGAAGACGCGCACGTGTTCCTCCTGGCGCTTCGTGATGTTGCCGAAGCCCATGGCGGCATCCGAGCCCTGTCGCGCACTGCTCACCTGAATAGGGAGAGCCTGTATCGAATGCTCTCCAAGTCCGGCAATCCATCCCTGGACAGCCTGGCCGCGGTCCTGAATGCATGCGGAATGCGCCTCGCGGTTCAGTCGACTCAGCCGCGGAGACAGAAGCGCCGAATCGCATGATGTGGCAGTCCCAGTTCACGATGCATGGTAGGGCGTGCCGCGGCTGTGTGGGCACGGGGCCAACAGCGAACAGCCTTTCGAACTACCCCACCAGCGCGCGCCACACGATCCACGACTTTTCCCGGAGCGGCAAGCGCACACGCCGGCGAAAGACATCGTACTTGCTGCTCTCGATGCGCTCCAGCAGGCGCGAGTAAATGGCGATCAGCGCCCATAACGACGCGCGGCTGCGTGGATGGATCAGGTCCAGCAGGGGACGCGATTGGTTGCAATACGAGCGCGCCCGCTCGGCTTCAAACCCCATCAGGCGCAGGAATGGCTCGCCGCGGCGGCCGGTGCGCAAGTCTTCGTCGGTGACGCCGAAGCGGCGCAGGTCTTCGGCGGGAAGATAGA
>Ga0182018_10004814_pt1 | contig 11161 bp, 12 predicted proteins | sample 812P2MmetaG_FD_120490 | JGI IMG/M metagenome (GOLD analysis project Ga0182018, IMG submission 120490) | Permafrost microbial communities from Stordalen Mire, Sweden - 812P2M metaG | ecosystem: Environmental > Terrestrial > Soil > Wetlands > Permafrost | place: Sweden: Stordalen | collected...
GCTCAGCACCAACGGCGATCTCTTCACCGTGCCGGTTTCCGGCGCGGGCGGACTGAAGCGCATCACCTCGAATCCGGGCAACGATTGGGGGCCGATCTATTCGCCCAACGGACAGTGGATCGCCTATCGCGCGCAAATGCAACCAGGCGAAGAATCAGACCGCTGGCGGCTGATGCTGTACGCGCGTAAGAGCGGGAACCAAATCAATCTGACCGACAATTTCGACAGCAGCGTGGAGTCCTACGCGTTCGCTCCCGACAGCAGGACAATTTATTTCAACGCCGAAGACAAAGGCGAAATGCCCATCTATTCGATCGCAGCTGTGCCCGGAAATTCGCCGAAAGTGGTTGTAAGCGGAAATTCCAACGACGAATTCGCCGTCAGCGAAGATGGACGAACGCTCGCGTTTGCGCGCACCAGTCTGACCATGCCTGCCGAAATTTTTGCCGCGCATTCGGACGGCAGCAATGTTCGACAGCTCACGCATCAAAATGCAGCGCGGCTCTCGCAACTCGATCTTTCCAGGCCTGAGATGTTTTGGTTCGAAGGCGCGGAAAAAACTCAGGTGGAAGGAATCCTTATCCGCCCGCCCCATTTTGATGCTTCGAAAAAATACCCCACGCTATTGCTGATTCACGGCGGCCCGCAGGGCGCGTGGACCGACGCATGGGGCTATCGCTGGAACGAGCAAGTTATGGCCGCGCCGGGATACGTCGTGTTGGCTATCAACCCGCGCGGCTCCACTGGTTACGGCCAGAAATTCACCGCGGAAATCAGCCGCGATTGGGGCGGGAAGGTTTACGAGGATTTGATGAACGGCCTGGACGCAGCCATTGCGAAATACTCCTTTATCGACGGCTCGCGAGTAGGCGCTGCCGGTGGCTCCTACGGCGGATACATGATCGATTGGATTGCCACGCACACTGGCCGTTTCAAATGCCTAATCAGCCATGCAGGCCCATACGATACAGTCAGCATGGGCTCCACAGAAGAACTTTGGTTCAACGAATGGGAGTTTGGCGGAACGCCTTGGGCGAATCCTGAGAATTACAAAAAATGGTCGCCCAGCGAATTTGCCGCTGCGCTCGGGAAATACAAGACGCCGACGCTGGTGGTCGGTGGCGAACTAGATTTTCGCGTGCCCTACACCCAGGACCTCGAATTCTTCACCGCGCTTCAAAGGCAAGGCGTGCCTTCGAAACTCCTGATTTTCCCCGACGAAGGCCACTGGGTGTTGAAGCCGCAAAACAGCGAGCTGTGGTACAAGACGTTTCTCGGCTGGCTGGCCGAATATTTGAAATAGCCGCGTTCGGATTGCCTTTTTCCTCTGCCCGTAGCCTCCGCCGGATTTCCCTCATCCGGCTTTGCGTATTTCAACGGATTGACCCGCCCTCGAGCCAAGTGACAGTTTTACGTCATCTCTAATCCTCTCGGAGACCTTGGGTGCGGACACTAAGTCTGCGGCCGTTCTGCGCTTTGCTTGCGCTGCTCGCGCTAGCTCTGCTATGTCCATCGCTATCGTGTGCCGAGACGTTTAAGGTCACCAGTTCGCCCGCCGGCGCAAACGTTGAGATCGATGGCGTGCTGATGGGGACAACTCCCTACAAAATAGATTATCCCGGTGGCTACTTTCACAAACCTCACACCGTGTTTGCGGCGCGCCTCGGGCATCCGCTGGTCGTTCGCATCTACAAGGAAGGGTACGCGTCGCAGGAAACCACGATTACCGACGGTCCGTTTGAATGGGTGGACCTAAAAGGACACAACCGCGGCCGGTACTGGCTGGTGAAGGCAGATGAAGTGCAGGCAACGCTCAAACCCGTTTCGAAATCGTCGAGCGCAGAAGCAGCAACAGGCCCGCTTCCCGTAACTAAACTAAATTCAGGAAACGAATTGCCGGTGGAGAAAAGTCCGAATGCTCGCGCGTTTTCCGCTGCGTCCACCGGTTCCGATACCGGCGTCCTGATTCTCTCGTCAGACACAGTCGGAGCGGAGATTTACATCGACGGAAAATTCGTGGGTGACATACCGGCAACAATTTCTCTCGCAACCGGAATGCACCAGATAGCTATCAAAGCGAGCGGCAAGAAAGATTGGAAACGCGAAATCGAAGTGATGAAAGGCAGCCAGGTGACCTTGCATCCGGTTCTCGACCCGTCGCCTTGAGTCACGTTTGCAAGCCGGTAAAGGCCCAGGCCTTGCGCAAATAGTGATCGAGTTCCGGCACGCGCAAAATCTTCAGCAAGATCACGAGCAATAGAATTCCCGCCAAGGTCACAGTTACCAACAGAAGCAGCGCGCCCCAAATCTTTTGCCACGGCATTTTAGTTTCAAGAAAAAGCGTAAGCCGGTAGCAGGCGATTCCAGCGACGAGCGAAGCCGCAGTCATTTTCAGAAAGAAAATAACCAGACTCCCCTCCTCCAGATTTTTCGTGCGGCGGTTCAGTAGGATGAAAAGCACCACAGTGTAAGCGATGATGCCGAGCGAACTGGCCAACGCCAAACCGCGATATTGCATATGATGCGCGAGCCACCAGTAAACCGGAATATTCAGCGCGGTCATCAGCGTCCCTACGATCGCCGGCGTGATGGTGTCGCGCGTCGCATAAAAACCGCGAGCGAGAATGTACTGCGCCCCCCAAGCGAACATCCCAATCGAAAAGTACGCCAGAGTCTGCCCTGTGGCGAAAAGATCCTGTCCGTGCATGCGCGTGTGAGAAAACACCAGGTTCACCACCGGAACGCTCTGTGCGATGGTCAACGCAGAAATCGGAAGCAGCAGAAATATCAGTCCTTTGAAAGTCGTATTCAGAACGCGATTCAATTCCTCGAATTTCTTCTCCGAATACAATTGCGCCAGAAATGGGAACGATGCCACCCCCACTCCCTGCCCAACCAGGCCGAGCGGCACTCGCATCAAGTTTTTCCCGTAGGTCAGCCAGGTAATCGAAGCAGCCTGAAGGTACGATCCAAAATATCGAATGATCCAATCATCCGCGAAGGAAACAGAAACAGCCAGCATGATCGGCACTGAAAGTTTAAGAAAGAGCCAGAAACCGGGATGTTTGACGTCGAAGCTCGGCGAAAAGCTCGCCCCGGCACGATGCGCGCCGTATATCTGCAGAAGAAAATTTCCGGCGATCGCGCCCGCCAGCACTCCGACAGCGAAGCCCGTGATGCCGATAACTGGCGCGAGCAAAATGCCGCCGAGAATGATTCCGATGTTGTAAATCAGCGGCGCCAGCGAAGGTATGACGAATTGCCCCTTGGCATATTGAACCGCGCTCAAAATGCTTCCCTCATAGAAACAAATTTGCGCCGGCAGCATCAAGCGGGTAAGGAAAACCACGCGCGCGCGTTCCGGCGGGCTGAATCCGGGAGCAATCCAATTCACGATGTGCGGAGCAAAAACCTCGCCAATCAGAACGAGCCCCACAAGAACAAAGCCCATCACCGTGATCACCGTGGAAAAAACGCGCCAGCCTTCTTCTTCCCGCTTCTGCGCTGCATACTTCGCAAAAACCGGGATGAACGTGACGCTAAGAGACCCTCCCGCAATCAAATAATTCAGAAAATCCGGCAGTGTGAACGCAGCGTTATAAGCATCCGTCACCGCGTTTGAGCCCATCTGGTGCGCCAACGTCCAATCGCGAAAAAAACCAAGGATTCGGCTGAGCAGGACGCTAGCCATCACGATGCCCGTGGCGGCAGCGATGCGCCGGTGCATGGCTCCCGCGTCGGAAGTGGTCGTCACGTCGCCATGGTAGATGGTTTGAAGCGCGCGGACTAGAGCGTTAACGCAGACTGTTTCCGATGCGGAAAGCTCCTCGGCACAAGGCACGACGAGACTCGGCAAGACGCGAATCTCAGATAGCTGAGATATCGAAAGCGCTCGCAGGAAAGCGGCTACTTCAGATTTTCGTCGTGCTCGGCCACCGCTTCCATCCCTTCCGGCGGGCGAATTGGCTCCCGCGCCGGCGTCCCGTCCGGAGCAGCGCGAAGGTATTGCACCGGCCACGGAACCGCAAAGCCCAGATCGCGTGCGGTTTGCAGCGGCCAATAAGGCTGGCGCAGAAATTCGCGTGCGAGCAACACGATGTCCGCGTTTTCTTCCCGCAGAATTGTGTCCGCCTGACGCGCGGATGTGATCAATCCGACGGCACCGGTCATGATCTTTGTTTCGTAACGAACTTCGCGCGCGAAGCGAACCTGGTAGCCCGCCTCGATGGGGATTTTTGCTCCGGGAGCAATGCCCCCCGAGGAGCAGTCAATCAAGTCCACGCCAAGCGGCCCAATTCTTTTGGCAAGTTCGACAGACTGATCGATGTCCCAGCCTCCCTCAATCCAATCCGTCGCCGAGATCCGAACGAAGAGCGGATAGCCATCGGGCCAAACGCCGCGAACCGCAGTAACCACTTCGCACAAAAGTCGGCAGCGGTTGTCCAGCGAGCCGCCATAGGAATCCGTGCGCTTGTTCGAAATGGGCGAAAGAAACTCGTGAAGCAGGTAGCCATGCGCGGAATGAATTTCGATCACCTGAAAGCCCGCCTCGAGCGCCCGCTGTGCCGCGTACACAAAAGATTTCACTACGTCCCGAATCCCGCTTGCGTCCAGAGCAATAGGCTTGGCGTACGCGTCCGAAAATGGCACAGCGCTGGGCGCGACCGGCTTCCAACCACCCTTCGACTCCGGGATCGCCCCGTTCCCTTCCCACGGCCGAACCGTGCTGCCTTTCCGTCCCGCGTGCGCCAGTTGGATTCCGGGTATGCTTCCCTGATCGCGAAGGAACCGGGTGATTCGCGCGAGCTGCTCGACGTGCTCGTCCTTATAAATCCCCAAATCCTGCGAGCTGATGCGTCCCTCGGCAGACACCGCCGCCGCTTCCGTGAATATGAGAGACGCTCCGCCGACAGCGCGGCTGCCAAGATGCACGAGATGCCAATCGTTAGCGAAACCATCCACACTCGAATACTGGCACATGGGAGAAACTACAATGCGATTCCGCAGAGTCAGCTCGCGAATTGTTAGCTCGTCAAATAACATGGTTCTCCTCTTTCGCGCGTTTTAATTGAACTAGCAGCGTCTTGCGGTGGCGTTCAATCATTCCGGCGATGAGTTTTCATGTGCTTACGATCCGCCACCGGATCGAGCAGGCGAAAAATATGCACTCCCGCGTTTGAATCGAATCGATAAGCCAGAGTCGCATCCGCCGCTTCCTGCTCGCGCGCTAACTCAAGTTCCGGGTTGTCAACAATGATGTCGCCTTTGTTGTTGATTCGCAGCTCAGTCCCAACTTGCAGAACGATTTTTGTTTCATTTCTTTCTGATGGCATTATTCCCTCCGTGGACAGCAAAGATTCACGCAGTGCATGGATTCTCGTCAGACTGGTGGTCGCAAGATTGGATGAGAAAATGAAGGGAAAGGTGCCGGCAATTATTTCGACGGCCCACCGGCGTTTTTTTCTTTCTTCTTATCTTTCTTTTCGGGTTTGGGATCCCATGCGGGAGGATCGCTCGCGGGAAAAGACTCGCGGGAAGCCTCATCCACCGGGTCAACTGTGCTCGGCTCGGAAGGTTTCGAATCCGGCGCTTTGTTCTTATCCGGTCGCGCGTTGAATTGCGAAGTAGGTCGCATCAGACTGCCCTCCGGCCCGGCTCCTGCGAGATATAGAAAAGGATCGCGTCCGCGCAAATTCGTTAAGCGCAAGAAATTCGCGAAACTAGAACTTGATGACCATACCCACCGACACTTTCGGGCTGTACTGGTAGGTGCTGAAGTAACGCGTCCCCACCATGTCCGCTTCCACGCGATAAGCAAACCGCCGATGACTTGTGTTGATGTCTACGCCGCCGCCAGCCTCAAAGGCCGGAGCATGCTGGTCCCCAAAAGCCGTTTGCGGAGTGAGATGAGAGTATCCGCCCATCGCGTGTCCCCAAAGTTCAACTCCGCGCGGGCCCGACCATCTGAACCGGGGGCCTCCTGCTCCCAACAACAGCCATCCGCCCGTATTGAGCTCGTGTAAGTGTGTGACGTTCAGCTCGCCATCCAAAGCAATCCAATCCTTAAGGTAGTACACCAAGCTGTACATGAAGCCGTTCGTATTCACCGTGATCGCAGGCACTTCGTAAAAGCGCACGTATTCGTAGCCCACGTAAGCTTGCCAGCGATAGTTCTCGTAGACGCTTTGGACGTACTGGGGCGGATCCGCGTTTACAATCATGGGTGCCGCGGCGGTGGCCGTCATTCCTGCCGGAGAGGCGGGAAGCGCCGGAATGCTGAACGAGGTCCCGGATGGCGTCACGAGAGATACTTGCGAAAAGGTCTCGTCCGTATTTGCGACATTTATTTGTGCGCCTGCACTTACAGCGATAAAAAGGACGGACCCAATCAGAAGAGCAGCGTGTCGCATCGCCTAACCCCCTCATACTTCCCAAGGCTTCAAACCTGCACCCATAATTTGACTGAGAAGGGGTAGCCGTGTCTAGCCTAAATTCCGCGGGTTTGCGAAGGGGACTTGGAGGTTTGCTGGAACAGGCTGACCTGTGGTTTGCAGTTTCCGCACAGACGCTTTAGTTTCCGCACCAGATGCCCGCCATTTCAATATTCTTTCGATAGCGCCTATTGCGAATAGCTGCCGCCGCTCGGAAGCTGCCGTTAGGCGCGTCGATTGAAAGGAAGGGACAGGATGGCAGGCGAGTACGGTGAGATCGATTCGAGGGCGGACTATCATCGCGTTCTTGGCGAGGCGGCCACCGTCGTCACGCACATGTTGGCACGCACTCCGGACAATGCTCCGATGCAACGCATCAACAAACAACTCGCGGCGATGAAGCGCTGGACCGACAACGGGCGCGCGCCCAGCGAAAGCGAACGCCGCAACATTGACGTCGGCCTCATCGCCGTACGCGAACTCTCAGAGCCGACCGGCGAAGTAAGCGACCTCGCCCAAAAGTTGTTCGTTCTAAACAATTACTTCGAGGACTGGCCCACGGACGCCGAAGCCGCCAACGCCACCGACGACGATTTCGATGACGACTGATCCTCGCGCCGCGGCCTGAACTTCGACGGCGCTCCCACCCCTTGCGACCGCAACAAAACGAATACTGCCAGGGCCAACACGCGTGCATTCAATGGTAGTGTAGCTGTGCAAAAATTAACTTAAATTCACTGTTCCCTTCGGGCGCGCCATGCGCTGGAGAACGTAAGCTGAATACGAAGACGCTCTTTTTTGTTGGCTTCATCCTGTGCGCGAGCGGCGTGCTTTCTCCGCCTCTGGCTCTCGTCCTCGGATTATTCTACGGATTATCCTTCGTCCATCCTTATCAGGCCGATAGTCGCCACCTTTCAAAATTTTTGCTGCAAGCATCCGTCGTAGGCTTGGGCTTTGGAATGAATTTACAAGAAGTCCTGCGCGCCGGTCGCAGTGGCTTCGTCTACACCGCTGCGAGCATTTCCTTTGCGCTGATTTTCGGACTTCTCCTTGGAAAGGTTCTGCGCGTAAATCAAACCGCATCGATCCTGATCTCGACCGGTACCGCGATTTGTGGAGGGAGCGCGATTGCCGCTGTCGCCCCGATCGTCGGGGCCGGTGACGAAGAAATAGCTATTTCGCTGGGCACAATTTTCATCTTGAATTCGATTGCCCTCTTGATCTTCCCGTTGCTCGGATGGACGCTGCACCTGTCGCAGCAGCAATTCGGCCTCTGGTCAGCGTTGGCCATTCATGACACCAGCTCGGTCGTCGGCGCCACTGCGCGCTACGGTCCCGTCGCGCTGGTCGTCGGCACCACCGTGAAGCTCACGCGCGCGCTCTGGATTGTCCCAGTGGCTTTGGGCGCCGCGATGCTGAAACGCTCGAAGAGCCGCATTCAATGGCCCTGGTTTATTTTGTTTTTTTGCCTTGCGGCTGTCGCCAACACATACATTCCTGCCTTCACAAATTTTTGGCACGTGCTGAGCAATTTGGGAAGGCTGGGCCTCACCGCGACACTCTTTTTGATAGGAACCGGAATCTCGCGCGCCACTTTGCGCACCGTCGGAGTGCGTCCGTTGTTACAGGGCGTAATTCTATGGATTCTAGTCGGCGTCACGTCTCTGTGGCTGATCAGCGCAGGATGGATTTCGTTCTAACAAAGAAATTGTCGCCCGCGGCAATCCGTTTTTCTCTCCCTGTCATAGCTGGCGAGTCCAAGCGAGAGGAAGGCCCGTGATTGACCAGCGAACACCTTGACGCGTAGCATCGCTGAATGTGTTTCGAGATCAATCATGCTTGACATGAACCGCATCAGCTTTGGTGTTCTTGCCCTTTCGCTTCTGCTCGTAAGCTGTTCGGGACAGAAGAAGGACACTGTAAATCCATCGCCGCACAGCAAAGGATCGGAGCCGCGGCCAGGACGGGATGCCGTAGCGGTTTCATCTCCCGCGCGACCGTCGTCACAAATTCTGAAGTCCGGTGCACTTACCGGTTGCCTGACCCAGGATGACCACAACGGATTCATGTTGCATAACCGCGAACACTTGAAAGGCGTCAGTATTGAATCCGATGATGTTAGTTATGACCGCCTAATGGGTCTCGTTTCGCACAAAATAATGGTCACTGGCAATTGGGAAAAACTTCCGGACCAGCCGGCGTTCTTCGAGGCTTTCCAGGCTGAAGATATCTCAAACACCTGCGTATCCGTTCACAATGACGTTGCAGGCGATCGGCCGCGCGCGGGCGAGAATGGATATGGAACGCCAGTTTGCCTTTATTGTCCGCAGGCTGGATTTTCGGAAGAAGCCATCAAGGCGAAACACTTTGACGCGATTGTTGTCCTGGAAGCGCTAGTCACAGCGGACGGCCGAGCTACGAACGTTCACGTAATCAAAGCCGTCGGATTGGGGTTAGACATAAAGGCTCTCGAGATCATTCCGACCTGGCGGTTCAAACCGGCGTTAGGGCCTGATGGCCGCGCTGTAGCTGTAATTACTCGAATTGAATCTAAGTTTCACCTGGATTCAACAGCCAGCGTGATGCCCCGGTGATTCGGCCTTGCCGAACTCAGGCTGGGTCAAGATTCAATCCCGCCGAGTGAGCTAAACTTTCTTCTCTTTATTCTGCTTAACAAACATCGCAGATTGTTCGTTGGCTTCCTGCGAGTACTGCCAGGCCTTCGCTGCGTGCTCCATGGCCTGTCTGGAGTGCTCGTGTCCGGAAAGATGCTCTCCCTTGCCATGCTGCGCTGCTGCCGCGCGGTGCGCGTGCGCAGCTTGCTCGTGAAACTCAGCCGCTCTCTGGTGCGAATCGTATGTCATGTTTGCTCCCTCAGACTGCGTCTTCAAAGTTAGCGCGTCGCGCGCACCCTGTCCACCCAACCGTGTAAAATGCCCATGCGATGATGTCGGACAACTTCTCAGAACGAAAGTGAGATTCGATGCCAGACCCGAAATTCCGCACGATTGAACCAAAGATCCTCTATTTTGGAACGCCCGTAGCATTGATTAGTTCGCTGAACGAAGACGGCACCACCAATCTGGTGCCGATGTCTTCGTTCTGGGCGCTGGGCTGGACACTCGTGCTTGGTTTACTGGACGAAACAAAGACCGCGGAAAACTTCGCGCGACATCCCGAATGCGTGGTCAATCTCCCCGCGCCGAACATGTGGCGAGAAGTCGAGAAGCTAGCCCCTCTCACCGGCAAGAATCCTGTTCCGCAAATCAAGGCCAAGCAGTTCCGCTTCGAGAAAGACAAGTTCGGAGTATCTGGTCTGACGCCGATTGCGAGTGAGATCGTCCAGCCGGCGCGAGCCGAGCAATGCCCCGTTCACATGGAGGCCCGCGTCACTAAACTCCACCGCGTGGGCGGCGAAAAACTGCAGAAACTCGGCGGGGGTTTGGCCGCTGAGGTCGAAATCATCCGTGTGCATGTCGCAGCCGATCTGGTTGTCGGTGAAAGCTACATTGACCCGTCAAAGTGGTCCCCGCTAATTTACAATTTTCGGCATTATTTCCGCTTGGCGGAGAAAGAACTGGGAAAGACCTTCCGCGCGGAAAAATAATGCGAATTTCGCATCCACTTCTTCACGGGTACATCTAAAAAGCGGAGCTGCCCGCACATGACGAACAGCGACTATGACCTGACTAAGCGCAAGGAGGCTGCCGGAATGAGCGGCAAAGAACTGCTCCAGGCCGTCATCGATGGGCGTCTGCCACAGATACCAATTGCGGAGACGATGTCGTTCCGGCTCGTTGAAGTCGGCGATGGTTTCGCCGTGTTCGAGGGCGACCCAGGCCCGCACGTCCTCAATCCGACCGGCTCTGTTCACGGCGGCTGGGCGCTCACGCTGATCGATAGCGCCACCGCATGTGCCGCTCACACCCTGCTGCCCGCTGGTTCGCTCTACACCACCATCGAGACCAAGGGAAACCTCTCGCGCCCGATCACGCTGGAAACCGGCCGCGTGCGCGCCGAGGGCCGAGTCGTGTCCCAGGGGCGCCAAATCATTTCCGCCGAAGCAAAACTGCTCTCGCAGGATGGCCGCGTCCTCGCGCATGGCACTTCGACCATCATGGTCCTCACTCCCAGGCCCGCTTGAGATTCTCGCTCTTGCCCAGGGGTGTAAATAGCTTGTTTAGCGGCCGACGCTATCTTGAATCACCGCATTCACCGGCCCGGGCAAAATCCCGAGATTCACGTATATCGGCCGAATTAATTTTCGTATCGATTTCAGGCGCGTTGCGAACCAGATCGCGCCCGCGATGCAGCACGCCCCACTCAACATCACTGTTCGTGGAGCCCCAACTGCGTGCGCCATGGCTCCCGCAAGCAAGCTCCCAAACGGAGCCATGCCCACAAACGCCACCGTGTAAAAACTCATCACGCGTCCGCGCTTGTCCTCATCAACAATCGTTTGGATGATTGTGTTGCTGGCCGCCATCTGCTGCATCATTCCAAACCCGCAGAACAGCATCATCACCAGCGAAATCCAAATATTTCGCGACATCCCGAAAAATATCAAACTCACCCCGAACACCGCCGTCGAAATATAAATCATCCGCCCCAGCCCCAGCACATTCTTTCGTATCGCGAGCGACATCGCTGAAATCAGAGCGCCCACGCCCACCGCTCCCATCAGAAATCCCAACGTGTGCGCGCCGCCCTTCAAAATCTTCGAAGCAAAA
>Ga0182018_10004816_pt1 | contig 11160 bp, 9 predicted proteins | sample 812P2MmetaG_FD_120490 | JGI IMG/M metagenome (GOLD analysis project Ga0182018, IMG submission 120490) | Permafrost microbial communities from Stordalen Mire, Sweden - 812P2M metaG | ecosystem: Environmental > Terrestrial > Soil > Wetlands > Permafrost | place: Sweden: Stordalen | collected...
CCCGAACTGGTCATTGATGACACCCTGCGTCGTACCTCCAGTATCCAAGATCGTAGCCTCAAGTCCGCCCGTTCCCTGCAAGCCGCCGAACCGCCCATTCAGGTCGGGCCCGTAGACTTTCCAATGCGAGCGGCCCGACACGGTTTTGTAGGTGTGGGCCGCACAACCCGACGCGGTTTCAACGACTTGCGGGCGGTTCCCTGGGCGCGTTTCCAACGGACGATCAAAAAAATCCCAGACGCGGTTTTTTGGGACCAGACCCGACTTTCCCGACGCGATTCCCAAGCACCCGAAGGCGGCTAAAGAGGGATCGAACTCGGGCGCAAGCAGCACACCTCACGATGCGGCTTTTGCCGCATCGAGGGAAGCCGGATCTACTCCAAACGCTCTCGCCAGTAACCGGGTTCCCGCTTGAAGGGCGACACCGCGAGGACCCAGACGTAATCGGGCCGGTCGAGGTAGATGACCGCGTAGGGGAACGGCAGGCGGAAGTGCCGCCGCACGGGAGGTAAGATCATCCGGTAGCGCGTGGGTGCATTGCAAATCTCGTCCAGCAGCTCTTGGATCGTGATGTAAAACCTCCGGCCCAGCTCAGGGTTGATCTGCGCGTAGTGCTGCGCGGCCGCGGTAAATTCTGCGTCGGCCTGCCGGTGGAAGCGGTAGGGCTTCAAAGACCAACGATCTTGCGGGCGCGCGCCATGACTTCCTCGCCGGGGACGCCCACCTCGCGGCCGCTCTCGATGTCGTCGATACGGCGCTTGATCTCCTCGGCCCAAGCCGCGTCCACCTTCGGATCAGGCAGGCGGTAATTGGACAATAGAAGACGCTCGAACAGCGTCTCGACCTGGTCGGTGGGCCACTGGCTGGTTTCCGCGAGGACTTGGTCGACGGTCATTGGCATACCTCCGATATCGCGGGTTTTTCTCCCGTTGGCAACCGCGCCGATGGGTGGCAGCGGGCATGCACCTCGATCAGCTGCCGGATGCTGACCTGGGTGTAAATCGCAGTCGTTTCCAGGCTGGAGTGCCCGAGGAGCTGCTGGATGTAGCGGATGTCGGCCCCGCCCTCCAGCATATGCGTCGCGCAGGTGTGGCGGAGCAAATGGCAGGAGCCGCGTTTTGCGATGCCAGCCGCCTTGATCCAGTCCGCCACCATCCCAGAGAGCACGTCCACGTCGAAGCCTTTCCCGTAGGCGGAGAGGAAGAGGACCGGCGTTCGCTCATCGACGCACAGACGCGGGCGCACCTCGCGCTCGTAGCGTGTCACCCACGCGGCCGCACGGGAACCGAGTGGCACCACGCGGTCCTTGCCGCCCTTGCCCTGGCGCACCGTCAGCGTGCCGCGCTCCGGGCTAACGTCGGTAATTTCCAGCCGGGCCAGTTCCGCGCGGCGGATTCCGGTCGCGTAAAACACCTCAAGGAGGGCGCGGTTTCGCAAGCCCAGCGGATCGCTCAAGTCGGGCAAGGCAAGCAGGCGGGCCAGCTCCTCCGGCGTGAGTCCGTGCTGAGGCAAACGCTTTTCCGGCCGGGGCAGCTCCAGCTCCGAGGCCGGATTGTGCAAAATCAGGTTTTGCCGCGTCAGCCACCTAAACCAGCCGGTGAGCGCCTTCAGCTTGTCGCGCTGCGAACCCCAGGAGAGCCGCTTGCCCCGGCCCTTGCCGCTCGCCGGCTCGTAACGCGAGAGCCACCGCTGGTAAGCCTCCAGCATGGGCCGGGTCACTTCGCCGGCCCGTCTCACGTCGCGCTCGGCCGCCCAGCGGATGAAGAAGCCAAGCCCCACCTCGCGGGTTTGCACGGTCGTCTCGGCGTAGCGCCGCACCTGGAGCATTTCGAGCCAAGCCTGGGCGCACACCGGAAGGGCGTCGGGCACGCTCCGGTCGAGCAGAGCAGGAGGCGGCACCGGGCCGCCGCCGCGCTCTTGCAGCGTGCGCCTGCTCAGGTAGGCAACGGTGGCAAAACCTTTGGGGTGCGGCATGTGCCTACGACGCGCGAGCGGCACGGCCTCCAGATGTGCAAACCGGCGACCCCGCGAGGCGGCGGCTAAGGTGATGGCAGGCAGTCACTTTTCACCTCGCGTCCCGGCTCCGTCACCCCCCGCAAGGTGCCCGTTTTTCCCCGCGAGGTCGGCGTCGTAGGTGTCATTTTTGCGCAGCTTCTCAACGTCGATGAGCGCGATGTGAGCGGCCTTTGGGTTCGCGTCGGCGTCGATCAATAGCTCGTAAACAAACTGCGTTCCCATCCGGCCGCAGCGCACCCCGAGGTATTCCTGCTCAATCAAACGCTCCAGGTGCACGCGAAGCTGGGTGAAGCTCCACCCGCTCACCATGTGCAGCTCGCGCCGGGTAAAAACGACGGCGGATTTCTCGGGCTCGTGTTCGCTCTTGGACCGCACAAGCGCCCGCACGTAATCGAGCAGGCGCCGTGTCTGCGGCGGCAGCTCATCGAGCGAGCGGCCCAAAACTTCCGGCGCAAGCTCGTTGGCGAGCGCAATGTCATCGAGCGTGACAGAGACGTATTCAAGGACGCGGCCCGGAGCCTCGTGACGGCCACGGGGGCGCTGGTGCTGGTGCAGGAGCGCAACCGCGTCGATGAGTGTCAGGTATTTCTCATGGTCTCGCCGGTTGCGCGTGCGCGTCGAAGGGAAGATGAGCGATGGCGCGAACGGGTTCAGCACCTCGACCGATGCGAGCAGCCGCTGCGCATTCTTTAGGACGCGAAGAAGTTCGACCCGCTGGGTTTTCGCAACGAGCCCGGCCAGCGTGCGGCGCTCGCGCTGGAGCGTGTGGATGCGCGCTGTCTGCTCCGGCGAGTCGTCCACCGCCAGCGTCAGGCAGCGGTTTTGCAGCTCCTCATCCAAGTCGATCGCCGTCGTCGTCAGCATAATCATGACCGGCCCCTCGACGTGGTATTCCTGCGTCTCCATCCGGCCCGTCTGCGGGTCTTTCCCCGTCGAGGCGATGGTCAGCTCGCCCTCGCTCTGCAAGAGTTTCAAGGCGTAGCTGGCCTTTTCCGCTCCGGCCTCCTCGACGATGGCGAGGATTTTGTGCTTCAAGTTTGTTTCCCCGAGGTAATAGAGGCTCTGGCCCGTCATCGCGGAGTATTTGATCCGGCATTCCTCCGGGAAGAACGCAAGCGAGGAGTCCATCAGCATGCTTTTGCCCGCCGCGCTCGGGCTCTGCACGATGACGGCGAGCGGCCGGTCAAGGAGCCGCGAGACGCCCGCCAAGTAAATAAGCATCGTGTTGTTCTCCTCGCCGATGATCCCGGCTTGCCGGAACGCGACGCGCAGACGCCCGATGAGGTCGGGCGCGGTGAGCCAGCCAAGCGCCTCGGCCCGTTCTCCTTCGGTGAGCGTCACAACCGGGCGCACCTCCTCGGCGGGCCGGGCAAGTTCCATTTGCGCTTGTTCGACGCCAAGCAGCAGCCGGCCCAGGTCGCGCTTCAAGAGATCCGCGTGCAAGCCCGTTTCCTCGGCCGCACGCTCGACGAAGCGCCGCCGATCCGCGTCCCTCGCCAGATCGAGCGCATCCAGGTGGAAGCGGTCGCCGACCTTGATGCGCAGCGCGACCTTGAGCCCGTCGGAGCCGAGGGTTTTCTCAAGGCCGCCGATGCGGTATTCGCGGCCGTCCTGCGTCAAAAACCAGTGCTCACCCTGGGGCGTCAACGCAGGCGTGGACGGTGGATTCGCGGACGGTGATGGCGACAACTCGGAAGCCTTTTCTTTAGCCGCCTCCTCTGGCTTCGCCGTGGACGTGGCCGGCGTCGGAGCGGCTAAACTTTTAGCAGCTACTAAAGAAGAAGAAGGCGCGCGCGGCGCATCAACAGACACCGCCCCTTTCCCCCGGCCCAGCCATTGGGCCGCAGTGAGGAGCACACTGAGGGCCTTGTCAGCGGGCTTTACCTTGAGGGCATACTCGTTGACGTCTTGGCCGTGAGGAAAAAGCACACGCCGGCATTCGATGCCTCGGGCCATGAGCCGCGCCGCCACCTTTTCCGCACCCCTGTCCCCCGCCTCATCGCGGTCAAAGGCAATCGACACGCGCTCAATCTTCGCCAGGACGAGCGCATTTTCCATCTCCTCGGTAAATCCTTCGATGCCGTAGGCCGTCGTCACATTGCGATGCCCGTTGACCCAAAACGTGAGCGCGTCGATCAGCGCCTCGCACAGGATCACCTCGCGGGAAGCAAGCGCGGCCGGGTTCCAAAAACCCCGATGCGGCCCCGGCAGATAAAGGTGCTTCGCCAAGCCCGCCGTCTGATTCTCAATGATCTTGCGGCCGTAGGCCCCGAGGATCGCACCGTCTGGCCCAAGGACCGGGATCACAAGGCAGCCGTTCAGGTGCTCGTGCCCGCTCCCCCGGTAAACGCCCAGCCGCTCCAGCCGCGTGCGGATGTCCAGGCCCGCCACGCGCTGCTTGCTCGGCAGACGAAGCCCGAGAGTCCGGTCGGCGAAGCCGAGCTTGAACGTGGCAATGGCTTCGTCGTTCCTAAGCCCGCGTTTTTCCAGGTAGGCCAGCGCGTCGGGCGTCTGCCTCAAGCGCTCCTGGTAGTAGTCGATCACCTGGGCCATGAGCGTCTGATCGTCCGCATCGAAGGCGATGGGCGACGCGAGTTTGGGGACGGTCGCTTTCTTGGTCAGCGCAGTCGTGCACACGAGCACCGACGCCCGCCCCGAGCGCAGGACCTCAACCGCGTGCCGGAACGAGAGCCCGTCGTGCTTCATGATAAAGTCGATCACCGTCCCGCCAGCCCCACAGCCCAGGCAGTGGAAAAGATTCTTGCCCGGCGTCACGATGAAGCTGGGCGTTTTTTCTTCGTGGAACGGACATTTGCCGGCCAAGTGCCCGCCCCCATGCGGCTTTAGTTCGATCCCCTTCGCCCGGATGAGCGCCGCAAGGTCCGTCTCCCGCTTGATCCGCTCCAGCTCGTCCTCGGGGATTCTAGGCATTGCGGGCCTCTTTTCCGCAGTTCCAAAAATATTTTAAGGTTTTCATCTGGGCCTTAGTTGTCAGTATAACCTTTCAACTATGCAAGCCCGCACTTCTATTTTGTTCTATACTCCGCCAATGCCCGGAGGTCGTCCCGCCACCAAGCCCGCCCCCAAGTTCGGCCAACGTATGGCCGCATTTCGCGCCGCTCGTGGATTGTCCCAAGCCCAGCTCGGCGCAGCCCTCGGCATGAACCGTGGCCTAATCGCCTATTACGAACGCTCGGCGAAGAACCCTAGCCTTGAGCTGGTCAAGAAGATCTCCACTTTCTTCAGCGTCACCGTGGGCGAGCTACTCAACGACACTGCCAAAACCGCCCGCAAGCCCGGCCCGCCTTCGCAATTCGTGCAGCTCGCCGACCGCCTCGACCGCCTGCCACGCTCGCAGCAAAAAGCGGTGGCAACGATGCTGGAAGGCTATCTCAAGCAGGTCGCGAGCTAAGCCGGTCAAGCCTGAGCGCTCTTGCGTGCGGCCCGGCGCACGGCTTTCTTGGCCCCATGTTCGCGACTGGTCAGATAATGGCGCAGGGTGGCGACCTTCACCGGCAACCCCGCTTCGTCCAGCTCCCGGGCGAGCTGTTCGTAGGTCCAGCCTTTGCCCCGAAGCTCCAGCAGTTTCTCCCGCATCGGAGAGAGCAGGCCCGCGACGCCCTTCCTCTTTTTCGGCGGCTCCTCTTCCCGCAATTGATCCAGCTTTTTCTCCAACTTCGTATAGTCGATCTTTCCGGCAAGCTGGTCGTAATTGGTGCGCGTACCCATGGGCGGTTTCTGCGCCACATCATCGGACAAACGAAGCGCGCTTCAACCGTTTTTTATTTAGCTGCTTCTTCCGCAGCTTGTATCGCTGATTATTCAACGCGCTTTCGCTGTTTCTTTAGCTGCGAGTCTGGCAGCCTCTTTCGCTGAGGCGTTCGCAGGCTCGCACCGCTTTTCAAGCGGGGTTGGTGTCATACCTCTTTCTGCTGCTTTTCCGGTAGAAAAACAGCGCAACAAGGAACGGGTTTGCCGGTCGCAACCCAAGCGACGTTCTGCGCCATGTTCACCGCCAAACCTCAAAAAAACCGCAACGCGGCGACCACGTATTTTGACGAGCACCTTTCGCACAATGACTACTACACGTTAGATCAGGAGCAGGCGGGTTATTGGATCGGTCAGGGTGCGGAACGGTTGGGTTTGAAGCCGGGTGAGACGGTGACACGGGAGGCATTTTTGCGGCTCTGCGACAACCGGCATCCGCACACCGGAACCAAGCTCACACAGCTGCAGCTTTCGGAGCGGCGGATCTTCTTTGACTTCACCTGCTCCGCTCCAAAGTCGGTGTCGATCCTGGCCGTGACGATGGAGGACAAACGGATCCTTCAGGCGCACCGGGAGGCTGCCGGCGTCGCACTTCGGGAGCTGGAAGCGTTCGCCGGCACGCGGGTCAGGAAGCGCGGCGCAATGGAGGATCGGACCACCGGCAGCCTGGTCGGGGCTGCCTTCCTGCACACCTCGTCCCGGGCCCTCGATCCGCAGCTCCACACGCATTTTACGCTCTTCAATGCGACCTTCGATCCGGTCGAACAGCGCTGGAAGGCCCTGCAAACCTCCGGGATGTTCGAGGCCATCCACTACGGGACCGCTGTCTACCGGAACGAGCTCGCCAAACGGTTGCATGGGCTGGGCTACCGGACGAGGCCCACGGCGCATGGTTTCGAGATCGAGGACGTCGAGAGCACGCTCATCGAACGCTTTTCCAAGCGCTCCCAACAACGCAACGCCGCTGTCGCGGCTGAGGAGAAGCGGCTGGGAAGGAATCTCTCCAAAAACGAGGTGAGCCACGTCGTTCATAAGTGCCGGCCGCGCAAGGTTAAGGACGCTTCCGAACGCGAGGTTCGCAACGCGCAACTTTCCGAGATCGGGTTCTTTGAGAAGCGGGCGCTGCGCGCCGTCGTCGCTCAGGCCAACGGCCAAAAGGTCGAGCCCGCCGAACGCGTCACGATGGGCGAGGCGGTCGCCCATGCGCTGGGCCACGTCTTTGCCCGCCAGTCCGTCGCCCCAGAACACGAGCTCCTCGAGGCCGCCTTGGTGAAGGGCTGCGGCCAGATCGAGCTGCCGGAGATCAAACGGGAGCTCGCCGGCAAGCCCGAGCTGGTCCACGTGGGAAGCGAGTATTCGACGCGAGATATCCTGCGCGCCGAGCTGGGACTCATCCACGCCGTCAACGATGGCCTGAACGCGGAGGCACCCATCGCTCCGCGGTTTGAGGCTTCGCCCAAGCTGGGCAGCGACCAGCGCGAGGCACTTGACCTCGTGCTGTCGTCGTCCGACCGGATCACGGGTTTACGCGGCCTGGCGGGCTCCGGCAAGACGACGACCTTGCAGGAACTGCGCCGCGCCGCCCAAGAGGCCGGCCTCTCGTCCGTCTTCTGCGCGCCCACGGCCGCCGCGACGGACGTCCTTCGCAAGGACGGTTTTAGGGAGGCCACCACCCTCGCCAAGCTCCTGCAATCGGAGGCACTGCCACGCCGCAGCGTCATTGTCTGCGACGAAGCCGGGTTCGTCGGGACCAGCGACATGGGCAAACTCTTCCACCTGGCGCGTAGAACGGATTCCCGCGTCGTCCTCGTAGGCGACACCGGCCAGCACGCGGCGATCGCCCGCGGCGACGCGCTCCGCGTCATCGAGAGCCATTCCGGCTACCGGTTCGGGACACTCACACAGATTCGGCGGCAGAGGACGGAAGAGTTTCGCGCGATCGTCGCACTCGCCGCGGAACGGCGGACCGCCGAGGCTTTTAGGCGGCTCCTGGATGCCGGTGAGGTCGTGGAACATGGCGAGCCCGCCACGCTCTACCAGAAGGCCGCGGCGGCCTATTTGAAGGCAAGGGAGGGTGGCAAGGCCGCGCTCCTCGTCTCGCCCACCTGGGCCGAGATCGAGGCCGTCACCGCCGAGGTCCGCGCCGCCTTGCGGCAGCGCGGCGACCTGGCCGCTAAAGAGGAGATCGTTACCGTCTTTGATCCGCTCGGCTGGACCGACGCAGAGAAGCAGCTCGTCTCCCATTACGCGCCGGGCCTGCAACTGCGGTTCGTCAAAAACACGGCGCAGTTCAAGGCCGGGGAGTCCGCCGAGATCGCCGGCCAAAAAGGCAAACAGCTCCGCGTCCGGCGCGGCGACGGCCGCGAGATCGTTTTCCTTCCCAGCCGCTCCCCCTCGTCGTTCGAGGTCGGCCAAAAGCGCGAGATTGCCGTCGCCGCCGGCGACGTGCTCCTCCTTCGCGCTAACGCGCCCGGATTCGTCAACGGCGAGCAGGTCCAGGTGAAAAGCATAAAAAAGGGCCGGATCGCGCTTGAGGGCGGCCGCGAGCTGCCGGCCGGCTACCGGACGTTTTCCCACGGCTACGCCGTCACCTCCCAGGCAGCCCAGGGCAAGACGGTCGATGAGGTCTTGCTTGTCGCCTCTTCCAGGTCGTTCGCCGCCGTCTCCCAGGAGAGTTTTTACGTCGGGATTTCGAGGGCGCGGGAGCGCGCCCGCGTCTTTACCGACGACGCCGAGCTCCTCGGCCGAAGAGTGGAGGATTCTCACACCCGCAAGGCCGCCGTCGAGTTGGACGGGCTGCGCGACGCGCTGGCCAAGGCCGGATTCAAGCGCACGCCGGTAGCACCGCAGACGGTGACGCCGCAGACGCCGCGAGCTGCATTCGTGCAGTCGGTCGGCCGCGCATGGCGCACAACGCGGACGCTGCGCGTCGGCCGCCTGGCTCCGGCGCAGCGGGTCGCGGAGTGGGCGTATTCGTTCCGGCAATGGCTGGACGTGCGGTTCGGCGTCGATCTGGCGCAACGGGCGACGCTGCGGCCAGAGATGCCGCTCGCAGAGCGGCCGGATCCGCCGCGCCAGTCCCGAGGCATTCGCATGTGACTTTATGCCCAGCCTACGCGACGAGATTGCCGCCAAAAAGTTTGAGAAGCCCTTGAGCCACGCCGAGGCCCGCGGCTCGGCTCTGTCGTTCATCGAGTTCCGACCCGATGCCCATACCAGGACCGGCTTCGCCGCCTCCCAACTCCTCCACTACACCCTCGAACCCAATCCCGCCGCCACCGAGGGCGATAAGGATGCGCCGCCCGATCGGCTGACGTTCGCCTTTCATACGGCCGATGTCGCAGTCCTCGGCACGCGGCTCGCTCGGCTCGTCGAGCTGATCGGCTCCCACGAACTGGCCGCCGTCGTCGCCATGGATTCACGCTACGCCAACGCCGAGGCCACACAGCCATTCGTAGCTGAGATCCTCATCCGCCGTCTCGACAAGCCGGATTGATTGTTCCCGGCCGTGCGGCCAAGCGATCCACTCCGCAATTATTTCGCGCGTATCGCATTCAAGCGATCCAGCAACGACTCGAGTAGAAGCCCGCGCTCGTTCGGCTCATCGCCAGCACCCAAACCGGAGGCAGTAAACTCACTTAAAACTGCATTAATGAGAGCCCGTTTTTCGTTCTCGGCAAGCGCTCCAGATTCAGCTCTTGGCAACGATCCGATCAAATCAGGCCGGTGTTTTCGAACAACATCCTCTAACAAGGCTTTCAAATCACGAGTTAGTCGATTTCAGCGGATGCTCTTCGCTCCATGCAACTTCCACCTGCCCCGCGGCGAGGACATCCACAATCGAATCCGAAGTAAAAAACCGATAGTGGGTCACATTCTTGTAACCTGTCTTTTCGAGAAGCTCATGTTTAACGGGCCAATCTGAGCCCTTCACGATGCACGCAACACCTCCGACAAAGCCGCCATGGATATCGCTCAAGGAGAATACCATGTCGTCGTACACTGCATGCGCCAACGGCGTGTGGAAGCACACCTTAAGGTTCGGCGGCAATTTTGTCCCCACTTCCGTGGCCTCTGGACACAAAACAACGTTCAGAACGCCGTCACAAAAAGCAACGGAGGCAGCCACAAGGGCCGACGGCATGTTACGAATCGGATTCCAAACTTCATTCTTGTTAGTCGTAGCCATAGTCAAGGTGAGCTGTTCCCGTTTGCGTTTGGTCCCGGCACCACCTCGGGTGCTGTGCCTGAACTACCCAATCGCATCTTTAACGTAGAGACACCGTTAACCTGCACCTCGGCGGATGGAACGCCGCCTCCACTCGTCGACGTATAAAAAGTTACCGTTGTTGAACCGTTTTGCATCACCACGTAAGCCCCATTACTGCTTTGGCCAGAGGCTACTGTAGTCCAACCGTTGCTAGCCAAGGTACTTTGAAGCGAAGCGCTATCAAGTTCCGGCATCATCGCATTCGCCGTCTTTATTGCGCCAACGGCCAAGACGCCCAGCGCCGTTGGTCCATTTATTGTTGCGAGAAATGAGTTGCGCGCCGCATCGGCACTATCGCTGGCCGTATTGTTGTTGCTATCAACTATCGCGCCCGGGACCTCTTCAACGACTTGAGCCCATTGCTGGGACATATCCTTCCCTTGGCCCTGTTGCTGTAAAATGTCAGCTATCGTTTGCCCGTAATAGAGCTGCTGATTCTCCGATAAATTCGACGTAAAGCCGTTCAAGCCAAGTTGAGCCGCGAGGGCTTGATAATCCGCCAACGACATCCCCTGCGAACCATTCGCTATCGCTTGGCCAACTATTCCTCCAACGGGAGGCGCAGGATTCTGGCTACTATTCTGCGGGTCTGAAGGATTCTGACCATTAGGACCGGGATTAACAGGAGCCGTTGGCGTAGTCGTAGAAGTCGGCGGAGGCGTTGGATTTGGTGTGTTTGGACATCTTCCATCGGGATCGAACGAGTTAACGGGATCGCCGCCCGCAAAATCGTACAGCGAGGGACTTGCCGCCTGCCCCATGGGATCAGCCGATAGGAAGCGTCCGCTAGTTGGCTCATAGTAGCGGGCCCCAAGATCATAGAACCCTGTAGGATCGATTCTCCTGCCCCGCCAAGCCGTCGCCGCCGCCAACTGCGTGATGTCAGTGAGGGTGGCCGCCTGCGTGCCCGGCAGAGGCCCGTAGGCCCCAACTCTTGTCGCAAACCAAGTCGCAGCCCCTCCTGTGACCGACGCCACCCCATTCCCGAACTGGTCATTGATGACACCCTGCGTCGTACCTCCAGTATCCAAGATCGTAGCCTCAAGTCCGCCCGTTCCCTGCAAGCCGCCGAACCGCCCATTCAGGTCGGGCCCGTAGACTTTCCA
>Ga0182018_10004817_pt1 | contig 11156 bp, 22 predicted proteins | sample 812P2MmetaG_FD_120490 | JGI IMG/M metagenome (GOLD analysis project Ga0182018, IMG submission 120490) | Permafrost microbial communities from Stordalen Mire, Sweden - 812P2M metaG | ecosystem: Environmental > Terrestrial > Soil > Wetlands > Permafrost | place: Sweden: Stordalen | collected...
CACCAACGGCATCACCGCCAGCGGCCAGGTGCCTACCTCGACCAGCGCCAGCGGCGCTTTCACCTGGCAGACACCGTCCGGGGGGGGGGTTACTTACACCACCACTAACGCATTTTTGAACGCGACGAACCCCATCGTTTATGGGACCAACCTGACTTTGCTTCTGACCGCCGCCGGCAACAGCTTCACCAACAGTCACAATTTCGATGGCACAAATTTTACCATTAAAATGTCCGGCACGAACGGCAGCACCACGCCGCTGGTCCACAACGTCACCAACAACACCGACCTCTTCACCGGCAACGGCGGCGGTTTGACGAATTTGACGGCGGCAACTGTGGCCGGCGGCGGGGCTGACATCATCCTCGTCACGAACTACAACCCAGTCACGGGAGAACCGATTGTCACGCCCAGCGTCAACTCCAATGCTTTTCTCGCCGCGCAAAGCCAGCAACCATTCAACGGCGGCTTGATAACGAACGTCAACGCTTCGGGCCTGACGGTGCTCGGCCAGTATCCGCCGCCGGTCAACACAAACATTTATTATTTCGGTCCCAATGCAGCCGCGATCACGAACGGAAATGCCATTTACGTGGCGGGAAATGCCGGCGGCGTGACCAACGCGCTCTCCGCCCCGCTCGCTTATTATCAAAACACAGTCCTCGTCAACGGCCAGAATTACACGAATTGCGCGACGACGATTTTCTTTTTGACATTGACCAACCAAACCATCACCGGGGCAACCGTCTTTCCCAAAGTGACGAATGGTTTTCAGAATTGGTGCTTTGAGTTGATTTTGCAGCAGAACACAAATGTCGGCGGGTTGACCAATATGCCGCTCACCTTTGACACCAACGGCGTGGTGACAAACAGTTCTTGGACCTGGAGATTTCCCGGTTTCAACCAATCGCCATCGCCGCCGACCAACGGCATCAACTGCGAGATGATTTATTCCTGCATTTGCCAGACGATTCAACTTACCAACTGGGTCTTCGCCACGCCGGAAGGATTTGGTCTGCCATGAAATATCTGCTTTCAATCCTGGTTTTGTCAGCCGTAATTTCGGCCAGGGCTTTTCTGCCGTTCATCGCCGGATTTCCGCCCGGCGCGATCATCAGTTACAAATGCGGCGACGGCACCGGCAACGTCCTGTCTGACTCGTCCGGCAACGCCTTCAACGCCACCTTGCAAAATTCCCCGGTGTTCACCAACACGGCCATCGGCATCGGCCTGAACTGCAATTCCGCCTCGTCGCAAAACGCCGAGTTTGCCTATAATGCCGCGCTCGCGGTGTGCACCAACTTCACCGTTGATGCGTGGGTTTTTCTGAACGCCTATCCCGCGCCGGGCAGCAGTGTGCAATACGGCATCGTCGGCACCCGGCAGAACGGCGCGGATGATACCTTCGATTTTTGTTTTAACCGTCCTTCGGGTCAAAGCATGGATTTCCACGGCGACATCGGCAACGGCTCCTCGTGGATCAACAACGGGATAGACATGCAGCCGACCAACCCGCCGTTCTTTTTTCCGCCGCTGACAAACGGCGTCTGGTATAACGTCGGTTACGTTGTGCGGCAGGGCATCTGCCAGATATATTTTCAGGGAATTTTAGTTACGAACGTGCCGCTGGCGGCCGGGATGCCGACCTTCATCAAAACAGGCCAGTCAGTCCAGGTTGGATCGTGCGATTTGATCGGCACCTACCATAACGGAATCATTTTGGACGTGGGCATCTGGCCGCGCGCCCTGCTCAATTCCGAAATGCAAACGCTCAACAACGGCGGCGTCCCGCCGGCGCGACAATAATTGCATGACTTCATGCTATTCCATACCGCGTTCGATGCGTGATTTGCGGCAGATGATTTACCGCTCGTTCTGGGCAAAGAAGTTGCGCCCGTTCAGCCTGCTGCCTTTGCATGGTGTTGGCGCGGAGATTGGAGTGTCGAAGGGCGACTTCTCGCGGGTGTTGCTGAAGAAGAGCGGGGTGGTGAAGCTGTTTCTGGTGGAACCATTCCTTTGGAACGATGCAAAGAAGGCCATGAAAGCGACGTTCAAACTCATGTCGGGTTATCAAGATCGCAAAGATTGGGTTGTCGCAACATCGTTCGACGCAGTGGAACTGCTGCCGCCGCTAGACTTTGCATACCTCGATGGTGATCACTCATACGAGACGGTGAAGCGTGAGCTTGAACTTTACTGGCCGAAGATAAACGACGGCGGATTCCTGGGCGGCCATGACTTCGACCACGATGGCGACGGTGTGGTGCGGGCCGTGACGGAGTTTTCCGTGAAAAACAACCTGAAATTGAAAGTGAGTTCACCGGACTGGTGGATCCAAAAATAAACATGACCACTCCCGACTATCGCAACCGGATCAAGGAACTGTGGCCGAAGCTGCAAGCGAACGACCTTGCCGCCAAGCAGGAACTGGCCGCGCTGATGAAAGAGCGGCGCGAGACAAAACTGTGCGACTGCGGCTGCGGGAAATTTGTTTTGAAATCGCGTGTTCGGGTAGCAAAATACAAAAAATGCCAAAAAGCGGGGTGTTTCTTCTCCAGTCTCTGCTATCAAATCTGGCGTCGTTCCCAATTCCTTGGCGCGCTGTTTTTGCTCGCCACTTGTAACTCGTCACTTGTCCCTGCGGCTCACGCCTCCATCACCGCATCGTGGAAAGCAGCAAAAGGCGCTGTGAATTACCGGCTCTACGAAGGGTCGTCCACAAACAATTTTACAAACGTGGTCTCCGGCATCACGACCACAAATACTACTCTAACTAATGTTCCAAGCGGTATGCCGGTCTATTTTGCAGTGACACAGGTTGCCAGCAACGGTCTGCAAAGCGTGTTGAGCGCGCCCGTCGCCGACGGTCGTTGGTCGGTGAGCAGCACGAACCGCACTTACATTGTCACCGTCATCGGAACCGGCGGCAGCCTCGGCACGGCTTCGCAACAATACTATCCGACGAACGGCAAGGGATTCTTCCGAAGCGTCTCGACCCCGACGAATGTATGGTGTCAGTTCACGACCAACCTCGCGCCGTCTCACTGGGTCAATTGGTGGAATGCACTGACCATCACGGTTTCGCCCAAGGCTGCGGCCACAGCCACCGCGCCGCCGTGCGTGTTGTCAAATTCCATTGTAGCCATCCCGACGAGCACGAACTGGGTAATGACCTCGCCGAAATCCAAACCGGTCTTGCAAATGGTTGCGATGCCGTCCACCAGCAACGCCGAATGAAATTATGATATCCGAAGACAAATTCAATGCCGTGGCAAAAAACGTCTCCGAAATGAAAGATGCGTTGCTCGGCAATCCAATGAGAGGCGAACCCGGAATCATTCAAGGGCATCACCGTATGATGGAGGATTTGTATGGCATCCGTGCTGACGGTTCCGTTGACAAGGAATCCAAAAAAAACTGCCTTCTGACGCGCCAGTCCAGATCCGAGGACAAACAAAACAAAGTGTTCTGGATTTTCAGTGGAATCGTGGCTGCAATCACGGCGGCAAAAATCGGCGTGTCGGCGTTGATTGCAAAAATGTTTGACCGCTGAAATGACCAGGCATCACCATCATCACGAGCCGCCGACGACGTTCCTGCAACGGACGGGCACGGCGATAATGAAGCGGAAGCTGCTGGCTTCGCTTTCGACGGGACTGGGATTGTTGATTGCCGCCATGATTGGCGAAATAGGCGTCTGGTGCATGGACGACTTGAAGGAAATTCATGCGAACATCGGCCACATTTCGCAGTTGACGGAGCAGGTGAACACGCTTACAAATCAGGTGTTGGTTTTGCAGCGCGAATACTGGCAGCTTTACCGGAACAACAATGAGAACATGAAAGAGAGTAATCAATGAAAAAAATTATCGTAATCCTGATCGCAACCACCTTGACGATAGCATGCCAATCCCAAGTTCTGACCGTAACCAACGGTGACAAGGTTCTCACATTCAGCAATTGGATAATTACCACAGCACCACTTGCAGCAGAATCCTTGCCTGCCCTTGTAGGAACGAATGGAGTTGTTGCTCCCGCTGCCCTGCTGGTTTATATCAATGCTGAAACTGGAATACCTTTAGAGATTCTTAAAAGCATAAACGTAAAGTATTTGGTGTGGTTTGGAATTTTGTTGATTCTTTACAATAGCTCCCAAACAATTGCCAGAGATTTAAGAAAGGCAATCCCAGACTCATTACAAACTGGAAAGTTTGGTTTGTTACTTGCCAATGTCGCCCGCGAAGTCAATCCTAGCATCGCCAAGCTAAATGTGGCTGCCATTGCTCCATTAGCACCAATTCCAACTGCTCCAATTCCCGAAATTCAAACCAACATACGACCCCAAGAGTGGGCACAACCGAAAGTGTAAAATATGACAAACTCCGCACCTGTAATCTTAACCATCGTCGCTGGCGGACTCGCCATCGGCGGTCTGGTAAAACCCGCATGGCCGCTGACAACGATTGCCGTTGTCCTGCTGTCCGTGGCATTTTTCGTTTTCCTGTATAACGGACGATGAACGACAAACTTCAAACCTTCGCCCAAAAGTGGGCTGACCTCGCCGGTGAAGCGCGCCAGTTGGAAGGCGACTTGAAAACGGCGGATTGCATAAGCCAGGTGGTCGTTGACCTGATTGAAACATTCGGCTTGCAGCCGTGCAAACCGTATCAACCAACGCCGCCATGAATGAATTTTCTCCAGCCGTTAAGGCCGCGCTTGAAGCTACATGACATCGCAGTCCGGCAGTCCAATTCCGCCGGATGAGATCCGCATGGCAATAACCGCAGAAATAAAATCGGATTTAGCTAACGGCATAACCGAGGCGGTGGTAATCCAGCAGTTGCAAAACTTGACCACCAATCAAAACCAATGAAACCATCGCACATTTTATTCCTGCTGTTCGGCCTCGGCGTGCTTTACGCGCTGCTGTTTGTGCTTACGGACTGGGAGCAGCGGGGCGGCGTCTTTTTCAAATGAAATTTGCGGTCAACAAACCAAGCAACCAAACAAAACCAATGAAAAATAAACTGATTACACTCATCGGCGCGATGCTCTGCTTCGCGGCAATCAACCTGCACGCAACGCTTCTTTACACCATCGAAGCGTCAACGAACGCGGACGGCACAATGACCTATTCCACCAACTCACCGAGCTTCACGGTTGGCCTTGAGGAAATCGGCCAGTCCATTGCCGATGCGACCAACATTTCCGTTGCGGCGTATGGCACATACGTTTCCAAGGGAGCGCCGGTTCACTGGGGCGCGGGCGTGCTGGCGCTTTACAACTTCAACGATTATGTCGGAACCGGACTCGGCCTTGACTGGTTTGGAAATTTCAGTTTCCTGTCCGCCAACGCCACCTTGCAGGTGCCGATCCAGTTGTCGAAATACACCAGCATCACATGGCTGACCAACATCACAATCATTCCCGGCGCACTTGGCGGCGTCCTGACAGCCACGTCAGGGAGCGCGAACACCGGCAATGTCGGCACGATTGCCGGAATGTTTTTTGACGTTGATTTCGGCCATTTCCTCGGCGGCAGGTTCGGCGCTGGAGCGGCTTACAACACCTATAATGGAGCGTGGACTGGAAAGCAGTATCACGGTTTTGTGAAATGGAGCCGGGGCGGAATCGGCTGGCCAAGCGGCAGTTGAATTTTCTTTTGTGAACGAATCTGAAAACAGCCGGTTCCGTGAGATGCAACGCGAGCTGGCTGAAGTAAAAAACAGCATCAAAGAACTGAAAGAGAAAACTATGACCACACAAGCACAGTTGGACGCGGCCATTGCCGCACTGCCCGGATTGATTGAAACGGCGGTTGAAACTGCGTTGCAACCCGTCATCGCTGCCATTGAAGCAGCCGGGGAAGCAAACGAAATTGATTTCACGAACGAAGTCAATTCACTGAACGCGATTCCGGCAGCGGTATCCGCTTCGGTTGCCGCCGCCGTGACGCCCGCCGCTCCAGCGACACCGCCGGCAGGCAGTTAAACATTGTCACCAAGACACTTGTCGCGCAACAGAGGCGGCTCGTATGTTCTTTGAAGTCTCAACATATCTCTAACGAAGCCGCCGGCCCTCCAGAGGGGCCGGCGGCAACTTAAAAATGGAAAATGGATTTTCAACTCAAATCTGGTCAAGCGAGAACACAATAATCAACAACCGGCTTTTCTCGAAATTATTGAAGCCGGTGGATTATTTCTCGCTCGACGGAACGCTGTATCGTATCCCGGCGTATCAGCCGACGGATTATGCCAGCACGCCGCCGGAAGTATGGGGTGCGCCATTTTTCCTCATTCCCTATGGGTGGTATTGTCTGTCAGTGGCGGGACACGATTCTGCGTATCAAAATCTGCTGCTCGTGGTTCACATGGACGGCTCGGTGACGCTGGCGAATTTGACGGAAGAAAAAAGCAACGCGCTCCTTTTGGAAATGATGCAGTCGCTAAAACCGCAGCCGACGCTTGAGGAAAAAGCGCAGATGGATGAAATCTACCGGGGCGTGACCATCGGCGGCTGGCACGCCTATAAAGAAGATCGCAGTTAATATGACAGCAGCGGCAACATCAACTTACGACATCAGCAGGTTATCCATCACGCACCACCAGACCAAACGCTCTGCCCGTGGCCGCGCGTCCGGCAGAACACCCGTCATCGCAGCGGATGAGGCGCAGCGTGCGAACGCCGCGCCCGCCGGCCACAAATTCACGCCGCTGCCCGCCGGCGGCTACCGGTTCCGCGTGGAACAAAAAACGGCCGCCTTCCGCATCCCCGTCCGCTTCGTTTGATTTCCAAAAATTTCAGTTGACTCATCTAAAATAATTTTGTAGATTCGCCGCGTGAGAATTCCAAACCCGCTGCGCGCAAAACTGGCCGCCCTGAAAGTTGGCGGGCCGCCCCTCATTGTCAAGACAAACCAAGAACGGCTGGACGCCCATTATTTCAAGCGGATGCTGGGCATGGAAATCATCACCCGCAGCGTGCTCAACGGCCAAGGCTGGGAAATCCACAGGAAGAAATGACAACGCCGAACCATGAAAACCAACCCGTCCAATTCATCATCGGCAACGCGGCGTTCCCGGCGACCCGGATCGAACGCGAGGAACATCTCGCCAGCGGCATTGAGCAGACGGACATGGCCGCCCAGCGCACCGAAGCGCGGCAGTCCATGAAGTTGGTTGCGTGGCTGCTGTTTATCCTTGCTGGAATGATTTTTGGCGTAATCATCCTGCTGAACCAATGACATGCCGGGCGCACAGATCATCATCAAGTTTCGCGGCTGGCCGGTGCGATTCATAGGACTGGACACGGAATGCCCGAAGGCCGGCTGGCCGGACAAACACCCGACGCTGTTTCGCAACGAGGCCGAGGCGTATGGCGCGTGCAGCCAATGCCTGCTGAAGCCGGCGGACGTGGAACTGGCGGTGAAATGACCAATGATAAAAACCTCTCCGACCAATCCAAAGGGTTATGCCGTCGAGCCATTCGCGGCGGCTGACGGCGATTTTGAGTTGGAGGCGCTGACCGAGCAGGAGGCGGCGCAGGAATTTTATTCCCGGCACGGCCTTGATGACAGCGAGGTGATGGATGAATCGGACATCGTGCGCAAGGCGGTCCGCGAGACGGCGCGGCGGTATCGCGAACACATGATGGGCGTTTTCACCTTGCTGCACAAATCGCGGTCAGGCGGGTTGCAGAATCTTGACAAGATGCTGGATGTGCTGACGCTGGGACACGGGTTTTATTCCATCGTCGGCTGTTCGAGCAGCACGGAACTGGCGGTGCGCCACGGTTGCGGCGATCCGAACATCAACAAGACCTTGAACGAGGTGCAGCGCAAGCTCGGCCTGCCGCCCATGCCGGGCCAGCGCGACACGGATGGCCGGATTGCGATGGGCAAAAAAGGCCGTGAGAATTGGTGCCGCGCAGAAAAGAAAAAATAAAAATATGAGCAGGCTTGAAAACGCCGATTATTCCACCCGCATCGCGGCCACGAAACGCGCGGAGCGCATCGCCACGGTAAAATCCGCCGGAGAATTGTGGAAGGAAGGCATCGCCGATGGCAAGGAAGGCGCGGCGCGGTTCGTCAGTTGCGCGAACAAGCTGTCGCAGGCCGGCGTCGAGTTGAACCAGGCTTCCGGCCACGAACAACTGCTGCTCAATGCGGATGGCCTGGATTTCATTCAGAAAGACATCCTGCCGCATCTGCCGGCGGGCATGGACATCTTTCAGATTGAGTATTGCGTGACCATCGCGCGGGTGATGCCCAAGCCGGTGAAACGGCTGGAGGAAATCCCGAAGGCGGCGATGCAGATGGTGTTCTTCGCGTGCGAACTGGAGAAGCGCAAGGTGCGGCTCGCCAGCCTCGGCGGTGCGGCCACGCCGTCCAACATCTTTGTCAGCACGCTGCAATCGGCGCGGGAAGATTTCGACAAATGGCGGCAATGGGTGCTGGAAAATCCGTCCGACCCGATGCGCGCACAGAGCAAGGAGGCGGTGCTGTCGCAATTGAAATGGCCGCACGATGCCTACGAGGATTTGCAGGCGGGGAAGCTGGTATGAAGATTGAAAACAACATCGGCTGGTGCGACATCACGGGCAATCCCGGCATAGGATGCCGTGGGTGCGAATTGGGCGATGATTGCTATGCGCTCAATGACACGCCGGCGCGGGTATTGCGCGCGGGCGCATGGCCCGGTCACATCGGCGAGAAGATCGAGACGTTCGGCAAAGGCCGCACGTTCGTTCCGACCAAAAAGGGACTGTCAGATTTGCGCCGGCTGAACAAATTGTGCATCTGCGATGATTGTCACGAGACTTATCCCGTGGAGGGGCTTTCCAGCGGCTTCAAGTTCTGCGCAGATTGCAATGAGTGGTGCGGCAGCGCTGGCGGGTTGCGCCACATCCGTTTCTTCGCCGATAGTAATTCAGATTTCATGGACTGGCCGGTGGAAATTCTGGCGCAAGCACTGGATGAAATCCGGCAGTCTCCGAACGTGGACGTGATCCTGCTGACGAAGTGGCCGGAGTTATTTTATGACCGCATGGACATGACCATCAACCATGTCTGCCAACATTATTCAAAGACCGATTCGGATTTGGTTGATTGGATTAAGGAATGGATTGATGCGGATTTGTCGAGGCCAAACCCGTGGGTGCCGCGAAATATATGGATTCTGACGAGCGTGCTGGGCAATGCGCTGGATGAAAAACGGATTGAGGCCGTGCTGAAGATTCCCGCCGCCGTGCGCGGCCTCTCCTGCGAACCGCTCTGGTCGAAGCCGCATTTACATTCCATTGATGCCGAAAAAATCCAGTGGATCATCGTCGGCTGCGATTCGTCCAAACATCGCAAGGGCTGGGAAGATTACGAGGCCAACGCGCGCGGCATCATCCAGTCGGGTCACGCGGCGGGCATCGCCGTCTATCACAAGCAGATGCCGGTGAACGGGAAGGTTTCATTGAAACTGGCGGAGTTTCCGGCGGAAGATTTGCGGGTGCGAAAATTTCCAAAAATACCCGTTGACAGCCGGGCGGGAATTTGATTTAATCTGCGTGTGAAGACCATGACAAACAATTTCCTGCGCTGCTCTGAAGCGAGTCTCTGGTCTTCACACACTTCCGATTTGCCCATTGCGGCGCAGGACCTTTTTTATGACACCAGAACAATTTGAAGAATTGAAAAAATTCATCAAAGCCAATCGCAGCAATTGCGGGTGCGGTTTTTTGACGATTTTATTTATTCTGTTTCTTGGTGGATGTTTCAAAGGCTGTGGATACTGAAATGAGCATGACCGAAACAGAATTGCATCAGGCAGCGCCGGTTGAAGAACTGGACGCGGAAGCGCTGGCATCGCTGGAGCGTTCGCGGCAGTTCGCGCGGACAAACGGTTACAAATACGCGCAGGGCAAGTCCCGGCGTCACGCTGCCAGCCGCCGCCAGCCGCCGGCGCACTATCGCCAGCCATACGCGGACTGAATGACATGCCAAACGCGCCCGACATCATTGACGAGGTGAGCATGGGCCTGTGCGAGGCCAAGGCCTCGCTCGCCGTCGCGGAGAACATTGACCCGGTGTTCAGGCGCGTGCGCTGCCGGGCGGTGATGAGCGACCTCCTGGCATTGCGCGGAAAACTGGAACGCGCCGCCGCAGCCATCGAGAACCAGTTGTTTGAGCAAATCTCGGACTTACGATGAAAAATCATGGACGAGTCGAAGCAGAAAAAATGGCCGTATATCGCATGGTTCATTTCGGACTGGCTCGGCGACCCGAAGGTTTCGCTTTGCGAGCCGGCCACGCGAGGAATTTTGTTTGATTGGTTGTGTAATATGCACGCACTTGATCGCAGTGGACAAGTCACCGGGACGCGCGAACTTCTCGCCCGTATCGGTCGCTGCACTGTCCCTCAATGCGAGGCCGCATTGCTCGACCTAAAACAGACAAATGCCGCCGATATTCAGGAGCGTAACGGCGTTGTCACGGTCATAAACCGGCGCATGAAGCGCGCGGCAATTGAGCGTAAAAACGGGGCTTCAAGGCAGAAAACGCACCGTGAAAGGGATGGATGTCACGGCGATGTCACGGGACATAATCAAAGTCAATCTCCATCTCCAGAACCAGAGATTAAAGGTCAATTTAGTCAATCCTCTGGCGATACTCAAAAATTGACTAAATTGACGGTTGAAAATTCTTCTTTAGGAAGGATTGCGCGGGAGATTCTGGACAACCGGAACGGATGGTTCTACGACAATTGCAAGGTGAACCCAACCCTGTTTCAGTTCCCTAAATCGTTGGTGACGGTGTTGCATCCGTTCACGGGCCGGGTTACAGAACCGAAAATTCATGCGGCGTGGCAGGAAGCCGTCACCCGAACCCACAAGGCCATTGTGGATAACCTGCCAATCAGGAATGTTGCGAGCTACACGATCCAATGCTGGAAGGAAGCCTTGACAGCGGAAGCGCAATAATCAATGTGGACTTGAAATGGACTTAAAAGTATTGACAAAGCGTGAAAACAAGGCAAATATGCAGGAAACAAAGTAACTTATCGTTACTTTCAAATATATCAATTCATTGGGCTTTTGAAGTGTTTTGGCAAATCGTCAGTCCAAGCAATAACATGAATCTCAATTACGCGAGGAACTGATCCTAAAAC
>Ga0182018_10004820_pt1 | contig 11150 bp, 6 predicted proteins | sample 812P2MmetaG_FD_120490 | JGI IMG/M metagenome (GOLD analysis project Ga0182018, IMG submission 120490) | Permafrost microbial communities from Stordalen Mire, Sweden - 812P2M metaG | ecosystem: Environmental > Terrestrial > Soil > Wetlands > Permafrost | place: Sweden: Stordalen | collected...
AATCAACACGGATATGCACGACGTTCGCTGCCTTGGGCCAGCATTGGCGTCTACTCCGTTGACGGCGATCCTACCGCCGAACTGAAGACCCAATGGCGTGTGATGTTTTTGATGACCCTAGCTCACAGAACGTCCATCATTCACGCGAAAGACGGCTCAGCGCGACGCGTGGCGCCGGTGGTCCAGCTTGTACTCCACCAACTTCCGGCTCAGTGTGTTGCGATGGATCCCCAGTACATGTGCGGCGCGCGACTGGTTGCCGTCAACGCGGTCCAGTACCCGCTTTATGAATCGTTTCTCAAATTCCCCGACGGCCTCGTCGAACAAAATCCCGCGCTCCACCATCCAGCTCACAAGCCCTTCCATCTGATCCTTCACGTCGCCACGCTCCAAAGAACCAAAGCCAAATCCCCAAGTTCACCGCTACTGGCGGCGCCGGCATCTTGGCCGGCTGCCCGCCACTTCTAATCCAATTCGCGTCCTACCAGGATGCGGTACGCTTCACGGTATTTCGCCCGCGTCGCTGCGACAACTTCGTCCGGCAGCTCCGGCCCAGGCGGCGTCTTCAGCCACTGAATCCGCTCCAGATAATCGCGCACAAATTGTTTGTCGAACGAAGGCTGCGGCCCGCCCGGTTCGTATTGCGCCGCGGGCCAGAAACGCGAAGAGTCCGGCGTAAGCGCTTCGTCGATCCAAATGAGTTCGTCAACGCCCGAAGAATTGCTCAGCAAGCCAAACTCGAATTTCGTATCGGCCAATAAGATGCCGCGCGGCTCCGCATAGGCTGCCGCTCGTCGGTAAATTTCAATGCTGACCTCGCGCACCCGCTCCGCGAGTTCGTGTCCAATCAGCACGGCCGCTTGCTCGAAGGAAATATTCTCGTCGTGACCTGTCACCGCCTTTGTCGCCGGCGTAAAAACGGGCGATGGCAATCGATCCGATTCCCGCAAGCCGGCGGGCAAGGCGATGCCACAAATCTTCCCGGTCGCTCGATAATCCTTCCACCCCGAACCCGACACGTATCCGCGCACCACGCACTCGACGGGCAGCGGCCGCGTCTTGCGAACAACCATCGACCGGCCTGTCAGTTCCTCGCGATACGCGGCAAACTCAGGAGGAAATTCAGAAGCGCTCAGCACATGATTCGGAATCACATCCCTCAGCAGGTCGAACCAAAAAAGAGAAAGCTGCGTAAGCACCCGCCCTTTATCCGGAATTCCGGTGGGCAACACGACATCGAAAGCCGAAAGCCGGTCCGAGGCCACGATCAATAGCTTGTCGCCGAGATCGTAGATGTCGCGCACCTTGCCCCGCGCAGCAGGCGAAATGCCGGCAAAATTCGTTTCCCGAACAACACGCATGGTCGCACCAGAAAGCAAAGCAAGCTTCCCCTGAAGAAAGTGAAATGCATTCTAGCGCAGCGCAACGCGAAGTCAATGTCACCAACGTGTGGAAAAAACCGGAAAACAAAAATCGTTACCAAAAAATCCGAAAAGGAAAGTCTCAGGCCACGTTCTTACATGGAAATATTCCCGCGGTTGCGTCGCGCGCGGCCTCATCTCGGCAAGAGGTCAGCAGGAAAAATCACGCCGGCCAAAAAAAGAGGCGAGCCAAAGCCCACCTCTGTCCTGAAACGCATTTCGTGATGTTGCGTTACGACGTTACGCCGCGGAAGCCGCCGCCGCCCGGTGCTTCTTTTGCGGCGCCTCGTCGCCCTCCCAGCGCACGCTGACTAGCTTCGACACGCCGGGTTCCTGCATGGTCACGCCATACAGCACGCTTCCTGTCTCCATCGTCTTGCGATTGTGCGTGACGATGATGAACTGAGTCTGGTTGCTCATCTCGCCCACAAGGCGAGTAAACCGCCCCACGTTGGCTTCGTCCAGTGGCGCATCGACTTCGTCCAGAATACAGAACGGACTCGGCTGGTACCTGAAAATGGCGATCAACAGCGCCAATGCCGTCATGGCCTTCTCGCCGCCCGATAGCAGTAAAATATTCTGCAATCGCTTGCCCGGCGGCGAAGCCACCACATCGATTCCCGCGTCGCCCGAGCTGTCCGGCTCGGTCAAGCGCATCTCCGCCGTCCCGCCGCCGAAAATGGTGTGGAACGCCTCGGAAAAATTGTGATTGATGGCGTTGAACGCGTGCTCGAATTTCTCGCGCGACACGAGATCGAGCTCGGTAATCGCCTGCTGCGTATCCGCAATCGACTGCAGCAAGTCATCGCGCTCCCGCGTCAAGAACGCAAAGCGCTGCTCGCACTCGTTGAACTCCTCGAGCGCCATCATGTTCACCGCGCCCATGGCCTCGACGCGCGCCTTCATTTCGCGGTAGTTGGTCTCCGCAATCGCCAGTTCGTCGCCGCTGATGAACGCTGTTTCCGTCGCGATCAAATCTTCCGGCTGCGCGTTCACCTCCGACATGCATGTCTCGCGCAGATGCTGCCGGTCCGAATCGTTGCGCGCCCGGTCCACTTCCGCGTGGCTGCGCTGGTCGCGCAGTTCCTGCAGCGACTGCCTCCCGAGACGCAGCGCATCTTCCATCTGCGTCACGCGCGTCCGGCCCGACTCCCACTCGGTCTCAAGTTCCCGCTGGCTCGCTTCCAGCCGCAGTTTCTCGGCCCGGAGTCCTTCGAGCTGCTGCGCCAGTTGTTCGCTCTGCGCCGCAAGCGCCGCACTCTCTTCGCCGATCGAATTTTCCTGCTGCCGCAAAACAGCCGCTCGCCGATCCATCTCCGCGCGTTCGGTCTGCAAGCGCGCGGCAATCGCTTCGGCAGCCGAAAGCCGCTCGTTCAGCGCCGCCAGCTCGGCCCGCGCCCCAGCCAGTTCGTCTTGTTCCGACTGGATCGACCCGCGAAGCTGGACCAACTCCTCGCCCAGGCGCGCACTCTCGGCCTCGGCTTCCGCGCGCGTGGTGTTGGCCGCGGCGAGTTGATGCTTCGCGCGTTCCGCCCGCGATCGCGCGTTGTCCACATCCTGGCGGATTTGTGTCAACTCGCTCTGGCAAACCGTCAGTTCCAATCCAAGCCGCGCAAGATCCGCTTGCGACTGCTCGTGACGATGTTTGGCCGCAAACACGTCGCGCTCGGCGGCATGCTGCTTCGCCGAAACTTCCTCCAGGGCTTGCTCCGACGCGCGAAGGTCTCCCGCAAGGGCATCGAGCACAGCACGCGTCTTCTCCGCGCCGAGTTCGAGCGCCGCAACTTCCGCGTCCAGCGCCCGCAATTCACGCTTCATGCCGAGCGGACCCGCTTCGTCCGCGCGCCCGCCGGTAACCATACGGCCCTGGTAGCAAGTTCCGTCCGGCGTAACGAAAGCAAACTGCGGATTGTCGCGCGCCAGTTTCTCAGCAGCCGCGCTGCTGTCGGTCAAGTAAGCGGCCTTCAGCCGCGGTAAAAATTGTTTGGCCGCCGCGCCCAGCGGATCGCGGAATTCCACCAATTTGTCCAGCCGCGACACCACGCCCTCGTCCGCGCGGAAATGAATGATCGGTTCGTACTCGTCCAGTCGCAGATTCCGCAGCGAATCCACGAAAAAGGTGGCCCGCCCGCCGACTTCCTCGCGCAGCAACGAAACCCCCGCTCGCGCGTGATCGAAAGTTTCCACCACCACATATTCCAGCTCGTCGCGCAGATACTGCTCGATGGCCGCTTCGTGCTGCTCTCCGACTTCGGCGTAATCGGCGAGCACACCGACGGCGTGAAAATCGTGCCCGCTCCCGCGCTCGTTGGCCGCAAAAAGCTTTTGCACCGCGTCCGCGGTGTAAGAACGATCGTTCAACACCTGTGTCAACGTCGAGTGCCGCGCTTTGGTTGCCGAAAGGGAATCGCGGAGTGTCTCCGCTTCCTTCGCGGCAGACTCGCGCTCCTCCCGCAGCCCGGAGATGCGCGCCTGCAACGCAAAAGCCTGTTGTTGAAGCGCGGTCAACTGTCCGTGCGCCGCTTCCCAATCGAAAGCCGCTCGCTCCGCGCTGTCGCGAATTTGAATCGACGATTCCAGCAAAGCAGTTTCGTTCGTTTCCAGCTTCTGCAGCGCTGCGGTCTGATGCACCAGCGCCTCTTCGGCTTGCTTCTGCTCGCCGTGCAAACGCAGCAAGCTCGCACCGGCTTCGGAAGCGCATTGCCGCAGCGCATCAATCCGCACTTCGGATTCATGAATCTGCGCCGCTCGCGCTTGGGCCTGAACCGCCAAGCCATCGACGCGCGCTGCCAGCGTGCCGGACTCCGCGCGCAGCAACGCCACGGTTTCGACCTGTGCCGAATTCCGCAAGTCCCACTCGGCGGTCTGCGCCGCCGCTTGGGTAATCTCCGCGGCAATCTGGCCGCCGCGTCCGGCAAGTTCCTCGCCGCGCTGCCGGTTGAACGCAATCTTGTTTTCGCTGCGGTCCACTTCGAGCGCCGTCAGGTTCAGATGATTCTGATTTTGCCGAATGCCCGCGTCCAGCTCGTAAATCCGCTGGTTCAGCAGATCCTGTTCGCCTTCCTGCGTCTGAATACTCTGCGCATACTGGGCCTCCGCCGCCGAAAGTTCTTCCAGCCGTTTCGCCACGCGTTCGGCTTCGGCATCCAGTTCGCGCGCCTTGCCCGCCAGCATCTGCCGCACGATCCCGCGCATCTGATCGCGAATTTCCGAGTAGCGCCGCGCCTTGGCCGCCTGCCGCTTCAGTGACCCCAGCTGCTTCTCCACTTCGACAACGATGTCGTTCACGCGCGACAAATTCACTTTCGACGATTCGAGCTTCGCCTCCGCCAGCCGCTTCTTGGTCTTGAACTTCGTAACGCCAGCCGCTTCTTCGATGATCGCGCGGCGTTCCAGTGGCTTGGTGGAAAGAATCAGCCCGATGCGTCCTTGTTCGATGATCGCGTAAGAGTCCGGCCCCAGCCCGACGCCCATGAACATTTCCTGAATGTCGCGCAACCGTCCAACCCTGCCGTTGATCAAATACTCGCTCTGTCCCGAGCGGTACAACCGCCGGCTGACCACCACTTCGCCGGGTTTGGTCGCCAGCGCCAGCTTCTCGGCATTCTTTTTCCGCCGTTTGCCCTTCAGAAACTCCGATTCCGGGACCATCTCCGCGGCAACTTCCGGAATGTCGGTAGGAAGCGTTTCCGCTTGCGGCGTTTCCGTTGCGGCAGGAAGCTCCAACGGCAAAATCTCAGTGGTCAGTGCGGAAGCATCTGCGCTTGGTTCGTCGGTCAGTAAAGAAGTCCCCCCGTTAGCAGCTTCCGAAGCCGCCGAAGCTCCTTCCAAGACAAACCGCGCCGCCTCGGCAAGCTCCGCGTCCTCCAGCGTGATCGTTACCTCCGCCAGACCCATCGGCGGCCGCTTGATCGTCCCGTTAAAGATGCAGTCGGCCATGCGCTCCGCGCGCAAGGACTTGTGGCTTTGTTCGCCCAGCACCCAGGAGATGGCGTCCACCACGTTGGACTTGCCGCACCCGTTTGGGCCGACGATGCAGGTTGTGCCCGTCCCGCTGAACGTCACCACGGTGCGTTCGCAAAAGGACTTGAAACCGATAATTTCCACTTTTCGCAGCTTAAGCAAGGTATCCCCTTTTGTTAGTCCCCATTGCGTTGCCACTTCCCTGGCAGCACAGGCTTCAGCCTGTGTTCTGTCGCCGCAAGTTCGAACCCACAGCCTCGAGCCTGTGCCGCTGGCCAAACTCATACAAAATCAGTCCAGGCTGCAGCAAACAACGCGAAAAGAGACCACGACGTATTTTTCGAAGGGAAAGGACTTGAGTCGACCGCGGTGCGGTCGCGCGTACTGTCGGCCGCTGGGTGGTCGCGCTTGTCGAAGACCGTTGCGTGGTCGCCGTCAGCGAATACAAATCGACCGGTTCACGGTCGCCCGTCAAAACGTATGGCAGGTGCTCGATCAGAGGCCCAGCCGCCTGGCGCGCAGAATGGCGGTACGGGAAATGACGGTAACACGATGTGCAAAAGCTGTAAAGACTTACGCCAAGGGTTGTGGCCTTTTTCTACACAGCCACAAGGGATGCCGATCGGGAACTTATTTCGCCCCAGGTGCAGCGCCCCCTAAGTACTTGTCATACCACGCCAGAATTCGATTCAGCCGGTCCAGCAAATGCTTCTCCTCATGAAAACCATGGGGCTCGCGTGGATAAACTACCAACTCTGCCTCGACCCCGTACCGCTTCAGCCCTCGGTACAGCTCCTGGCTCTGTCCCAAAGGATCGATCGTGTCCGCATCGCCTTGCAGTACCAGCGTAGGCGTCTTGGCATTCTTCAGGTGAATGAATGGAGAGCTGTTGAGAAACCCTTCGGGCTTTTCCCACGGTACACCGTAAAACCACTCGTCGCCCGCAGGATGATCCTCCATGCCGAATTCGGAAATCAAATTCGCCATGCCCGCGCCGGAGACCGCCACTTTGAAGTCGCTGGTCTGCGTGATGGCCCACTCCGCCATGTATCCGCCGTACGACCAACCGCCAATCCCCAGGCGATTCGCGTCGGCGATTCCGCGATCCACCAAATCCTTTACGCCGGCCATCACGTCCTTGAAATCGCCGCCGCCCCAATCGCCGCGGTTCGACTCCACAAATTTCTGCCCGTAGCCCACCGATCCACGAATATTGGGATAGAACACCGCATAGCCGTGCGTCGCCAGCAGTTGTCCCCAAGTTTCAATGGAATCCGACCAGCGCCCTGTCGGCCCACCATGAATCAGCGCGACGAGCGGCAACTTGGTTTTGGGGTCCGCCCCTTGCGGCCGCAACAGCGCTGCCTCGATTTCCGTGCCGTCGAACGACTTGTATTTGTAATATTCCGGCGCGCTCAGCGCGAACTGCTTCCACGAATCGTTGAGGTGAGAAATCTGCTGGGGCGCAGTCTTCTGATCCCACAACCAAACCTCCGGCGGGTGCGTCGCTGTCTGCGAAACAAACGCGATCTCGTCACCGGACCCAAGCGCAACACTACCGGTCGGAACCGGTGCCGCCGCCAGATTCTGCTTGGCTCCTTGCCCGGAGTATTTCACCAGCAGGCTGCCGAAGCCGTTCGCCGCCACCATCACAATCGAGCCATCCTTCAGCCAGTGATAATCCTCCACCGGACGATCCAGGCTCGCGCCCGTCAGGTTTCGAGCCGCGTGCCCACCAACCGCCAGAAGTAGCAGGTCGTGCGGATCCGGACCATCCTCGCGCGAGCCTACGTAACTGACGGTGTTGCCGTTGGGCGAAACGCGCAGCTCGCCGAATGGACCTCGCGGCGCGATCAAGAGCTTCGTGCTCCCATCGGAGACCTGCACGCTGAAAATGCGTTCGGTGTTTTCGTCCGATTGCGGCCGGTCGGTAGCCTTCGCGATCAATTCGTGCCCAGTCGGCAACCAAACAGCCTCTTGCACCTCCCAAGTCGGCTTGGTAAGCGCCTGCGTTTCTCCCGTGGCCGCATCCAGCAACCACAACCGCGCGCGCTTGGCTTCCTTGTCCGCAACGTGCGCGTCATCCTTATCTTTTTCCTTCTTTTCTTCCGTGTCCGTCTTGGCGTCAGGAGCAATAAACGCAATCTGCTTTCCGTCCGGCGACCACTCGAAACTCTTGATCCCGCGTTTGCCCTTGGTCAGCGCCACTCCCTCGCCCATATCGCCGCGCATCAGATAAATCTGCTGCTCCTCGCCGCGATCGGACAGAAACGCCAGCTGCTTCCCATCCGGCGACCACCGCGGCGAGCTCTCCGACTTCGCGGAAAACGTGAACTGGCGGACGCCGCTCGTCTGCTGGTCGTGCACCCAAATGTGGCGCGCTCGCCCCGTACCCTTCGCGGGCTCGGTGACCACAAACGCCAGCCGCGTCCGGTCCGGGGAATACTGCAAATCCGCAATCGAGCGCAAGTTCAACGACGCCTCGGGCGTCAGTAATTTGCCTTTATCCGCCGCCGTGTCGCTCTGTCCGTGCGCACACCGCGCAACGGCGGCTGTCACCAGCAAAAGTTGCCCACAAGTCCTCAAGAAAGAACGCCAACTGGCCTGACCCGGAAAAATCATAAGAAGACCATCTCCTATCGAACCGCAAAGCGACTCGCCACTCTATGAGGCTCCGTGCAGTTCGTCAACAGCGTGTAATCTCACTTTAATCTTCGGGAAAATTGCTTCGCGCGGCAAAACAAATCAACAGCACAGTACCGGGACTGTCCGTCCCATGCCCGGAAACTGTCCTTCGTACAAGTTGTTGCCTTGTCCATTCGAAACTAGCATTCGCGCACTCTGGCTCTTGTCCGCGCCAGCTTTGCTTGCGCAGCGAATCGAACCCGCGCTCCGCCGCAAAAAAATAAAATTCAGACGAAGAAAGAAGATCCACGTGAATTTTTTCCGCGTGAACCGAGGCGCTGTCCTCGTGTTCCTGTCCGCTTTTTTCGCCGGGTGCATCTGGGCCTCCGGCTGCGTGGGCGTTGTCTCCTCCGCCGCGAATTCTAGTCCCGACTCGCAATCCGCCTCTGCAGCGCTCGTCGTGACTCCCACGAGCGTTTCGGTTGCCACCGTCGTCGGTACTACTGGCTCACAAACGGTGACCGCCACCAATATTGGCACGAGCAGCGTCGCGATCAACCAAGTCACCGTGACCGGGGCGGGTTTCCGCGCGACGGGTCTCTCCGTCCCCGCCAACGTGGGGCCCGGTGCGAGTCAAAGTTTTGAGGTGGCCTTCGCGGCCACTACCCCTGGCACGGCCACTGGTCGCCTGTCCATCATGACCAGCACCGCTGCGAGTCCTGTCGTCGTGCCGCTCCGCGCAACCGCCACGGCCGCCTCTTCGACTCCGACTCCAACTCCGGCGCCCACTCCTACTCCAACACCGACCCCAACTCCAACCCCAACACCGACACCAACTCCAACCCCAACACCAACCCCGACACCGACCCCGGCTCCTGCCCCAACACCGACACCAACTCCTACTCCGACACCGACCCCGACCCCGACTCCTGCCCCAACACCGACACCAACTCCTACTCCAACACCGACCCCGACTCCAACGCCTGCGCCAATCGTAACTTCCGTCGCCGTGTCTCCGGCGTCCGCTTCGGTCAACACTGGCGCCGCCCTTCAATTCGCAGCTACCGTTCAAGGCACGGTCACAAACAAATCCGTAACCTGGAAGGTTTCCGCAGGCACCATCACTCCGGCCGGACTCTACACCGCTCCAGCAACCGCCGGTGCCGCGACCGTGACCGCAACCAGTGTTGCCGATACGACCAAGTCTGCTTCGGCCAGCATCACGATTAGTGTTCCTGCGCCTCCTTCTCCTCCTGCGCCTCCGGTCGTGAACTCGGTTACGCTTTCTCCCTCTTCCGCCTCGGTCACGACCAGCGGGACGCTGCAATTCTCGGCCACTGTGCACGGCACCGTGGCGAACACGGCCGTCACGTGGGCCGCGCTGCTCGGCACCATTTCGTCGACCGGGGCGTACGTCGCTCCCTCAATCGCGGGCACCGATACCGTGACCGCAACCAGCGTTGCCGACACCACGAAATCTGCTACCGCTACCATTACCGTTTCTGCCCCTGCGGCCTCCGGCGCTCTCCCTGCATTCCCCGGAGCGCAGGGCGGGGGCGCAGCGTCGGCCGGCGGACGCGGCGGCACGGTCTATGAAGTCACCAACCTCAACGATTCCGGCGAGGGTTCACTTCGCGCCTGCACGTTTGCGAGCGGCCCGCGCACCTGCGTCTTCCGCGTCGCCGGAATCATCACGCCATCCGAGAAGTACACGATCTCCAATCCGTACATCACCATCGCCTGCCAAACGGCTCCCGGCGAGGTCATTATCGGCGGGCCCAATATCGCCAACGAATCCTTCTATATCGCCACACACGACGTGACCGTGCGCTACTGCACCTTCAGCGCCGACAACATCAACGTCCCCGCGGGCCCCGACTCCGGCACGGTGAACGTCGAAATCGCCAACGGCGACAACTACAACATCATTCTCGACCACATCACCACCCGCTGGGCGGGCAACAAGCTGTGGATCACGCTCAGTAATTACGTCGGTCCCAATCGGCTGATCACCACGCAGTGGTCCATGTTCTACGAGCCCAACGTCAATCATCCCGTTGGCCCCGGCACCAGCACCAACCCAAGTTGCGTCGCAACCGCCGATTCGCCCTGCTTCAGTTCCGGCGAGCACGATATCGACTTCCACCACAATTTGTTCGCGGACATGAGTCACCGCATCCCAGAGAGCACGAACTTCTCCACGCGCTTTGTCAACAACATCGTCTTCAACTGGAATTTTTACGCCAGCGAATGGCTAGGCGCGATGACCGTGGACGAAATTGGAAACAAGTACGTCGCCGGCAATCTGAACTTCGAGGCCGCGCAGAAACACGAGATCCATTTCACGAGCATCAGCCCGCAGCTGCCGGGCGATCCGTCCACCTATCTCTCCGGGAATATTGGCCCGAACCAGTCCGATCCTTCGGGCAATCAGTACGACATGGCAGCCGAGATCGACGGCGAAAACGGTGACGAAATCGGTCCGGTGCCGTCCAACTGGATTCGCAATTCGCCGATGCCCGCGCCGGCCTTCCCGATCAACGCCGACCCTGTCGGCAACCTCGACAGCGTGCTGCTGCCCACGGTCGGCAACTCGCAGCACCTCGATTGCAACGGCAACTGGGTCAGTCATCGCGACTCCGCCGACCGACGCATCATTACTCAGTATCAAACCGGCGGCCCCGGCGGCTATTGGCCCAACGGCCTGACCTCCGCCGTCGATTCGATCCCCGCGCCGCAATCCGCTTGGACCGATCAACCGGTCACCAACTTCTCCGCTTGCACGGAGTCGCTGCAGGATGGCATCCCCGACCAGTGGAAAGCCGCCCAAGGATTAAGCACAACGGATCCCAACCTTTATAACCAGATTGCGCCAAACGGCTATACCTATCTTGAAAACTACATGAACGGCCCGCAGTAACTAGCACAGACACTCTTGTCTTCCTGAATCGCGTAGTGCCTGTGCCCCGCGAAGCCCGGGCTTTACGTGCCCGCGCTTTACGTGGATGTGCGTCTTAGCCTGAGGCCTGCCTCGCTTTGTCGACGATGGCCTTTTTCAATTTCGGTTTTTGAATTTTCCCCGCAAAATGCCGCCAATTTGATTTTTCGCCTGAAATCTGCTATAATTGTTAACGGAGATTC
>Ga0182018_10004822_pt1 | contig 11145 bp, 9 predicted proteins | sample 812P2MmetaG_FD_120490 | JGI IMG/M metagenome (GOLD analysis project Ga0182018, IMG submission 120490) | Permafrost microbial communities from Stordalen Mire, Sweden - 812P2M metaG | ecosystem: Environmental > Terrestrial > Soil > Wetlands > Permafrost | place: Sweden: Stordalen | collected...
GGCGCGCGCGGCATCGGGCCCTTCTTCATGCGGTCGGACCGATCGAGATCGACTTCAACCTCCCCTATGGCCTGAAGGGCACGAGCCAGCCCCTGCTGAGCACGGGCCAGGTGGGCGCCGGCGCGGTCATCATTGCCACCTATCTCGACGAGAATCATATCCGCCTTTCCGCCGACGTATGGGGACGCTTTTTCCAAAGCGAGCCCCTCGAGGTGGATTATTCCCAGGTGCAGACCCTCGTAGTCTCCGACAGCGCGCTCTTTCCGCCGGATAATCCCATCGTGAAGACATTGACCCCGGCCGAGTTTCAGCGCTGGCGCGGGGAGCTTCAAATCGAGCTCAATGGACGCGCCGCCCTTCACGAAGCCTGCTATGCCTACGAAAGCGCCCTTTCGGAGATCCACGTTGGCACCACGCGTTTTGTATCCATGTCGGACCCCGTCTTTCTCGGGGAGATCCTCAGTGTAAGACGCCTGCCGATTCCGCGGGCGCTCGGGCTTCCGGGAGGGCGCCATGTCCACTTGGTGGTGACATTCGCCGTTGGACGTTCGGGCACGAGCGAACCCCTTCTTTCCCTTGTTTCGGGCGATATGACCCGCGAGTGCTACGTCACCTACCTTTCCAGCCATAGGATTCGCATCACCTCCTGGGGTCCCGGCTCCTCCCCATTGGAGTCAGGCGAATGCGCGTACGATCCCGCGAAGAGCCACGTCCTCGACATTGAACCCGGCGACCTCGGCAACGCGAAGGTTGCGCACGAGGTCTCGGTCGATTTCGACGGCACCCGCCTATTCGGAGGCGGGGTAATGCAGTCCCTTGCCAAACCCCCGCTCGTCGTATCGGGTCTCAATGAAGCCCAGGCTCCCGGAGTGGAACATCGCTTTAGCGGCCCGCGGATGGAACTCAGCCTCCTGTCCGACGTGCCGCGGGTTGGTCCGGACCCCACCTTCGGACCCGTGCATATGATTCTGACGCTGCCGGCGAACAGGCTGGGACGGCGCGAGCCCTTGCTCACGACCGGACGCACGGGCGCTGGAGACCTGATCTATCTGAGTTATGACGACGAACGCCACGTTCGGGTGGGGTTCGACCACTGGGGTGTCGGCGGAGTCACGAGCGACCCTATCGCGTTGGACTATGGACCGCCCCATGAACTCTGGATCGGCATGAGCTCCCTCTATCAGGACGGGCAGTCCCCCCTCCCCTCCCCGGTCACGGTGATCCTCGACGGCCACGTCGTCGTGACGTCAAAGATGGTCCCCTACCCGTCGCCAGCCGACAAAGTGACGGTCGGGGAAAACCGCATCGGCGGGTCCACGGCGGATCCTGAATTCACTGGCTCCGTGCTGTTCGTCGAGCGGACGGGCAGTTCGCCCCTCCCGTCACGGCATCTATGAGTCGATCCGCTCGGGCATCTGGCGCCCGGTGCGATCGGTCTGCGGGGAGTCCTCGTGGTACTCGGCGTCGGAGTTCACATTCCACAGGTCGAAGCGGCCGCCCTCAAGGTTCCGGACGGCAAGGATCGCGGTCATCATCGAGTGATCCTGGTTATTGTATTTGTGCATTCCGTTGCGGCCGACCACGTGCAGGTTCGTGAAACCCGTCAACTCCCTGCGGATGGCCGCTAGGCGATCCTGGTAGCCGGGATCATAAACCGGGTAGGCCTTCTCCACACGAACGACCGTGCCGCCGCTCACTCGATCGGGCCGCGCCAGCCCCAGTTCGGAAAGCTCCTTCTTGGCCAGCTCGATGAGGTCTGCGTCGGACGCCGTCCATAGGCCGTCCCCCGCAAAGCAGAAATACTCGAGGCCAAGGCAGGTCGTGCCGGGCCTGCCGATCATGGCCTCGCTCCAGTTCTTGAAATTCTGGATTCGCCCGAGCTTCACGCCGGGTTCGTGGATGTAGATCCAGTTGTCCGGAAAAGGGTTCTCCCCCTCGACCACCAGGGCGATCGTCAGGAAATCGCGGTAGCGGAGCTTGTTCGCCGCGGCCAATGCTGGCTCCGGAAGCGGGGGCTGAAAGGCGAGCACGGTCTCCTTCAGCGGCATCGATAGAATGAATTCATCGCCTTCGAACGTCCTATCCTGCCCGTTCACCCTTGCCACGATTGAGCTCACGCGCCCGCCCGCATGGTCAATCCTGACCACATTCGCGTTCATGACGATCTGGCCACCTTGATCCTGGATATCTTTCGCGGTCTTTTCCCACATCTGCCCAGGCCCCAGCCGGGGATAGGAAAACGTGTTGATGAGGGTCTTTATGACGCCTCCCTCGCCCGACGGCCTGGGCTTGAACGCGTTCAGGACCGCCTTGGAGAGCGAAAGGCCCTGAATCCGCTGCGCTGCCCAATCGGCGCTCAGTTCGCTCGTGGGAATCCCCCAGACTTTCTCCGTGTAGGTTTTGAAAAAAATGTTGAACAGTTTCCGCCCGAATCGGTTCGACACCCAGTCCTCGAGCGATTTCTCGGGACGGCGGGGGAAAAGACGGGCCCACGCATAGCTCCCCACGCATCCAAGGCTGGTAAAAAAGCCCAGGTTGCTGAGTGCATTCCACGGCTTGAGCGGATAATCGAAGAACTTGCGCCGATAGTAGATGCGCGACATGCGGTGCACCTGGATGAAGTCGTCGGGCAGCCGCTCCTGCCACCAGCGGGTGATCTCGCTGCTTTTGCTGAAAAAACGGTGGCCCCCGATGTCGAACCGGTAGCCGTTGTTGCGGACCGTGCGCGAGATCCCGCCCACGTAGTCGGGGTCCTTTTCGAGCACCGTCACCTGCCACCCGGCGCGGGTTGCTTCGAATGCCGCGGTCAGCCCCGCCGGTCCGGCGCCCACCACGACCAATCGACGGGAACGCTTCGGCTCTGTTGGGAACGCCTCGGTCAAGGAACGCAACGATTGGCTATTGGCGACATCTCTCAATCCGAATCGAAGGGGTGCTTTTTTGGGCACCGAAAACCGTCGCCAAGCCTGAGCGTTTCTTCCTAGGGTTACTTGATGAAATGGCTTCTAGCGTTGGTCGTGGCGGCATTGCTGCTGGCGTTTGTGCATTTCGAGCGGCAGTCCGTCAAGACAACGTATGTCAATGGCTTGACGCCCTATACAAACTTGCCCGGCCGGGAGTTCATTTTGGAGCGGGACTGCTATATTTTCAAATTCAAGGCCCGGGACAGCAGCTGGCCGCTGTTCGCCTCCCAGGTCACGGTACCGGAATTGCCGGCCGACGTGAAAGACAGCAACGTAGGCGCCGATGTCCCGGACATTCGGATCCTGGACGTGCTGCACGTGGGCGATCTGTTCCGGATTGTATCCGTGCGAAGGGACGAGAGCCGCGCGGGAACCTTCATCACCTTTGAAGTCCTGCTCGCCGACGAGTCATCAAGGAAATATCCCAGACTGGACGCCTATTGGATTATGGACCATTCACCAGAAAAGAACGGGGCCGCCCCGGAAATCATGACTGCCTACGCCGTGCCTCGCGGAAGAGAATGAATATCGTCGTCACAGGTTCGAGTTCGGGAATCGGGCGGGCCCTCGTCCTGCGCCTTCTGGGACAGGGCCACACGACGTGGGGCCTCGCCCGTTCGAGTCAGGGGGAATTTGCGCATGAACAGGTCGGCGCCTTCAGCTCAACGCGTTGTGACGTCGCGAACTGGGGCGAGGTCGCCCGCGCCACCGCCGAGGTCGCCGACAAATGGAGCCACGTTGATGGACTGGTATGCTGCGCGGGAATCCATGGCGAGGTCGGGCCGGCCCTGAAGGCCAATCCCAGCCGCTGGAGCGCCACGGTCCGCGCCAATCTCGACGGCACCTTCAATTCGATCCGATCCTTCCACAGCCTCCTCGCCCGCGCCCCGCGCCGGGCCAAGATCGTCTGCTTTGCCGGCGGCGGTGCCACCAAGGCCCGAGCCCATTTCTCAGCCTATGGGGTCGCAAAGACCGGAATCGTGCGGTTGGTCGAGACCATCGCCGAAGAGGAGCGCCGCACGCCTTTGGACATCAACGTGGTGGCGCCGGGAGCGATCGCCACGCGCCTTACGGATGAAATCATTGCGCTCGGGCCGACGGTTGCCGGCAAGGCCGAGTTTGACTCGGCGGTGAAGCAGAAGGCGTCCGGCGGCGCCTCGCTCGAGCGCGCGCTCGACCTGGTCGGCTGGCTGCTTTCGCCGAAGAGCGACGGAATCAGCGGAAAGCTCCTGAGCGCGCCGTGGGACCCCTGGCCCGGCCTCGGCGACCACGTCGCGGCGCTGGCGGCGAGCGACGTCTATACGCTCCGCCGGATCGTTCCCGAGGACCGCGGCCTGAAGTTTAAGCCGTGACGGCCGTTCCCCACTGGAAGCCGTTCAGCGCTCGATCCGCTGGCCAGGTTCTGCAAATACACTCAAATGGAACTCATCAACGACGACAGCCCCAAACGATCCCTGGTGAACGTCCGTGTCGGCACGAACGTTCGAATCTTTAATTTCGTCAACGCCTATGGGTGCGAGATTGGCGACCATACCAAGGTCGGAAGCTTCGTTGAAATCCAGAAAAACGCGCGCATCGGGCGCAACTGCAAGATTTCAAGCCACACCTTCATCTGCGAGGGAGTGGACATTGAGGACGAGGTCTTCATCGGCCACAATGTCTCGTTCATCAATGACAAGCTCCCCCGGGCGGCCAACGCCGACGGATCGATGCAAACAGACGCCGATTGGACGGTGCAGAAGACCCTGGTCAAGAAGGGCGCGACGATCGGGACGGGCGCGACCATTCTTGGGGGAATAACGATCGGCGCCCGCGCGCTTGTAGGCGCCGGAAGCGTGGTGACCAAGGACGTTCCCGACGGCGCCGTGGTCGCCGGCAATCCCGCCAAATCCCTTCCAAGAAAACCCTCATAATGAACGTTCCGTATTTCGACCTTCCCGCGCAGATCAAGTCGCTCCGACCGGAGCTGGATGCCGCCATTGCGCGCACTCTTGACTCCTGCGCATTCTGCCTCGGCCCCGACGTCGCGCGATTCGAGCGCGATTTCGCCGCGTATGTCGGCGCGAAATTTGGCATAGGCTTCAACAGCGGCACCTCGGCCCTGCACGTGGCCATGCGCCTACTCGACATCGGCCCGGGCGATGAGGTGATCACGACGCCCTTTACCTTCATCGCCACAAGCTGGGCGATCTCCTACGTGGGGGCCACGCCCGTCTTCGTCGACATCGATGAGGCGACCATGAACTTGGACCCCGCCCGGCTCGAGCGGGCGATCACCCCGAAGACCAAGGCGATCATGCCGGTGCACCTTTACGGGCACCCGTTCGACGTCGACCCGATCCTGGAAATTAGCCGGCGGCGCGGCATTCCCCTGATTGAGGATGCCGCGCAGGCTCACGGCGCGCGGTACAAGGGTCGAACCGTCGGCACCTTTGGCGTATGCGCCGGCTTCAGCTTCTACCCGGGCAAGAATTTGGGCGCCTGCGGCGAGGCGGGCGCACTCGTCACCAACGATTCCGGCTACGCGGAGCGCGCGCGAACCCTGCGTGAGCACGGGTCGGCTACGCGCTATTACCACGATGAGGTCGGCTACAACTATCGAATGGAGGGCATCCAGGGCGCGGTCCTCGGCGTGAAACTCACGCACCTTCCGGCCTGGACGGCGGCCCGGCGACGCATCGCCCATCGCTACCATGGCCTCCTCGCCTCGACTCCGCTCGTGCTTCCGAAGGAGGCTGCTTGGGCCGAAAGCGTCTATCACTTGTATGTGGTCCGCCATCCTGGCCGCGACAAGCTCCGCGAGCATCTCCAGACGTGCGGAGTGGGGACCGCCCTCCACTACCCGCTGCCCCTCCATTTGCAGAAATGCTTCTCCGAATTCGGCCACAAGGCCGGCGATTTCCCCGTGGCTGAGCGCGCGGCGCGCGAATGCCTGAGCTTGCCGATCTTTCCGGAGCTTAAGGACGACCAACTCGAGTACGTGGCGGCCATGATCGCGGAGTTCAAAGGGTGGTGATGTCATCGGTTCCGGAAAAAAATCGGAACACACAGGCAACAGGTACGCCCGCTCGGCAGGAAAGCGAGGAGCGCCGCGGGATTGCGGGCGGCCCAGGGGCTTATCTTAGCCCTGCCGAGCTCCTGAGGGTCGCCGGATCCGCTGCGGCGGGGTTCATCGCACTCCTGCCTTTTTTGCACGACGGCATTCTTGGCGGCGACGACGGAAAATGGTACACGACGGTCGTCGCAGATTTTTTGCAGCAATGGAGGATGGGGCTGGGTCCGGTCTTCGTGGGCCAGACCCGCTTTGCGGCGATCGGCACGGTCATGCCCCTGCGCATCACGCCCTACCTTCAACACCTCACGCTCGCGCTGGATTTTGCGACGGGGCGCCGATTGAGCGCCTACCTTCTCCTGAACCTCGCCGTGCTGCTGAGCGGCGTGGCCGCCGGCCTTTCGGCGTACCTGTGCCTGCGGTCAATTCTGCCCTCGAAACGAACGGAGGCGCTGCTCCTGGCCGTCCTTTACATTTGGTGCCCCGGCGTGATCGGGCTTCCCTACACCGGCCAGCTGTTCATGTCGGCCATGGCGCTACCCTTCATACCGATCGTGTTCGCCGGCATCGTGAGGATCTATCGGCGCGATGATTTTTCGGGATGGGCGATGGTCTCGGCGGGTTGCGCCGCATGCTGGCTGGCGCATAGCCCCATCGGAATATGGGTTTCACTTTCGGCCGCCCTGGCCCTTGCGGTCCGATGGACCTCGAAATTGGGGTGGAACCGAACCGAGGTGATCCGCACGGCGGCCGCAGGGGTGCTTTTTGCCGGATTGTGCGGATACGTCTTCGTTTCCCTTTGGGTGCTCAATCCTTCCGATATGGGGTTCACCTCGGTCGCCGTGCTGCTGGAAAACCTCCGTGGCTTTTTCCCGGCATTGCTGATGCCGGTGACGCCGAATGCGGAGAAGGTCACCGACCTGCAGCTGGGATGGTCCCTTTTTGCAACCGGCGGCGTTGCGCTGGCTTTTACCTGGAGAACGCGCGTCCCGGCTGCCCGAGCCGTCGCGGCCGTCGCGTTGCTGCTTCTCTGCCTGACCCTGCCGATTCCGTACCTGACGAATTTCCTATGGAGGGGGGTCCCACAGTCCGTGATCAACGCAACGAACGCGGTGCCTACCCAGCGGCTGATCGCCATACTCGCGGCCTGCACGACGACGCTTGCGGCAACCGTGCTCGGCGCGTTTCGGCAACGCCGCACCTGGGTGTTGTGTGCCCTCGGGATGTGCGTCGCCTGGAGCGGCCTTGAGCTTCGGAAATTCATCCACCGCGGCCACCTCATCGCCAATTCGAAGGCGATCTCCGAGAGCTCGCTGAAGGTCGAGAACCTGCTTCCGACTCGGTTCTCGCTCGGGCTCCTCACGTATGACAACTTGTTCTTCTCAAATGGTCTGATGGATTACGGGCTCGAGCAGCGTGTTCTGGCGGCGAACCAACGCAGCTACCTTGTTTCCAATGTGCGGACGATCGCCCCCGGGCACGACTTCGGCCGCCGGGGCGGCCATCCCGTATTGCCGGGAGTGCTGGAAGGCACGAGCCCCCAGGATGAGCATGTCTGGGTCAATCTTTCCCCCAAGCTCACTTTGGAGCCGAACAAGCACTACCTTCTGGCCGTCGACATCCCAACCCCAACTTGGCTGGGGATCCTGCAGATCAAGGGTCCGGATTTTTACCGCGAATATCAGCTCCCCTCGTCGGGCATGGCCTATGCGTTCGGTTCGGAGGAACTCAGCTCGCGCGTGATCCCTCTTTCGACGGATTCCACCGTGCCAGTCGAGCTGACGCTCGCATTCATCAATCAGGACCCGAGCGCGGACATGTCACAGTTTCAGAATTTCGGCCGCTTCGAGCTGATTGCCTACAACCCGGACGCGCTGCCAATCCGACTGAAATCCCTGGTCCCGTACGTGACCGAGGTACGAAGTCCTGAAGCGGGCTGGCTTGAGACCTTTCGCTATTTTACTCCGGGCTGGACGGCCACGGCCAATGGATATCCTGCCGCCGTGCGGCGTTCGCCAAATGGGCTCGTGACCGTTCCGGTGACCGCGGGTGAAAGCGAGGTCAAGTTGATCTACCGGCCCCCCGCGATGCTTTTGACAGCGTACTGGGTCAACTGGGCTACGTGGGCGGGGCTTATCCTCGCGGCCCTCCGGCCGGGAAAGCGTGGATCTTTTTCATGGGCAGACCCAAGCGGACGTCCTACGCTCAGCCCTTCATGAAAATCGCAGACGCCAACGCGCGGGTATTGGTGACCGGCGGCGCCGGGTTTATCGGCTCGCATCTTGTCGATTTCCTCGTTGCCCGAGGCTGTCAGGTCACGGTCCTCGACAACTTCCGGAACGGGAAACACGAGAACTTGGTCGACGCAGCCCGCAGCGGCCGCCTGCGGGTGATCGAGGGGGACATCACCGACGGACCGACCTGCCTGCGCGCAATGGGACACGGCGTCGACGCGATCTTCCATCTCGCCTGCCTCGGAGTGCGCCACTCGCTCCACAGCCCGATGGAGAACCACCATGTGAACGCCATGGGGTCCCTGCAGATGCTGATCGCCGCCCGACAAGTCGGCGTCGGCCGGTTCGTCTACATGTCGACGAGCGAGGTCTACGGCGCGGCGCTCGCCTTTCCGCTCACGGAGCAGGCCGCCACATGGCCCACCACCGTTTATGGAGCGTCCAAGCTGGCGGGCGAGCACTACGCGTCCGCGTATCACAACTGCTTCGGTCTTCCGGTCGTGCGGGTGAGGCCTTTCAACAACTACGGGTCCCGGGCCCATTTTGGGGGCGATTCCGGTGAGGTCATCCCCCGGTTCATCTTGCGCGCGCTCGCCGGCGAGCCGCCGGTCATCTTTGGCGACGGGTTGAACACCCGCGATTTCCTCTATGTGAAGGACTGCGCCAAGGGCCTGTTGGCGATTGCGGAGAGCGACGCGCTTGTCGGCGACCTCGTGAACCTGGGGTATGGCGAGGAGACCAACATCGTTGAGCTTGCGCAGCTGATACTCGAGGCCGTGGGTCGGACCGACCTGATACCCCTCTATGCCGCCAGGAGGCCGGGCGACGTTCCCCGCTTGAAAGTCGACCCGGAGAAATTGCGCAAGGCGACCTCGTTCAAGCCGGAAACGCCGCTCGTCGTCGGGCTTGCCGCCACGGTCGAGCACTACCGTGCCGTTTTCAGCGCGCAGCCCGATTGTCTCGACAAGATGCAGACGCGCAACTGGGAGGTGGCTTGATACCGCTCGCCAAACCCGAGATGGGCGACGAGGAGGTCGCCCTCGTCGCCGAAACGATCCGCAGCGGGTGGATCACCCAGGGCCCGCGCGTCCTTGAATTTGAACAGGCCTTCGCCGTCCGCGTCGGAGCGGCGCACGCCGTCGCGGTCTCCAACTGCACGAACGCCCTTCATCTGGCCCTTCTGGTCTCGGGAATCGGAGCCGACGACGAGGTCATCGTCCCGTCCCACAGCTTCATTGCGACCGCCAATGCGATTCTCTACTGCGGCGCACGCCCGGTGTTTGTCGACATTGACCCGGCCACGCTGAACCTCGACCCGGGCAAGATCGCCCCCCTTATCACGCCGCGCACGAAGGCCATCCTGGCGGTTCACCAAGTGGGGCGTCCGGCTGATCTGGCGGCGTTGTCGCAATTGGCGGCAAAGCGGGGATTGCGCCTGATTGAGGACGCTGCATGCGCAACCGGTAGCGCGTACCAGGGACGACCGATCGGCGACTGCACCCACTCGCCGCTCGTCTGCTTCAGCTTTCATCCGCGCAAGATCATCAGCACGGGTGACGGCGGAATGATCACGACCGGAGACGGCGAGACGGCGCAGCGTCTGCGGCTGCTCCGACAGCAGGGGATGTCGGTCAACGATCTTCAACGGCACAAGGCCAAGACCGTTGTCGCGGAAAGCTATCCCATCCTGGGTTACAACTACCGGCTGACCGACGTGCAGGCGGCAATCGGCATCGCGCAACTGCGAAAGCTGGACGCCATCATCGCCCGCAGGCGGCGGATTGCCGCGATCTATGATGCCGCGCTCGCGGGAATCCGGGGGGTCGGCCTTTTCACCGAGCCGGCCGGCTGCCGATGGAACCACCAGACCTATCTGATCCGGTTGAACGGAGCGACCGCGGACAAGCGGGACGCCTTCATGCAGCGTCTCCTGGAGAAGGGCATCGCCACCCGGCGGGGGATCATGTCGATCCATCGCGAGGCGTTTTACATCGAGCGTTTCGGCCGGCAATCGCTGCCGGAGAGCGAGCGGGCCAGCGACCAGTGCGTCTGTTTGCCCCTTTACACCCAGATGCAGGACGCTGATATCGAATCCGTGACGGCTGCCGTGCGGGAGCACGCGCCCGCCGTCTGAACCCATGGCTCCGAAACCTGCGCCACCCCTCGCGGAGAATCCCTACAATCCGCATTGCTGGATCACCGGCACCCCTTCGATCGGTGACGGCACCTGGATCGGGGCGTTCACGCTCATCGACGGCCTCGGCGGCCTGAAGATCGGCAAGGGATGCAATATCAGCTCCGGGGCTCAGATCCTCTCCCATTCGACGGTCCGCAGGTGCGTCACCGAAAGAAAGTATGACCGCGTGGACCACAAATCGACCGAGATCGGCGACTTCGTCTTCGTCGGAGCGAATGCCGTCATTCAGATGGGCGCGAAAATCGGCGACCATAGCGTGATCGGCGCCGGAGCCGTGGTGCTCGAGGAGGCCGTCATTCCACCCTACTCCCTGGTCGTCGGCGTGCCCGCGCGAATCGTGAGGGACATTCGCGGCGAAGCCGAGTCTTGGAGCCGCGAAGCTCGATGAGCGGAAAAACTCAGACGCTCTCCGTCGTGGTGGCCGCCTACAACGAGGAGGGCAATCTTCCCGTCCTCTACCAGCGCATCTGCGCGATCGATTGGATGGCGCTCGGGCTCGAACCGGAATTGCTGTTCGTCGACGACCACTCGACGGACCGGACCCCTGAGATCCTCGAGTCTTTCGCCGCGACCGACCCCCGGGTCCGGGTTCTCCGGTTCTCCAAGAATTTCGGCAGCCACAAGGCATTCACCGCCGGCCTCGAGCACTGCTCCGGAGATGCCGCTGTGATTCTCGCCGCCGACCTGCAGGACCCGCCC
>Ga0182018_10004823_pt1 | contig 11144 bp, 8 predicted proteins | sample 812P2MmetaG_FD_120490 | JGI IMG/M metagenome (GOLD analysis project Ga0182018, IMG submission 120490) | Permafrost microbial communities from Stordalen Mire, Sweden - 812P2M metaG | ecosystem: Environmental > Terrestrial > Soil > Wetlands > Permafrost | place: Sweden: Stordalen | collected...
CCTACGATCCGGGTTCGTGCGGATTGAAATTGTGGGCCTTGGTTCCCACAATACGACCATTTCCCCATCGTCGCCGGAGCTGTCATCAGCCTGAGGTAGGCGGCTGACCCGCATTCCATCGGCAGCCTTGTAAGACACCAAACGTAGGATGCGGGGGCACAGCCTAAATCACTCGCTTTAGGCTGTGGACTTGTTCAGGGTCACGGCGGCGCGAACGAGAGTCTTCAACGCCTCCTCGTCTATCTTCTCGCCCTCGTGGAAGTCGATGGCACGCCTTGTGTTCCCGTCAAGACTGGAGTTGAAGAGGCCCGAAGGATCCTTCAGAGCCGCCCCTTTGGCGAAGGTCATCTTCACGACGTTCTTGTAAGTTTCGCCTGTGCAGATCATTCCGTCGTGGTACCACACCGGAACCCCTCTCCACTTCCACTCCTCGACGACTTCGGGATCGGCTTCCTTGACCAAGGCACGGAGCCGGCTGAGCATCTTGCCCCGCCAGTCGGCTAGCTCCTTGATTCGCGCGTCTATCAGCTGAGACGGAGACTTGCTTTTCTGCGGCCCGCTCTTCTCCATTCCCGTTTCTCTTCCTTTGTCCCGAGGCTTTAATAAATGGAAGTCATCCCGACCGTCCCGATTCTACCTAAAGCCGGAAAAGCTGGCTCTAGGTCGTCCTGAAGTTCCGCTCGGTTACGGTCGATAATCTCCCCGCTCCCGGCGATCGGTGGCACCCCCAATCGGTACCGGCACATACCAAATGGATCAATTCGTTTGATAGCCCCCGTGGCGTTGTGTAACTGATCGCAACGGGTGTAAGCCAACGGCATCTCGTGTCAGTCGGTGAATGGCTCCCTGCATTGCTCCCAGAGCACCCTCGGACCAGACCCGGGCTACCTTCCTTGGGTCGGCCGGCGCCGGGCCGGATCACTTTTGCGATGGGCCTGGCCCCTTCCAGTTCGCCGGTCCATCATGTCGGGAAGGCGCGTACCTCGTCGCATCCAGCCGCCGGATGCGACGAGGCACGCGCTCCGGATCAAACTGCCAGGTCGGCGTGGCATCCACGGGAGGCCAGATGCCGCAAGCCACGTACGCAATGGGTGGAGTAACGGGGCATCTCTATGTCTCGGGCCGATTCCCACAAGGTGGCGCGCCTGCGGAGCCGCTGGCGAGGACCCGCCGACTTGCGAGCGATCCGGAGGGCTGAGTCAATGCGCCGCCTGACCCCGTACCTCCTTCTCGCTGTCTTGATGCTCGGGACGGGGGCTGCGGCAGGGCTGGGGCTGTCCGGGGCGCCTAGCCGCTCTGGTCCCGGACCCCAAAGTGCAAGAGATCTTCCAACGGCCACCGTGAGCACCCAGCCGCCGGCCCGCCTTTACCTGCAGAGCTTTGCCTTCTTGAACCCCAACGCCGGCTATGGCGTCTTCCTCAAGACTGGACCCCGGACGAACGCATGCGAGTACCTCATCGGCCGAACCGACGACGGTGGAGCGCGCTTCAGCTCTCTCGAGTCCGTGACCTCGTGGTCCTGTAACAATGCGCAACCGCTCGCGTCGTCGCTGGCCTTTGACGCCCATGGTGACGGATTCTTCTTCGACCCTGCCCTCTTTGTGACCCACAACGGCGGGAGATCCTGGATGCGGGACCACCAACCCGAAACCGTCCTGTCAGTGCAGGCGCGCGGTGACTCGGTCTGGATGCTCGAGGCCGACTGCCCCAGATCCGGCCAGACAGCGCTTTGCCCACTCTCACTCCTCGAGTCCGACGACGGAGGCGTGTCGTGGTACCCGCCCTTGAGCCCACCTCCAGCATCAGCTTTTCGTGGGACACAGTTCCCGGGACAGAGTTGGCTCGTCCGAACCGGTCAGTCCTCGGCCTACGTGGTCTCGGTTCCTCCGGACGGCGTCGGTCACAGCGACAACACATTTGCGTTCTGGTTCACCGCAAACGGAGGTGCCACGTGGGATCCAGGTCAGATCCCCTGTGGGATCCTGGCCTACTCGGTCGCCCTGGCCGCCGCGCCCGACGGAACCCTGATGGCGATCTGCGCGGGCGGCCCGGCTGTGGGATCCCAGGCCAAGGCGGTATCGCGATCCGAAGACGGTGGGGCGAACTGGGTCGTCTATCCAGGCTGCAATTGGCAAGACCAGAACTGCGGCAACTCTCCGCCGACGGCGATCGACTCCGGCTATCTGGGCACTACGAGTGTGGGTGTGGTGTCCGCAACCACGACCTTCCTCCAGAGCGGAAACGTGTTCCTGTTGGTGACTCACGACGGCGGTGCCGACTGGCAGCCGGTCGGCGCGAACGTTGGGGACGGCGACAGCGGGCCAAGCCAAGTGTCGTTCTTCAACCCCTCCGATGGGCTCGTACTCGGGAACGGCACCCTCTGGAAAACCAGCGATGGGGGAATCGACTGGTCTTCCGTCGTCCCGGAGCCCTAGGAGAGCAGAAGAGGGGCGTACACGCGCTGGCTACCCGCTCCCTTGTCCAACCGCCGCCCGAGATTTGAGGGTCCGGCCCTCCCTCTGATTGCGGGCGAGGGCACCAGTCACAACTCGTCGTCGCTACTCCAGATGCCAAAGTCGATTCGATGCGTGGTAAAATATTTGTGTGTCACAAGCAATGACTAACCGGGACCGTCGGGCATCCGGCATAGACCGGGGCCGTTCGATCGACCAGGTCGATGCGTCTCTTCAGGGCGTGACCCGATCGATGACCCAACCGCGGCTGCACGAGCGTCTACTTCAGGCCGCCGGCGTCCGCCTCGATCGGGGCGGGGCAGCCCTGCTTCACAAGCTCTACCTCCACAACAATTCGTTACGGGTGACAACCCTGGCCGACCTGCTCGGGATCGACGCGCCAACGGTCACCCGCAAGATCCAGCAGCTCGAGCACGATGGTTTCGTCGTCCGGCACCCTGATCCCGATGATCGACGTGCCACACGGATCGGGCTGTCACCAGCTGGGCGGCGCACTCTCCAGCGTGTGCTCAACGCCCGACGAGCCTGGCTCGGGGGGCTCCTTGAGCATTGGGGAGATGCAGAGCTGGTGACCTTTGCCTCGCTTCTGGGTCGGTTCTCGACCACCTTGGAAGGTGACACGGAGGAGATGTCCGCGCCGAGCGATTTGGTGCCACCCCTCACGAGAACGCATGGGGCAAGGAGGAAGTGAGATTTGTGTCCTTCACGCCTCCTGTCCGACTAGGAGAGAAGAGGTTCTCTCTTGATTAGCGGGAATGGCGCTGTGGCTAGCGGGGCGAGCGACAACGGCTACAAGTGGATCGCGTTGTTATGTACGACGCTCGGTATCTCGATGGCGACGATCAACTCGTCAATCATTCTCATTGCCCTGCCGGACATCTTCCGTGGTATCAAGCTCAACCCGCTTGCCCCGGGCAACACGAGCTATCTCCTCTGGATGTTGATGGGCTTCATGGTCTGCACGGCCGTACTGCTCGTGAGCTTCGGACGTATCGGCGACATGTACGGACGGGTCCGGATGTTCACGCTCGGTTTCGCGGTCTTCTCGTTCTTCTCCGTCTTGTTGTCAATCACCTGGCTCGACGGTACTTCTGGGGCACTGTGGCTCATTTTGATGCGCGTCGGCCAAGGCATCGGCGGGGCCTTCCTTATCGCGAACTCGGCGCCGATCCTCACCGACGCCTTCCCCCAGAACCAACGCGGCCTCGCACTCGGGATCAACAGCCTCGCGGCGATCAGCGGTGCGTTCATCGGACTCGTGCTCGGCGGTGTCCTCGCGCCAGTTGAATGGCGTCTCGTCTTCCTCGTCTCGGTGCCGTTCGGGATCTTTGGCACCGTCTGGGCGAGGTTCAAGCTGCGTGAGCAGGGCGAGAGGCACGCGACAACGATCGACTGGTGGGGCAACCTCACCTTCGCCATCGGACTCGTCGCCGTCCTCGCCGCAATCACCTACGGAATCGAGCCCTACGGCGGCCACACGATGGGCTGGACGAGCCCAAAGGTGCTCGCCGGACTTATCGGTGGGCTCATTCTGCTTGCCACCTTTGTCGTGATCGAGCGGCACGTGGAGCGCCCGATGTTCAACATGGCGCTCTTCCGCATCCGCGCCTTCTCCGCCGGCAGTTTCGCCACGCTGCTGGCGGCAATCGGCCGCGGCGGCCTGATGTTCATCCTCATTATCTGGCTGCAAGGGATCTGGCTTCCCCAGCACGGATACAGCTTCGCGGTGACACCCCTCTGGGCCGGCATCTACATGGTTCCGTTGACCGTCGGTTTCTTGATCGCCGGCCCGATCTCAGGGGTCCTTTCGGACCGTTTTGGAGCTCGGCCCTTCGCCACCGGCGGCATGCTGCTATCGGCGCTCAGTTTCGGTCTGCTCGAGGTGTTGCCGGTGAACTTCTCCTACATCTACTTCGCCCTGTTGCTCTTGCTGATGGGGATCGCCATGGGAACCTTCTCCTCCCCGAACCTCGCCGGCGTCATGAACAGCCTGCCCCCCGAGCAACGCGGGGCCGGGGCGGGAATGCTCAATACCTTTCAGAACTCTGCCCAGGTGCTCTCGATCGGCGTCTTTTTCAGCCTCATCATCCTCGGCCTGTCGAGCGCTTTGCCGCATGCGCTCTATAGCGGACTTGTCGCCCAAGGTGTGTCAGGTGCCGCAGCGCATAGGGCCGCGGCGCTTCCGCCAGTCGCAAGCCTCTTCGCCGCTTTCCTCGGTTACAACCCGATCCGCACCCTCCTCGGACCATCGCTCGTCCACCTCCCGGCGAGTCGCGTGGCGTTCCTCACGGGCCGTGCCTTCTTTCCGCATCTCATAGCTGCGCCGTTCGAGTCCGGCCTTGCCGAAGCGTTCACCTTCGCCGTGGTCGCCTGCCTCATCGCGGCGGCGGCGTCCTGGCTGCGAGGTGCGAAATACCACCACCCGACGACCGGCGTCGCTGCGACCCATCGAGACGAAGAGGCCTCGTCAGTCCTCTCCCAGCGCATGAATCACGAGGACACGACGGCCGTGGCGCACAATGGCGTTGTGACAGGGACTGCCTAGGTATCGAGGTCACACCGATGGTGGAGGATCGCACCCCTTCAAGGTGACCTGACCGACAGACCAGTCTGAGTGTCCCTGAATCGGACCGGGTTTCACGCAGACTGCCGAATGCCGAATCTGCTGCGGCAAAGGTGTGCTCGGGAGGTCGATCAGCGGATCGTTCTGTGCGCCCTTGTCCCGGCCTGTATCGAGAACCGCTGCCCTGGGTAGCGAACGAACGCGCGATCTCGGCCGGACCCGAGTAAAACTGCCTCCGTGGCAGCGCAACGGGGAGCCGATCGGTCGACCGTTACCGGGCCGTCGTCCTGTCGTCAGGTCGCCCGCTCCGCGGTCACGGGAACATTCATTTCTGATCTGGGGTTACACCACGACAAGACACCGAATTGGCGTGGATGTGCTACCCGTGACCCGTTACAGATGGCTATCCGGCTGTTTCGAGTACCCCGGTTCGTACCCAACCATCTGTGAGGCACCACGTTCGGTCATGACTGATGCTCTCAGCACTGAAGACGGCTCCCCGAGCACGCCCAGCGGACGCCGGGTCCCCGACTGGGTAATCCTGACCATCGCCTGTGTGGCCCAGTTCATGGTGGTGCTCGATGTATCCATCGTCAACGTCGCACTGCCTTCGATTGGGCGCGACCTTCACTACAGCCCGACGGGACTCCAGTGGGTCGTCAACGCGTATGTGTTGACCTTCGCCGGCTTCTTGCTGCTTGGTGGACGCGCCGCCGACCTGTTCGGCCGACGCCGCGTCTATCTCTTCGGACTGGGCCTGTTCACGATGGCCAGCCTGGTCGGCGGTATTGCCCAGAACTCCGCGTGGCTCACCACCGCCCGAGCGGTGCAGGGGATTGGCGGGGCATTTTTGTCGCCGGCCACGCTCACCATCATCGTCACCACCTTCTCGGGAGCCCGATTGGCCAAGGCGCTTGGTACCTGGAGCGCTGTGGCCGGGGCAGGCGGCGCTGCCGGTGCGGTCCTCGGTGGTGTTCTCACCGCCGAGATCTCTTGGCGCTGGGTCTTGTTCGTCAACATCCCCATCGGCGCCGCCACCGCCGTGGCGGCACTCGTGTATCTGACCGAGGCCAAGCGACGCGAGCGCGACGAGAACACGCCCAAACTCGACATCGCCGGTGCCATCACCGTGACGGCCGGGCTGGCGACCCTCATCTACGCCATCGTCGGTACCGATACCCATGCCTGGGGCTCGACCTACACGTTGTCAATCCTGACCGTGGCGGCGGTACTTCTGGTCGTCTTTGCCTCCATCCAGCTCAAAGTGGCATTCACGCCGCTCGTTCCGTTCCGACTGTTTCGCTCGCGATCAGTGACCGGGTCCAACATCGTGATGTTTCTGGTGGGTGCGGCGTTTTTCTCCATGTGGTACTTCTTGTCCCTCTACTTGCAGAACGTCCTCGGCTATAGCCCGCTCAGAGCCGGGCTGGCTTTTCTCCCTATGGGCATCTCGATCGTCATCGGTGCCCAGGTGGGCTCGCGCCTGCTGACCAAACTCGGCGTGCGCCCCCTCCTACTAGTCGGGACCGTGCTCGCCAGCGGTGGCTTCGCCTGGCTCTCCCAGATCCAGTCCCATAGCCACTATTGGGGTCATGTCTTCGGCCCTGGTTGCACCATCTCTTTGGCCCTCGGCCTGCTATTCACACCGCTTGCTTCCGCGGCGACATCAGGAGTGCACTTCAGTGAAGCCGGTCTGGCATCGGGCGTGCTCAATACCTCGCGGCAGATGGGTGGTTCGATCGGCTTGGCAGTCCTCGCCACCATCGCCATCGACCGCACCCATGCCGCGTTCAGTGAGGGCCACGGGTCGGTGTCGTCGGCTATGGCGTTGACCTCGGGTTACGCCCGGGCTTTCGCCCTGGCCGCATTCCTCGGTCTGGCAGCGTTCGTGGCCTCGTTCATCGTCCCGTCCATCGGGCCCAGGCGAGCTCCCGAGATCGAGGTCAACCAGACCTTCGAAGCGCCGGTCGATGTTGAGCAAGTGTCGCTTACCACCCCAGATCCGCCGGTGTCCGGCGGCACCGCCTTGCGCTCCGAGCCGGCCTGTTTCATGACCGCTGCAGTGAGGTCACGATGGGCTGTGTCTTTCGGAGAGCGGCAGGGATGTCGATCGGGTCGAGCGGCGCCTCCAACCAGGCTGGCGCATCTTCTAGCCAGACTGTGTAGTTGGTTGACCACCGAAACCCGTCAGTAACGATAAACGCGCCAGGGGCCGGCGTTTGGGGGCACCTCGAAGGATTGACCTCACGACTTGACGCGCGGGGATCGTAGCGTATGCTTTCACTAGCTACCTAGTGAAAGAGTTCCGATGATCGAGTTCTATCTAGATCAGAAGTCAGGCGTGACGCCTTACCTGCAACTTGTCCAGCAGGTCCGGCGCGCCGTCAAACTAGGACTCCTGCTCGATGGCGACCAGCTTCCGACCGTCAAAGATGTCGTCGGGAAAATCGCCATCAACCCCAACACGGTGTCCAAGGCCTATCGAGAGCTCGAGCACCAGGGACTGGTCGTCGCCCGAACCGGGGTCGGGACGTTCGTCGCCATTGCCCCGAGTGACGGACCCCCTGCGACGCTCCGACCGCTACGACGAGATCTGGAGCGCTGGATCGCACGGGCTCGCGATGCAGGTCTCGATGACGAGGGCATCGAAGCCCTGTTCATCGAGTCCTTTCGGGATGCCTCCTCAGTAGTCGCACCGTGACCGCTGTCCTGGAGGCGACCGATCTCGGCAAGAGGTACCGCCGCAAGTGGGCGCTCAGTGACTGCACATTGAGCATCCCTCAAGGTCACGTCGTGGGGCTTGTCGGACCCAACGGGTCTGGAAAGTCGACGTTGCTGAACCTTGCAGCCGGGCTCTTGGCGCCCAGTGCCGGCAGACTCGACGTGCTGGGAGGAACCCCGGCACGGGATGCCACCGCTGTTGGTCGTGTGGGCTTCGTGGCCCAGGAACTGCCCGCCTATTCCGCATTCAGCGTGCGCGACCATCTTCGGCTCGGCGCCCATCTCAATCCCCGCTGGGACGCCGAACTGGCCAAGGATCGTATCGAGGACCTCGGTCTCGATCCGAGCCAGCGAGCAGGGAAGCTCTCTGGCGGTCAGCGCGCCCAGCTGGCGCTCACCTTGGCAATCGCCAAGCGGCCAGAGCTGCTTCTGCTCGACGAACCCGTCGCCAGTTTGGACCCGCTCGCTCGCCGTGAGTTCCTCCAGATTCTCATGGAGACAGTTGCCGACCAGGAAGTCAGCATCGTGCTGTCGTCTCACCTTGTCTCCGACATCGAACGGGTCTGCGACTACCTGATTGTTCTCATCGACTCACGGGTCCAGCTCGCAGGCGACGTGGATGACCTCGTGAGCTCTCACCACCGACTCATCGGCTCCCGCCGTGATCCCGCCGGCTATCCGGCCAATCAAGAGGTGATCGACGCCAGCCACACGGACCGACAGAGCAGTCTCATCGTGCGGAGCCATGGCCCTGTGCTCGAGGACGCATGGACCATCGAGCCAGTCAGCCTCGAGGACCTGGTCTTGGCCTACATGGCTCGTGGGAAGCATCCGCGCTCCGGTGACCACTTCGATGGAGAGGTGATGGCATGATCTGGCTGGCTTGGCGCCAGTTCCGGACCCAGGCACTCGTCGTCGCCGGACTGCTCGTTGTCTTCGCCACCGCTCTCGCGATAAATGGGTCCCATCTCGTCCACCTCTATGACACGACCGTGGCCACGTGCGCCCAGCGCAATGACTGCGTGTCAGCCAGGGCACGATTCCAAGCTCAGGCGAAGTGGCATAACGCACTCGACCTCTTGGTGCTGGCGGTCCCGGCGCTACTCGGTGCCTTCTGGGGCGCGCCGCTCGTCGCCCGAGAGCTCGAAACGCGGACGAACCTTCTCGCCTGGACCCAGAGCGTGACCAGGCCGCGGTGGTTCCTGGTCAAGGTCGCCGTCACGGGTGCGGCGAGCGTGATCACCGCAGGCCTGCTGAGCCTCATGGTCACCTGGTGGGCCTCGCCACATGACCGCCTCACCGACGCCCCTTACTCGGTCTTCGATCAGCGAGACATCGTCCCAATGGCCTACGCGCTCTTCGCGGTCGCGCTGGGGGTCGTCTTGGGGACCATCATCCGCCGGACCGTTCCTGCCATGGCAGCCACGCTTGCAGCATTTGCGGTCATTCGCATCGGTTTCGGGTCGTGGATCCGGCCTCGGATTCTCTCACCTCTCCACTCGACGGGGGTATTCACTCTTCCGGTTTCGAACAGCGTCGTCTTCATCGCACCGAGTGGCGTCGGTCCTCGCGATTGGCTCTTATCCGAGACAGTGGTTACCTCCACGGGCCGCGTGGTTGGCTCTTACGACCTCGGGCCCAATGGTGCAGTCGTCGGCATCAGCAACGCATTCCATGGAGCCGGCAATCTCAACGGCGTTCTCAAATGCGGCAACAGCTTCTCACCGCTTGGACAGGCGCCGACGGCGCAGGTGCAGGCAGCAGTGCAACGTTGCGTCAGTAGCTTTCACCTCCACACGATCGCGACGTACCTTCCGTCGAGCCGCTACTGGGCACTGCAGGGGAGTGAGTCTGCAATCTTTGTCGGCGGTGCCATTGCCCTGCTTGCTGTCGGCCTCTGGTGGACCCGCAAGCGCATCGCATGAATCAGTTCCGTCGAGCTCAGTGGTTTCTCCGAGTGCCGAGGGGAATCCCAGAAGTGCCTGACTGGGCGCAGCAACTGTCGCGAGCACGGACCCGAGTCCTCATCGTCGATCGCGAAAGGGAAAACACCTTCGGGCGCTCTTTCAAACCCTCGTCTGAGCTGGGGTGACGTTGTGATATCCACAACACCGGTGGAGCTCCTAGGCCGTTACTCCAAACACACCCGGAGCCTGGAGAAGTTCCAGGAACTGCTCGAACTGGTTCCCTCGGGAGGGCCGCCGGCTCCCCGGAAGGCCAGACAGACTCAACGTCGCCTTCGGGAGCCGGAGGTCGAGGAACTCGTCGCGGGATACTTAGCGGGTTCAACGGCCTACGAGTTGGCTGGCCAGTTCGGCGTGCATCGCAATACGGTGTTGGGGATCCTTGAGCGACGCGGAGTCCCCCGCCGATACCAGAAGCTTTCGCCGGAGCAGCTCGACTTGGCCTGCACTCTCTATAGGGGTGGACTCTCCCTCACCAAAGTCGGCAGTCGGCTTGGGCGACGGGCCGAGACGGTCCGTCAAGCCTTGATGAAGGCGGACCTCATGGGACGGCTTTCAAACCCTCCCAAGACTCTGGAACACCTCTCTGAACAGGGATGTCATGGGTCGCCGCGCACGAGCCGGGAGACCCTAAAGTCCCCGAAACGCTCCTCCGACTCCCCCGGACCACGTGATTCGAACAATAAGGGACAGCTTTCAAACCCTGCCCCGATGGCGCCCTGTGCAGACGAAGACGGAGCCAATCCCCCTACCGCGGGCCGGTCCACTCGACGTCTTGGGCCACCTGTCCAGCGCCGACTGACCCCGTCTCAACTCGAAGCGGTAGCAGCGCGGTACCAATCTGGGCGTTCATTGAATGACCTCGCTCGGGAATTCGGTGTCCACCATCGAACCGTGGCAGACCATCTTGAGCGTCTCGGCATTGCTCGGAGGGTGACCCTCCCCAAGCTGAGTGCAGCTGACGTCAAGGGGGCCGCCACCCGATATCGAGCTGCCGAGTCGCTCGCCATCGTGGCAAGGCCTTGAATGTCGATGCGTCAACCGTTGGGCGAGCTTTCAAGCGTGCCGGCATCAAGATCCGACCACGGCCTGGTACTGAACGCCGTTGAAGACCGAATCCGTTGGGCCTACCCGCGGCTGCGGAGCCTTTGTCTGGAAACGAACGCTGACCTCGCCTCAGCGCTACCTGTTGCAAGCAGCACGCACATCAGCTTCGGATAACGCGCCACCGAGCCGGCGTACTGGGGCAGGCTGGCGTCTGTGGATGCCAGCGAGGAACGCGACCGTCGGGCAGCGCGACCTCTGGCCCAGGAACGTTCGAGGTTGTTCGACCAGCAAGCCGAGGCCTACGACCGGTTCCGGCCGACCTATCCCGATGCGGTGATCGATGAGCTGCTCGGTCCGGTGCCTGCGGGCCTGGAC
>Ga0182018_10004825_pt1 | contig 11142 bp, 8 predicted proteins | sample 812P2MmetaG_FD_120490 | JGI IMG/M metagenome (GOLD analysis project Ga0182018, IMG submission 120490) | Permafrost microbial communities from Stordalen Mire, Sweden - 812P2M metaG | ecosystem: Environmental > Terrestrial > Soil > Wetlands > Permafrost | place: Sweden: Stordalen | collected...
ACGCGAGGGTGGCGAGGGCGTTTTCCAGGCCGGTGTCGAGCGCTGGAGGATGGATCCCCCGGGCCAGGTCGCGGAGGTCGGTGATGGCATCCTTGGCGCCGCGATGAGCTTCATCGACCAGCCGTCTGACGGCCGTGAGCTCGGCGGTGTCATCCCCGCCACCTAGGTGGTCGAGCTTGTCCTTGGCCTGGCCGAGCCGCATCGCCAGAGCAACCAGCTGGGCTTGCGTGCCGTCGTGGAGGTCGCGCTCGATACGGCGGAGGGTCTCGCTGGCGGCTTGGAGGGTCTTGGATCTCGACTCCTCGAGGCTTCTAACCCGGGACGCCGCGGCCCCGGGCCCGAGCATGAGTTGCATCATCCCCCTGTCCAGGTAGACGACCAACCTCATCGTCCACGGGGCGACAAAGAGGAGGACGAGGCCTGATACGAATACGGCGACGTGGGTAGCGAACCCGGGCGGCGACCCGCCGTTGCCCGGGTCGAACGGCCGGCCAAATAGGCCGAACCTGGCTTGCGCGCCGCCACCCAACAACGGGGAAGCGATACCTGAGAGCGCTTCGAGCCAGACGCTTAGGGCGAACCAGACGCCAAAGACAGTGAGCGGCAGCTTGGCCACGAAGTAACCCACGGCCCGCCAAGCCGCCCGGTCGCCGAGGCAAGCCCGTAACCATGCGAACAAACCCGGGCGGGGGCTAAGCGGCTCAGGTTCGGAGATCTCCTCGCCCAGCATCCGTCGCGCGAGCGCTCGTTGCCAGCGGGCGAGCCCTCTAGCCACCCGCAAATCGCCCGCCAAGACAAGGACGCCGACGAGCACGACCGCGAGCGCCAGCCCGGCCATCCCGAGCGCAGCCAAGATGAACACAGCCGTACAAGCCAGGGCGGAGCTGGCGAGGAAGAACCCCAGCTCCGCCCAACTGCGCTTTTGAAAAGGCTCCCGGGCGATCAACCGGGCCAGGCGTTTGACCTGATCGGCTCTCTGCTCGGGGATCCGGATCTGCACCCAGCGTCCCTCGGCGCCGGCCGAGCTCAAGCGTCTCGGCGGAGGAAGAGCGCCCCGCCGATGGCGAGGGCGATCCCGGCGTAAATGGCCATCAGCAACAACCCTATGCCCGGCGAGAGCGGTTGGAGTACCCCTCCAGGCCCTCCTTGGTTGACCGTGGACATGATCGAGTTGGTCAGGATGTTCGTTGGCACGTAGCGGAGGTCAGGTTCGGAAATGCCGTGCATCACGAGCGGCAGGACGAACACGATTCCGACGAAGGCCGCGATCGCCGCGGCCGTGTTACGCAACATCAACCCGAAACCGAATGACATGAGGGCCATAAGTGCGATGAACACGCCGGTCATTACGACAGCCCGGAGGGCACCTGGCGACCCGAGGCTCGCCGACGGAGCACCGCCACCGGAAAGGATTGCCTGGCCGAGGAAAAACGCGGCGAAGCTGAGAAGCTCGCAGAAGACCGTTATGGCCACGGCCGCTACGCCGATCTTGGCCGTCAGCAGGATGGGCCGTCTAGGAGTGGCCGCAACTGACGCGCGGATGGTGCCGCTCGAGTACTCGCCCGTAATGAGCAACGCCCCGAACACGCCGCCGGTCAGGCCGGCGACGATCAGGCCGACGAGCGAGTTTTGTGTCGGGTCGAAGCCCTGGTAATAACCGGGAAATTTGTGCAACTGGCCGTTGGCTACAAGCCCAGTCACCAACAGGCCTGCGACGACTGTGAGGCCGACGGTGATCGCGGTCGATCGCAGGGTCAGGATCTTGAGGACCTCGGACTTGACGACGTGCTTGACGCGGTAGTGCCCGAGCGGGACGCTTTGAATGGCCTGGGTCATAACCATCACTCCTTCGCGCCGGCGGCAGCCGCCCCGGCCATCGTTGACGGGCGGTACTCAACCTCGTCCTGTGTCAGTTCCATGAACGCGTCCTCCAAGGACGCAATGATCGGCGTGAGCTCGTAGATCCGCAGGCCACCTTGTGCCGCCACCTCACCGATCTGTGGGGAGGTCAGCCCCTCGACTGTCAAGGACCCGCCCTCGCCGTCGGATACATTGCCCCCGATAGCGGTGAGCGCCGACGTGAATGCGGCCAGGTCCGGCGTGACCAGCTTGACGGTCCCGCCCCCGCTCCTGGCCACGAAGTCTGACACGCTCGTCTCGGCGATCAGCCGGCCCCGGCCGATCACAACCAGCCGGTCGGCCGTCATGGCCATCTCGCTGATGAGATGGCTGGACACGAACACGGTCCGGCCCTCCGCAGCCAAGCCCCGGAGGAAGTGGCGGACCCAGCGGATGCCTTCGGGGTCGAGACCGTTGACCGGCTCGTCGAAGAGCAACACTCCCGGGTCGCCCAGCAGGGTCGCCGCAATGCCGAGCCGCTGGCCCATGCCGAGCGAGAACTTCCCGGCCCGCCGGTTGGCGACAGAGCTCAGGCCCACCTGGTCCAGGACCTCGTCGACCCGGCGCAGCGGGATGTCATTGGTGAGAGCCATCCAGCGGAGGTGGTTGCGCGCGGTCCGAGCCGGGTGGAACGCTTTCGCCTCGAGGAGGCCGCCGACCTCCCGCAGGGGCCACGTCAACTCGGCATATGGTTTCCCGCCGATCAGGGTCGACCCCGAGTCCGGGTAATCGAGGCCCATTATCATGCGCATAGTGGTCGACTTGCCAGACCCGTTTGGCCCCAGGAAACCTGTGACCAAACCGGGCGGGACCTCAAAGGTCAGGTTGTCGACGGCCGTCGATGCGCCGTAGCGCTTGGTAAGTGAGTGTGCAGTAATCATTACAACAAACGCTAAACCTTCGCCCCGGTCGGCGAAATACGGCTAGTCGGCGTCTTTTAGGGTGCGCTAACCCGCCGCCAAGGGGGGGCTAACCCCAGCAAAACCCCGGTCCGCCCCGGCCGATCATCAGGTGGTTTCCCGTCGGTACGCGGCTCGGAACCGCCGCACAGAGGGTTCCTCGGGGTCGGGATAATCCTCGAAGGCGATCTTGTTGAGCCCCAGTTCTTCGAACCTCATCATCTCCTCGGAGGTCAGCGGCCACGGCATTGAACCTGGGTCGTCGGTCGGCTCACGACCTCTAGCTATGACAAAGAGCGTGTCGCCCGTGACGGAGCTGAGGGCACCGAACGAGGCTGCCCGCTCTGGACTTTCGGGAGGAAGCACCTGGACCGTATAGGCCTCAACCACGAGATCGAACCGCTGCTTCACCCATTCCCTTGGCAGGTCCAACAGGTCGGCGACGATGTAGTTGACAGAGCTGTGAGGGAAGCGTTGACGGCAAGCCGACACGGCACTGGGGGCGATGTCGAACGCCGTGACTGCAGTCCGCGAGCGGCCAGCCACTCGGCGTCGTCACCGAGCCCGCACCCGACCACAAGTGCGCTTTTGAGATGCCGCTGGTCCAGGAGAGGCCACGTAACAAGGTGCGGGTTCGGTCGCAGGTCCGCCCACGGCACGTCGGCCTCGCCTGCCGAAGCTGCCGCATACAACTCCTCGAACCACCGCAGTGGCTCACCGTTGGCGACTGCATCTGCTGCAAAGGCTCGTGCGCGCGCTCGATCTACAGCCACAGGTGCAAACTACCTAACGTCTTTATGGTTCACGCAGCCAAAGAAGAGGGCGGCGCTCTGGTCCGCCGCACCCTCATCTGCGGTACCCCTGCCTCACTGGCTTGACATCCCTCAGACGGGGTTATAGCGTCGGCCGTGGTGTTGAAACCATTCGACGAGAGGTCCGGTTGAGGAAGACGATCCAGGATGTGGCAAAAGCCGCAGGGGTGGCGCCGAGCACTGTCTCGTATGTGCTTAGCGGTAACCGCACCATCTCTCCCGAGACTCGCGCCCGCGTTCAGAGAAGCATCCGGGCGCTCAACTACCGTCCACATGCCGGTGCCCGAGCAATGCGGCGCGGGCAGACGGACGTCATCGCTCTCGTCGTGCCCTTTCATTCGTGGACCCATGAGCGCAGCTTGATGCGGTTCGTCTACAGCGTGGCCGAGGCAGCCAGGGCACACGGTTGGAACGTGATGCTGCTCACGGCAGCGGAAGGCAAGGCGGAAATTGAGCGAGTGGTGCGCTCCGAGATGGTGGACGGCCTGATCCTCATGGAGGTCGGGCTTCGGGATGAGCGAGTCCCCCTCGTCGCTGGCCTCGGCCGGCCAGCCGCCCTCTTGGGTGCTCCCGAGGACCCTGCAGGGCTGCCATGCGTAGACTTCGACTTTGAAGAGGCTGCTCACCTCTGTGTCAGCCACCTCGTAGCCCTGGGCCATCGCCACATCGGCTTTATCGGGCCACCACAGGCGGAGTATGACGAAGGAGTGGGCTTCGTCCTTCGCACCCAAAGGGGTGTTGCGGACAAGCTCGCCGAGCACGGCCTCGCCTTCCACGGCGTCCCCGCTGAGCCCAACCTCGAGGGAGCCCACGTCGCCTTGCGATCGCTCTTTGCCGAAATACCGAATATGAGCGCGCTGGTCGTCAACAACGAAGCGGTCCTCGACCTGGTGGTGGAAGGACTGCGTCAGCTGGGGAAAAAAATCCCGCGCAATATCTCCGTCGTTGCCATCGCCCGTGATGAGTTCGCCCTTCAAGTCACGCCTCCGCTGACATATGTGGGGGTACCTGCCGACGAGCTCGGCAGACGTGCGGTCGAGCTGCTTGCGTCTCCGGGCGGCCAAAACAGCGGAGCGGTCCTTTTGCCGCCGACGCTGGTCCGTCGGGGCAGTGACTCCGCACCCATTCGGGCTCGTAGGCCCCGTTAGGAGGTGAATACATGATGCGCTAAGTTTTGCCTATGACCACTGTCGAATTGATTCGATCATTTTCAAGAGGTTTGTACCGCAGCACTAATTGGGGGTTCTCGCGTCCATTTATCGACAGCGCAATCTTGGAGGCTTTTGAGCACCCGCTTCATGGGAACACGGGGAAAAAGACAAACAAAGGAGTATGAATTGACCAGAAAGAACAGCCCTCCGGCAGGCGATGCCCTGCCGGGTAATGAGCACAGGAGAACGGTCGGCCGTTCCCTGCGCGCCCTCGTTGTAGCTGGGTCAGTCGTAGGCATGGTCGGCGTGCCTGTGGCGCAAGCCTCAGCCGCCAGCACGATAACACTCACTGAAACCTCTTATTACACCTCTCCTAGTAATGGGCCCATTTACTCCTACCTCAACACGCTGTTCGCCAACTTCGAGAAGACCCACCCCGGGATCGTCATCAAGAGGGACGATATCCCGGCCGGTGCCACCTACCTGACCAAGATCGAGGACGAGGCCGCCGCTGGGACGCTGCCCGATGTCCTCATGCTGGACAACCCGACAGTCCCCGACATCGCCGCGTTCAACGTCCTCACGCCCCTGAGCTCGCTCGGCCCCACGATCGTGTCGGGCCTGGGTGCGGCTCAGCAGGGGGAGGCTAAGTTCAATGGCACAATCTACGGGTACCCGCTGTACACCAACACGATCGGGCTGTTCTACAACAAAGCGATACTCGCGGCCGCAAACGTCCAGCCGCCTGCGACCTGGGCCGAGCTGCTCACGGCAGCCAAGACGCTGACCAACTCGCAGCACTACGGCATCGCATTCTCGGGCCAAACCGGTAGCGGGGAAAACGTCTGGACGTTCATACCCTTCTTGCTGTCCAACGGAGGGAGCTTGACCGACCTGACGTCGCCGCAGTCCATTCAGGCGCTCACACTCTGGGTGGATCTCGTGAAGGAGGGGGCCGTCAACAAGGACCTCGTCGACTGGAGCCAGGGGCCGCCCGAGGCCGCTTTCGCCGCTGGTCAGGCTGCCATGATGATCAACGGACCGTGGTTCTTCCCGACCCTCAATGACGTCAAGGGTCTGAACTATGGCCTTGTGTCGATACCTGTCAACACTCCCGGCCAGAACCCAGTGGGCCCGGTCGGCGGAGTGGTCTGGACGATACCCAAGAGCAATCCGGCCACTGAGAAGGCTGCATTCGAGCTGCTCAACTACATGGCCGAACCGTCCGTGGACGATCAGCTCGCCCTAGGCACGGGGGACATCCCGACCGTAAAGGCCGCGCTTCCCTCTTGGTCAAAGGTCGCCAGCCCGCTCTACCAGCCTCTATTGACAGAACTCAAGCACGGTTTCGTCCGGACCAGCATCCTCGGCCCGCTCTACCCGGCTGTAGAGACAGCGGTCGGGAACGGGATCGAGGCGGCGCTCATCGGGAAGCAGACCCCGGCAGCGGCGTTTGCGTCGGCCCAACAACAAGTAAATTCGATCATCAGCGGCGGGTAGCGAGCCCGCGTCAGTAGTGAAAAGGTGAACAGACAGTTGCCCCGCCAGGAGTGGTCCTCCCCTGTTGATGGGCGGCAGGCAACGGAGCTAGTGGGGGCCGAAGAGGGCGCGAACGCCACGCCCTCTGAGGCGCTCGTGCGTCTTTGCCCCGAGAGCGGCTCGCATGACGCCTCTGCAAGCCAACTGCGCACCAGCCGTACTTCTCCGCTCGAGCACTGGCTGCGAGTACACCGGCGGCAGCTCATCCTGGCCGCCTTCGTCGTCCCCTCGATCACCTACGTGATCATCTTCTTTGCCTACCCGCTGGCTTACGGCCTCATGATGAGCCTGGAGAACTTCGGCTTCGGAGCGCTCGTCAAGGGGAGCGGGCCATTTGTCGGGCTTCACAACTACAAGGTCGAGATAAACGACCCGACCACCAGAACCGCCCTCATGAACACAGGGATCTTCCTGGTCGCCTCCGTCGTGTGCCAGTTCGGCCTGGGGCTCGCGATCGCGCAGTACTTCAACCGCCGGTTCTTCCTCGCCAGGTTCCTCCGGAGCCTGATAATCGTCCCGTGGCTGTTCCCGCCGATCGCGAGCGGCACCATCTTCTCGATAATGTTCCAGAGCGACGGCGGGACAATCAACTCGATCCTGCGTGATCTTGGCGTTATCCATGCACCTATCTTCTGGTTCGATTCGGCGTTCAAGGCAATGTTCGTGATCATCCTCGTCAACGTCTGGATCGGGATACCGTTCAACATGTTGCTGCTCTACTCGGGCTTGCAGGATATACCCAAGGACCTTCAAGAAGCGGCGGCTCTCGACGGCGCCGGCCCCTGGCGGCGTTTCCGTTTTGTGACCATGCCGCTCCTGCGGCCGGTGGCGCTCATCGTGATAATGCTGGGCATCATGTATACGGTCAAGACTTTCGACACGGTGATCGTGCTGACCAATGGTGGCCCCGACAACGGGTCCCAGCTGATGTCGACTTGGGCCTACACGCTTGCCTTCTCCAATTTCCAGTTCGGGCTGGGCGCGGCCATTGGCAATATGTTGCTTATCTTCTGCATGATCGTCGCCTTCTTCTATATCAGGGCGACCCGACGAGAGGTGCTGATGGCATGAACCAGCTGAGCCTGAGGGCCATTTGGCGTGGCTATCTCCGCCCCGCGGCGCTACCTCTTGGGGCCCTCGGCATCGTCGCGGTGATCCTCCTCCCCATATATTTCACGGTCGTCGCTTCCCTTGAGCCGACGAGCTCGATCCAGGCCCTTCCTCTTACTCTTGTACCAAAGCATTTCGTGTTCTCCAACTACAGGGCCGCCATCGACGCCGAGTCCGGCAGCGTGCTGACAAGCCTCATAATCGGCGCAGGGACCGTAGCGTTGTCGCTCGCAGTCGCGCTGCCAGCCGCCTACGGCCTCACCAAGTTAGGGTACCTCAATAGCCGTGCGATCACCTCGGTGGCCATAATGGTCCTCCTGGTGACCCAGATGGTCCCTGGGATATCGCTGAGCTTGGCTTTCTACAACCTTTTCAGGCACATACACTTGCTCAACAGTATCCCCGGCCTCATTCTCGCGGACTCGACGAGCGGCGTACCGTTTGCCGTGCTCGTCCTGCGGGCGTACATGGCGACAATACCGGCTGAACTGTCTGACGCCGCCTACGTGGACGGAGCGGGTGAGTGGCGAACGTTCCGCTCAGTCATCGCGCCCCTCGCTTTGCCGGCAATAGTCTCGGCGGGTTTGTTCGTGTTCCTGTTCGCTTGGGGCGACTTCCTTTACGCGTTCACCTTGACGGCTGGCGGCTCGGTCAACCCACTTACCACCGGGCTCTACAGGTTCTTCAGCAGCAACTACATCAACTGGGGGCCGGTACTGGCAACCGTGGTCTTTGCGGCCATACCCGCAGCGATGATACTCAGTTTCGGTCAGCGCTATGTGCTCGGCGGTCTGAGGGCCGGTTCGCTCAAAGGTTGAACCTCACCAACGATAAGTAGAAAGGTGCCAGAATGCCGGACGACACTGGAGCAGTGCTTGAGTACTCCTCAGGCCATGAGCGCGTACGCTTGGAAGCTTGGGGCGAAGACTCGATAAGAGTGCGTTCCGGCCAAGGTCAGGTACTCGAAGATCGCCGTGGCGCGCTAACTATGCCTCGCCCAGCTCCCTCAGCTATTGCCACTAGTGGCGCCGTAACTCTGGTCAACGGCAAGCTTCGAGCTGAGATATCGTCGGACGGGCTGGTGAGTTTCTGGCATTCCGAGGATGGCCGTGAGCTGCTTTCCGAGGAGAAGGCGCACTTCTGGTGGCCCGGGTCAAGGCTGTTCCTGGCCAACGGCAATGGGAATTACCGAATAGAACAGCGGTTCAAAGCATATGACGGCGAGAGGTTGTACGGGCTCGGTCAGCACTTGCACGGGAAGTTCAACCAGAAAGGCCTCGTTATGGACTTAGTCCAACGAAACGCGGAGGTGTCCGTGCCTTTCCTGGTATCGAGCAGAGGCTATGGGTTCCTTTGGAATTCTCCAGCCGTGGGGCGCGTTGAGCTAGCCGCGAATGGTACTCGTTGGGTCGCGGACAGCGCGCGCCATATAGATTACTGGGTGACCGCCGGCGACGGGCCCGGAGAGACCCTCTCGCATTATGCTGACGCCACTGGGCACGCACCCGAGCTACCTTCTTGGGCCAGCGGTTTCTGGCAGAGCAAACTCCGCTACCGGACCCAGGAGGAGCTCTTGTCAGTCGCCCGCGAGTACCGTCGGAGAGGGGTCCCCCTCGCAGTGATCGTGAGCGACTTCTTCCACTGGGAGTACCTGGGGAACTGGAGCTTCCACTCCGGCGAATGGCCCGACCCGGCAGCGATGGTGGCCGAGCTCGAGTCGATGGGCACCAAGCTCATGGTCTCGGTCTGGCCGTCTCTCAGCCCGCTTTCGACAAACTACCAGCCAATGTTGGAGCGTGGCTTGCTTATCTCGAGCGAACAGGGCCCCCCGGTGCAGGCGACGTGGCCGGAGCGGGACCTGAGCTCCTGGATCGGGGTTGCGTTCTACGACGCCACCAACCCCGTAGCTCGCGACTACATCTGGGAACAGGTGGAGAAGAGCTACTACAAGGCGGGGATCCGGCTGTTCTGGCTCGACGCCTGCGAACCCGAGATCAAGCCTGGTTACCCTGCAAGCTTGAACTTCGCCGCGGGGCCTGGTCTCGAAGTTGCGAACCTTTACCCCCGTGAGCACACCCGGGCCTTCTACGACGGCATGGTTGGGCGCGGAGAAGAAGAAGTGCTCATGCTGTGCCGGTCTGCTTGGGCTGGTAGTCAACGGTATGGCGCCGCGGTCTGGTCGGGCGACATACCGTCCACGTTCGAGTCGTTCCGGGTGCAGGTGCGAGCCGGGCTCAATATGGCGATGAGCGGGATCCCTTGGTGGACAACCGACATCGGTGGTTTCTTCGAGGGTGACCCGGACGACCCAGGGTTCCGCGAACTCGTGGTGCGCTGGTTCGAGTACGGGGCGTTTTGCCCGTTGTTCCGCCTCCATGGGCACCGGCTGCCCAATACTGCTATGGGCCCGGACATGACAGGTGGCTCCAATGAGATCTGGTCTTTCGGTGAGGAGGCCTACCCGATCCTGACGGACTACATCTTCCTTCGCGAGCGGCTGCGGCCTTACTTGCACGCCCAGGCAAGAGTAGCCAGCAAAACCGGCATACCTATCATGCGTCCGTTGCTCCTCGAGTTCCCAGATGACAAGGGGTGCTGGGACGTGGATGACCAGTTCATGTTCGGCCCAGATTTACTGGTGGCGCCGGTAGTAGAGCAGGGCGCCAGAGACCGAACCGTGTACCTCCCGGACGGGGCTCGGTGGACAGATGCCTGGACAGGGGCGCCTACCGAGAGTGGCACGATGGTGACCGTTGAAGCTCCTCTTGAAAAGATCCCTCTTTTTCTCCGGGACGGGGCGTTCCTGCCTGTCGCGCGGCCCATCAGTTAGATGTTGCTCCGGCTAACAATTCTTGCTACGATCAGCATCACCGTGTCGAATCCATTCGACATTATTTGAGGTGTTCTGTGGCGACTCCAATCGCAGAGGTGGCTGGGCACGTGGGGCTCTCATGCCGGAGCCGCGCGAGCGGAGCACTGCGGTGAGCGCGCCCGCGCCAGAAGTGGTCGTGAAACTCCTCGAGCGCTCACACCGGCTCGGCAGTGACCCGCGTAACACGAACTACGGGGGCGGGAATACCTCGTGCAAGGCGATCATTGATGAGCCAACGAGTCCAGTCCCTGCCGAGGTGCTATTTGTAAAAGGCTCGGGTGGGGACCTGGCGACACTAACAGAGAGCGGGCTCGCAGTGTTCCAACTCGATCGGCTGCGTGGGCTCGCCGAGGTGTACAAAGGTCCCGAGCGCGAGGACGAGATGGTGAGCGCCTATGACTATTGCTTTCACGGCAGAGGCGGTGCCGCGCCCTCCATAGACACTGCGATGCACGCCTTAGTCGCACGTGCCCATGTCGATCACCTGCACCCGGACTCGGGTATCGCGCTGGCGACTTCGGCGGACGGCGAAGCCCTCACGAAGGCTTGTTTCGGCGGGCGGGTAGCTTGGGTACCATGGCGCCGCCCGGGTTTCCAGCTCGGGCTTGATATCGCCCGTCTGGCAGACCAGCACGAGGAGCTGATCGGGGTCATCCTGGGCGGCCACGGGATCACCGCCTGGGGCGCGACAAGTGATGAGTGCGAGGCGCGCTCGCTTGAGATCATCCAAAGTGCGCAGGCTTATATAGATGACCACGGTCGGTCGAACCCCTTCGGTGCGACCGTGACCGCCTTTTCTCCGCTCCCGTTGATTGAGAGGCGCTTGCGAGCCGTCGATCTTTTCCCGGTGGTCAGGGGGC
>Ga0182018_10004826_pt1 | contig 11142 bp, 9 predicted proteins | sample 812P2MmetaG_FD_120490 | JGI IMG/M metagenome (GOLD analysis project Ga0182018, IMG submission 120490) | Permafrost microbial communities from Stordalen Mire, Sweden - 812P2M metaG | ecosystem: Environmental > Terrestrial > Soil > Wetlands > Permafrost | place: Sweden: Stordalen | collected...
ATGCGGTTCCTGGCCGCGTGCGGAAAGGGCTCAGTGAAGAAGCTCGCGCCGCGCTGGACGTATTAGCCTGCGAGCTTCTTCGGGAAGGCATTCCCAGCCACTCTGAGATTCGTCAGGGCGCAGTGGCGCAAATGCTGGTGGACATTGCGCGGCAATACGAAGCCGGCCTGATCGTCATTGGAACCAAGGGAATGAGCGGCGCCGGGCCGGTGCTTGTGGGAGCGATTGCCGAACAACTCGTGCGATTGTCACCATGTCCCGTGCTGGCAGTGGCGGCAGACTGGAATGTGGGCGAGTTTCGCCCCACTCCAGGCGGGCCTGTCCTGCTGGCTATGGAGCGCAATGAGGCAGCTCCGGCAGCAGTGAACACCGCCTATTCATTGGCTGAGACATTTCATCGCCCGTTGATTGTGTTGCATGCGCGCGGGCCCGCCGAAGCGACGGCTTTTCTTAATCCCGCCGCAACCAAACTTGAGGATTTTGGCATCAAGCCAAGCGGGCGCTTTCCGGTGCGCTTTACGGTCAAGGATGGCAACCCAGCGGATGTAATGGAAGAAGCCGTCTCCCAGTATCATCCCAGCATCCTGGTGGCCGGAGTCAAGCGTGCCAGCCATACGCCAGGCCCGCATGGGACGGCATTTGCCCTGCTTGCGCGCGCGCGCGTGCCCGTACTGTGTGTTCCTCCAGAACAGCCTCCTGTTGTCTTCAACCGGGAGCGCGAGGCCTGTACGTCCGTCGGGGCTGAATAGTCCCGCCAGGCCGGGAGGATTGCGAGCTCCGCTTCTGGCGATGGATGGGCAGTCGGAATCGGGAATTGGGCCTGCTCATCGCAGCGTTACGTTAAACTGAGCCTCTTGTATTTGGAACGAATTGCTGGAGATGGAGATTGGACCGTAGAAATTGGTTCATCGCAAATCCGCAATAACCAGCGCGCTCGCCGGGAACCGGCCGACAGGTTGGGCGAAATTGCTATTCACCGCGGGACCGGAGGGCGGGCGCGAACAGAGGGAAATGTAACCATGCAAGTTGAAGGAAGGTCGAGCAGAATGGATGCCATCCAGCCACGTCCACTGGCGGAGCTATTGGAGTGCCCGCCAGCTACCGGAAAGCTGCTCAACGTCTCCTCCCAGTGCATCGACTTCGATGCCGGCGAGACCGTCTTTCGTCAATCAGCACTCTGCAAGGGGCTTTATGTGGTGATTACCGGGCAATTCCTGCGCAGAGCTGAGCGAATGGAGACGCGCCTCAACCTCGGACCAGTGCGCCCGGGAGACCTGGTGGAACTGGCGGCGGCGCTGGGAGTGGGGCATCAAACCTACACGTTGACCGCGCAAACTCGTGGATCGGTGCTCCTGCTTCCCCTAGATGCTATGAATCAGGCCTTTCAGGCCTATCCTGCGCTAAGGATGCGACTGTTAGAGGAGCTGGCACGCGAGGTTTCCAGGGCCTATGAGGCCTGCTGTCTGAGCCGAACCGCGCGGAGCCGAAGGGTAAGGTACGCAGCGCCGTTGGAATAGAAAACAGGAAATTCAGGTACAAATTTCCATCAAAGGGATTCCTGGGAAGCATGGCAGATTACCGTAGGATCCTCGTCCGCCAGTAAACCGTTCAATAGTGGGCTGCGCGGTCAACTCAAGTGCGGTATACTCCAATTTAACCATCAGGATAACCATGGCCTCGTTCCACTCTCATCACCCTCCGGAGGATTGCATTAATTGTGAGCATCGCCATCTGCGAATGTTCTGCAATCTCACCGCTGAGGCGTTGCGCGACTATGATGCGATTGGCATTATGATGAGCCACGCCCGGGGCGCCAAGCTGTTTACCGAGGGCGATCCGGCACGAAATGTATTCGTCATCTGTTTTGGCCAGGTAAAAATCTCCTCCACGTCGCGTGATGGCAAAACCATGATTCTCAAGATTGCCGGCCCTGGGGACGTAATGGGGCTAAGCGCGGTTTTGGCCAACGTCGCCCATGAAGTGACCGCGGAGGCCATTGAGCCCTGCCAGGTAAAGACAGTCCGGAAGCAGGAGTTTGTGGACTTCTTGGGCCGTCATGGAATCGCGAGCATGCATGCGGCACAATCCCTTTCCGGCGAATATTTGACCGTGTTTCACGATGCCAAACGGCTGGCCCTCTCTGGTTCGGCTGCGGGGCGTCTGGCACGTCTGCTGCTCGATTGGGGACGCGCTGCGGCCAACGGCAAGCCGGAGATTCGCTTCACCATGGCCCTCACTCACGAAGAGATCGCCAACATGGCAGGCACTTCGCGCGAGACTGTCACCCGGCTGCTCAACCAGTTTCGCCGCGATCAGTGGATCACCATCAAGGGCGCCAGCATGACCATCGTCAAGCCTGATCAGCTCGAACGCCTCACAGCCTAGTCGCCTCCATTCCCCTTCTTCCACCAGTGGAGAATTTGACCTCGAGTCGCGACCTTTCGCGCGATCGGATGCTTTGCGCTGCGCGAAGAGTGTCCCCCAGGGACACCAATGGGTCCACATGAGATACCAGGGAGCGTCAATCTTTCCGGTGCGTGGAAAGGCCGCATTGAAGTGCGAATGGCCAGCGGATTGGTTTATGAAGCCACGGCGGCGATGATGATGCAACCGCTTGACACCGTCTCCGAGTCCGACGTGTTGGACGCAGCCAAAGAGATCGCCAACATGATCGCGGGTACCATCAAGTCCTCCCTCCCGCGCCCCTGTTTAATGGCAGCTCCCGAGTCCGCAGTGAAGAATGATGGCTTTTGCGGCCAGCCTCAGACAGAAGACTCCCAGGTTGTGGCCTTTCGACACGCCGCCGGGGACCTGATGGTGCGCGTTTGGGAAGAGGAATGCCGGCATTGACAGCGGGGCAATCCGGATCGAGCTGACGAGCCTGTTGTACGCTCTAGCTGACCACAAAGAGCGCTTCGAGCTTCCGCAGCGCCTTGAGCATTTCCCTTAACGGCGCCTTTCCAATTTCGTCTTCAAAGTCTTTCTGCAGCTTGTCAAAAATGCCAATTACGCGTAATGCACATCTCTTTCCTTGCGGCTTCAGCGTTAGGTGGAATGCGCGTGCGTCGTTTGGATCGATCCTTCGCTGCAACAAGCCCTTTGCCTCAAGGGAAGACACGCAGTGGCTCACATTTCCCCGCGTCGTCCCAAAAGTCTCTGCCAACTGCGATGGCGTCACCGGTTGCGGAGCCTCAAAGAAGATTGCGGCCAGCACCAGCCCCTCCAGAAATCCAAGGCTATCGCCCGCAAGGACCTTGGCCGTTAGAGATTCAAAACGCCGTGCTGCACGGTTGACCGCGAACATTGGACTTTCATGAAGAAAAGCATCGATACGCATGGTTTTCTTAGAATAATTGACTCGCTCAACTATTCAAGACAATATCGAATCATCCTTGTAGCCCGCACCCTTAAAGATCAGGATGATGACTGGGCCAACGGATGCCAACTTCTAAACTCATGCCGTTCGCTGTCGGCCTTTCGCTCGCTGTCAGCCTGCAAGCCTCCTTCCCTCAGTCCCCGCCCGCAACTCCAGGCACAACACTCCCCAGTCCCACGGTCACGCTGGTGGTTCTCGGGTCAGCGGCACCTGTGCCATTGGCGGAGTCGCCCTCCTCAGTGCTGGTGCTGCCCGTGGGAACAAACGTTCTTTCGCTGGAGTCGCCGCAGGACCTGTTGCGCCAGGACCCGTCGGTTTTTCTTGAACAACGCGGTGCCGGCGGCGGACAAGCGGATGTGGTGATGCGCGGCGGCACGTTTGAACAAACGCTGGTGCTGTTGAATGGATTCCGCATCAACGACAGCCAGACCGCGCACCACAATCTGGACCTCCCCGTTCCCATCGATGCGATGGACTCGATCGAAGTTCTCCACGGCGCGGGCTCCACACTTCATGGCGAGGATGCTTTGAGCGGGGTTGTCGACTTTCTCACGGTCGCACCGTCAGAGACATCGCTTCGCCTGAGAGCCGACGAAGGCAGCTTCGACTCCAGTGAGGAGTCTCTGCTGGCAGCTCTGGTCCGCAAACGGTGGAGCACCCGCCTGACAGCGGACCACAACCTTTCCAGTGGCTTTATGACGGATCGCGACTACCGCAATGAAGATAGTTCGCTGGAGAGCTGGGCCGGTTCACGTCTTGGCGTTTCGGATCTTCTGTTTGCAGGCAGCGACCGTTCATTCGGCGCAAACCAGTTTTATGGTCCCTATAACTCGTGGGAGCGGACCAAGGGATGGTTTGCCTCTGCGCGCCAGGAGTTAGGCAGCCGCACTGTTGCCGCATTTGGCTATCGGAAGCACACAGACGAGTTTGTCCTCCTGCGCGATGCCCCGTCAGTCTACGAGAACAACCACATCGATGGTTCCTGGCAGGCGTCGTTGCGGCATACTGTCTCAATCGCATCCACATCTTTGTTGCTCTTCGGTCTTGAAACGGACGGAGACAGCATCCGGAGCAACAACCTGGGCCTTCATGCCCGCAATCGCGGAGCGGGATATGTTGACCTCGACTGGCGGCCCGTAAAAGCGCGCTGGAACCTGTCTGCCGGTCTGCGCGAGGAACTTTTTTCGGGTAGTCTTCAGTCTGTGCTTTCGCCCCACCTTGCAGGCAGTTTGCGCATGACAGATCGAATCAAGCTCCGAGCGAGCGGCGGCTACGGATTCAGGATTCCAACGTATACAGACCTCTACTACTCTGACCCAACGACGATTGGCAATCCCAACCTCAAGCCTGAGTCTGTATGGTCCGCCGACGGGGGAGTGGATTGGATTCCGTCCAGCCGTTTCACGATTTCAGCAACCGGGTTTTACTCCCGCCAGCACGACACCATCGACTATGTGCGCAGTGCCCCCGCTGCTCAGTGGAACGCGACCAATCTCAATGGTCTTCACTTCCTGGGAGTGGAGTCGTCCGTCACTTGGATGCCCGCAAAGACACAGACGATCCGAATCGCATGGACCGGGTTGGCTGGAGCACAGGGTTCCCTGAATGGCCTGCAATCGGAGTACGCCCTCAACTACCCGGTCGAAAACATTCATGCCACGTGGACGGCCTTGCTGGGGCACATTCTTACGGTGACCAGTGCTGTGCAGATCGCAAAGCCCTATCAACAGCTGGGCGAGCCGCCGTGGAATGCATCCCCCTATCCCGTATGGAACGCATCGCTGACCCATGACTCGGGAAAGCTCCGCCCTTACTTGCGTTTGGGAAACCTGAGTAACACCGGATATCAGGAGATCAACGGAGTCGCGATGCCCGGCCGGTCGATCACCGGCGGAGTCTCCCTTTGGCTTGGCCGCTGATTCTTCACTGAAATCACGACAGGTGAGCGAACAGCTGCTCGGCTGAATTGCGAGCTATGTGCGCCGATGTCATCCCGGGTGTTGGGCCGGGCATCACCTCGCTGAACGCTTTGCGGAAGGCGAGCATCTCGTCGCCGGTGCCGACGGTGATGCGTACCTGCGTGGGCCATGCCGGCCAGATCCGTCCAATGTAGACATCCTTCGCTGCCAGGGCCGCGTAGACCTCCTTGCCGGGTCGCCGCACGTCGAGCATGAAACAATTGCTCACCGAGGGAGTGCATGCATAGCCTTGCGCGTTCAGCCATTCAAGGGTTTCCACGCGGACATCTCCAATGAGCTTTTTGCGGGTGGGCACCAAATCCTTCTCCAGCAGGCTTGCCTGTGCCGCGGCCATCGCCGTAACCGGCAGCGGGTTCATGCCAAAGGCCTGGAGCTTTTTGATCAGATCCGGCCGCGCGACGGCGAATCCCATGCGGATGCCAGCCAGGCCGTAAAGCTTTGAAAAGGTGCGCAACACGATCACGTCCTTGCCCTCCTTCACAAAGTCCAGCGAAGACGGCGCATCGGAAAGGTGAATATAGGCCTCGTCGATCAGCAAAATCGAGCCCTTGGGAGCGTTGGCCACCGCGTATTCAATATCCGTCCGGCTAGTCAAAGTTCCGGTCGGGTTGTTGGGGTTGCAGATATAGATGACGCCGGCATTGGTGGCCGCGGCGACCATCGCCTTGATATCGTGGGTCGCTGCACCCTTTGGATCGGCCAGTGGGACCTTGATCACCGGCGCGCCGGAGGCCTTTGCGGCCCAAATAGGAGCCTCGTATCCGGGATCTGCGATGACCAGCGGCTTGTGAGCGTCCGTAAAGGCCAGTACCGTGAAGTGGAGCGGGTCGCTGGAGCCGCCATAAGCCAGAACCATCGTTGGATCGAGGCCTTCGATGCTTGCAAAAGATTCAGTCAGCGCATCCTGCAGGTTGAACAGATAACGGCCACCTCTGGGAATGATATTGGCAATGGCCTGGCGCGCTGATTCGCACGGGCCCAGGGGGTTCTCGTTGGCGTCGATATGAATGCCTTTGTTGGGATCGGCGAATTTGGGTCGCTGTGCCTGCGCCAGGTGTGCTTCCGTCAAAATCGGCAGGCTGGCCAGCGCAGAAGCTCCTGCGGCGTAACGAAAGAAGGTGCGGCGAGAGAAGGCGTGAGCAGAGGTGGGGTCGACGGAGGAATTCATCGGGGAAGCTCCTTCAGACTGAACTGGGTAGGCCGATCAGCGAAATGGCGGGCACAGAGTCTCTGGGAAAGAACTATCGCCGCGGATGGCGGGGCCTGATTGAATTTGAACCGGTTCGCAGAGGGCTCCATGACTCAAGGTATCCTCACGCGAATCAGATGACAAGGAGGCAAATGCGCTTGGTATTACAAGGCAGTCTCGATATGTTACACTTCGTCCGCTAAACGTTTACTCCCCGGCTCCAGCATCTTCTCGGAAAGCTCCAAAGTTTGGGGTCAAGAGCTGGGCAACTTCTAAATCTGTTTTCGGCGCGGATGCGGTTTGCCGCTTGACAACGCTAGCAGTAAAGCCATTTACTTGAGTGCGAGCGTCTGCTGCATTTGCGGGCGAGTGCACCCTACTTTAGGTGACAGAATGTTCGGATTGGTCCCTGTATCAATCGCCTCAGCGGGTCTACAGCATTCCATGCCAGATTTGCTCGCGCTGGGTGCTCCTTCCCTGGCGCACTTAAGCACGCTTGACATCGCGGTCATCGCCATCTACTTCGTGATGGTGATCTGGATTGGCTTCTATCTCAAGGGTCAAGCCAAAACCAGCGAAGAGTTCTTCATGGCCGGCCGCGAGATGACGGCCTGGATTGCCGGTCTCAGCTTTGTCTCTGCCAACCTCGGTTCGCTGGAATTGATGGGCTGGGCAGGCTCGGCCTACCAGTATGGCATTCTCGCAGCGCATTGGTACTGGATTGGCGCCATTCCCGCCATGCTTTTCCTCGGCATCGTCATGATGCCGTTCTATTACGTCTGCAAGACCCACTCCGTACCCGGCTATCTGAAGCTGCGCTATGGCCAGGGTGCCAGCATCGTGTCGGCATTTTCGTTCGCTTTCATGACCGTGCTCATGAGTGGAGTCAACATGTTCGCCATGGCCGAAGTGATGAAGGTAGTCCTGGGTTGGAACCTGAACTTCTCCATCATTGTCTCCTCGCTTGCTGTGGCCGCGTACGTGGCGCTGGGCGGTTTGCGTTCCGCCATCTTCAACGAGGTTCTGCAGTTTGTCCTCATCTGGGGCGGCGCTCTGCTGGTTCCCATCCTCGGCCTTGTCGAGGCTGGCGGGTGGACAGGATTTAAGGCGAAGCTGGCGCATAACATCGCTACGGGTGTTACCGCACAGGGCGACTACACGCACATGTGGCGCAGCATGGGCCACTTCGGTGACAACCCCATGGGCATCCATTGGACCGGAATCGTCTTCGGCCTTGGCTTCGCCATCAGCTTTGGCTACTGGACCACCGACTTCCTTGTGGTGCAGCGCGTGCTGGCTGCCAACAATCTTCGTTCCGCGCGCATGGCTCCGGTCATCGGTTCATTTTTCAAAATGGCCGTTCCTTTTATCGTGATTCTTCCCGGCCTCCTCGGCCTGGTGGTATTGCAGAATCCCGATGGCAGCCTGATGCACCTTGTGGGTCAGGACCAGGTAAATGCCCTTCATCCGCACAGCTACAACGAAGTGCTGCCACTGATGCTCGTGCGCTATTGCGCTCCGGGACTGCTGGGCCTGGGCATTACGGCGCTGATCGCAGGATTCATGAGCGGCATGGCCGGCAACGTCAGCGCATTTTCCGCGGTGTGGACCTATGACATCTACCAGCCACTGATCAAGAAGAATGCGCCTGATGAGCATTATGTTTCAGTTGGACGTTGGGCCACCATCCTTGGAGTGGTCGTATCCATCGGAACCGCATACCTAGTGATGAGCAAAGCCGGAATCATGGATTACGTGCAAGCCCTGTTCAGCTTCTTCATCTCGCCCTTGCTTGGTGTGGTGCTGATGGGGATGTTCTGGAAGCGCGCCACTAAACAAGGTGGCTTCTGGGGATTGCTGCTTGGCACACTGACCTCCATCGGCCTCTGGGCCTGGGTCCATTTCTACCCTGCTGCGTTGCGCTATGTGGCCATTTCAGCCGAGGCCAAAGACATGGCGGAGAACATGTACCGGGCACTCTGGTCGGTCATTGTCTCCATCCTGGTCACGTTTGTCGTGAGCCTCGCAACCAAGGCCCGCCCTGTCGCGGAACTGAACGGGCTCGTGTATGGCGCGACGAAGCTTCCCGTGGAAGATCCGGTGCCGTTCTACAAGAACGAGTATTTCTGGCTGGTGATCGCCATCATCCTGTTCTTCGCCCTCAACATCTACTTCTTCTAAGGGAGGCCTCGTATGAAGTCGGGACATATTTCAATCTGGTTCTTTATTGGGGTTCTTCTAACGGTCTACGGCGCATTGATATTGGGTTACGGGCTGTTTGAACTGGAGACAGGACAAACAGCCAACGTGATCCTGGCCGACCTGCACGCCCCGGTTTGGTGGGGCGCATTATTGTTGGCGCTCGGCCTTTTTTATGGCATTCGCTTTCGCCCGGGCCGCAACGGTTAATCGGTAACATGCGGTAACAAGGAGCAAGAAAAACATGGCAGCAGAACGTACGATGACATTTGGTGTAGTAGTCGGTAATCGCGGATTTTTCCCAAGCCATTTGGCCAAATCGGGCCGCGAGGAAATCATTTCTGTTCTTCAAGCCGCAGGAGCACGTGCCGTTGTCTTGGGCCCGGAAGTGTCAGTCCATGGCGCGGTGGAAACCTATGCTGAGGCGCAGCGCTGCGCCGAGTTGTTCAAAAAGCACGCGGAAGAGATTGATGGCATCATCGTAACCTTGCCCAACTTTGGCGAGGAGCGCGGCATTGTGGACGCCATTCGGCTCTCTGGCCTGAAGGTCCCCGTGCTCGTGCAGGCCACGCCTGACCGCTCTGACGACATGACCATCGCCATGCGCCGCGACAGCTTCTGCGGCAAAATGAGCGCCTGCAACAACATGATGCAGTACGGAATCAACTATTCGCTCACCACGCTGCACACGGAGAGCCCCAGCTCGGCAGAGTTCAAGGCCGACCTGGAGTGGTTCTCCGCGGTTTGCCGAATCGTCAAGGGGCTGAAGAATCTGCGCATCGGCGCCATTGGCGCGCGTCCCACCGCGTTCAACACGGTTCGCTACTCTGAGCGGATCCTTGAGACCAGCGGCATCACTATCGAGACGCTCGATCTGTCAGAGGTGTTCGGACGCATCAACAAGATGAAGGACACCGATGACGCCGCGCAGGCCAAGCTCGCTGCCATCAAGAGCTACGTCTCCACAGCCGGAATCCCGGACGATGCGCTCATGAAGATGTCAAAGCTGGGCGCGGTCATCGATGGCTGGATGAAACAGACTCACGTCACCATCAGCGCCGTGCAGTGCTGGACCTCGATGGAAGAGTTCTTTGGCGTGGTGCCTTGCACCATCATGAGCATGATGAGCAACAACCTGATTCCCTCGGCCTGCGAAGTGGATGTGCCGGGTACGCTGAGCATGTACATGTTGGCCCTTGCCTCTCTAACTCCTTCGGCTCTGCTCGACTGGAACAATAATTACGGCAGCCATCCTGACAAGTGCGTCTGCTTCCATTGCTCCAACCTGCCCAAGCACTTCTTCAAGGAAGTCCGCATGGACTATCAGGAGATCATCGCCGGCACGGTGGGCAAGGAGAACACATTCGGCACCTGCGTAGGCCGCGTCAAGGCCGGCTCGATGAGCTTCGCCCGCTACTCCACCGACGATCGCCGCGGCGTGATTCGCGGCTACACCGGCACAGGCCGATTCACCGACGATCCGCTGGAGACCTTCGGCGGGGCAGGCGTGGCGGAGATTCCTCAGCTCCAGAAGTTGCTCAAGTACATCTGCCGCGAAGGCTTCGAGCATCACGTGGCCGCCAACTTCAGCGATGTATCGAAGGCCGTTCATGAAGCGGCTCGCTACCTCGGCTGGGAGAGCCACCACCACCCCGCGCTCGAAGACTGAGCAGGACGGGCTTAACGCAGAGCAAAGGCTGGGTGCCCCATCCTTTCCGCGCCTCTTGCGGAAAGGGTGGGAGGCCACGAATCCAACCCCGCCTTCTTCCTTCGGAAGGGAACCAAATCATGAGCAAGAGAATTGGCAAGAGCCTCGTGGCAAATGGCGTCGTCTTGGCGACGCAAGGTGCGTGGAATGCGGAGTTGGACGCCAAGCACGACAAGCTCGTCGAGTGGCTGCATGCCCAGGGCCTGGCTGGCGTTTTGCTTCGACGTAACGAAAACGTCGCCTGGGTGACAGGCGGCGCTGTCGAGTTGCGCGTGCTCACCCCGGGCGAGACAGGCGTTGCTTCCTTGCTGGTCACCGCCGCGGGCAAGCGCTACTACTTCACCACGGAAAACGAGGCGCCTCGACTGCACGATGAGGAGTTTGGCGCTCTGGACTTTGAGCCTGTGCTGTTTCCCTGGTACGCGGATGAAACTGCTTCAGCAGCAGCCAGGCTGGCTGGCGGCCCTCTGGGTTCAGACACGCCGGGCGCTGGGCTGACGCCGCTCAACCTGTTTCCATTACGCGCCGCATTGAGTGAAACCGAGATTGAGCGATATCGCTGGCTGGGCGCGGAGACAGCGGCTGCCACGGTCGAGGCGCTTCACCAGGTTGAGCCCGGCCTCAGCGAGTATGACCTTGAAGCAATCACTGCTTCAGGACTGCTGCGCCGCGGCATCCTGCCCTCGGTGGC
>Ga0182018_10004827_pt1 | contig 11141 bp, 10 predicted proteins | sample 812P2MmetaG_FD_120490 | JGI IMG/M metagenome (GOLD analysis project Ga0182018, IMG submission 120490) | Permafrost microbial communities from Stordalen Mire, Sweden - 812P2M metaG | ecosystem: Environmental > Terrestrial > Soil > Wetlands > Permafrost | place: Sweden: Stordalen | collected...
AGGAGCAGGAGGCCCGCCGCGGCGAGGACGACGCGTGCGACCGGTTTCGCAAATCGCGAACCGATCACACGCGTCGCCGCGCTGGACAGGACCCCGCGGAGGTAGGGGTCCATGAGCGTCCCCTACACTAGCGAATCGGTCGAGTTGTCGCGGGGCCTCGGGGGCCGCGCGCCGGACTGAGGGGTGGTGGACCGCCCAGGCGCCCCCTGCGCGTCGCTAGCCTCGGGCCGTCGATCGTATGGTTCCCAATCACGCACTTGTAGCGTGCCGTTCACCGGAATGGCGTCGAGGCGCAGGTTGAGGGACCCATCCTTGTTGGTGAAACCGACACCTATTCGCACCCAGAACGACTTGCCCTGCCCGCGCTCGATGACCGTGTAGACCGCCTTCATGCTCTTCGCTTGATCTTCCATGTGGACACTCTCCGTTTGCGCGCGGACGTACTTTGCGCGCGTGAGACCTCGAGCGATTGCGAGGCGCGTGCCCGCCCTATTTCCCGGCGTTTCCGCGTCCCTCCTACGCCGCCGACAGTGTCCCCGCCTGGACGGAAGGTGTCCCAGGGCAGGCTGGAAACGGGCGCGAAACGTCCCGCGTGCTACGCCAAGCGTCCCCTTGGATTTCGCGAACTACGAGCCGGGTCTCTTCTACGACGAGATGTTCGATGCCGGGGGCCGTCCGCGCGGCGGATACGATCTGCTTGCGCGTACGCTATCGGCCCTTCCCGACGCGGATCTCGTCCGGCGGCAGCGCACGGCCGAACGCGCGCTCCTTCACATGGGAATCACGTTCAACGTCTACGGCCACGAGCACGGTGCCGAGAAGATTCTCCCGTTCGACCTCGTGCCGCGTATCGTTCCTGCCGAGGATTGGGCGCTCATCGAGCGCGGGCTCATCCAGCGCACGCGCGCGCTGAATCTCTTCATCGACGACCTCTATCACCGCGCTCGGATCTTGGCTGACGGCGCGATCCCGCGCGAGATCGTCGAGAGCGCAACGTCGTTTCTTCCGGGAGCCCGCGGGCTCGACCCGCCGGGAGGCGTTTGGGTGCACGTGTCGGGCACTGACCTCGTGCGCGATGGCGACGGCCGCTACTACGTCCTTGAGGACAACCTTCGCTGCCCATCCGGCGTATCGTATGTCCTACACAACCGGCAGGTGATGAAGCGCACCTTCCCGAAGATGTTCGAGGCGTCGCGTGTTCGTCCCGTGGATGCCTATCCAAGCGAGCTGCTTCGGGTCCTCCAGAACGTCCGACCGCGGGGTGTGGCGTCTCCGAACGTCGTCGTGCTCACGCCAGGGCCCTACAATTCGGCGTATTCGGAGCACTCCTTTCTCGCGCAGCAAATGGGGGTCGAGCTCGTGGAGGCGCGGGACCTCTCAGTGCGTGACGGCTTCGTGTGGATGCGCACGACGCGCGGGCTGGCGCGCGTCGACGTCATCTACCGTCGAATCGACGACGTGTTCATCGACCCCAAGGTGTTCCGGCCCGACTCGATGGTCGGCGTGCCGGGCCTCATGGACGTCGTTCGCGCGGGTCGCGTGGCGCTGGCGAACGCGCCCGGGACCGGCGTAGCCGACGACAAGGTGATCTACGCGTACGTCCCGGCCATCATTCGCTATTACCTCGGCGAGGATGCGATATTGCCGAACGTGCCGACGTTCGTATGCGCTGACGAAAAGCAGCGGGCCCACGTCTTGTCGAATCTCGACAAGCTGGTAGTCAAGGCAGCGAACGAATCCGGAGGCTACGGCATGCTCATGGGGCCCCAGGCGTCCGCCGCCGACCGTGCCATCTTCGCGGACCGTATTCGCGCCAACCCTCGCGACTACATCGCTCAACCCCTTCTCGCGCTCTCCAGGGCTCCAACGCTCATCGGCGAGAGCCTCGAGGGACGCCACGTCGATCTGCGTCCCTACGTCCTCCACGGCGGCGACCAGGTCTTCGTTCTACCGGGTGGGCTGACGCGGGTGGCCCTCAAGAAGGGGTCGTACGTCGTGAACTCGTCGCAAGGGGGAGGGACCAAGGACACCTGGGTCCTCGCGGCCGTAGGCGACGCAGCGGACAGGCCGGAAGCATCATGCTGAGCCGTTCGGCCGAAGCCGCATACTGGATGAGCCGCTACGCGGAGCGCGCCGAGAACGTCGCGCGCTTCCTCGACGTAAGCCTCCAAGTCATGCTCGACCTGCCCGATGCCCGCGGCAACCCGTGGGAGGCCGTCGTAGTAGCTACCGGTGACGAGGGAGTGTTCGCCGAGCGGTACGGCGCGGCAACGCGCGACTCCGTGGTGCGCCACCTCACGGTGGACCCTGAGTCGCCGAACTCGATCCTCACCTGTCTCCGCCTGGCCCGCGAGAACGCGCGATCCATTCGCGAGGCCATTTCGTCCGAGATGTGGGAGCAGATTAACAAGTGGTATCTGCTCGTGCGCGACTTCGCGGCGAATCCCTCCGTCATCGACGACCCTCACGAGCTGCTCGCCGCGGTCAAGGAGGCGTCGCACCTGTTCGTTGGGGTGACGTACCTCACGATGACCCACGGTGAGGGTTGGCACTTCGGGCGTCTCGGGCGGGTGCTGGAGCGCGCGGATCAGACGAGCCGGATCGTGGACGCGAAGGAGGTGCTAATTCACGCGCGACCTCCGGATGCAGGCGGTAGCCTCGATGGAATCGACCTCTCGGCTCTGCTGCGGTCGGTGAGCGCCCTCGAGATGTATCGCAAGCGGCACGGGCGGATCGATCACTCGCAGGTCATCGCGTTCCTCGTCCTCGACAAGTGGTTCCCCCGCTCGATACGTCACTGCCTCGAAAAGGGGAAAGAGTCGCTGCGCGCCATCGCGGGCACGTCGTCGGAGGCTCCCAGCACGCGCCCTGAGAGGCTCCTCGGCCGTCTTGCAGCGGAGTACGAATACGCCGTCGTCGAGGAGATCCTCGACGCCGGATTGCACGACTACCTCGACGTCCTGCAATCCAAGCTCAACGACGTCGGCGCGGCGATCTTCGATACGTTCTTCGCCACACGCGCCGACCCCGTCGCGGTCGAGCAGGAGCAGGAGGCTCAAGCGGCTCAAGCGGCTCAGGCCGCGCAGTGAGGCGTCACTCTTCGCGCTCGACCTTCACTTCAACCTCCAGGGTCTCGGTTCCGCCGCCGACGTAGATTGTGCCCGAGGTGGGTGTTGCGTCGAGGTAGTTCCGGCCCACCGCCACACGCACGTGATCGGTGCTCGTCACGATGCCGCTCGTGGGATCGATGCCGCGCCAGCCGACCTCCGGGAGATACACCTGCACCCATGCGTGTGAAGCCTGGGGCTGTTCGCTCGGTGCCTTGAAGCGAGGGGCCACGTATCCGCAGACGTATCGCGCGGGCACGCCCATCAGGCGCGCCAGGCAGATGACGAGGTTGGCGAAGTCCTGACAGACCCCGCGGCGCGTCACGAAGACGTCGTATGGCGTCGTCGCGAGGGTCGTCGTCCCCTTCACGTACTGGTAATCCCTGTAGACCGTGTCGTTGAGGTCGAGCAGCGTGTCTAGGACGTCTCCGTCGTTGCGCTGAACGAAGCGCATCGCGTAGTCCGAAAGCTCGCGGAGCTCGCTCTCTGGAAGCTCCGGTGGCTGAAGGTACGGCTGCAGCATGTTCCTCTGCCACGGCATCCACGCCAGCGGAATGACCGTGCGGACGTGGCGCAGATCGAACGCCAGGGGGTCTATGTCGAGAGCTTCCACGCGGGAACGCCCGATGATCGTGAGCTCGCGGTAGGGCGACTCGAGGAGAACGCGTCGCGCGCGGTTTCCGAAGACGTCGTCGAAGTCGTGCCCGCGGCCGTCGACCGACACCGTGACCTCGGTTTCGAGGAGAGTCTGCATCCGATCGTGCATCGGGACGAGGCGGAGCAAATGAGTGCTCCGTTCGACGGCGCCAGCGTACCGGTACGAGGTCCTGTGGGTGATGGCCAGACGAGCCTTCGGCTGGCGCGCGCCGAGGCGACGCTCGGTGCGCGTGGGAGGGGGATTGGCGGCGCGCGGCAACCCGGCGACCTTTGCCTCGTCCGGGAGGGCCTCGCCCACGACGGCGCCCTGTCGCAAGAGCACGATTTCGCCGCGCGCGAGGCGGCGCCAGGACGGGTCCACGGCCGCCCCGTCTCCGTCGAGCGGCGACGACGAGATGACGCACCCCTTGGTGGGCCTGCTACCCCGGCGCGAGAGATCGATCCGGACGTCGGGATCCGATAGGACGACCCCGGCGTACGGCGGGATGAGCTGGGCGAGGTGAAGGGTGCTCGGCCCGAATCGATCGGCGTAGGCGAGGACGTGCTGCCCGTCGCAGAGGACGATGTCGAGCGACCCGTGCGTGTTCAGCTCGAGCAACCACTCGTGCAAGACCTGCACGTCTGCGTCGGCGATCGATCGCCACCCTCGCGCCGCGATGCGCCCTAGGAGGGTGCAGAAGACGCGTTCCGTGTCGGTTGCTCCGACGGGCTGGAAGCGGGAATCGGGGTCTTCGACCAGGGCCGAGACGAGGCTGCCGGCGTGGCCGATCATCCAGTCGCGCCCGCCCCAGCTGCGGACGAAGGGCTGCGTGTTGGCGTCGGTGTTCGGACCCCACGTGGCGCTACGCACGTGCAGCATGAAGAGGGAGGACTCGAGGTGCTCCCAGGCCTTGACGAGCTCGCCACGAATGCTTCCGCGCGTGGGGGCAGGCTCCTTGAGTACGGAGGCCGAGGGCTCTCCGGCAGGGTAATAGCCGAGGCCCCAGCCGTCCGGGAGCGACGTTGCGGCGGCGAGACAGCGAAGGTCGAAGGAAGGAGCGAGCTCGCCCTCGAAGCTCATCGCCAGCAGGTTCGGCATCGGCCTGGCTCAAGTTAGACCACGAGGGGGCGGCGTGGTACGCCCTTGAGAGACGCTTTGTCGCGGAGGACGCTGATGGTCGCGTACAGAAGAGACGCAGAGCTCGAGACGCATGCTCGCATCGAGCGGGACGGAGCCACGTCACGCCGCGCCTTCCTGGGCGGTGCGGCAGCCGTCGCCGCGGCAGCTTCCATGCTCCGCGACGACAACGCATTCGCGCGCTCGTCGGGAGACCTGGCGGCTCGACCGCCGGCGGGCTTCGTGCCCCTGTCGGCGCCGGGGCAAGTGGTCAAGGTCGGCAAGGCCGGCTGCCTCGAAGCGAACGGCATTTTCCCCAAGCCGGACGACGCTCGCGAGATGCTGCGGCGCGCTCTCGAGGAGCTGACGGGCAAGAGTACCCTCGCCGAAGCCGCGAGGTCCTTCGTTCACCCGGAGGACAAGGTTTGCGTGAAGGTCAACGGCATCGCGCTTCAGAACATGTCGACGAACAAGGAGCTCGTTCTGCCGTTCGTCGAGGCGATGATTGCCGCCGGCGTTCCCCCGGCAAATATCACGCTGCTCGAGCAGTACCCCGGCTTCATGCAGGGGACACGCATTACGGCGAAGAGCGTCCCGCAGGGCGTGGGCGTCGTCTGGCACTCCAACAGCGACGCCACGATGGACTGGCGCGATATCCCCGGGACTCAGCGCCATACGAAGTTCGTGCGCGTCTTGACGGAGTCGACCGCGCTCATCAACTTCGCTCTCATCAAGGATCACTCCATCTGCGGTTACACCGGGGCCCTGAAGAACATGACGCACGGTTGCAGCGTCAACCCACAAGACTTCCACGACCACCACGCCAGCCCACAGATTGCGATCCTCTCCGCGCAGGACATCCTTCGCACGCGTCTGCGCCTCTGCATCATCGACGGCTTCAAACTGATGGCGCACGGGGGGCCGCTCTACAAGCAACCGCAGTACGTCACGCCGCACGAGGCTGTATACGTATCGACAGATCCGGTGGCGCTCGACTCGATCGGCTGGGATCTGGTGGAGAAGGCGCGCGCCGGATTCCACCTGAAGTCGCTGACGGAGGAGGGGCGTCCGCCCGGGTACATCCGCGCGGCGGCAGACCTGGGAGTGGGTATCGCGGACCCGGCGAAGATCACGCTGCGTGAGATCACGATCTAGAGGGCGTCGAGCGATCATCACGGCGGCGAAGACTCCAGCGCACCGTACGCTTCGTCGCGATCACGTCGGATGTCGTCCAGTACGCGCCGCAATGCATCGACGCCCATGCGTGTCGTCGTGGCCAGGTTGGCGCGAGCGATACGCTCCCGCAGGGGTGGCAAGGGGGCCGCGCCCGAGATGGAAGCCTCGACCGCCGCGATGCTGACGAACTGCGTCCCCTGTGAGGCCACGCTCCGAACTGCGTCGAGAGCGGACGAGCGCACCAGCTGGAGGGTGGGGTCCGGCGTTCGCCGCAGGAAGGGGATGAGGCGCTCGGGATCGCCCATGTCCGGCTCGGCGTCCGGATGGAACATCGCGAACACGAAGGGGACGCTGCCCAGTTCGTGGCGACGCGTATCGGCTGTGCGGACGCGGGAGGCGAAGTCGTCGAAGTCACTTCGACCCAGCCGCAGGCGCGGATAGACGAGGAACACCACCTCGGCACTGGGCTCGTTGCCGAGCTCGCCCATCGCGGCCACCGAGGGCTCCATGTCCGCCGAGTCGGTCTGGGTGAGGACGCGCTCGCGCACCTTTCCGTCCAGGCGCGCCCGCTCTGCCCAGGGACAAAGGCTCAGGGCCTCCACGACCTCGCGCTGGTATCGGCGATGCACCCGCAGGGCCTCACGCTCCCAGTCGGCCTGGCGATCGCCGGTCACTTTGGCTTTCCGCGCAGCGGGAAGGTGGAAGAAGGGGTAGGATCCATGTGGTGACCCGTGATTCCGAGCGAACCCGCGTCACTCGCCTCACGGAGATAGGCACGACGCAGAAGCCCGCGCGTCCCGAGGACGCGTGCATCATCGTCATCTATGGTCCGGAGCTCGGCAAGCGGCTGCAGCTCGGGACCGCTCCGTTCGAGATCGGGCGCTCGGCCAAGAACGACCTCTTCATCGACCAGGAGAGCGTCAGCCGTCACCACGCGCGCATTGTCTTCGACGGCAGGCTGTACTGGCTGCAGGACCAGAAATCGACCAACGGGACGTTCGTCAACGACGAATCCATTCGCGAAAAGGAGCTGCGGGACGGCGACCAGGTGAGGATCGGCCGGTCGATACTCAAGTTCATGACGGGGGAGAACGTCGAGGTCCATTACCACGAGGAAATATACCGCCTGATGACGGTGGACGGCCTCACGCAAGCCTATAACCGCAGGTATTTCAATGAGGCCCTCGAGCGCGAGTTCAACCGGGCGCAGCGCTACCAGCGGGTCCTGTCGCTCATTGCCTTCGACATCGACCACTTCAAGACGATCAACGACACCCACGGGCACTTGGCGGGCGACAACGTCCTCCGGCAGCTCTCGATCGCCGTGAAGACTCGCCTCCGGCGCGAGGATGTCTTCGCACGCACGGGCGGCGAAGAGTTCGGGGTGCTCCTACCCGAGATCCCGCTGGAGGGCGCGATGAAGACCGCCGAGAAGGTGCGGCGCATCGTCGAGACGATGGTCGTCAAACACGAGCAGATCGAGATCCGGTGCACGGTGAGCCTCGGCGTGACAGCTCTCGAGGGAGGCGAGGGCTCGGGCGAGGACCTCTACAAGCGCGCCGACGAGCGGCTCTACGAGGCCAAGCAGGCCGGCCGCAACCGCATCGCCGGGTGAACGCATCGCCAGGCGAGCGATCCCTTCGCGATCGGTTTCGCTCGCCTCTGGGACGCGTTCCGCGCGTTTTACTGAGGACAGCTGGTCGGGATCGGGCCAGCGCCCTGTGAGATCCAGAGGCTGATGCGCTCGAGAGTGTCGACGGAGACCCCTGTTCCGATGCCGGCGTCGAGGCTAGCCGGGTATGGCATCTCGCGCCCCGGAATGAGGTTCGACAGCGTCGCCCGTTCGGTGCTCGACAGAGGCTGCCAGGGCACCGAGTAGAGGCCGCACACGCTCGTGGGCGGCACGACGGAGGGAGCGGCGGCGGCCGCGTCCTCTCCGGCGTCGTCCGCGGCGGCCGCGTCTTCGGGCGCGCCGGCGTCTTCAGTCGTGGCTTCGTCGTTCGCGGCGTCGTCCGGAGCCGGTGCGTCGTTCGGAACCGTCGCATCGCCCGAGACGGTCGCGTCGACTGCGGCCGCTGCCTCGTTCGGGCCACCGGCATCGGCTCCGCCGTCGCACGAGGGGTCTACGCCTGCCTCGGGCACGGCCATCAGCATCTTGTAGAGGAGCCAGCTGTCGCCCGGGTTCCCGGCCCCGCCCGTGCCCCGGTCGATGATGGGCATGTCTTCTCCGAATAGGAGGCCCGGCGGTTGCGGACCGGCGTTGGGCCCCGTGTTCGAACCATGAGCGACGCGTCCGATGGCCGTCTGCGCGACACCCTCGGTGGTCGCGAGGAGCAATCCGGCCGCCGGGAGCGCCGTCCCATGGCAGCCCGGCCCTCCGCATGTCTGAAAGACCGGCGCGAAGACGTCGTTGCAGAAGTCGATGGTCGGAGGTGGTGTCGGCGCGGAGGTGGCGGTGGCAGCGCTTGCCAGAAAAACGATACGGTTGATCGACCCGGGCGCCAAGATGGCGCCGTCGATGGCGCGGACGCCGGTCACGTCTGCCGCGTTCGCGGATGTCCCGAGATCAATCTCATAGGTCTGGCCGGGGGTCAGCGGAGCGATGGGCGTGACCGTTACCACCCGCGCGACCGGGTCGTACGCGACGGTTGGCGTGAGCCCCTGGAGAATGAAGCTCTGTCTCGTGATGCATGCCGGCAGCAGCAGCCGGTCGAACGCGAGCTGAATGGCCCCATTCGCCGGCAGCGGCTGGCTCATCGAGACATTCGCGGCCAAAAGGTGCACGTTGGCGGCTGGGCTTGGCGGCGCCGGTACGTCCTGGTCGCAACCCGCCGCCAGTGCGGCGATCGCGATCAGCTCTCCGAATAGAGCTGCAGCTGCTCGCGAACGACCTCGTCGCTCACGCCCGTGCGCAGGTGATCCTTCAGGCAATCCGCCAGGGTGAGGAGTAGCTCGTCCACTCCCTTGTCCTCGATGAGCTTCTGCAGAAGCTGTCGGGCTTCGCGACTGTCGTCGCTGCGCAGGAACTGGCGAACGGTGTCCAGGGAGATTTCGCCCTGGAAATCCAGGTACATGTTCTCCAAGAGGTAGCGTACGAGCTCTTTCACCATCGTCCTCCTTCGCAAGCCTGCCGAGAATGCAAGGGAAGCACTCATATCCCTCGGCGTACGACCGTTGCAAGGGCGTTTCGCACTCGCGTTCGAAAACCACATCGGCTCGAGCGGTCGGCCTGGTCTTCATCGGCATTGTGCGAGCACCGCGTCGCTCGGTTCGTGGCAGACGAAGCATGGCCGCGGATTTCTGTGCAGCTGAGTGGCGCAGCTGCCGAGAAATCCGTTCTTGTGGGGATCGAACCCGCCGCCGATTCCTAGCGCGCCGTGGCATGTCACACAGTCGCGCTCGGTATGGCAGCTCACGCACGCGTTCAGGTTCCGCTCGGCCTCGAAGCCGTGGCTGCCGGGCTTCATGGGGGGGTCGCTCCAGACGCTCTTGGGCGGATGGAAGCGCCCGCTTTCCTTGGCGTTCGTGGGGCTGGACTCAGCCACGCCAACGCGCATGTGGCAGTCGAGGCAGAAGCTCTGCTCTTGGTGGCAGCTCGTGCATTTCTGCGTGTCCATGCGTGCCTCGATGGCGTGCATGTTCAGGTAGTCGTTGGGGTGCACGCTGCGCGGCCGGACGCGGCCGTCGTGGCAGTCGGTGCAGAAGTCCTCCTTGTGGCAATTGGCGCAGAACTGCGAGTCGTCCGCCGCGACGAACTTGTGGCGCTGGATGAAATCAGGCGTGTGCTCTGAGTTGTGCAGCCACCGCGGGGGCGAGAGGGTGCCGCTCGCAAACATCGTCTTTATGAGCGTGCCTCGCTCGCCGCGCAGGTGACATGTGTCACACGCGCTCTTCGCCTCGCCTCGCGACGCCGCGTCGGACGCTTGGTGGCAATTGAAGCAACCGCGCATGTGGGGCAATTGGTCCCGAGTCGCGAGTTCCAGCTGATCGACTGCTCCGTGGCACTGGGCGCATCCGATGTTCCGGTCGACGTGGGCCTTGTGATTGAAGAGAAGGTTTGCTCGCGGGATCTGCAGCTCGGCGACGGCGTTCCCGTCGCTCGCCTTGTAGCCGAGGTGGCAGAACGCGCACTTGCCCATGTCCTCGTCCCCCGCCTGCACCTTGGCCGCGTCGGTGTGGTCCGTCGAGTGGCAAGCGTCGCACACGAGCCCTGACGGGATGAGCGTGTCCTTGGCCGAGCTGCTGCGGTAGGCGGCGCCATGGCACGTCTTGCACGTGGTCCCGATATCCTTCGCGAGGTGTTTGGCGTGGTTGAAGCGCACGGTCAGGTGCTGCACGGGGAAGATGACGTCGCTCGGTCCCAGGTCGGGCTCGAAGGAGCCTGGCGGCAGCATCTTGCGGGGGACCCTCTGGTCGTCCGGCAGAGGCGCGAGGCCGTGCAGCGTCGCAGGTGCTTCGGCCAGCGCAAGGGGGACCGCCAGCACGAGCGCAAAGAGCGGCAGGAGGGCGAAGAGGACCTTGTTCATTTCGTAGCCAGGGTGAGCCAGAGCATCAGGCGGAAACGCTGCCCGACGAGGCGATTGATGTCGTGCTCCCACTCGACCAGCGCCTGCGACCGCGGCAAGAACCGATACCCGAGCCCGAGAACGTAGTTGAAGCTCGTCGCGTCGCGGTCGGGGCGGAGCTTGTCATCCCATTGCCAGACGCCGGTGCGAACGCTGGCTACGTAGCGAGTCTCGAAAATGCGCTGCGCCGAGACGTCGGCGCCGACCCGGTCGCCCTCGCCGCCCCAGTTCCCGTTGGCCCGGAGCCCCACGAGCGTCTCGCCGGTGCGGTAGCGCGCCGAGAGGTTCGCTCCCTCGTCGAAGGGATGGCCGTTCGACGGGTACATGTCGGCGGGAGCCTTCGCGTTGAAGTTCGTATAGGGCGAATACGAGGTGCCGCCGGGGTCGAGAGGCGCCGTCTGGACATCGAAGATCTTCAGCCGCCCGCCACCGGCGACCGAGATCCGGTCCGACACATCGACGTTGGCCCGGACACCGACGTCGTTCATCGGCTCGCCGGCGAAGAAGTTCCAGATGCTGTCCGCGTCGAAGGACGGCACG
>Ga0182018_10004829_pt1 | contig 11139 bp, 10 predicted proteins | sample 812P2MmetaG_FD_120490 | JGI IMG/M metagenome (GOLD analysis project Ga0182018, IMG submission 120490) | Permafrost microbial communities from Stordalen Mire, Sweden - 812P2M metaG | ecosystem: Environmental > Terrestrial > Soil > Wetlands > Permafrost | place: Sweden: Stordalen | collected...
ACTTGAAGAAGTGGCTGCGAACGGCGGCTCTTTTTTGCCTTCAACTCTTTCGACTCATCGCAAAACCACAAACCCACGCCCTTTCATTAGTCCATCCGTAAAAGAGTTTTTCAGGGGCGACTATTTACGGGCCGAGCCGGACCTCGCCGCGATAATACAGGTTCGAGGCACCTCTGGCATTGGTGTAGAAGAGTGGCTGTCCTGTTCCTTGGACATTGGTCCAGCCGGCGATCGGCTGCCAGAAGGAGGGTGAGAGCAGATTGCTTGAGGTTTGCAACGCATAGTAACGATGCATCTGGTATTGGGGAGTCGGGGCGATCGTGGGAACGGTCACCACGGTTTGGCCGTTGCTCAACGCCGCGCTCAAGACAAAGATGCTGGCCGCATTGTTTGGATCGGTTCCCGCAATATAATCCTGCCAGACCGCCATGCCCTTGCCGGTCGGGTCGCTGAGCGCGGCGGCATTGAAGTTGGCGGCCCAGTTGGTGTTTTGCTGATAGAGCCACCATTCCGGCGTGTTGTTGACGGCTAGGATGGCCGCAAAGTTGGCCGCCAAGCTATGGTCGGATTGCACGTTGGTGAACGTGTATATGGCCGGTGCGCCGATGTTAGTCCCATCGACCGTGGCGAAGGTATAGGCGTACCAGTTGCTGGGGGCGATGGTTAAGGTGTCAGCCGAGCCCGGCGCGACAATGACCGGGCCGGCGGGCGTGATCGAACCGCCATAGCCGGCCACGGAGGTTTGCAAAGCGTAGAAGGATTTGCTGGTGCCGACGACGAGATCATCAATCATAAAATTGCCGTTCGCTACCAACTGACCAAACCACGGCTGGGAGGAATCGGCGGCGGCATACCACACGGCCGGATTGGTCGAGGCCACTCCGTTGACATACACGCTGCAGTAAAAGAGGCCGTTGGCGTCCGGCGTATAATTGACTCCGATGCTCAGCCGGAAGAACCGGCCAGCCAGAGATGGCACGTCCTGAAGTTCGGTCCAGCCGTTGCCCGGCGCGGGCGGATTGGTGCAATTCCAGACCGCCAGATTGCCGTTGGTCGTGACACAAACCGCAAAGGAGGCGTTGGTCAGCACAGGAGGCGGACCGGCCAGCGGGCTGGCCTGCACTATCAGATCAACCCATATGTTGGTGTAGAAGGAGGGCAAAAAAAGATTGGTGACTGTGCCATTGATACTGAGCGCCTGTTGCTGCGGGCCGGAAATTGGATACGTGCCGCTGTAGGGATAGTTGGTCGCTACGACCATCGCGGCGTTCGGATTGTCCGACGTCCAGTAGTTGGTTCCGACCAGGCTGAAGCCGTTGGAGTAGGACTCGAAGGAGTCCTGGTAGGGAATGAGGTTGTTGCTCACCAAACCCGGCATCAGTCTTGGAGTCAAGACACTGTTGCCGGTGAAGTCGCCGCAGCCGCCGTAGCGGTTGTCGCCCCAGACCCAGACGGTGCCGTTGTTTTGGATGCAGATGTTATGGTAATCCCGGCAGACGGCGACGACGATGTTGCTCAAGCCAGGCACTTGTTGCGGAGTGGGATGGGCGACAGTGCCGTTGTCGGACGTGCCGTTGCCCAGTTCGCCGTATTGGTTTTCCCCCCATTTCCAGACCGTGCCATCGGCGCGCAGGGCCATGGAGTTTTCGTCGCCCTCCCAAACGGAGATGATGTTGCTCAAACCAATGACTTGCACCGGCGAATAGCGGGTGTTCGTGGTCCCGTCCCCCAGTTCGCCGTTTCCGTTCAAACCCCAGGCCCAAACCGTACCGTTGGACAGGAGCGCCAGCGTGGCCTCCCATCCGCCGGATATGGCCGCCACGTTCGTCAACCCCAGGACCGGAACGGGCAGCAGACAATTGGTGTCGAACCCGTTGCCGCATTGGCCGTCGTCATTTTCGCCCCAAGCCATGACGGTGCCGTTGGACATGAGGGCCACGCTGAAAAACCCGCCGGCCGAAAGAGAGGCCGGATTGGTCAGCCCGATGACCTGCACGGGAATGTTGGTGGCCTGGCCGAACCCATTGTTACCGCTATCGAACGCCACGCCGATGCCCAATTCCCCATATTCGTTGCGGCCCCAGGCCCAGACCGTGCCGTCAGTCTTCAAAGCGAGTGTGTGATAGCCCCGGCCGCCCAAGGACTTGACGTTGGTCAGGCCATAGACTTGGACCGGCGTCGTGCTCAAATTCCCGCTCGTGCCCCAATTGGTCGAGCCGTCGCCCAGTTGCCCATATTCGTTGAAGCCCCAGGCCCAGATCGTGCCGTTGGCCTTCAGGGCGCAATTGTGGAGTTCTCCGCCCTGGATGGCCGCGACCGGCGCCAGGTATCCCGCGCCGCCAGGACCGAGAACTTGCAAGGGCAGGTCCGCGTTGTTGGTCGTTCCGTTGCCCAATTCGCCTTCAAAATTGAGCCCCCAATCCCAAACCGTGCCGTCGCTTTTCATCACGATCTGCTCCGAACCGCCGCCCCCCCACATCGAGACAATGCGGGGCGAGGAATTGGTCGGGTTCTGCAAAATCAGCAGGGTCCCCGTCCCCGCCGCGATCGCGGGTTTTGTCAAATTGAGGATGCAAAGCGCAAGGGACCACAAACCAATTCGGCACCCTGACGCCAGACGGCGGGTATTCCCGGCCTTGGCGTCCCGGCCAGGCGAGTTCCAGGAGCAACGGGTCATCAAAGTATTTTTGGCCATTCTGGTTGGGCGCTTGAAAGATTCCAGGGACGTTGCAGCTTTGGGAAATCTCCGCGCCGTCTGCGCCGGGCACCCTTGATTAGTGCGCAGCAATACAATCTTTATTTATTCAATATACACAGAAACGATTATCTTGCATACTGTTTACACGAGTGGCGGCAGGGGTGGGATTCGTGCCCATATTCGCCATTTTTTGCGTCACATTTTGACTCAATCCAGCGTGTTGCACCGAGCCAACACTGTCAGGACACCAGCACTAACTGTGCCAGCACCTCTACTGGCAAATCCGCTGACAGTTAGCGTAAGGACGGAGACCACGTCAGACAAATGTTTTTATGAATTTTGAAAATGTCTGAGGCGGAGGGTCGGAATCGAAGACGCGATTACAAGCACAGGTGAATTTTATAATTGTGACCCGGCATCGAAAGGTTAGACTGCCATGGTCATTATGAAAAAACTCGTCATTGTTCTGGGTGTTTTGGTGGCGCTGGGTGTTCTGGTTATTATCCTGATTGCGGCGGCGGGCGGGAGTTACAACCGCCTCGTCAAGCTGTCGCAGGCGGTGGACAGCCAATGGGCGCAGGTGCAGAACGTCTATCAGCGCCGGGCCGACCTCATCCCCAATCTCGTCGCGACCGTTTCCGGTGCGGCCAATTTCGAGAAGTCCACGCTGACGGAAATCACCGCGGCGCGGGCGTCGGTGGGGCAGGTGAAGATTGACCCCAACACCGCGCCGGGCGATCCCGCCAAGCTGGCCGCGTTTGACCAGGCCCAGGGCCAGCTTTCGTCGGCCTTGTCCCGCCTGCTGGTGGTGGTGGAGCGGTATCCGGATTTGAAGGCGACGGAGAACTTCCAGGAATTGCAGGCGCAACTGGAGGGGACGGAAAACCGCATCAGCGTCGAGCGGCGGGATTTCAACACGGCGGTGCAGAATTACGACACGGCCATCAAATCGTTTCCGACGTTTCTTTATGCCGGTGCCATGCATTTCAACGAGAAACCTTATTTCACCGCCACCGCCGGAGCCGAGACGCCGCCCAAGGTGCAGTTCGATTTCAATAACACGGCTCCGGCCACCAACCATTGAACCGTGCGACGCTGCTGCGCCATATTGGTTTTGGTTTTCACCTTCCGGCTGTTCGCGGATGAAGTCATCCCGCCGCCGCCTGCGGCTTATTTCAATGACTACGCCAGCGTCGTCTCCGCCGGCACGGCGGCGGAGTTGAACAAGACGCTTGAAGATTTTGAGCGCCAAAGCTCCGATCAGATTCTGGTGGCCGTTTTCCCCAAAATGCAGTCGGATTCATCCATTGAGGATTACACCTTGCGCGTGGCGCGGTCGTGGCAGGCCGGGCAAAAGGACAAAAACAACGGGGCGGTGCTGTTCGTCTTCGTGCAGGACCACAAAATGTTTTTGCAGACCGGCTACGGACTGGAAGGCGTCCTGCCGGATGCCCTGTGCAAACGGATCATTGACGAGCAGATCACCCCGCGTTTCAAGGCCGGGGATTTTGACGGCGGCTTGCGGGCGGGTGTGAGCGCGATCATCGCGGCCACCAAGGGTGAATACAAGGGAACGGGCGTAACCGTGGCAGACAGTCGGAACCCACATGGATCAAACAGTCCCTTTCTTGGCTTTGGATTTTTCGTGTTGATCGTCATTATTATTATTTTCGCGCGGGGTTCGGGAATGTTTTTTCCTTTGTTATTGCTCTCCAGCAGCGGTTCGAGCCGTGGTTGGGGTGGCGGCGGTTTTTCGGGTGGTGGCGGCTTTTCCGGCGGCGGCGGCAGCTTTGGCGGCGGTGGCGCGGGAGGACATTGGTAATTTATGCACCCGAAAACCTTCTCCGGGCATTTGCAACACGACAACATTGTCGCGGCCATTCGTGATGCCGAACACAAGACTACCGGCGAAATTCGCGTCAGCATCAGCCCCAAACACATTGACGATCCCGTCGCCGCCGCGCAGGCGGAATTCCTGCGCCTGGGCATGGACAAATCCCCGGAGCGGAATGGCGTGCTGATTTTTGTGGCGCCGCGCGCACACAAGTTTGCCGTCGTCGGCGATGAAGCCGTTCATGCGAAGTGCGGGGATGAATTCTGGCGGATGCTGGCGGACGCCATGGGCGGTTACTTTCGCAAATCCGAATTCACGCCGGGCATCATCCACGGCGTGCAAAAGGCCGGCGACCTGCTGGCGGAACATTTTCCCCGCAAACACGGATGCAACGACTCACAGAATTGATTGCGTCCGGCATCCGTTGGCTGTTGGCCGGTTGTGCGTCGTCACGCCGCATGCGCGGGCAGAGCAGCGCAGCCGAACAAGTTGACTTGATATGAAAATCCCCGCCTGTCGCAATTGGATCTTCGCACTGTTTTGGGGAATAACTGTGGTTGTTCCCCATCTTGACGCACAGAATAAACTGGCCGCAACGGTTGCCGAGATTGATCGTGATCGGATTTTGCGGCTGGCTGGTCAGGCATTGTTCTTAAAACCGCCCGCCATCACCGACCGGGCGGCCACGAACAGCGCGGGCGGGATTCATGATTTTTATTCGCAGGCGGATTATGCCTGGCCCAACCCGACAAACCTGTCCGGCCTGCCGTATATCGGGCGTGACGGCGAATCCAATCCCGACACGTTCACTTATCATCGCATGGCGATGCGCCAGATGAAGGACGCCGTGGCCGCGCTCGCCGCCGCATATCTGCTCACCGGCGGGGACAAGTATGTCACCAAGGCCGCCGGGTTGCTGCGGGTCTTCTTCCTCGATGAACCGACGCGGATGAATCCGAATCTGCAATACGCGCAGGCGGTGCTGGGGCAGTCCACGGGCAACGCCTACGGCGTGATTGACACGCTGCATCTGGCGGAGTTGCCGGTGGCCGTCCGTTTCCTCGAAAAGTCGCCGGCCTTTCCGCCGCCCGTGGACCAGGGATTGAAGCAATGGTTCGCGGATTACAGCGCATGGATTCTCACCTCGACGAACGGCGTCAAGGAGATGAACAATGCGAACAACCACAGCATCGCCTGTTACCTGCAGCTCGCCAGCTTCGCCAGGTTCACCGGCGATGAGAAGTTGCTGGAGTCGTGCCGCCGGCGGTTCAAGGAGGTGTTGTTTCCGGGGCAGATGACCAACAACGGGAGTTTCCCGCTGGAGTTGAAGCGCACAAAGCCCTACGGGTATTCCATTTTTCAGGCCGACAATCTGGCGACGCTGTGCGTCCTGTTGTCCACGACGAACGAGGATTTCTGGAAGTTCACGCTGCCCGACGGGCGCACGCCGAGGAACGCGGTGGATTTCATTTATCCGTATCTCGCGGACAAAAACCAATGGCTCGCGGACGGTCGCGGACGGGATGTGATGCACTGGGACGACTGGCCGGTGCGCCAGCCGTGCCTGCTGTTTGCCTTCGCCGAATTTGGCGATGAAAAGTATTTTGACCTGTGGAAAAAGCTGGACGCCGACCCTGGCGACCTCGAAGTCCGGCGCAACCTGGCCGTCACGCAACCGTTGCTGTGGATTGCGAGGCCGGAGGATGTCCCGCTGCTCAAGAAAAAATTTTAGCCAGCCAGTAAAATCATCATGCAAAGACCAGCGGCGTTGATTGCGTTCGGCATCCTTTGTCTCTCGCTGTTGGCCGGTCGTGCGGCGCCGAGTCCGACGGGTGTTGGCGGCGCGAAACCAGATTCAATTCGCCCGCCGCTTCCCGCTGACGTGACCATCAACAACGATGCCGGTCGCGGAGGCTTCTTAATGGTGACGCTCCGGTTGGATGACGGCGAAGAATTGCCATTTATTGTGGATACCGGGGCGACAGGCACCGTTCTCGACAAATCTTTGGAGCCAAAATTAGGCAAACGCCTCGGCACCGGGACAACTGCGGGCTGGAGTGGTGTCAAAGGCAAAACGGCCTTCTATGCGGCGCCCAGGCTCTATTTGGGAAACACCCCGCTGATGACCGGCGGCAAAGTCTGGATCGGTGACTATGGTCACCCGTCGGGGATTCTCGGCATGGACTGCTTGAAGCACTATTGCATTCAACTGGACTTTGAAGCCGGAAAGATGCGCTTTTTGGACCCTGACCACACGAATGCCGCCGGGATGGGGAAGGCCTTTCCGCTGACGTTCAGGGGGAACCTCCCCTTGATTCATCACGTCGGCATTTATGGAGGATCAAACACCAACCTGCTGATTGACGCCGGGTGCCGTATTGACGGCCTGGGAGAAAAAAACGCGATCAAGGGACTGGCGCTGGTTTTGCCCGAATATGTTTGGGACGGCGAAGCCTGCACGAACCTTATTGTCGCGGCGGTTGGGCAGGCAAACGTCCTGGGATTGGGCTTTTTGGCGAGGCATCTCGTCACCTTGGATTTCCCCAATCGAACCCTGTATCTCAAACAGACCCGCGCCGGTCCGCTTGCAGGCGGCATCTCAATGGAGACAACTGATGGTGAATCCAGGACACTGGCGGAATTTCCGGAGGGCTTGAAGGAAAAGGGCCGGCTGCCCGGCTTGTCAAAAGACGACACAGGAGCGACTTGTCTTGAAGCCTATGCCAGCTTTGGCCCCCAAACTGGAAATGGCAAGGGAGTGGACTATGTGAGGGCATTTTTCAACTCTGACCACAAATCCGCAACCTTCGGTTTCCAGAAAAATGGCGGTTCATCCCTGTATCATTATACCGTTGCCCGGGCGTCCAAAGACAGTCCCTGGCAATTGCAAAAAGCCTGGCGGACGGATGAAAATGGTCACACGATTGAAGAATTTCCTGTCCCTTAGCCCCGTCCGGGGCGGCATCTTCCGTCTCTTTTCCCGATGGTGCCGGACTCCGAAACATGCACGCACTCTTGCGCAGTCTCCAAAACTGTGTTTAATCCTCTCCGTGCCGGCCAGCCATGTGCCCGGCCAAAATACAAGACAGTCCGGGTGAGGATTTATTTGCCAATGAAACGGGATTATGCCGTTCACAAACCATCAAGGCAGGGACAGCGCGCTGCGCTGTCCCCGTCGCCGGGCGCAAGCGCCCGCCGTGCTCGCGCCCGTCGCGGCAGGTCAGGCGACGGAAAAACGGAGCTGTTACCACGTTCGTTCCGTCCTGCCGGACGGGGACGCCGCAGCGCGGCGTCCCTACCACCCGAAAAGTTTGTCAAAGACATGATCCCGCAATAAAATTCTGATGAACGCGACCAATTCAGCTTCGTTCGCATCGTCGGTTCAAACGAACGCCACGGTGATGGGCCGGCTTTACAGTTATTACTCCGGCCACGACTCGTCCACCGGAATGCGGCTTGTGCTCATCCTGGCCCTGGCCTTGCTGGTGCATCTGACGGTCAGGGCCGTCCGGAACATCACCGAATGGATCATCAACAAAAGTCACGCGCAGAAAAGTCCGCTCGGCTTCGTCACGCAGCAGCCAAAGTTCATCACGCTCATCCAGCTCGTCGCCAATGGCGCGACCTTCGTCATGTATTTTTTCGCCATCGGGCTGGTGCTTCAGGAACTGGGGGTGAACCTGGCGGGTTATCTGGCGAGCGCGTCCATCGTCGCGCTGGCCATCAGCTTCGGCTCGCAGGGGCTGGTGCAGGACGTGGTCATCAGCCTGACGCTGATTTTTTCGGACACGATGGACGTGGGCGACATGGTGGAGATTGCCGGCACGGTCGTCGTCGTCGGGCGCGTGGAGGAAATCGGCCTGCGCTTCACCACGCTGCGTAATTTCTACAACCAGATTGTGTTCATTCCCAACCGCACCATCGCCAACGTCAGCCGGTTTCCGCACGGCGGGGTGTTTGCGTATGCGGACATCCAGATTCCGGCGGGCACGGACCGGGACAAGGCCGTCCAAACCATCGGGAACATCTCCCAGGGAATGTGGCGGCAGTTCGGTGCGATCATCCTGGCCGAGCCGTTGATCGGCCCGGTGGAAACGGCGCCGGGCGGCGGCTGGGATTTTGTCCGCGTCCATTTCAAAATCTGGCCGGGACAGGGGAACCTGATTGAAACGACCTTCCGCCAGCAAATCATCAGCACCATGAAGGCCTTCGTTCCGAATTACGCCGACTGGCAGGTGCCGGTGACCTACCGCGCCATGACCGCCGCCAAAAATGCGCCGCAGCATTTGTGATTCCGAAACAGAACCATCCCGTTGACAAAACTGGGATGATGCCGTTCACAAACCATCAACGCAGGGATGGCGCGCTGCGCTGTCCGCATGGTAGGGATGGCGCGCTACGCTGTCCCCGTCGCCAGGCGCAGCGGCCGCCTTGCTCGCGCCCGTCGCGGCAGGTCAGGCGACGGAAAAACGGAGCGTTTACCACGTTCGTTCCGTCCTGCCGGACGGGGACGCCGCGCTGCGGCGTCCCTACCACCCCAAAATTTGTCGAAGACATCATCCCGTTATTTTATTCCAGTTTGAATTCATTTGGTTCGTCCGGTTCAACTTTCAAATCCGCAATTGCCGGGGCATGACCAACAGCTTATGCCAACCCGCGTTTCCTGTAAAGAGTCAGGACCGACCCCTTTACAAAAGGTCTGTCGTGGCAAAATATTTGGTGCCGTTGGACGAGGGGTTGCCGAGCGGCTTGAGCAGACGGGAATGGATCAGCGCCGGAATATCGTGCGGCTGGCAGTTGAGCACCCAGCCCGCTTGCTCTCCCGTGAGACGCACGGGCAATTGACACAAAAGCGACAGAAACCGATGTTGATCTTCTTTCATATGCAACACCAGTCGCCCACGCGCCCAAAACCGAACAGACGAAAACAATTGCCAGACCGCAACGCCAGACTTTAGCCTTTGGGCAGACGATGGACGACCTCATCAAACTGGTGAAGACCTACCGGGTGACGGCGGGACTGGCCGAGCGCATCCGGCTGGCGGAGGAAATTTTCGGCCTGATAGGCCCGGACTTGCATCTTTTTGTGTTCAGCACCGTTCCCCATCACGCCGCCCAAGATGTCTATCAGGAGGTTTTGAAGGCCGTTGCCACCGGCCTAAAGAAGTTTCAGGGGGACACGGCAAAGGAATTTTGGGCGTGGTGTTACCGCATTGCGCGGAACAAATTAAACGACCACTACCGCAGCAAAGCCGCCGACCGGATGCAGCCGATGCCCCCGGAAGACCTCTGGCAGATGATGGAGGCGTCGGCACAGACCGCGCCGATGTCGCCCGCCATCCGGCACGATCTGGAATACGCCATGAAATTGCTGACCAACTCAAAACCGGAATGTTACGATTTTCTTTGGAATCATTTTGTATTCGGACTGGATTACGGCGATATTGCCGAAGATCGGAACATGAGCTACGATAATGTGCGAATGAAAATCGTGCGATGCTTGGAAGAAGCCAAGGCGCTCGTTTCCTGACATGGCTGAAATCTCGCCAGAAGATCGGTTGGCCCTGCACGAATTCAGCGTGCGGTATCGGGAAGCCTACGCCAAAAGTCATCCCCTTTCCGAATTGCACCTTGAAACCATTCAAGACGCCATTCGCGGCGAATACGAGAAGGAGCAGGACGCCAAGCGCGACGTAACCATTGAGCCGCCGAGTCCCACGCCCGAACGCGAGCCGGAAGAACCGGAACCGTAATCGGTCTCGATAATTCCGTGGGAATACGTCCAATAGAATATTGACCGACAATCAACGCCACAATATGGGTATTTCGATTAATCCACTCTCGCTCTTGGAGTTCTTGTTAAACCGTAGATTCAAAACCAAGGAGAAGGTTGTCGAGTATATTGAGTCAATTGCAGATGACGCAGAGGGTTTGGCGCGAGTTTGGGGACAGATTGTGGATGGTCTTCAGCGAAAGGATAGTGTTACTGTTAGCGACAGACAGATTCGAGAGCTTGAAAAATACAAAGAACCAAATGCGCCATATTTTAGCCGATTAATGGAGTTTTATAGTTACTTGTCGGTAGCGGTTGGTGGGAAACTTGAAGATCGGTGGCACGAAAACATCGCCGAGTGCTTAGGTCAATTGATCTACTTCAGGAAGCTCACATTTCAAGAATATTTGAAGGCGATTGATCGTTTAAGCGTGAACTCTACATTTTTGGACGAGGACAACCGATCCGCTGACCTTAAGGATATTGTTCAATCGGTATCTGTCCTCCAGAAGGAAGCTGCAAAGATTCGTGTCCTTGCAAAAACCATTCGCACTCTCTGAGCGTCTTTGCGCTTAAAGGGGTCAGTCCTAGATTCATTTAAGATTAAATTCATTTTCTTCGTCCGTTTCAACTTTCAAATACGCAACTGCCGGGGCACAGCTTTGGTCTAACAATCCTCTTACATCGTGTCAAGCAGGACTGACCCCTTTATGAAGCGCACCGGCAACGCCCCGGCACCCGTCCGGTTCGTCAGCTGGTTGACCTCGTTGTAGGCGGACATGGTGGCGGTCGAAACCGCCCCGCTTCCGGCCACATCAACCTGCTCGCTGGTGC
>Ga0182018_10004830_pt1 | contig 11138 bp, 11 predicted proteins | sample 812P2MmetaG_FD_120490 | JGI IMG/M metagenome (GOLD analysis project Ga0182018, IMG submission 120490) | Permafrost microbial communities from Stordalen Mire, Sweden - 812P2M metaG | ecosystem: Environmental > Terrestrial > Soil > Wetlands > Permafrost | place: Sweden: Stordalen | collected...
CGCCAACGTTCTGATCTTCCCCAACCTGGAGGCCGGCAACATCGCCTACAAGCTGCTCATCCGGATCGCCGGGGCCGAGCCCATCGGACCCATCCTGATGGGCCTCTCGCGCCCCGTGCATGTGCTGCAGCGCGGCGCCGAGGTCAACGATATCGTGAATATCGCCGCCGTCGCGGTCGTGGACGCGCAGGATGCCACGATATCTGATAATATCGACTCTACGCACCACTAACTCAATATGCAGCGCGGCCTTATCTTACTTGTATTGCTCTGCGTGCTGGCACCGTGTACCTTCGCGGTGCGCAGCACCAAGAAGCGCAAGCCCCATCCCGTTATCAAAGCCAAGCCTCAGAGCCCGGTGGGGCGGACCTCCAGGTCTGCGCGGGTCCTCCAGGACCCGCTCCCGGCGAGCAAGGCTCACCCCAAGCCCCGCCCCGAGCCCGTCTCCCACTTCGATCCCACGGCCGGCGACAACGTGGATGGCGACGATCTCGCAGTGCGGCGCGCGGCAGTCGACGCCCTGGGACCCTACAACGGCACCGTCGTGGTAGTCGATCCCCAAACCGGGCGCGTCCTCACCATGGTCAATCAGAAGACCGCCTTCGATAGCGGCTTTACTCCCTGCTCCACCATCAAGCTGGTCACTGCGTTCGCCGCCCTCAACGAAGGGCTGATCGGCCGCGACACGCCGGTGCAACTCACTCGCCGCACCAGCCTGGACCTCAGTTCCGCCATAGCGCATTCCAATAATCCCTATTTCAAGATCCTCGGCGACCGCTTGGGCTACCAGCGCGTGGTGCACTACGCCACCCTCTTCGGTCTTGGCGAAAAGGCCGGATGGCAGATCCCCGGTGAGCGCCCCGGCGTGCTGCCCAGCGCGCCGCCGGAACACGGCGGTGTGGGCATGATGACGGCGTACGGCGAAGGCATTCAGTTGACGCCCTTGGAACTCGCCGCCCTGGTCTCGGCCATCGCCAACGGGGGAACCCTTTACCACCTCCAATATCCCAAGAGCCAGGAAGAGGTCGACCATTTCGTCCCGCGCGTCAAGCGGCATCTGGATATCGCGAATTGGATTGCCGACGTCAAGGTCGGGATGCGCGGAGCCGTGGACTTCGGCACGGCCCATCGCGCCGGCGTCGATCAGACGGAGCCTATCCTCGGCAAGACCGGAACCTGCCACGATTCCCGCGCTCTCAATCACCTGGGCTGGTTCGGCTCTTTCAACGATGTGGAGCGCAACCAACTCGTCGTGGTGGTCTTGCTCACGGGTGGCTTCCGCATCAATGGCCCCATCGCCGCGGGCGTGGCTGGTTCTATTTATAAGCAGCTCTCGCAGGAGAATTTCTTTGCCCCCGGCCGCCTTCTCTCCACTCAGATCTGCTGCACCCGATGATGTACCAGTACCCGCCTGCCCCATGACCGCACCGAAGTTTGCCCCAGTTAATTAACGTTAACGCTGTGCACCAACGGCGGCTTACTCGAACAATTCTGCATTCCCGGCTTCGGACTCTTGACTCCCGGCTCCTCGGCGGCCTTCCGCAGAGTCTTGCCATAGTTAGTATTGCCTGTCAACTAGCGTGAGTTCGGCGCTCCCCATGCCCAAGTACCCATAGTGCCTCTGTTACTCTTAACTCCCGCAGAATCATTTACATCCGTCAAAAATCTCGGGTACACTGATTCAGACGGGAAGGATGGATGCAAATGAAAACAGCCGCCAGCCGGAGAAGAAAAGAGTCACAGCGAGGCCAAGCTATGGTGGAAGCCACAGCCATTATTCTGCTGCTATTTGGGCTTATATTTCTCGTCGTCGATTTGTCGCTCGCGCTCTTTACCAAGGCGGCTTTGCAGGAAGCCGTAAAGGCGGGCGTGCGCTTCGCGGTTACCGACCAACTGACGTCCGGCACGTCCTATATGAACGATTCGATCGTACAGGTGGTACAGCAAAATGCGCTGGGAATGCTGAACGGCTCGAGCGGCGCATGCCAAATTTCGATCAAATACTTCAACCCGGTCACGGGTGCGGCCAGCTCCGGCAACGGAGGCGATGTGGTGGAAGTCTCCGTGGTCGGCTACAACTATACCCCGGTCGGCATTCTGAAAAGCGCCAGCCCCATCTCGATCACCGCCAGCTCATCGGATGTGATGGAATCCTGCCAGCTGACCGGCTGCCCGCCGGTAGTCAATCCCAACCCGCCAACGTGCCCGTAAGGATACTCGACATGTCCGGAAAGAAAGGAGTCCCAGCTATGTGCCGCAAACGCAACGAAAAAGGTAATTCTTACATCGAGTTCGTGCTGGTCGCGTCGTTTTTCTTCGTGCCCCTCATACTCGGTTTGATCACGGTGGGCATCGCGGTGACGCGCAACTTTCAAGTGAACCAACTCACTCGCGACGTCGGCCACATGATGGCCAAAGGCGTCGATTTTTCGCAGCAGGCGAATCAGAATCTGGTCGTAAACGACCTGGCCAATGGCTTGAGCCTGCAGGCCAACAGCGGCAACGTCACCGGAAGCGCCACCGGGAGCGGCGTGTTGGTGCTTACCGTCTTTGAAAGCCTGACTGCTTCCTGCGGCTGCAACAACGCCGGGCATGTAGTAGTGGTGAGCCGGATCGTGATTGGCAACAATACCCTCTACACCAGTCCATTTGGGAACCCTGCGTCCATCGGCAGCAACGGGAACGTGCCGGGTTATTCGAACGATACGTCGGCCCAGGCTGACAACGTCGCGTCGGTGATCGCCATCCCGGCGAACGGTCTGGCCTACATGGCGGAAGGCGACTTCGCATTCAAAGACTTGGGCGTCGTGGGATTCATCACCAATCTGGGCGCGTTCAACCGCGCCGTGTTTTAAATCGTACTCGGAATTGAAAGAAGGATTATTATGCAAAACCGGATCAATCGCAGAAGGCGCTCCAAGGGCATCGCAATTATCTTAACTACGCTGACGATGGCCGTCACGCTGCCGCTGGTGGGACTGGGATTCGACGTGGGTACGTTGTTCCTGATCAAGTCGAAACTGTCGGCCGCCGCGGATTCCGCCGCTTTGGCCGGCACGCGGGCTCTCAGCCAGGGATCTACTCCCGCCGCACAGACGGCTAGCGCCGTGAGCACTGCCCAAAGCTTCTTCAGCGGAAACTACCCTACGGGGTATTGGAACACCACCGGCGCCAGCGCCACCATCACGGTGGACGATACTTCCGCGGCCAACTACCGGACGGTCACTGTGAACGCCACGGTGCAGGCGCCTCTATACTTCTTGCGCGTGTTGAACCAGCAATACTCCACCATCAATGTAGCCGCCACGGCGGGCCGCCGGGACGTGCTGATGATGATGGTGCTCGACCGCTCCTCCTCAATGAACGGCATTGTCGCCGGCACCGGGCAAACCGCCTGCGCTCTGATGAAGGTCGATGCCGCCGCCTTCGTGAACTACTTCGCTCCCGGACGCGACCAGCTCGGCCTGGTAGCCTTCGGCTCTTCCGTTTTTGTTTACGCGCCCACCACGAGTTTCGCGACGCCGGATGCCAACGGCAATACCATTCAGTCCCTCATCGGGCAGCTTACCTGCGGCGCCAATACCTCCTCGGCCGATGCCATCGCCGCGGCGTACAACCAACTCACCACCGTCAACAATGCCAACCGCATGAACGTGATCATGTTCATGACCGACGGGCGGGCCAACGGCGTCACGGCCAATTACTACAACTTGGTAACCGACGGCTGCGCCCCGGCCAGCCAAATAAACAGCTTCGTCGGCGTTATCGCACAGTGGGACGGCGGCGCCAACCCCAGCGGCACCACCGCGGGTTTGATGCAGAACACCACCACCGGCATCACCTTCCCGAATGACAACGTCCCCATCAACGGCAGTGGCGCCTGCCAGTTTAACGGCAATCTCGAAAACGTCCGCGCGGATATCCCGAATCTGCCCACTACCGACATTAACGGCAACTCGACCGCGGGACCTTACAGCCAGGAGAATAGCGCGACCTGGCCCTATACAACGCCATTCAACGCGGTGGGAGGGGTCAGCATTCCACAACAGATCGTCATTGCATCCGCAAATGCCCTGGACAATGAAGCCACCCAGGTGCGAACCAATGCCACCCTGCATCCCTACATCTACGATATCGCGCTCATGGGCAACGGACCGGTCAACGACATGCCCGATACCCTGTTATTGCAAAAGATAGCCAACGATCCGTCCCTGGCCGGGGATAGCGGGGTCGGGCTGACTTTTTACCAGCAGCAGATCAACCAGCCGCATGGGTCTTTCGCGCTAGCTCCGGATGCCGCGCAATTGGCGGAGGCATTCGATACCATCGCGGCGCAGATCACCATCCGCCTGTCGCAGTAGTAGCGGCGCTTATGCGGGCGCGCTTTGGGGCGCAGGCGCCGGGCGCAACGCGCGCCACCAGATGTACAGGCCCAGCAGGCCGGTAGTTACTTCCAGCAAGCTTCCCGTAAGATACAAGCTGCGGGAGGCGTGCCGCAACTGTTCTCCCATAATCGCTCCGGTAAGCTGGAGGCCCAATCCGCCACTGAGCAGCATCAGGCAGCGGTTGGGGCGCCGCGCGGTGATCAGCAGCGACCACAGGATCAGGTCCAGAATCACCGCGCAGATGTTCAAATCGCGGCTGATCAGGGTCATCTGGCGATTCAGGGGAAAGTGGTGGTGGATCGCGAAGGATACGGCGCAGATCACGGCCGCGGCCAGGACCAGCCAATGGCGCTCGATCAGCTTCTGCTGGGAATGCCGGGCAGCTTCGTCGATAAAGGCGATCACCACGCAAAACACCAGGACGTCCAGGATCGCCTCGTCGGCCCAGTAGTAGTCGTCCCAAAGTGTCTTTGGGGCGTTCCGTAATCCGATCTCTACCACTGTCGATACCAGTAGAGTCAGCGCATAGGCAAAGACAAACGGGTATTGCCGGTAACTTCCGCGCATCAGGGCGGAGATTACCAGTAGATTGAGCCACAAGCCGACGGCGACGGCGCTATACTGCAGGGCTTGGTGCATCCCCCTCCGCGGAGAGGTCCTTTCATTCGCCGGAGATCAGTGGGCGGCGCTGTTCAAATTTTGGCGCACCACGGATCCGGCGGGAAGTTAGGGCCATGCGCTACTTTACCACCCCACGGATTGGGCGGGAAGTGGGGAGCATGCGCTACATTGCCGCACCACGGATCGGGCGGGAAGTTGGGGCCATGCGAAACCTGGGGCGCCGCCACTGCCGCGAATCCGTAGGCAGCCATCCATACCATGACGGCCGCGCATACGGCCAAGCGAACCAACCGGCTCTTCGAAAACACGTTCATTGTACTGCTCCTTTATAGTGAAAACCAGCATTGGCCCTCGCCGGACATCGTTCCAGCCCTTTTCCAACGTCGGGCTGATGCACCGCTAGGGGGTAATCTTGGACTTTGTTTCATCTGAAGTGTATCTCAGATTTGGGGAGGACAGAAGATAATATCGACCTCTAGCCGGATTTTTGTGGAATAATGCTAACAAGTTGCCGACGCAACCTTGACCAAAGCTAACCTACGGATACTCCCTAAAGGCTAGTCCCCAGGGGTATACTGCCGTTGTTCCCGTACGCTGCTTTCAGCATAGCCACCATCCTGGCGGAACGGCCTCTGGCCGGGCCGTTGCAGGCGCAAGTCGGCGGCCACCTCGTCGATCATGGACGGCGTGACAACCTTGGTCTCTAGGGCGAACGCTGTGAGCAATAGATTATCGCACATGGCATTGATCACCCTGGGGATGCCCTGGGTCCGGAAGTGAATCTCCCGCAAAATGTCGGGCGGAAAGACGGTCTGTTCCTTTAATCCGGCCCGCGTTAGCCGGGACTGAATGTACTCCAACGTCTCTTCCAGTTGAAAGGGCTGCAGCACGCAACGCAGAGCCACGCGCTGCTTCAACTGGCGGAAATCGGGGGCCTCCAGTTTGCGGTCCAACTCAGGTTGGCCGGCCAGCAGAATCTGGAGCATTTTCCCGCGGCGGTTTTCCAGGTTGCCCAGCAATCGGATCTCTTCGAGCACGTCCCAGTCCAGGTTGTGTGCCTCGTCTACGATCAGCACGGTAGTACGCCCCTGGTTGGCGCGCTCTATGATCATCTCGTTTAGGGCGAACAGCACCTCGGTTTTGGAAGTGCGCGTACATCGCAGGCCGAAATCGTAAGCGATCATCTCGAAGAACTGCTGGACGTTCAATCGGGAATTAAATAACGAGGCGTAAGCGACCTGCTGGGCGCCGAGGAAGTCCCGCAAGCATTCCAGCATGGTGGTTTTGCCGGTTCCCACTTCACCCGTGAGCACCACGAATCCCTTGCGGCTCTGCACGCCGTAAATCAGGTTGGCGAGAGCTTCCTCATGTTGCGCGCTCCGGAACAGGAACGACGGATCCGGGCTCATGTTGAACGGATTCTCGGCGAATCCAAAGAAGGCTTTGTACATCGGACGGGCTTCAGTTGTATCTTAGCACGCAGCCAGCCACCAGCCACGGCAGTTCTGCGCGCCCTACGGCTTGACCGATTTAGTCGGGCTGATCAGGATGTGCGCGTTGCGGCCTTCCATCCGCGGCACGCTTTCGGCCGTGCCAAACGCCGTCAGGTCCGCGGCGAAACGCGCCAGCAGCTTGCGTCCCAAATCGGCGTGCGCGATTTCCCGCCCGCGGAACTGCACCACGGCTTTAACCCGGTTGCCCTCCTGGAGAAAACGGATGGCGTGATTCTTCTTGAAATCGTAATCGTGGTCGTCGGTATTGGGGCGAAACTTGAGTTCCTTCACCTGCACGACGTGCTGCTTTTTCTTGGCCTCGTGCTGCTTCTTCTTTTGCTCGTATTGATAGTGGCCGTAGTCCACCGCTTTGGCCACCGGCGGCACGGCGGTCGGCGACACGATCACCAGATCGAGTCCCAATTCCTGCGCTTTGCGCAGGGCTGCCGCCGTCGGCATGATCTCGGCCGTGCCGTCCGGGAAGACCGCGCGCACTTCACGGGCGCGGATCGACTCGTTCACGTTTTCTCTACGGGCTGGCCTGCGAGGGGGTAAATTTCTGCCTGGAGCCATGTATGCTATTGAGCGGCTGCTTTAGGATTTGCCGCGAACGCGAAACGGGACATGCAACGCCTGCCCGCGCCGGACGGCTGGATGGAATCGTGGATGGAGGTTAAAACCAATCGAAATTCGCTGTCTTAGGATAGTGTACTTCCAAATGCGGGCGTTGTCCAGTCTTTTAGCTGAGGCCCAAAAAATGAACCGAACCCTTCATGCGCCCGTATCATCCAATGAAGACTGTGCCCGCCTCCACTCGGGAACCTCACGGAACCATTGCCACCACCCCCCATGGCGCGGCAAAGCCGTCGCCGGAGGCCGTTCGCGCGCAGTTGGACAAGGTCCTCGCCAGCCACGCATTTGCCGGAGCGGAACGGCCGGGCCGGTTCTTGCGCTTCATCGTCGAGCAAGCCCTCGCAGGGAATCAACTCAAGGAAACGCTGGTCGGCGTCGAGGTCTTCGGCCGCAAGCCGGGGTACGACCCGCGCCTGGATGGCGTGGTGCGCGTGGAAGCCGTCAAACTGCGGTCGCGCTTAAAGGACCATTACGAAGCGGAGGGCGCCCCCGGCTCCATCCGGATCGATCTGCCGAAGGGCGGATATCTGCCCTGCTTTGAAACGCTGCCCAGCCAGTTGCCGGCCGAGCCGGTTGAGCCGATTGAGAGAGTCGCCGCGTCGCCGCGCCGTGCCTGGTGGACGGATTGGCGGGTGATTGCTCCGCTTCTGGCGCTTGCCGTGCTGATCGCCGGTTACCTGCTGGCGCGGAGATCGCATCCGCGGCCCGCAACTCCCGATTCGTCTTCCATCGCCGTGCTTCCCTTTGTGAACCTGAGTTCCGACAAGGAAAACGAGTACTTCAGTGACGGTCTTACCGACGACCTGATCAACGCCCTGACCCAAGTCCGCGGATTGCGCGTGGTCGCGCGCGGCTCCGCTTTCCAGTTCAAGGGCAAAAACCCCGACATTCGCGCCGTGGGCCGGCAACTCAACGTGGCCACCGTGCTGGAAGGCAGCGTGCAAAGATCCGGCGACCGTCTGCGCATCACCGCGCAACTGAGCAGCGTAGCCGACGGCTACCACGTGTGGTCGGAAACCTACGACCGGCGCCTGGCGGACGTCTTCGCCGTGCAGGATGAGATCTCGCACGCCATCGTCGGCGCGCTGGAGGTGCGTGTAGCCGGCGATCCGGGCCGCCGCCTGGTGCAATCTTCGACCCAGGATCTGGAGGCTTATAACCTCTATCTGCAAGGGCGGTTCCATCTGAATCAGTGGCGGCCGGAAGGCGCCCGCAAGGGCATCGAGTACTTCGCGCAAGCCATTGTCAAGGACCCTGCCTACGCACCGGCGTACACCGGCTTGGCGGACTGTTACACATGGCTGGGGGTGTTCGGCTGGTCCGAGGCGCGGCAGGCTATGCCGCAAGCGCGCCAAGCCGCCAACCGCGCGCTGCAACTGGATGAAACGCTGGCCGCCGCACATGTTTCACTAGGGTACGTTAAGGCCCTGTACGACTGGGATTGGCCGGGTGCCCAGCGGGAATTCAAACGCGCTTTGGAACTGAGCCCCGGCGATGCGGATGTGCACTTCGCGTACGGCGTGACGTATCTCACCCCGCTGGGACGCCTGGACGAAGCGTTGGCGGAAATCCAACGCGCACTGGCCCTCGATCCGCTCTCGCCCTACAAGATTACAGCGGCCGGGATGATCTACAGCGACCGGCGCGAATACGATCGAGCCGTGGAGCAGTACCGCAAAGCCATCGAACTGGATGCCTCCTTCTATCACGCCTACGATGAACTGCGGGGCGTCGAAACCGTGAGGGGCAGGCCGCAGGCGGTGGACGCGGTCATCCAGTCGATGCGCGCCATTTTCCCGAGTGTGGACGATACCCCGGCTCGGGCGCGCCTTGCCGCGCTAGAGGGTAAGCCGGCGGAAGCGCGCGGGTTGGTGGAGCATTGGATCCAGGAGTGCATTCGCACCCAGAGGCCCGGAAAGTCCTGCTACGCGGCGCAGATTTATGCCAGCATCGGCGAAAAGGATCTGGCGTTCCACTGGCTGGATACCGCGTACGAGGAACGCAATCCGCTGCTCGCGTATGCCAAGGTGATGCCGTACTACGACAACCTGCGCCCCGACCCGCGGTTCGCCGCGCTGCTCAAACACCTCGGCTTGGGGAATTGAACCGCGGTCTAGTGACGGACGGTCAGACTTTGCGAATTCGGCGCATGAGGAACAGCCCGCACACGGCGATACCCATCAGCGAAAAAGTAGCAGGCTCGGGCGTGCCGGGACCGACTTGCAGATTAACGTCGACCGTACCTTCCAGGCCGAACCAGGTGCTACCGCCAGCGGCAATCCCACCATTGCCAAAGTTCACCGTACCGCTTTCATCGCTACCATTGATGCCGGTATACGTGACATAGGGGCCGCCATAATTATTTTCAGTGTTGCCGGAGGGGCTTTCGATGCTGTTGACGCACGGGTTTCCGCCGCCCACAAAGCTATAGCCAGGGGAGGTTGTGGTAAAGGTTCCTGCCGAAGTGGCGCAAGGGCCGTCTCCGTCAAAACCAAAGATGTCTTGGACCGTACTGCTAAGAACGATGCTCGTAATCGCCGAACTGGTGTTGTTGATAATGCCGACGATGTTGTCGTCACCCCCCGAGTCGTAGAAACCGTTTGCATTCGGAAATGTCGTGTTGATCGATCCATTGGAGTTAAATGTAATCAAATCGTTGCACCCGGTGTTGTTCAGGACGGTGCCGCTGGCCTGGGTGCCGGAAATCTGGGTGTCCGCAATGTAGCCCGGGCTGACGCCTTCCCCATCCGAATTACCCGCGTAGGGAGCCGGGCAAACGCTCCCGGCAAACATGGTGTTAGCCGCAAGTGCTAAAAGCATCGCGCTGGGCAGTAATAGAGTTTTCATCTTCTTTTCCTCCGTAGCCTATAATCCGGGACTTCCACGTGTCCGCCAGGGGTCCCGTTTGGCGAAACATAGGAAGTATACCCCGATCTGCTTAATTTGGATCCCTTTATTTTTCGGGACCGCCACCACGATTCGTACCGTCGCTCACAGTCGAGGCGGTCCGGCCGACTCGCCCTATGCGAATGGCGCTGCGACCGGCAGGCGAAGCGCATCCTACCGGAACGCGGCCTTCGCCAGAATCGCGCGCGACTGTGCCTCTATGGACGCCGCCTCGCGTTTTTGGCGGGTTTTGCGCAGCACTGCCGCATAGCCCCACAGCGCCTCCGCCACGCGCGGGTCGTCCATTCCAAAAGCGTCCTCGCGAATTCGGACGGCCCGGGCATAATGCTCCGCTGCTCCAGCGTAATTGCCCTGCGCGCTCTCCATCCCTGCCAGATTGGCCAGCGTGGCCGCCACGAACGGATGATTCGGCCCCAACGCCGTCTCGCGAATGGCCAGCGCGCGATAGTAGAGCGGCTCCGCCTTGGCGTATTGGCCTTGGGCATGGTAAATGGCGGCCAGATCGTGCAGGGCCGTAGCCAACAGCGGATGCCCGGCGCCCAACCCCGCCTCCACTACTGCCGCCGAGCGCCGCGCAAGAGCCTCGGCTTCCGTGTAACGCCGCGCCTCGAAGTAGAGTTCAGCCAGACCGTTCAACGCCAGGGTCAGATCCGGACTCTGTGCGCCGGATGTTTGTTCCAAGATCGCGAGCGCCCGCCGATACTGCGCCTCCGCACGGTAGAAGTATCCCTCGGTCCGGTTCTGTCTTGCATTGCAGACCAGGGCGATGGCCTCGCTCGTCTGCATGCCGGGCGGCTCGGCCCCCGCCATGCTTAATGTGATGGAAGCCAACAGCAGCAGTCTTCCGCGCATCTTCCCCTCCTGATTGAGGGTGCGCTCCCAACGCTAGCCCGCACAAGTATTTAGGGGTAGGGTAACGGTTGCGGCAACGGTTACCGTTGCCGCGCACCGCGTGCCCTAAGTCTAGTTCGGGGTGGTGACCTCCACCACTGCCGACATCGGCGAAACGTTGCCTGCCGTATCGGTCGACTGTATTCCGTAGTAATACGTGGTGCCGGCGGTCACGGGATAACTTGTGAACGAAGTGGTCGTTGGGCCG
>Ga0182018_10004835_pt1 | contig 11135 bp, 9 predicted proteins | sample 812P2MmetaG_FD_120490 | JGI IMG/M metagenome (GOLD analysis project Ga0182018, IMG submission 120490) | Permafrost microbial communities from Stordalen Mire, Sweden - 812P2M metaG | ecosystem: Environmental > Terrestrial > Soil > Wetlands > Permafrost | place: Sweden: Stordalen | collected...
CGAACACAGGCGCGACGAGCGCCGGCGTTGCCAGCGCTGCGACTGCTACGCGTTAGTCCGCACCAGCTGCCATGTTGTCGCGCTTCTTCATTGATCGGCCCATTTTTGCGTGGGTCATCGCCTTCATCATCATGCTGATCGGCATTGTCTCGATCACGCGGCTGCCGATTGCGCGTTATCCGAACATTGCGCCGCCGGCCGTGTCGATCACGGCGTCCTACCCGGGAGCCTCGGCCAAGACCGTCGAGGATTCGGTGACCCAGATCATCGAGCAAAACATGACCGCGCTCGACGGCCTGATCTACATCGATTCGACCAGCGACAGCCAAGGCAACGTCGCCATCATTCTGACCTTTGCCAGTGGCACCAATGCGGATACCGCGCAAGTGCAGGTCCAGAATAAACTGCAGCAGGCCGTGCCACTGCTGCCGCAGATTGTGCAGCAGCAGGGCATCGTTGTGAGCAAGAGCAACAGCGCCTTTCTGCTGGCGATCGGCTTCGTGTCCGAAGACGGCAAGATGAGCGCGGGCGACATCGGCGATTACATCGCGAGTAACGTGGTCGATCCATTGAGCCGTGTCGAAGGTGTCGGCACGATCCAATTGTTCGGTGCCAAATACGCGATGCGCATCTGGCTGGATGCCGACAAGCTCAACGCCTATGCGATCACGCCGGCCGACGTCATTGCGGCGGTGCAGGCGCAGAATGCCCAGGTCTCGATCGGTCAACTCGGCGATGTGCCGTCGGTGCCGGGACAGCAACTCAATGCGACCGTCACGGCGCTCGGCCGACTGCAGACACCTGAGCAGTTTCGCGCCATTGTGCTGCGCAGTGGCAGCGATGGCTCGACGCTCCATCTGAGCGATGTGGCCCGCGTCGAGCTGGGCCAGGCGACCTATGCCTTCGCGGCCAAGTACAACGGCCAGCCCGCATCCGGCATGGCCATCACGCTGGCGACCGGCGCCAACGCGCTGCGCACCGTCGCCGGAGTCTCGGCGCTACTCAAGAGCATACAGCCGCGACTGCCGCCCGGACTCAAGGCAATCATCCCCTACGATACGACGCCGTACGTGCGCAAATCCATCGAGGAAGTCGTCAAGACGCTGCTCGAGGCCATCGTGCTGGTGTTCCTGGTCATGTTGCTGTTCCTGCAGAACATCCGCGCCACATTGATTCCGACGATTGCGGTGCCGGTCGTATTGCTCGGCACCTTCGCGGCGCTCAACGTCGCCGGCTTTTCGATCAACATGCTCAGCATGTTCGCGATCGTGCTCTCGATCGGCCTGCTGGTCGATGATGCGATCGTCGTGGTCGAGAACGTCGAGCGGCTCATGAGCGAAGAGGGTCTCTCGCCGGTCGAAGCGACGCGCCGCTCCATGGATCAAATCACGGGCGCGCTGATCGGCATTGCAACCGTGCTCTCGGCGGTGTTCATTCCGATGGCATTTCTGGCGGGATCGACCGGGGTGATCTACCGGCAGTTCTCGGTCTCGATCGTCTCGGCGATGATTCTCTCGGTGATCATTGCGATCGTGCTGACCCCGGCGCTGTGTGCAACGCTGCTCAAGCCGGTACCAAAAGGCGGCCATCACTCGAACCTCGCCTTTTTCAATTGGTTCAATCGGCATTTCGAGAGCGGTAGTGTGCGCTACCGCGGCATCGTCGCGCGCATGCTCGGTAAGCCGTTTCGCTACATGGTGATCTATCTATTGATCGCCTCGCTCATGGGCCTATTGTTCATACGGCTACCGACCGCGTTTTTACCCGACGAGGATCAAGGTTACTTGTTCACGTTGGTGCAGGCACCGGTCGGAGCGACCATGGAGCGCACCTGGCGTGCACTGGATCAGGTGCAGAATTATTTTCTCAAGCAGGAGAGCGCCTCAGTCGAGTCGATCTTCACGGTTGCGGGCTTCAGTTTCAGCGGTGGCGGACAGAACGCGGGCATTGGTTTCGTGTTGCTCAGGGACTGGAGCGATCGCCGGGGTAAGGGTCAGACCATTCCGGCCATGCAGGGACGCGCCTACGGTGCGTTGTCTCAGATCAAGGATGCGATGGCCTTTGCCTTTGCACCCCCGCCGGTGACCGAGCTGGGTAACTCGCAGGGCTTCGATGTCTTTTTGAAGGACGACAACGGCCAGGGCCATGTTGCGCTGACTGCCGCACGCAATCAGTTTCTGTTCATGGCCTCGAAGGACAAGCTGCTCGCGAATGTGCGTCCGAACGGTCAGGAAGACGCGCCGCAATTTCATCTGGATGTGGACGCCCAGAAGGCCAGTTCCCTCGGTTTGGCGATGCAGGATGTCGACACGACGCTGGCCGTCGCCTGGGGTGGGCGCTATATCGATGACTTCATCGACCGCGGGCGCGTGAAGCACGTCATCATCCAGGCGGATGCGCCGTTTCGCATGGTGCCCGAGGACTTTGGCCGCTGGTATGTGCGTAACAGTCACGGGCAGATGGTGTCCACGGCTTCCTTCACCAACACGCACTGGGATTACGGCTCGCCGCGTCTGGAGCGTTTCAACGGTGTTTCGGCCATGGAGCTTAATGGCCAGGCGGCGCCCGGCGTGAGCTCGGGCGAGGCGATGAAGGAAATCGTCAAGCTCGTGGCGCAGTTGCCGCCCGGGTTCTCGGTCGACTGGGCCGGCCAGTCGTACCAGGAAATCGCGGCGGGCGCGCAAACCCCGATGCTCTATACGCTCTCGCTGATCGTCGTGTTTCTGTGTCTGGCGGCACTCTATGAAAGCTGGTCGATCCCCACGGCGATTCTGCTCGCCGTACCACTCGGCGTGATCGGCGCTGTGCTTGCCACGGCCGTGCGCGGTCTGGAGCGCGATATTTATTTTCAGGTTGCGATGCTCACAACGATCGGCCTGGCGAGCAAGAACGCGATTCTGATCGTCGAGTTCGCCAAGGAAAATGTTGAGAAGGGCGCGCCGGTCATTGAAGCCACGCTGCATGCAGTGCGCGATCGCCTGCGCCCGATCCTTATGACTTCAATGGCATTCGGCCTGGGCGTGCTGCCACTTGCGGTCGCAACGGGCGCGGGTGCCGGTGCCCAGCGCGCAATCGGTACGGGTGTGTTCGGCGGTATGCTCGCCGGCACGTTCCTGGGGATCTTCTTCATTCCCGTATTCTTCGTGGTCGTGCAACGGCTGTTTCACTCGCTGCCCGATGAGCCGGAGCACGGCACAGCACCGGCAGGGGCTGGCCCGTTATCCGGGAGCCCGCAGCCATGAGGCTCGAGCCCGCCCAAGGTCGGCGCCTGGCGGCGAGGGTTTGCGCCATGGCGTGCCTGAGCCTGGTTGCCGGCTGTACGCTCGAGCCGCGCTATCGGGCACCGGCCCTGCCTGTGCCCGATCAATGGCCGATCCCGGCCACTACGGCGAGCGATACCGCGGCGAGCGACACCGCGGCTGCGGCCCCGGGTACGGGGGAAACACGCGAGATCGGTTGGCGCGATTTTTTTGTGGATTCGCGATTGCAACGCCTCATTGAATTGGCGCTGTCGAACAATCGCGACCTACGCGTGGCCGTGCTCAATATCGAACGCGCGCGCGCGCAGTACCGCATCCAACGAGCGGCGCTGCTGCCACAGATCGACGCCACCGCCAGCTACACCAAGGAGTCTTATCCGCCAGCCCTGAGCTTCGGCTTTGCATACACCACCGAGTATTACGACGTTGGCGTGGGCGTGACGTCCTACGAGGTGGACCTGTTCGGTCGCGTGCGCAGCCTGACGCATGCGGCGCTCGAGCAATATATGGTGCAGGAAGAAACGCGCCGAGGCGCACAACTGAGCCTTATCGCCGAGATCGCCAACGCCTATCTGACTTTGGCGGCGGATCGAGAATTACGGCAGCTGGCGCAGCAAACCTTGGAGAGCCAACAGAAGTCCTTTGACCTGGCCGAGAAGCAACATGAGATCGGGTCCGCCTCGGGTCTGGATCTGGCGCAGGCGAAGACCACGGTGGAGCAGGCGCGCGCGGACGCCGCGCGCTACGAAGGCAACGTCGCGCAGGATACCGATGCGCTCACCTTGCTCGTCGGCACCACACTTGATCCGAGCTGGCTGCCCGAGCAATTTGACGCGAGCATCATGGGAATCGACGCGCTGCCGGCGGGTCTGCCTTCGAATGTGCTGTTACGCCGGCCCGACGTGCTCGAAGCCGAGCACACGCTGCGCGCCGCTAACGCGAATATTGGCGCTGCGCGCGCCGCTTTTTTTCCGCAAATCACGCTCACGGCTGACATAGGCACTGCGAGTGAGCAGCTCGCGGGCCTGTTCAAGGCAGGCACAGAAGCCTGGGCTTTCCTTCCTCAGGCGACGCTGCCGATATTTCATGGCGGTGCGCTGCGGGCCGGCCTGACGGTGTCCAAGGTGGATCGCGATATCGCCGTGGCCCAATATGAGAAGGCCATCCAATCCGGGTTTCGCGAGGTCGCCGATGGACTGGCACTGACCGCAACGCTCGCGCGTCAGCGCGCGGCACAGCAAGCGCTGGTCGATGCGACGCAGAGTGCCTTTGAGCTCTCGCAGCGGCGCTACAAATCCGGCCGCGACAGCTATCTGGTCGTGCTCGATTCCCAACGAAGCAACTACACCGCGCAGCAGGGCCTCATCACCACGCGTATGGCTGAGCAGAGCAATCGGGTGACCTTGTACGAGGCGCTCGGCGGCGGCTGGCTGGAGCACAATCCGTGAGGCCGGCCCCTGCCACAGCGCGATCGGCACTCAAGGGCGCGCGCGTGCCGAGTATTCATTCGCGCGCGGCCCGGCAGCGTGAGCGCATTCTGGATGCGGCAGAAATGTGCTTTATCAAGAGCGGCTTTCACGGCGCGAGCATGGCGCACATCGCGACGACGGCGGGCATGAGCCCCGGACTCATCTACCGGTACTTCGACAGCAAGAGTGCCATCGTCAAAGCCATCATCGAACGCCACATCGAATCCGACCAGTGTCAGCAGATCGGAAAGCTCAATTCACCCGCGGACGTCACCCGAGGCATTCTTGAGGTCTTCGAGTGTTGGCGCGGAGGCGATGACCCGAAATTCAACCCAGTGCTATTACTAGAACTATCGGCCGAGGCGACGCGCGATGCGCAGATCGCGCACGCTGTGCGCAGCAAGGATCGCGTCATCGGCGAAGAAATCACCGAAGCGGTGCGCCGCTGCGCCCGCCTGGCCGGCATCACATTGACGCCGGCGCTGGCTCGCAGCCGCGCGGTCGTGCTGCAATGCCTGATTGAAGGCCTGGCCATTCGCCTGGTACGCGATCCGACGTTGCGCCGTCGCACCTTAGAGCCCGCGCTCGAGAAAATCATTTCCGAGCTGCTGAGTTGACGTGACGGGAATTGCAGAGTCATTGATTCACTGGCACGCGCGCCATGGCCGGCACGATCTTCCCTGGCAGCGTGAGCGCACAGCGTATCGAGTCTGGGTCTCGGAGATCATGCTGCAGCAGACCCAGGTTTCGACCGTGATTGGCTATTACGAGCGCTTCCTGCAGCGCTTCCCGGATATTGCGACGCTAGCGGGTGCCCCGCCCGATGAGGTATTGCATCTGTGGTCGGGGCTGGGTTATTACTCGCGCGCCCGTAACCTGCAGCGTGCGGCGCAGTGCGTGCTCGCCGAGCACGGCGGCTCACTGCCCGATGAGCGCGATGCACTCGCGCGGCTGCCCGGTATCGGCCGTTCCACTGCCGCCGCCATCATCGCCCTGGTGCATGGCCGGCGCGAACCGATTCTTGATGGCAACGTCAAGCGTGTGCTGGCGCGCTACTTCGGCATCGACGGGGCGCCTGACAAGCGCGAGACGCAGCAGGAACTGTGGCGGTGTGCTGAGCAGTGTACCCCAGAGGCTCAGGTTGACCTCTACACTCAGGCGATCATGGATTTCGGTGCGACGCTCTGCACGCGGCGCAGGCCCTTATGCACACAGTGCCCATTGAGCCGTCGATGCGTCGCACGGCGCTCAGGCCGTGTGGACGAGCTGCCCACTGCGCGCATTGTGTCCCGGCGTCCCAAGCGCGGCATCGTGATGCTGCTGGCGCGGCGCAAGGATGGTCAGATACTGTTGCAGCGCCGGCCTGAGGAGGGTGTCTGGGGTGGGCTGTGGACGCTCCCCGAGTTTACGAACCAGCAGGCCGCCAGGCGCTTTTGCAGAACGAAGCTGCAGCGCGCGCGGCTCGAGTCCGAGCCGCTGCCGCGGATGCGTCACGCATTTACGCATTTCGAGCTTGAGATCACGCCGCTGCGGGCAAGCTGTAGCGGCATCTGTGCGGTGATGGAAGGGCCACAAATGCTCTGGTATAACCCGCGCGAGCCGGCGCGCATCGGCTTGCCGGCACCGATAGCCGCGCTGTTATCCGCGCCAGGAAATATCAAATCATGAGCCGAATGGTCCAGTGTGTCCTTCTCAAGCGCGAAGCACCCGGCCTCGAACGGTTGCCTTACCCCGGGCCACTGGGCCAACGGATTTTTGAGAACGTATCGAAAGAGGGCTGGGAACGCTGGCGCGCGCATCAGATCATGCTTATTAATGAGTACCGCCTCACGCCGATCGAGCCCAAGGCGCGCAAGTTCCTCGAGTCCGAGATGGAGAAATTCTTCTTCGGGGTGGGCTCGTCCAAGCCCGGAGAGTTTGTCGAGCCTGGCCGAGGCTAGGGCGCCGAACTGACCTTGCGCATGCAAATCGAGGGTTGCAGCCAAGCGCACGGATCAGTCTAATACGAACGCAGGCACACGCGGCCAGGTAGCTCAGTTGGTAGAGCAGCGGACTGAAAATCCGCGTGTCGGTGGTTCAATTCCACCCCTGGCCACCACTAAATCAAGGATTTAGAGCCATCGTCTTCACACTGAGTGTGGAATACCGTTCTGGGTGTGGAATTTGGGGCGGTGTCAACTCCTGTTAGGTTAGATCTTCGCTGTGTTTCGTTCTCACAGAGCCATCTTGCTCCACGGGCCATGAGATTTGGGCGTCGGTTTCGCGGAGAATTCAGTGAAACTCACGCCGGCACCAAACTCGATCCTAAGGACAGATACTTTTCGTCAGATGCAGCTCCGCTGTTTGTTCTGTTGAAAGACTACCGACCGCTACCTGCGGTGAGAGGGACCGCTTTTGACCCGGAGCAGGCGGTTGCGAGCGGCCGCTTTCAGGCGGTCAATTAGACACGGGGCGAGGCATGCGATCCAGAAGCCTGTGGGCAGGCGAGCCTCCTTACGCGTGGGTTGTTTCGCTACGTCCTAGGTTCCGTTCTTTGTATCAAGGTGAGGGTGAGTAACGCGTGTAGACGAAGTCGCGAGCTTTGGCAGGCTCGTGGCAGGGAAAGCAGGTTTTATGCACCGCCTCGTCGGCAGGTTTGCCGTCTTTGAATTGACCGAATCCCCAACCGCCCGTCGAGGCGTATTTTCTTGAGTCCTTGACCGACAACTGAAGGTTAATGGGGGAGCCGGCAACGAATGATTGGGCACGGCCGAATACTTTGTTGTTTTCCTCAGACGGCACGTAACTCCAAGCCAGCCGGGCAATCATTGTTCCGTCCGGATACGGCAACTTCCCTTCCCGGTAGGCCTTAATCGCTACATCGTTGCCGAGAATGACGCGAAGATCGTTGTTGTTGCCAGCCTCGTGGGCCACGGAGATCACTCCCCAATCGCGGTATCCGGGAGGAATTTCGACTCCGAAGATCGGGGATGCGGCCTCATCGACTCCTGGCGCTGCGAAAGGCATCGACCCGCCGATACAGGCCGCCGCCACGAACAGTGGAACACTTATCCGTTTCATGGAACATTCTCCCAAGAGGTGCTGCACCTCCAGTCTCGCGCTACCGACCAGTACTCCCTTAAGGCGGCTGAAGGTGACGGCCAGGAATTCGGCCTTGGAATGGTAACGGCCGGCTAGGGGATGGGTGCCTTCGACAGTCCAATCGACGTCTTCGGCCACGCGATCCCAGAACTTCGGCTGAGTTTCCGCCTCGCTAAACTAGCGAACAGGGCGATCCGGTCGTCGCGGATATTACTCATCGAAATCCTCCTTACTTTGTTCCTGATGCGGTCATTCAGTGGGACCGCGCGATCCCCAGGGTGAGGCGTCCACGATGCCCAACGGTCAGTCGAGTGCGCCCTTTACGGCGCCTGTATCTGCACCGGCGGCCCGTTAATTCCTCCTATCTGCGGTGCGATCACAAGGTAGCGCCGCTTCTCGGGGCCGCCACCCTGCACGATGTTACGAATCGGACCTATCGCGTTGACAATCGCCGAGCCCACCGGATTGGTCATGAAGGCGGCGAGGGGCTCCAGCATGCCGCTGCCGTCCGCCTCTTCGGCGAGCGCGAGCACGTAGGACTGCTTCGGAACAAGGCCGGTGACGGCAGCCTGGATGACCTGCGTCAGCCCTTGGTCGAACAGCGTCACACTTGTCGGAGGATTCACCACCTTGGCCGCTTTGCCATCTTTCAGCGGCAGAAGCGTCAGATAGGCAGCTTGGCCGGCGACACCAAGTTGCTGCAGTCCTTGCAGCCCATCACCTTCGGGCACGGCCCCAGGTACGTAGGCGATAGCCTGCGGCGCCTGACCGATGGGGACGTTGCCAATCACAGTGTTGGTGGCGGTGTCGATCACCGCCAGTGAGTCGGCATTCTCCAGCCCTACGTATATGCGCGAGCCGTCGCCGGAAGGCCACACGCCATGCGGCAACTTGCCCACCGGAATGGTCGCGACCTGCGAGAAATCGTCGGTCCGAAATACTTTTATCTGGTTCAGTCCCCCGACGCTCACGTACGCGAACATGCCCTTGGGGGTGAGCGCAAAGTTGACGTGGTTCGTTATCGGCCCGGTGTCGATCGACTTGATCACCGCGAATGGCGGCCTTGCGTCGAAGACCATCGTACGTCCCACATCTTTCAACGTGAACCAAACTTGCTTGCCATCGGGCGTGGCGGCGATATTCGGACAGAATGGGCTATCTTGCTTGACGTGGCCGACGATCTGGTGCGTGACCACGTCGATGACGACCGTCTCCGGGTTGAAGGAGGAGCAGACGTAGCCGAACTTGCCGTCGGGCGAGAAGATCTGCATGCCCGGACCTCCCGGCGTGACTATGCGGGTCTTCTCCTCGAACCTAATCGGGTCGATCACCGACACGTAATTTTCACCGCGAACTGTAACCCACACCTCCTTGCCATCAGGCGTGAAGAACGCCTCGTGCGGCGAGCGACCGACATAGGTCGTGTGCTTGACTACGTTGGTCGCGGTGTTGATGAAAGTGACCGAATTCGAGCCGATCGAGACCACGGCCAGTGTGCTGTGGTCTGGCGAGAAGCCCATGCCGTGCACCAGCACCTGGCCTCTGTAAAGCGGACTGAAGTTAGCCGGCGACGGGTCGCCAAGGCGGATAACGCCAAGCAGCTTATTGTCGACCGGGTCGGTGACCGAGACAGTGTTCGAGAACTGTTCTGCAGCGTAGATACGATCGTGATGGGTAACGGGTATGTCCGCATCCGCTGAGGCACCAGGCACCTGGCCGGCACGAACTAGGGGGGCGCAGGCCAGCAGCGCGATCAAGATCATGGAGGCTGAGAAGCGTGCGTGTTTCATGAGTATCTCATTGAGGATTGCGCGCATGCATCGCCTGCGGTGAGGGGTTCGGCGCAGTGGCGGCCGAAACTTGCGTCGGCGCAGGAGCCGAGGGCGGCAGAGGCTGCCCGAGAGCGAGACGCATTGCTGCGATCTCCTGTTGCTGGTCGATGATGATTTCTTGCGCGATACGCCGAAGTTGCTCGTTACTGCCGTAGCGCAGCTCAGCCACGGCCATGTCGATGGCGCCTTGGTGGTGCGGGATCATCATCGCAGCGAAGTCCCGATCGATGTCGCCGGAGGATTTGACGGCCATGCCGGCCATCATCCGGGTCATTGCCGCGTTGTTGTCGGCCGCAAAAGCCGTCTGGTTCGAGTCGGCCGTTGCCGTCATGCCGGTGGCGGCAACGACGTACGCTCCGATGAATAGCGGGGCGCGGCGTAAAAGTAACGGAATACCCATGTTTTGCGTTTCCTGAGTTTGGAGGCGGCTCCTAACAGGAGCTCAGATGACGTGGCTGCTCACAGAGCTCGATCCTAAGGATCCCGATCGAGCATTCGGCCTTGATGATCGTAGCAAGAACTTCCCCGAACTTTGCTACGAACGACCTTCGTGCTTCTCGGGACTTAAATCTGCATTCCTCGACGGACAAAGAGTGCCCGAGCGAACAGTCCGGTCAGCCGGTAGCGGACGCTGCCGCAGCGAGCTATCAGTTCATCCACCTGGTAGCTGCGATGCTCATCGCGAACGCACCATTCGCAGAAGTGTTCGCAATTGTTCGTCAGCACGTGATAGCGATTTTCCCCCAGGCGCTGGCGGGCCCGTCGTACCACCTCGTCCGGATCGAGCCAGGTGGAATCGGACGTGCGGATCCATATCGAGCGTCCCTGGGCAAACTGCGACGGCGACACTTCTTCGACTGGGCCCTGACGTAGCCCGCGGAGGAGGCCGCCATACTGCACAACGTGGCGGTGGCCCACGTAGATGCCGTGATGCGTGTATGTTCGCCGTGGAGTCATGATGTGCGAACCGATGGGCGGCTCAACTTCCGGAGGAAGGGCCTGATCGCTTGGCCGCAGCCCGCGGCAAATGCCGCGGGCGGACCAAAAGTACTGCACTTTCATGATGATCGCGACCGTTCAGAGGCGATCGACCGCCAGGATGGCTTCGGCAAACGCATGAGGCGCCTCCTGCGGCAGGTTGTGGCCGACGCCGCCGGTGATGAGGCGGTACTCATATTTGCCCGAGAACCTGTTCCGATATGCCGTGCTGGGCGCGTGAATTGCGCCGTTGGCGTCGCCTTCCATGGTGATCGTGGGAACGGTGATGGGAGCAAGTGCCGCCAGCCGCTTTTCCAGGTCGTCATATTTCCGCTCGCCGTCGGCCAGGCCAAGCCGCCAGCGATAGTCGTGCATCACGATGTCAACGTGGTCGGGGTTGTGGAAGGACGCTGCTGTGCGGTCGTACGTAGCATCGTCGAAATTCCACTTTGGCGAAGCCTGGTGCCAGATGAACTTATTGAACTGGTCGAGGTATTTCTCATAGCCGGCCTTGC
>Ga0182018_10004836_pt1 | contig 11134 bp, 10 predicted proteins | sample 812P2MmetaG_FD_120490 | JGI IMG/M metagenome (GOLD analysis project Ga0182018, IMG submission 120490) | Permafrost microbial communities from Stordalen Mire, Sweden - 812P2M metaG | ecosystem: Environmental > Terrestrial > Soil > Wetlands > Permafrost | place: Sweden: Stordalen | collected...
CTGCCCGAGGCTTTCGAGCCAGGGCAGTCCGCGCACGCGCCGCACGTCTTCTTCGATCAGCGCCGCGTTGCCGAACTGGCGGCGCGCGCCGCTGCGAGCCTCCTCGGGAGACATGCCGGCGGCGCGGCTCAACTCCGCGCGCATGGCGAGGTGGCTCTCCACCTCCTCGTGAATTTCCCGCGCGCGATCGCGCTTGCGAAACCAGTTTTTCATACGTACCTCAACAGCCGTCCCACGCCCTTGGCCAGCGCGGTCCAACTCTCTTCCGCGTCACCCAGCCGCTTCCGTCCGGCCGCCGTCAGGGTATAAACGCGGGCCCGGCGGCGGTTGCCGGTGGTTTTCCACTCGGCCTTCACCAGTTTGTCGCGCTCCAGCCGGTGGAGCGCGGGGTAGAGCGAGCCTTCCTCCACGCACAGCAATCCCTGGGATACGGTTTGAATATGGAGGGTGATGCCGAAGCCGTGATTCGGCCCCAGTTGGAGCGTCTTGAGAATCAGGAGGTCGAGGGTGCCTTGCAGCGAATCTGCCATAGAGCGCTAGGGTAGACTACTATGGTATCACGATCACGCTCCCACCGGGCCGCGACCGTAAAGGAGTGCCCCATGGCCCCGGAGCGGGCCACCGAAGGCGATGAAGGCGCGGCGGCTCGCGGCAATGGAATCAATAACCTGCGCTACGTCTTCAACGGAGCGGAGTGCCCGTGGCGCCTGAACTTCAGAATAGCCCACCCAAGCTCTGCTACCATAAAATCTCCCCTCATTTCTTATGCCGCTGCGCTTCTACAATACGTTGTCCCAACAGGTGGAGGACTTCTCCCCCGCCCGCGACAACACCGTCCGCATGTATACCTGCGGCCCGACGGTCTACGATTTTGCCCATATCGGGAATTTCCGGACCTTCACCTTCGTGGACATTCTGCGCAAATGTCTGCGCGCCAACGGATTCCAGTTGGACCACGTGATGAACATCACCGACGTGGATGACAAGATCATCCGCAACGCCGCGGCCCAGCACAAAGAACTGAAGGACTACACGGCCGTCTATACGCAGGCATTTCTGGAGGATTGCGCCACCCTGCGCCTCGAACGGCCGGAACGCCTGGTGCCCGCCACCGACCATATCGACGACATGGCCGACGCCATCGCGCGCCTTAGAGAGGGCAGCCACACCTACGATAGCGACGGCAGCGTGTACTTCCGCATCGCCACCTTTCCGGGCTACGGCAAGCTCTCGCACAACGATTTCAGCGGCAACCTCGCCGGCGCGCGCGTCGACCTGGACGAGTACGAGAAGGCCGACGCCCGCGACTTCGCCCTCTGGAAGGCGCCCAAGGAAGGCGAGAAATATTGGGACACCACCATCGGTCCCGGCCGCCCCGGCTGGCACATCGAGTGCTCCGTGATGGCCATCAAGTATCTCGGCGAGACGCTCGACATCCACGCCGGCGGCGTCGACCTGATCTTTCCGCACCACGAAAACGAAATCGCGCAATCCGAATCGCTCACCGGCAAGCCATTTTCGCGCTTCTGGATGCACGCCGAATTCCTGATGGTGGAAGGCCAGAAGATGTCCAAGTCGCTGGGCAATTATTTCACCCTACGCGACGTGGTGGCCCGCGGCTATCAGCCGGAAGCCATCCGCTACCTGCTGGCTTCCGTGCCCTATCGCAAGTCGCTCAACTTCACCTTCGACGGGCTGAAATCGGCCGCTACCTCCATCGACCGCCTGCGCAATTTCAAACTGCGCCTGGAGACCGATCGATACCCCGAGGGTTCGCACGAGCAATTAGCCGCGCGCACCGCTGCCGCGGAGCAGGCGTTCGTCGACAGCCTCAATGACGACCTCAATACCGCCGAAGCGCTGGCGGCCGTCTTCGAATACGTGCGCGACGCCAACAGCGCCATGGATTCGGGCGAATTCCGCGCGGGCAATGTGGCCGCGGCCCTGGCCGTTCTGGCGCGCTTCGATTCCATTTTCGATGTGCTCCGGCCCGCCGCGCAGGAAGGGCAATTGTCCGATGCGGCCGTGGACGCGCTGATCGAAGAGCGCACCGCCGCCAAGAAAGCTAAAAACTTCGCGCGCGCCGACCAGGTTCGGCAGGAGCTCCTGGACCAGGGCATTATCCTGGAAGATACCAAGTCCGGTGTACGCTGGAAAAGGAAATGACGAGGAAATAGCGTTGCAGATTCACACCAAAGCGGTGCACGCGGGCGACCGCAAGAAACTTGGGGACCACGTCCCGATCACGACGCCGATCTACACGGCGTCCAGTTACTTCTACGAGTCCATGGAGCAGCTCGACCGGATCTTCGGCCAGGAAGCGCAGGGGCCTTGTTACGCGCGCTACGATAATCCGTCGGCGGCGGCGCTGGAAGAGCTGGTGACCTCGCTCGAAGGCGGCTACGGCGCGCTGGCTTGCGCATCGGGAATGGCGGCCATCCACATGGCCGTGGCGACGGCGCTGGCGGACCGGCGGAAGTCGGTGGTGGCGGCCAATGCGGTGTACGGCGCCACCGTCAGCCTGCTCATGAAAGTGCTGGAGCCGATGGGCGTGGCCGTGCGGTTCGCCGATGTCTGCGACCTGGACGCGCTGCGCACCGCGGTGGCCGAAGCCAAGCCGGGCTGCATTCTGATGGAGACCGTCTCGAACCCGCTGCTGCGCGTGGGCCAGATCGACCGCATCGCCGAAATCGCGCGCGAGGCCGGCGCGGCGCTGGTGGTGGACAATACCTTCGGCACTCCGCTGCTCTGCCGGCCGCTCGAAATGGGCGCGCACTTCAGCGTGCACAGCGTCACCAAGTATTTGGCCGGCCACGGCGACGTGCTGGGCGGCATCGTGGTGACCGACCAGCAGCATTACGAAGGTTTGCGGGCGCTCTCGCGAATTATCGGGCCGGTGCTCGGTCCGTTTGAAAGCTACCTCACCATGCGCGGCATCAAGACGTTTCCGCTGCGCATGGAACGGCAGTGCGCCAACGCCTGCCGGGTGGCCAGTTGGCTGGCGTCGCACCCCCGCGTGGAACGCGTCTATTTCACGGGCGACCCCGCGCATCCCGACGCCGCCACCATCCGCCGCGTCTTCCCCGCGAATCTGTACGGCGCCATCGTCAGCTTTGAAATCCGCGACGCCGGCAAGCAAGAAATCTTCGCTTTCATGGACGGCCTCAAAATGGTGGTGCGCGCCACCTCTTTGGGCGACGTGCATACCATGATGCTCTACCCCACCATGAGCTCGCACCGCGAGATCTCGCCCAAGCATCGCGAGCGCATGGGCATCCGCGACAACCTGGTGCGTCTCTCGGTGGGGATCGAAGCGGCCGAGGACATCATCGCCGACCTCGCGCAGGCGCTGGGCTAAAGGATGGTGGATCGCGGCGCGATCGCGCGGACCTATGCGCTCATCCGGCCGTATATCCGGCGCACTCCGATCGTCGAGGTGGATGGCGCCGATTTCGGCCTGGATGGCATCACGCTGGTTCTCAAACTGGAGCTGCTGCAGCACAGCGGATCTTTCAAGGCGCGCGGGGCCTTCGCCAACCTATTGATGCGTGAGGTCCCGGCGGCCGGAGTGGTGGCCGCGTCGGGCGGCAATCATGGCGCGGCGGTGGCTTACGCCGCCATGCGGCTGGGAAAGCCGGTGCGGATCTTCGTGCCGACGGTGGCATCGCCCGCGAAGCTGGAGCTCATCCGCGGCTACGGCGCGGACCTGGTGGTCACCGGCGACCGCTACGCCGACGCGCTGGCGGCAAGCGTTGCGTGGGCCGCGCAGTCCGGGGCGCTGCCGGTCCACGCGTACGAGCAGGTGGAGACGCTGCTCGGCCAGGGGACGGTCGGGCTGGAATTCGAGGAGCAGGACGCGGCCCTCGATTCCATCCTGGTAGCGGTGGGCGGCGGCGGATTGATTGGCGGCATCGCGGCCTGGTATGGCGGGCGCACCAAGGTGGTGGGCGTAGAACCGGAACTGGCGCCCACGCTCTTCGCTGCGTTGGCCGCGGGGCAGCCGGTGGACGCTCCGGCCGGCGGCATCGCGGCCGATTCGCTGGCTCCCAAGCGGGTGGGGGAGTTGATGTTCCCGATCGCGCAGGCCTACGTTAGCGGAGTGGTATTAGTGCCCGACGAGGCTATCGCGGCGGCGCAGGCGGCATTGTGGAACGTGCTGCGGGTGGTGGCGGAGCCCGGTGGCGCTGCCGCCCTGGCCGCGGTAATTTCAGGACGATATCCGGCGCGGCGCGGAGAGCGTGTGGGCGTGCTGGTCTGCGGGGCTAATACGACGGCGGTTTCGTTCGGGTGAGGGCGGGCGTGCGGCACTCCAGCCGGTTGCCACTGGCGGGTACGCTGGCCACGCGCAGCGTTAAATAGGTCCGACTAGCTGGTGGCACGCGTAGGGTGTTAGAAATTAGACGGCCAAATGACGTGGCACGGACTTAGCCGGATCCGTCGGAGCTAGCGCTGCGAGATCGTTGAGGCGGTTGGTCCAGCACGGTATCAGGTCGTTCGACAACAGCTACAATTGAACTGGCGCGCGATCATGGATGTGAACCCGAGTCTTTTCGCCCTATTTGTCGCCCTGCTGCCAATGTGCCGGCCGAAACGAGCAGCGGCCTGAGGGGTGCCGAGATCCGTACATTGCTTGGACGCCGTCCGATGAGGTTGGCTCTGCCAGGTAGCGGCATAAAGCTCGGGCAACGCGCGACTCATGGTTCGGCACTGGCGACAACGCGCCCTATCTCCCATTTACGGGACTTCTGAGGCGCTGCCGGCGCACGCCGCGGCTCGGCGTTTAACGTCCTTTCGACGTGTACGGACCGCAAATTCTGCTAAACTTGACCGTGCATGATGCCGGTGAGTAGCCGCGGGAAGAGTGACACTTCGGAGTCTCCTTTCCGCTCATTCTGGGACACCGTGCTCAACGAACGCTTCTGGTTTACACTCTCTGCTTGGTACGATTCTTTCGGCATGGGAGACGATGCTCGCCTTGTGCAGAGGAGCCTTCACAGAGAGTGCCAAAGAAGTGATATCGAGCTGGAGAAGTGGACTGAGTTTTTCCGCGAGCTGATGTCGCCGGAAGCCCCGGCCGATCCCTTCCACGCTATCGAACGCGTGCTGTCCGGGCCTCGTAAGGCTCGGTACTTTTTGCCGGGGAAGATTATCGCCTGGTTCGGCGATGTTTGTCACTACGCGCGAATCGACCGCTTCAACGAGCAGAGTCTACGATTTCCCATAGGAGGCGACACCCTCCTTGGTAAGATAGCTGACGCAATCGAGCATGGCTCGATCTCCGGCTCCTCCATGGAGGGTAACTCAATCGGTGTAGCAGATCGACCGCTTTGGATAACCGACATCACGCTAACGGAGGAGGCAACGTCGGACGTCGCGCGGAATCGACTCGGGCTGCGGAGCCTTAACCAGCCTGGCAATCGGCTCGTTGAAGTCCGCTATAGAGCGGCGTATCTTCAGCAGAAGGGCGTTCAAATCAAGGCCCCGACGGTTCTGGACGCTTGGCATGATGGCCCACGGAGGAGCTGGATTTTCACTAAGCGCCCCGGCACCGCATCCGAGCCTGAACCTGGTAGAACTGTAGCCTTTTCTGGGGATGGCAGGGGTATTCCGGGTGTTATCGAGGGCGTGCATGCACCGCTCCTCGTCCTGCCAACCGAGGGTAGCAATTTTGCTCTGCGGGTACTTCGTCCTACGGCTGAGCTTCCCCCAGAACAGAGTTTGGCTGGCTTGCTCGAAAACGATCTAGTCTGAGGTTGGAGCATGAGCGATCTTGGCGCAGACATGGCCCCCGATATTTGGAACTTGAGAGCCCGGGTTAAACGAGCGGCACGATATTTGAGTCCACTGACGGACATCGAGCTCGCACACGCGATGTGGCGACGGATGACCGGCTTTGCGGACGAAGGCCTACCAAGGTTCGAACGTCATGAACAGGGAGCAGATATTTTTCTCGATGTGGTCTCCGCTGCCGCGAGCGATGACGAGTACCTAATACGTTCCATAAGACGTGCCTCCGCCCTAATAATCGCCGAGCAAGCGGGCAAACCTGCTTTAGTCGATCTGAATGGCATTGGAGAAGCGCTTTTCTTGGCAGCTCGAATTCAAGCACAGGAGGCGGTAAATCCGATCTATGCGCTTGCACTAAATCCTGAGGGGGAAGCCCGCCTGTCGAATGGGGAGTCGCTTCAGGCGCGCAGCTTGCGCGCGCTCCTCGGCCTGCTGATCGCTTTTCCGGCAAGCGCCAGCGAGGCTCACCGGAAGCTTTTCGAGAGCCTCATGGTTAAGTCCGAATGCTCATTGACTTGCCTGACCGCCTTGATCGCCATATTTCATGGTGACCGGGATCGGCTGGTCGCGGCAGTGAGGAAGCACGAAATCCGAATTATGGATGATCAACTCGATGCACACCTCGCCATAGCGCAGACGAATAGTCGTTCCGACTAGATTGCGAGATGACTGGATGCACCCATGAGACGCCCGCTCACCGTAGTTGGCAGGAAGAGGCGCCTAGATGCGCCGCCGGAACGGGTAAATTCGGAGAAGTGCGGATGGTCTGGAATCGGACTACGTTGTGACGAACCCACTTTGGTCCCGCGAGAGCGATGCGGCACCTACTTTAACGCCGATATATAGGTCACGGGCCGCCCTCATCCCGCTACTAACTCAAAGAACCATGCACACCCACTGCCTGGCAGGCGGGCCTAGCGGGTACTCCGAGGGCGTCCGCCCCGCAACTTAAAGCCGGAGTCGGGTGTGAAAAAGATACCAGTCGTCGGAGCCCTCACGCTATCCAGGCTGCGCCGATTTCTTCCACGATGCGTGAGGCCTCGCGTGCGGGGTCCTTGGCGCGTGTGATCCGACGGCCGATTACCAGGTAGTCGGCGCCATCGCGCACGGCTTCAAGCGGAACGGCGGTACGCTTCTGGTCGCCCTTGGCGGCACCGGCGGAACGGACTCCGGGAGTCACCAGCACCTTCTTTGGCCCAATGATGCCGCGTACGGCGACGGCTTCCAGCGGCGAGGCGACAATGCCGTCCATTCCCAACTCCATTGCTTTGCGTGTGCGTAGCGCAACCAGATCAGGGATGGAGTGGGAGTTTCCGGGCTCGCCCAGATCTTCGGGACCGAAGCCGGCGAGCACGGTTACGGCTAACAGTTTCAGCCTGAAATCGCCGCAGCCTTCGACGGCGGCACGCATTACCGAATTCACGGCATGCGCGGCGAGAAATTTCACCCCCGTGCGGGCTACTTGCGCCACGGCGCGTTTAACTGTTTCGGGAATGTCGTAGACCTTGAGATCGAGGAAGACGTCCTTGCCGGCATAGATCAGTTCGTGGACGAACTCCGCTCCGGCGGCGGCAGTGACCTCCCGCTGATACCCCTTCTGGTCCAGTCCCGAGTAGAGTTCCAGACCCACCTTATAAAAGTTGACGGCGCCGCCCAGCTTCGCGACTAGCGAGCGGGCTTCATCCGCGGAATCGACGTCGAGAGCGATGGGGCAACCGGTCCCGCATGACTGAGCGTGAGCGTCAGAGCGGGCCCTGCTAAATTCCATTCGATCGGCGATCTAAATGGGATCGCCATCGCAGAGTGTCAGAATTGTGTTTAGAAGGGCTCTCAGTTCGGGACACGCGGCCGCTGCAACGCTCAGATCCTTTCCCTGCAAGATCCTTTTGGCATCGCGAGTCTTCGTATAATGCCTCGGCCCCTGGCCAATGCTGAAAATTTCCTTGATGTAATACGAGGGCGGGTGGTTGTGGTTTACGGATTCCGGCTTGCCGGCAGGGGCTGCCCGGTTGTGTCTGGCCAGTTCTTGGATGGCGGGCCAATACGGAAGCAACCAGGCTTCAAAATCATGCTGCGCAACATGGGCATGGAAACGGTCGTTCGGGCCGACCCAGCTTCGCATTTTCTGCTTCGCATCCTCGGCATTCTGAAAATCGTTCGAGCCTGTATAAACGTCAGTGAGCGCAATCACGTGGTCGGCATCCGGATCTCCACCCCGGAGCAGTGCCTCCACAACTCGCCTCAACTTCTCCCGCTTGGGGATTCTGCCGTCGTACTTGTTCGATGTCAGCCTGGGCATTTTGCCCAGAAGTCGTGGGCTGAGGAACTCGCGTAGGTAGGGGAGAAATACTCTTTCGGTTTCGCCTTCCATAAGAACCGCGATCTTCATCCACGCGCCCCCAGGCGGCCATTGAGCCATAGCTCATCGAGCGTGTATTCCTCCAACCACTGCTCCAGATTCAGCTTGTCGGCCCATGTCAGAGTAGAAGTTCCGTCCTCGGCCGCGTCCATCACCGCTACTTCATCGGGTTTCAGAAAGCGGATGAGGCGATCGGAATGGGTTGCGACGACGATCTGTGTCCTCTGCGCGGCTTCCCTCAGAAGGCCCGCCAGCAGACTAAGCAAGTCCGGATGTAGACTCACTTCCGGCTCGTCAAGCAGTGTTAGAGCAGTCAGCCCGGGGCTTTGCAGGAGCGTCGCCAGCCACACGAAGCGCAGCATCCCTTCGGAGACCTGGTGCATGTAGAGCGGCTTGGAGAATCTGTTATCGCGCCACGTCATGGCAAGCGTGCCTGCGGCGACGGGGGGAAAATCGAGCCGTTTGAAGCCCGGAAACGCCGCCTTCAAGGAGTCCTCGACAGCTTCGAAGCGATCCGGCTCCGCCTCGCGAAGATAGTAAAGGCTGGAGACCAGGTCCTCTCCGTTCTTGCCTGGCAGCGGGGCCGGCCGCATCGCTTGGGGCAGGCGCACCGGAGAACGCGGTTCGACGTTTAGCACATGGTAGAAAGTCGATGAAGCCAGCCGGTGGCGGAACTCCTCAGGCGCCCGGAACAGCTTGGGAACCTGAGAGAGCGAAGACTCCAGCGGGTTGTATTCCCAGTTGGGACGAACCAACCTGTCTTGATCTGCTTCGAAATACTTAATATCGGTTCCGTGCGAGTCGATGTGCAAGAACGGGTGCGAATCTCCTTGCCGCCTCTGCTGCAGAGTTTCCCGGTCGATTAGGTACGCGGCGCCCTGGGGCAGAAGACTCAACGAATAGGCGAGCGGCTCGTAGCCTGGAACTGTCATGGAGATCCCGAAACCCACCTCGCTTGTGCGGTCGTAGGTCGCCATCGCGGCCAAGCCGGACATTTCGCCGACGGCGGCGTTTAAATTACCTTGCGCGGAACTCGTCAGAATGGAGAGAGCGTCGAGCACGGACGACTTGCCCACCCCGTTTGCCCCAATCAGGACGGTCAAGGGGCGCATCTCCAGATCCACCTGGCCGAGGCGGCGAAATCCCCGCACTGTCAGATTGAGGAAGCGTTGCGTTGAGTTCTCCACGCTTCCATCATCCACTAATTGCGGCATCCAAGGGCAACGCAACTTCTCGTGATCCGCCCGCGGATCGGGAAACCGGCGACGCCAAGGCGTGCTTCTGTCTCTGTCAGCGCCTCCTCCAGTTAAACGTTGCTCACGGTAGTTTGCAGGAAGAGGCTTCTGAGAACTTGTCCGGAACACGAATTCCGTTGTGAGGAATGCGCTCCGGTCCCGCTAGAGCGATGCGGCACCCTGTTCTAACGCCCATATCTGGGCCACGGGACGCCCTCGTCCCGCTGCTAAGTGCCTGTCATGAAATAACAGTGGCATTTGTGGGGCAGCCAATCCTGGCTGCAGCCGGCTTTCCAGCCGGCTGGGCGCGCGGGAAAACGCGTCCGCGGGCGAGATTGCCGCCCCACGTTTGGCATATTTATTTCATGACAGGCCCTAAGTCGAAGAATCATGCACTCCCACTACGTGGCCGGCGGGCCCGGCGGGCACCCCTGGGGCGTCCGCCCCACAACTTGAATCGGCGTTGCGTGTTCACGCCATCCAGGCGGCGCCGATCTCATCCAAGATGCGCGAAGCCTCGCGGGCGGGGTCCGCGGCGCGCGTGATCTGCCGGCCGATCACCAGGTAGTCGGCGCCATCGCGCATGGCTTCGAGCGGAGTCGCGGTCCGCTTCTGGTCGCCCTTGGCGGCGCCGGCGGAACGGACTCCGGGCGTCACCAGCACTTTCTTCGGCCCGATGATGCGACGCACGTCGGCGGCTTCCAGCGGAGAGGCGACGATGCCGTCCATCCCTAGCTCCATCGCTTTGCGCGTGCGTAACGCCACCAGGTCGGGGATGGAGTGGGCGTTTCCCGGCTCGTCCAGATCCTCGGGACCGAAGCTGGTCAGCACGGTGACGGCCAGCAGCTTCAGATGGGAATCGCCGCGACCTTCCACGGCGGCGCGCATCACCGAATTCACGGCGTGCGCGGTGAGAAATTTCACTCCCGTGCGGGCCACTTGCGCCACGGCGCGTTTCACCGTCTCGGGAATGTCGTAGACCTTGAGATCGAGGAAGACGTCCTTGCCGGAATGGATCAGTTCGTGGACGAACTCCACTCCGGCGGCGGCATAGAGTTCCAGACCCACCTTATAAAAGTTGACGGCGCCGCCCAGCTTCGCGACTAGCGAGCGGGCTTCGCCGGCGGAATCGACATCGAGAGCGACGATGATGGGGTTTCGTGTCATAGCAGTTGGATCGCCTTCTCTTGCCGCGGCAGCACGCGGCCGATACGGTACGCGCCTTCGAGCGAACGCTCCAGTTCCGCGGCATCGCTCTGCGGCAGCGAAATCAAGAGGCCCCCGGAGGTTTGCGGATCGTAGAGCAAGGCTTCGATTTCGGGTGGCAGTTCGCGTAGCGCCTCGACGGCGCAGGACGCGAACTCGCGATTATTGTTCAAGCCGCCGGGCAGCGCGCCCAGGCGTGCGTACTCCACAGCGCCGGGCAGATAGCGGACCTGGTCGACCGCGATTTCCAAGGTGACGCGGCTGGCCAGCGCCATCTCGCGCGCGTGGCCCATCAGGCCGAATCCGGTGACGTCGGTGCAGCCGTGTACGTCGAACTTCAGCATCTCTTCGCAGGCGCGCCGATTGAGCGTCAGCATTTGCTCGATGGATGCGGCCACGTGCGCATCCTCGGCGATCCCGCGCTTGAGAGCGGTGGCGATGACCCCGGTGCCGATGCGCTTGGTGAAGACCAGGACGTCGCCTGGGCGTGCGCCGGCATTGGCTTTCACGCGCGCTGGATGGACCGTGCCGGTGACGGCGTAGCCAA
>Ga0182018_10004837_pt1 | contig 11133 bp, 11 predicted proteins | sample 812P2MmetaG_FD_120490 | JGI IMG/M metagenome (GOLD analysis project Ga0182018, IMG submission 120490) | Permafrost microbial communities from Stordalen Mire, Sweden - 812P2M metaG | ecosystem: Environmental > Terrestrial > Soil > Wetlands > Permafrost | place: Sweden: Stordalen | collected...
ATCGGCGCGATGCGGTTTCGGCGGCAGACTCTAGAATCGGGATAAGATTGTAACCGGGTATCGGACACGAGGTGCTGTCAATGGATGCAAGGACGCTTCGGGACAAGGTCCATACGGCCAGGGCGCCCGAGGCGGACAAGCCATCCGAGCCGTCGCATGTCTCTCGGCGGATTCTCCACCTCCAGATTCTGACCATCGTCTGGATGACCGTGGAGGCCGGCGTTTCACTCGGCACGGCCTGGCGTTCCCACAGTCCCGCGCTGTTCGCCTTCGGCGGCGACAGTTTGATCGAGCTGCTGTCGGCGGCGGTCGTCCTTGGCCGGTTTCGATTTGAACTCAACGAAGCACGGGCGGCTCGGATCGCGGGGGTCTTGCTTTTTATGCTGGCGGGACTCGTGGCGCTCAATTCCAGCTTGAACTTTCTCGGATATCGCGAGGCGCAGCGAAGTCTAATAGGAATCGGACTCCTGCTGGCCGCCGCGTTTGTCATGCCCTGGCTTGCGAGGCGGAAACGGCAGTTGGTCGCCGTCACGTCGAGCGCCGCCTTGAAGGCGGACGCGGCTCAGTCCGCCTTGTGCGCCTATATGGCCTGGATCGCTCTGGCGGGACTCCTTGTCAATGCGATATGGGGAATCGGCTGGGCCGATCCCGTCGCCGCGTTGGCGCTCATTCCCCTCATCGTGCGGGAGGGGTGGATGGCCGTTCGTTCGTCCAGACTAGGGTGCGAATGCTGCGCGTAGGATGGCAAGCCGCCAGCACGCCGCGTTCGCGCGGACACGCGTGTCTTGTCGGAGTGACCAAAGCTCCGCGTGCGAGAGACGGAGCGCGGATCGCAGCCGTGTTCTGGTTCAACCTTCAAGCAGTGCGCTCGGGGAAACTCCGCTGCGGGGTGTTTTCCCTGAATCACAGAACATAGGATCGAAGCCCTTGCAAGCGCGTTGGACATCGGCAATGTCGTGAAATGTGTCCCAGACCGCGAGGACGCCGCTATGTTCGGCTTGTACCGTGCCTACCTAGGAATTCGGCAACTCGAGTGTGCCACCTGTCTCGTGGCCAGCCTATAATCTCTTCGATCCTTCGAAGCTTCCTTTCGATTCTTGAATCCAAGTCGGCCTCGATAAGAATGCGATCGACTAGTCCGCCGTCAGCCTCCGAGCCCAGCATGCTCCCCACTTGCCTCATCACGTGCCAACGGTTATGAGAAACTGCCAGCTCAAGAGCCGAAAGGACTATGCCGCAGCGAATTCGAACCGGGCTGACGCGATATGCCTCAAGGAGTCGGTCACCAACTACGTCGCAGTACTCCCATTGAAAGCCTGTACCCTCGGCCCATCCATCGATCAGGTCCATCATGCGTCCAAACAACACCTCGTCAAGATTACTCAATCGCACAATGAGGTTCGCATCGATGGCTCTAAGGAGTGCGTCTTGTGAGGCGAGTGACTCCATGTGCCCGATAAGCGCGCGCCAGCGGTCTACTGAGTCCGGCTCAGAGAGTACCGCGTCCAGCATGGTTGCATCGTCGTGGACTGGCGCCGAAAACTGAGATGTGCGCCACAGCTCAAACAAGAGCGCTCTGAGAGCCGCGATGTTAGGAAGTCTCTTCCTGGGCTGGACCTCAGTGCACTTTTCAAGTAACGGACCGTAGAGGCCACCGATGCGGATCTGGGCAAATGGCACTCGCACTGGAGTTGTTTCCACAGTGTCGTGAAGTATGCAGCCCAACGCAAATATATCCGCCTGCTCGGGAGTATTCCTGAAATCCTGCGCTTGCTCCGGGGCCGCGTAATAATGCGAGCCGTATGCGGACTTACTGCCCGTGATAATCGTGGTGTCCCGCGTCGAAGGCAGGATCAAGCCAAAATCCGAAAGCACCCAAGTACCATCTACCAGCAATATATTGGCCGGCTTCAGATCCCTGTGGACATATCCGAGACGGTGCAGCTCTTCGACCCCCGCCAAGATATCCTGCCAAGGCTTTGGATCGATAATGTCCCGCTTTCGGTCTTCATCAATCTTTTCACCAAAGGACTGGCTCGCCAGAGGCATCGTGAACCACGGCGGCGATGCGTTCAGGTCGTGCTCGATTATCGGCATGACGTTCGGGTGCCGAATTCGAGACTGGATCTGCACTTCGCGGGTAAATCTTCTCTGGAGTTTGTCTCGCTCCTCGCCGCTTACCCCTTGTGGATCGAACGATTTTTGGGCTAGGCGGTAGCCCTTTTTGCCTTCAACCTCGTGGACGACTCCGAAACCGCCTCGAGCTATCAACCGTACCTGCCGCATTTATTCTCATTGTAATAAATCGCGTTGCGGTACGGTGGGTTGGACAGATCCGTGACAACACAGGAAAGGCATCAAGTGCGCTGTCCAGGTTGCGAGTTGCCGGCTATTCGATAAAGGTGACCAGTTCAGGCTCCGGGCGAGTGACGGCCACTTGGGGGTTGGGCGCGCCGACGTGTTTGCGACGGGCGCGCCGGTACGACGCGCGACTCGGTCGGCCCAGATTCGCGGGAATGTGCGGCGCGCCTTTTTCAAAATCAAGCCGGTCTTGGCGGGACCGGGCGCGGCGCGTTCCGGCGGTTCGGAAGAGACGGTCTTGTCGGAGTGGCGTCGTGGGGCGCGGGGGCAGCCAGCCATGTCACCACGGCCACCCAATTGAACCGCACGTAGCGCCAGAGACGCAGACATGGAATCGGATTTCGGCCGCGCCCGCGGGTCTTCTCGTAGACCCAGGAGTCGGGCACTTTGAGCCTGGCGGCAAGTTCCTCCGGCGTGAGGATGTCGTCGGCTTGCACCAGATTTGTGCCCGGTTGCGCGAGACCTTGCGAGCGCAGAGACACGCATGATGCTTCGGGCCAGGCGGCGCTGGCCCCCGTGTGTTTCGGCTGATCGAAATTCCCCGTCATGCGATTCCCTTTCCTACTGGAGGCCGCCACAACGGAGCCTCGACGCGGGCGATCACAGACGGCGCGGCGCGGGGTCACCGGGATTCGCGGGGACCCGGAACGCAACAAAATCTGCCGCGCGGCAATTTTGTCTGCCGCTATGGGCGGAAGACCGATTGACCCAGCACAAGCGGCGCGGCGGATTGTACGCCTCGCGACAGTTCGAGGCCCGGATGGCGGGCCGGGAAGGGGCGAGGAGCGGGAGTGGTGCGGAACGGAAAATTCGGGTAGGGAAATCCAGATCCCCATCGGGGGAAGAGTTCTCAGCCTTTTGTGCGGACGCGTAATGCTCCTGCGCCGGTTGCTTCCGAAGTCAACTCCTCCGCCTCAGCTCTAGCAGCTCGCTAAGCGCGACGCCGCCGACTGTGCGAAAATACGGTAGGAGTTTTCTATCACCCTCAAAATATAGCAGGAATAGGAACCCCCTACTTTGGTCCGACACTACATGGCATGGGTGCTGAGAATGAGGCCGTTCGGCGTGAGCGCGTGTTTGTGGTTGGAGAGGGTCTATCTCGACAATCTTGCTGCTGCACAGTCTGCGTCGAGTGGAGGGTGTCGGCGTGCGTGTGACATGTGACCATACCCGCAACGGTCGCCGCGACTACGAGCATGAATGTTCCGCAGCACAATGCATATTCGTCCGGTGAGGTTGGGAATTTCATGGTGTAACACCAATCGGTGAAAACTAGATCGGTACTAGATTCGGTGAAGACTAGCTCCAGAGTTATTAGTATGTACTTCGGGAGATGTCAAGCGCATTTCCGGAAGGTCATGGGAGATTGGCAGGACGTTATGCCGTCAAAGAATACCGGGCAGGTTGAAAAGGACCGAGACCGCCAGAACAAGCTTCGTAGGTTCGCCTATACGGCCGCCATAGCTTCAATCATTGTGGCGATCCTCTCTGGCATATTGACCCTTCCAGGAATACCAGCGGGGGCGCAAAAGATTGGCGACCTTCATCCATCTTTTCTCCGGGACCTCTCCTTCGGGCTTGTCGTGTTCATTAGCTGCTTTATTCTCTCCGTTTTTCTCATTGCCGTAGTGTTTATGTGGGAGATTCACTACCATCTGGACTCCTTCGGCGACCGGGTAACCGGTCTGGAAGAAAATCTTGATCGCAAAATCGATGGTCGCTACTTAGGCACCGGCTCCGCCGCCCTCACGAGCATCCTCGATCGCGCAAAAGAGGCTCAGGAAGTACGGAACACACTGGTACTGTTCGGCGTTCCCGAACACGACGTAGCCGCCGCTTGCTACACGACGGACCAGACCAGGGAGATTCACAAGTGCATTAAGGAAGTTTTGCTACAAGGAGGGTCCTGGACCGACATCGTTTCCCAGGAGGTCGTCAACTCTTCTTCGCTCAATTGGCTCGGTTTCATAACGGAACTTCGAACGGGACATAAGGATAAAGCCGAAGCCAGCCTGGAGCGCTACAAAATTCGCCGCCTCAAGGAATTGTATCCGGTGATCAATTTCATGCTTTTACGCTACGAAAACGATGATGAGGAAGCCATCTTCGGATGGGGCCATCATTCCGAAGATCCGGGCGGGCGAGTTTTTATGACCAAGAGTCCGCGCCTCATCGCCGTGTTCGACTTCTTCTGGCGCATGCTCGAAAAAGATTCGATGTCATTCATGCCCGACGAGCGCCGACCCATCGCTCCCGCCGACATCACTGGCCTATGGTTTAGCACTGCCTATGCGCCAGTCCAGAACTGGGATGATCCTTCCGGCGGCATACCGTCAGGGGCCGAATTCCTGAATGCCGCCCTAGTGAGTATCGGTATCAGCGATAACAGAAACATCACCCTTAAGGGGATTATCGTCGAGCCGGACGGCAACCAACGGCAGATTGATTCTGTATCGGCCGATCTTGAGGATTGCCAGCTGTGGTTTTCAACTCGGAGTTCTGGAACACTCTTTAACGCTGGTTGGTATCGCTTTATTAGCCCTCCGGCTCCCGATGCGCAGAATCCACAGACTTTCGCGATTCAAGAATTCTACGGACACTTCCTCGACCCAGAGAAAGCCGCGGCGGCAGCTGACTGCAAGGGGGAGCAGCACTACAAAATCCGAAATTTGATGATCTTTGGGAAAAGGATCACGCAGCACTGGCCACCAGGAACGGGCCTGAGACGAGATCCGGGGGATCTTCCTGAAGATCCCAAAGTGCGGGCCGAATTAATAGGGCACTGTAAGGAATGGTGGGATAAGAACGCCCGAGCGCGTTGGAAGGGGCCTTCGATCAAGGCTGATACAGAATCAAGTGAAACGGCGGGGCGCTCTAAAAGCGTACCGCCTGCGCCTCCGCCTGTGCCTCCGCCTGCGCCTTGAAGAGGACTAAGCGACCGGCCCGGAGTTAGATGCCTGTGTTTCGCACCAAGCCGCCCAAAGCGACTAACTTTTGGCTGCCGCAATTGGGTCGCAAGCAGCCTCGGTCATGATCCGCATCGCGACGGCGTCGATGGGCCAGCGTGGTCTTATGCGCAGGATGTCTGGTGGGATGCGGCCGGGCCGTCGGACGAGCGCGTGGGAATTATAGGGTACCCGTTAATCAGTCCGGCAGCCTCGACGGCGATGGGTTCGGTTCGGGGAATGGAGTACAGTAAAGACGGGCGAGTGCAACGATGGGCAAGTGGCAGACGACCTACGCCACGGAATGCGGACATGAGGTCTACATCCTCGAAGAATGGGATGCGCCACGGTTCTGCAAAGAGTGCAAAGAAGCCAATGATGCCAAATGGTACTACAGGTCTTGCGAGGATTGCGGCACTACCATCCACGTTTGCCGAGACTGGGACAACGAGCCTCGGTTCTGCAAGAACTGTAAAGCGGCCCGAGAAGCCAAGTGGTACGACAAGTCCTGCGAGGAATGCGGCACCACCATCCACGTCTGTAAAGACTGGGACAAAGAGCCCCGTTTCTGCAAGAGTTGTAAAGCGGCCCGAGAGGCTAAGTGGTACGACAAATCCTGTGAGCACTGCGGGAATACAATACGGGCGAATCGCGATTGGGACCACCCGCCCAAATCCTGTGACGAGTGCAAGCGCCAATACGCCCCGAAGAGCGCCGAGTGTGAACACTGCAACAGCAGTTTTACGATCCCGATGGGAACACAGATCAATTGCAAACAGCACGGTTGGGACCTCCCGAAGAAATGCTCGGAATGTCGAGAGAAGTTCCGACACAAGCCTTTCAAGACCGTCCGGGAGGAGACGTTCCTCGGTGAAACCGTGCACCGGACGTACAATAGCATCGGACAGCTCATCTCCGAATCGGCCGACGAGAAGACGTTTTGGACCGGCACCGACCAGCGCCGCCACAAAAGCCCGACGGGTACCACGGTCGGGATCACGCGCAAAAAGGAGCGATTCTGGACCGGCGCACCGTACCGACAAACCACGCGGCCCGACGGATCGGTAAAATCCACCGCCGAGGAGAAGACGCGCTGGCTCACCGGTCAACAGTACACGGAGAGCACCGGCGGGTCCTCCGACACTAAGCATCAGACAACGACGAAAACATCGCGATGGACCGGCAAGAAGTACAGAGAAACGAAGTAAGCCATATGCAGGGTCCGCTCGTTGCCGCGGATTCTGGCTCATTAGCTAGAACCTACCGGCAGCCGCGACATGCTCGGCGTGCTAGGCTTTCTCGGATGATGTAGGCGCGAGAATTTTGCGCATGGCTTTCGTGGTAAGGCGGATAGCCGAAGAAACAGTTAGCGCCCAGTAGCAGTTAGGTTAGAACGTCATTGATAAACGGAAACTCAACGACGCACGCCTTAATTGCATCAAGAATGAACTCGTCTTCGTCGTGTTTGGCTATGCACAGGTAGTAGTTGTTTCCACCGTGAGGGAGATAGACGATCCAATCCCCGGTCGCTTTTCCCGACAGCCTGTTTTGTACGCCATGTTGGCCGAAGACGAACTCCTGTGTAAGTTCTCTGGATAAACTCAGCTTTGCAGCCGTGTCGAACGGGCGTCCCTTGTAGGGCTTGGCGACACGCAATATCATCTCAGGCACTTTGCCCGACCTTGGATCGTCGAGTTTCAAAGCAAGTTTCGCGTTCACCCCGAGATGCTCGTATCCGGGCACGAAAAAATGCTTATGCCAAAACCCTGCCAACTGCCCTTTTTCGTTGAAAGGAGCTGCCGGCTTGGTGGGGCTGTGCAAAGCTTGGCCTTCCAGTTCCATGATTTCCCGCTCCACAAATTGATACGGGTAATTAAGACCCCTATAGTTGGGCATATGTGCAAGCTGCGAAAAAAGAATCCGCGAGCATCGGTCTACGGGCAATCGCCGTTGCGAAAAGCTTTGCCGAATGTAATTTTCAAAGTCGTCAATAGTCATCGTGTGTTCCTGCCATCCGTCACTTGCCAGGATGATATAACCTATTAGATTCCCCACTTTGCCGTATTCATCAAGCGAAGCAGAATCCCCGTGCCGGTCGCAAAGCTGCGTGGTGCGGGTGTCCGCGTGGTCAGGCAGACTGGTTCGCTCTGGGGGCGGGCAGTTCCCTTATGCGGTGCCGCGGTGGCGCCGCTGTGCTCTGCCGATCGCCGGCGACTTTCGCCAGGTTTTCCGGCGTACGCTGGGATTCGCGCCTACGGCTTGCGCCACTTGTCGCGGCTACCCTCGCCCGTATTGCGCATCCGCTCGACTAGAGGCGGCATGTTCGGATTCAGTTCTCGCGCCCGCTCGATGGCCTCTGCCTGCGTCGGCAACACCGCGCTGGCCCGGTCTGAGTTTCCTCTCCTGACGGCGTAATCGCCTTGCGGCCGACGCTCAATAAATAGCTGCTCCTTATCCATTTAACTCTCTCCTAATCCGGCAATCCCGGCCAATGGCATTTTATCATTCTTCGCCGAATGTTCGCCATGCCTGAGACCAGACGAACGCCCGCGAGGGGTAGCGCGACCGGCTCGCGCTGATGAGGTTTCGCTTGATCCTTCTCGGCTGGCGGCGCGAGAATTTCACGGATGGTGTCACGGCATGCCGCGCCACTTGTGGGGGCGGCGATTCGGCCCGACATTGAGCTAAAATCTACGCATGGAAAAGCGCGATGTCTTCCTCTGCCATGCCGGAGAAGACAAGGGCGAATTCGTGCACCCTTTTGCAGAAGAGCTCAGGGCAAATGCGATAACGTATTGGCTTGACGAAGCCGAAATCCGATGGGGGGACTCCATCACCAGAAAGGTGAACGAGGGACTCATTTCATCTCGCTTCTTTATAGCGTTTTTCACTCCTGCGTTCTACCAGCGCAATTTTCCCGAAACTGAACTTTACAGCGCACTTCATCGTGAAATCACTGATGACACAACATTACTTCTTCCAATTGTGGCCATAGATCCAGCGCTATTCAGGCAGCGCTACCCCTTATTGTCATCTAAACGCTTTGTGGAATGGAAATCGGGTCCAGGGACTATAACAGAGGAATTGCTTAGGAATCTCAATCGAGACTACCGCAAGCGTTGGACTTGGATATATCCAGCGAACCATAAAGGCCAAGTGTGGTTCCGCATTGCAGCAAGTCCAAAAGATGTCTCCACGGTTCATGAGCTTCGGATCTCCTGGGGGCCGTGGACGTTCGCAACCAAGATATCTTTGGAACATGGGGCAGTCGCGCTCGTGCATTCCAAATCCCACGATGGCGTCCCGGTTCCTATTACGTTGGAAGTGAGTCCTAAGGCATATTCTGACTTTGGCGTTAATGAGCCGCCAGAGGGAACAATAATTGATATCAACAGGGGATGGAGACGTGCAAAGTAGGCCCCGCTAGCGACAAGGCGCTTAAAGTTGTTCGTGTAGCGGTCGATCAGCTGGGCAGAGCTATGCCGGTGGGTTCGCCGGGGTGTGGTTTTGGAGGGCCGCCACTACGGCATCCTCAGGGAGGGGCGGAATCCGTGCTTTCGCCGAACGACTACGGGCGACTTGTTAGGAAAATATTCCTATCACCGGGCCGAGATTCTGGATCGAGCAGAGGGGACCGCGCGAGCGTGTCGCGACTGCTCTCCGCGGTGAGGCGCATCGCGACGAACCTCAAAGGGGGCAGCAGAAGGCTGTGAATAAGGTGGCTAAAATGCTGGTGGCAGGGTCGGTTTCCACCAGCATCGAGGCCGAGGGGATCACTTCTGCTTTCGGGCGTTCTTATACCCTGCGTCGTACTGCTCGTTGTCCCGCTGGAGCTTGTCGAGAGTGTGATCGCTGTGGATCAGCGTATCGAGCGGGGTGATGCTATGCGGCGGATCGTACTTCCCGTCTGCGGCATCTTTCTGACCTTCGGAATGATGATCTTTGGACATGGGGCGTCATCTCCTTCGCCTTAAGTATATCAACGGGCCGGGTGTGCGGCGCAACGCTGGCATCGCCCGGCGAGCGCGTGGAAGATTGGGTTTCGCGCGGAAGGACTACAGGCGGCCGGATTAGGGAAGGATTCCTATCACCGGGCCGGGGTTCTGGATCGAGCGCGGAGTGGGCGCCGCCGCTCCGCTTCGTTACCCCATTTTTCTCATGACAGAAGACGGCTTTTTTCAGCGGACCGCCAGGGGCAGTCAAGGGCGCGCTTGCAGCGCGTTCATCGCAGACCCTTTACTGCGGGTGCGGGCTGCATACGCTGGGCAGCGAGGAAAATGGGGCGAACACGCTCACGTATCTGCGACGGCCTAATGGCCATCGACAGGGCCTATTGCGTCCCTTGTCCGGGCCGGCGACTTGACTGTCCATGTGGATTGGGAATCAGTTCTGGCCTCCTTCTGTGACCGGCGTTTCTGCCGGCGAGCGTTCCGGCTCTACTATGGCTGTAGCTCCGGTTGATTTGAAGACGATACCAGTGTGGTCGATGATGTAATGATAACCGCCGGATTGTGCAACTGCGAACACTGCCGCCTGTGCCGCAAACAAATTCGCATCCAGCATTCCATGGAGCCGCTCAGTCGGCTCAGTAAAACTACTCCCGTGAACGATTGCGTGTCGCGCGAGATCCGCTGCACCCAGAAGTTCAGCGTCCAGCTGTATCCCAAATGCGTCAGGACTGCACCTAGATATTGTGAACAAGTACTGCACCTTGACAGGTAGGCTCTTGGCTTTCTGTCGCTGAACTAGTCGGCTTAGCGCCTTGTGGGTGTAGGCTTCCAGACTTGTTTGCCGCAGTTCTTCCAGCGTTACCTTGAATTCCTCCTGGTCTGTTCGCCAACGTTCTGGAACAACTCTTGCGCTTATCTCCAGCAGTTCGTCGATTACCGTGTCGGTTACAGTGTGGCCGAAGACAAGAGCCGCGGCATTGACAGCCGAAACGGCCTTGGTGTGATATTCGGAAGCGACTTGGTCCAGGATGGCGCCGGAAGCCAGGGCCTCTTCAGGGAAGCCTGGAAATCTTTCCGGCAATGCTTGTGCAGCTTTGCCAAGCCAAGCCCGAAAGTGAGGTTCGGTTGCCGCCTGAGCCCACTGAGCGATGGCGAGCACGCCAGCGTTGATGCTAATCAGATTAGCGATGCGGTTATAAATGGTCGCAAACGTCAATCCACCAATGAAGTTGTCCGGACCATTCCCCATTGATCTACTGCCTCCGAACTACCGACCGCCATGCTGAAATGGCCTACGGGGCTTTTGGCGCTCCGTCAGTTCGATCTCCAAATCCGCCGCGTTTGCCCGCATACCCAATCTTCGCACCATCTTCACCCTGGACGGTACAACGCTTTACGCGTTACTGGCAATTTCGACGGCGATGGGGTTCGCCGGGTCCGGGTCCTGGAGGGCCACGGGGGCATCCAGGCCGAGCTGGTGGACAGTCGGATTTGGGTTCGAGGATTTCTGTCATGGCGCACCTCGTAGCAGAGGGCTATCGGGAAGGCCACCGGACCGCGTTTCGCCCTCCAGCTTGAGGGCGCGCCCCATCCACGGCTCCGGGCGGATCGCCTTCACCCAATCGGCAAAGCTCGGAATGAAGCCGAGGTCTTCGCGGACGTGCTGTTCGCCGATCCAGCGGACGGGGATCACCCGGCCGGTCGAGAGCGTGACGGTGTATCCGAAAAGGGTTTCCGCCATAAAAATCCCCTCTGCATTCATGCCGAGTCGAAAACTATGCCGAGCTGACAGATTTCTCTTATGATCCGGACTGTCCGAGGGGCTGTGTCTTTTGACGCTTCAGGCAAACTCGTTGACTCCTTCGTCTGCAGAACAC
>Ga0182018_10004839_pt1 | contig 11127 bp, 14 predicted proteins | sample 812P2MmetaG_FD_120490 | JGI IMG/M metagenome (GOLD analysis project Ga0182018, IMG submission 120490) | Permafrost microbial communities from Stordalen Mire, Sweden - 812P2M metaG | ecosystem: Environmental > Terrestrial > Soil > Wetlands > Permafrost | place: Sweden: Stordalen | collected...
CATGAACAGATTTGAAGGTAAAGTTGTCATCGTCACAGGGGCTGGATCCGGTATTGGTGCCGGCACAGCGCGCCGTTTTCTAAAGGAAGGCGCATTCGTTGTCCTCAATGGACGGCGTGAACATAAGTTGCGCGAAACCATTGCAGGCTTTGATGCAGCAAAGTCACTTGTTCACCCCGGAGATGTGTCGGATGAGCGGTACACGAAGGGACTTGTTGACGACACGATCGCAAAGTTTGGGAAGCTGGATGTGTTGGTCAACAACGCGGGGACAGCGATCTTCGGCCCCTTCGCCAAGACCACCACACAAGACTGGCGGAAGGTGATGGGGACTGACCTCGACAGTGTGTACTTCGCGTCCCGCGAAGCATTGCCTCATCTCTTGAAAACAAAGGGTTCCATCATCAACCTCTCCTCCGTTTCCGGTCTAGGCGGAGATTGGGGGATGAGTTCTTATAACGCGGCGAAGGGCGCCATCACGAACTTCACGCGCGCTTTGGCGCTCGAGTACGGCTCGCGTGGCGTGCGCGTCAACGCCGTGGCACCTAGTCTCACCTCCAGTGAGGCCACTGCCGATCTTGAGAAAAGTGAAGCAGTAATGACAGCCTTCGTTGAACGCCTCCCGATCGGCAGGGCCGCCACACCAGATGATATCGCGGGTGTGATTGCATTTCTCGCGGGTGAGGACGCCGTCTTTATTAATGGCGTGATCCTGCCGGTCGACGGTGGTCTCCATGCGTCCAACGGGCAACCGAACTTCCTCAAGCTTCTCGGGCAAGGCTGAGTTCAGATAGGACCAAAGGCCAAATCGAGCCGATACCGGAGAGCCAAATGCGACTTCCCAACATTCCGTCGAACCAAGTGAGAGCCGAGCAGCGTCCCCTGTTTGACAAGCTTAACACCGGGATCAGGGAGAACCCGCAAGGCTTTACGTGCCGTCCGGAGCTGCTGCGCTGCGGGTTCCAACCACTCCATGCTCCGTCCGGCGAGAACCAGGTTGTAACGCGAGCGAGACGCAAGCTGTTCGGCGCACCCAAAGCCGACGCCGGCATGACCGCCTTTGGTGAGAGCTGTTGGCGCGAAGACCTCCTGTAGGTTGACAATGTCAACTATAGTTTAAATGCTTCTGGACCGCACCCGACGGTAACTACTTGCATGTAGGTGGGTCCTCCTTTACGATCGGCAACCGGAAAAGAGGGGACTTTCGGAAAGTGCTGTTTGGTCCAGAATCGTAACTTGGCGACAGATGGTGGAGAGGGGAATCCAGATGAGCGGCCTCTCGGAGGTCACAATTCGGGCAATTAGGTCTTGCCCAGGAAAAACGGTACTGGGGAGCGAGGGGTTGGGATGGACGTCACTTCTAGTGCACATTACGGAATTTGCCGCCTCGATCGGCCCCCTTGAGACCGACGCAACTCCTGATCCACGAATGGTGCTGTTTCTAAACAAAAACGCGTTTATACAGCAATTCTCTCAAGGGAGGTGGAGAGGAACTCACTATGGCAAAGGGATGGGCTACATTTCTCCGCCCGGAACCAGACGCCGTTTGCGTTGGAATCTCAAGAATCAAAAGTCGCTCACGGCTATGCACCTGTCTCTATCTCAAGATACGGTCGACTCTGTCGCAAGCGAGATCCCGAAAAAATACGGCGCTCGACAAAATCAACTTCCGGATGCGCCCGTTCTTGATGACCCCGTTCTGAGCAACTTCAGCTCCGTCGCGGTTTCGGCCATTCAGGCCGGACTTCCGGACTTCTACGCACAATCTGCTGCGCAATGGATTGCCGCCCACTTGCTGCTCGGCCCATCAGCGAGTTCGCGTTGGCACGAATCGTTAGCTCAGGAACAGATCTCTGACCGTCGCATTGTGCGGGTTTTGGAGTACATAGAGGCACACTTGGATGAACGCTTGTCGCTTGACGTCCTCGCCGAGGAAGCAGCGGTGAGTAAGTTCCATTTCGCCAGTGTGTTCAGCAAATCTGTTGGAGTAACACCTCATCGCCACGTGCAGCACCAAAGAATGGAGGCTGGCGCTGGAATGCTTCGCGACACCGACAAGAGCGTTCTTGAAATCGCTTTGACATGCGGATTTCAAAGTGCATCCCATTTTGCGGCAACATTTCGGCGTCACTTTGCACAGAGCCCCAGCGAATACAGAGCCACGCGAAGAGTGGTTCCAATTTCCCTCAATAAAAGCTGAGCATGTTTTGCAGCTAAGCGGATTCCCGAAGAATGGTGAAAAATTGCGAGTGGAAGTCCGGGTTGATCCGATCAACCTAGCCCCTCTGCTCTTCCAATGGACGCGGACCTTGCTTTTGACAAGAACCGCAATTTCTCGACAGCTTTTCCCTTTTTCCCGCGCGCACTGATCTCGATCGGTCTGGTATGAATTTCCTTAGGGTTAAAAGTGCGGGCGGGCGAACAACCAACCTCAAAGAAAAATACACGCGAAGACTTGAGCGCTGGGCATTGCGCGCACGAGTTTCCTCCGGCTAGGAGGGCCTCGAAATGACTGGGCGAAGGCTTGCCGGGTTCGACCCCGCGGCTTTCCTCTCGAAAGCTGGCATAGGACGACGGATAGTCCAGTTGAAGACCGAGGAACCCTTCTTTTCTCAGGGAGACAAAAGCGACTGTGTTTTCTACCTCCAGAAGGGTCGCGCAAAGCTAACAGTCATTTCAAAGGTAGGGAAAGAAGCCACGATCGCGCTCCTCGGCGCAGGTGACTTTTTAGGAGAGGAGTCCGTAGCGGCGGTGGCGGGCTTGCGCTTAGCCACTGCAACGGCCATTACTGCCTGTACTGCCCTCAAGATCGATCGGAAAGAGATGATTCGTGTGATTCACGAGGAGCACGCCTTCTCGGATGTCTTCTTGGCTTTTGTTCTCAAACGCAGTATGCGAACTCAGGCCGACCTTGTCGATCAGCTTTTCAATTCCAGCGAAAAGCGGCTGGCACGAATCCTCTTGTTGATGGCGGAATTCGGGAGGTCTCGCGAGCCGCTGATGCGAATTCCAAAAGTCTCGCAGGAGTCCCTTGCCAACATGATTGGAACGACTCGATCCCGGGTCAGCTTTTTCATGAATCGCTTTCGCAAGCTCGGCTTTATCGATTACAACGGCGGCATCCACGTCAACAAGTCCCTCCTCAACGTGGTTCTTCACGATCTGCCGTCCGAGCATGATGCGCAGAAACCGGCCCTTGGCTCTAGCGAAGGGTTCATCTAAACCAATCCAGAGTACTCACGCCGATGCCCAATAGTTAGAATCGACGCCGTGTATGCTTTCTGTATCTTGGCCGGGCCCAGATCGCGACATCGATGCTCATGTTGCATCGGACATGAGGTCAATCCAAGCGAACCTTAGGAGTAACGGACATGCCGGGGCGCAACTTATCCGGCTCCCGCTGATTGGGATGGAAGCGTACCATCACGGTGACGGGTGACGAGACCAACGGGCGCTTTTGCGTCATCGACATGCACGTTCCGCCCGGCGGTGGTCCTGGGCCGCATCGCCACGACTTCGAGGAGACGTTCATCCTGCTTGAGGGAGAGGTGGAAGTCACCCTTCGCGGAAAGAAATCCATCGTCAAGGCCGGCGACAGCATTAACATTCGTTCGAACGCTCCGCACCAATTCCATAACAGTTCTTCAAGCGCAGCGCGCCTCCTGTGCATCTGTTCGCCGGCAGGCTCGGAAAACTTCTTTATGGAACTTGGGGTGAAGGTTGCAACGAGAACGACACCACCACCGAAACTCAGCCCTGACGAGCAGGCAGCCTTCATGAAGACGAAATACCCCTCTAGATGGGAATCTTGGACTGGAGCTCGTACCGTCAATCGGTCATTTTCAGCTCACGAATCCAAATATTACAAAAGCGAACCGGATGATTGTGGTCTTGTAGCGCTAGCGGTAATTTCTCTGCGTGTGGCTCGTAGGGCCTGCCTGTCGCTGTCGGTCCTTCGATTTCGACGTTGTCTTGCGCAAGCAGGCCGTTGTGCAAAACCGTCACGCGCGCCGGATTCAGCAGCTTCCCATTTCCGTCAAATCGCGGACCGTGAAAAATGATGTCGTAGCTTTGCCATTGCCCTGGAGGACGTGAGGCATTCACCAGCGGGGGATATTGACCGTAAACGGCTGCGGCTTGGCCATCCGGATACGTCTGGCTCTTGAACGAATCGAGTACTTGTATTTCGTACAGTCCCATAAGGAAAACGCCGCTGTTACCGCGGTCTTGGTCCTCGCCAACAGCCGGCGACGGCTCGGCGAACTCAACATGCAATTGGCAATCGCCGAATGGCTGGCGCGTGTAGATGTAGCCGGCCCGGGGAACGACTTCGAAATAGCCATCCGCCACTTTCCATTTCGCGGGGCCGCCGTCCTTTTGCGACCATTTGGAAAGATCTTTGCCATCAAACAGCACCACGGCGTCTTCAGGAGGGCGGCCGACAGTGTTCTCCGTGCTTGGCGTGCCGGGCTCTACAACGGGGGGAGCCAGGCGGTTCCGATCGTGAGGCTTCCATTTCGTTTGTGTTTGAGCGCTCGCTGAGCACGAGCCAACTAGAGCAATGAATAGAGTGATCAGAACCTGGAGCTTTATTCTCACGTTGTGCCTCCACTCCCAAGTTTAAACACCCCCCAAAGCGGAAGACCATCCTTGTCGATACTCTCGCTGCAAATAATCATTCGCTTGCGCCATATTCGTGATCCGCATGTTCGCGCCGTCGTACTCAATTTTCTTTCCCGCTCGCAGCGCCACAATTCCCAGCAGCATCGTCTCTGTGAGCCGCGCCGCGTATTCGAACGGGCAAGACGCCTCCGCTTTTCCCTTTGCCGCCGCGACCCAATTCATCTCATGTTCTTCTCCCGCAATTCGCGGCAATTTCTGCGCCGGCGTTCCGAACGATTCATGCAAGCTCTTCGGCAGCAATCGCGGATTCGCCCCATACGTGTCATGCAGCAATTTTCCTTTGCTCCCGACCAACAGCACTCCTCCGCCCTTATTCAACTCTACCTCGCCCAACTCTTCCGGCTTTCTCGGCAGCAGTCCCCCGTCATACCAAGTCAACCTCACCGGCGGCATCGCCCCGCGCGCCGCAAACTCATAGAAAGTCTGCGTCGCCAACGGATAAGAAGCCCCGTTAAATGGCGTAGACACCGTCTCGACGCTCGTCGGAAGTCCCAAATCGAGCGCCCATATCGAGTGATCCATCAAGTGTGCGCCCATATCGCCAATCGCGCCTACGCCCCAGTCCACCCAGCCCCGCCAATTAAACGGATGATAGATCGGGTGATACCTCACCTTCGGTCCCACGCCTAGAAACAGATCCCATGCGAGCGTTTCCGGTATCGGATACTCGCCAGCCATCGCCGCTGCCAAACGCGCGTTCACGCCGGGCCCATTCCATTTCAGTGTTTCCAGTGGCGCACTCGGCGCTTCCGGCCGCGGCACGCCCTGCGGCCAATAGCCCAGCGGTCGGTTCGTCCACACATGCACTTCTCGCACTTCCCCGATCGCCCCAGCCCACACGTACTCAACCGTCTTCCTCGCCTCATCTAGCGAATGTCCTTGATTCCCCATCTGCGTGGCCACCTTCGTCTCTTTTGCGCGCCGCGCCAATTGCCGCGCTTCGCTCACCGACCACGTCAGCGGCTTCTGCACGTACACGTGCTTTCCGAGGTCCATCGCCGCCAGCGCAATCGGAGCGTGCATGTGATCGGCCGTGGCCACGACCACAGCGTCAATGTCTTTCTGCTTCTCTAGCATCTCCCGATAGTCTGTGTAGCGCTTCGCTTTCGGCCAGTGCGCTGTGTATAGCCGCTTCATATTCTCGAGCTGCGTCTGCGCTTTCGCCGGATTCAAACGCGTGAGAGGTTGTTCGGGATTACCAGGCGGCGGTGGCTGATCGATCCGCGCCTGCAAAAGTTCCATGTCTCCGCTCAAGCGTTCAAATGCCTTGCCCGCATAGTCCCAATCCACGTCACACAGCGCCACGATGTTCTGGCTAGCGAGGTTGATCAAATTGGCGCGGCCCATGCCGCCAACCCCAATGCCGGCAATATTCAACGTATCGCTCGGCGGAACGAACCCACGCCCGAGTACATGCCGCGGCACGATCGCAAGTGCCGCAGCGCTCGCGGCGGCGCTCGTCACGAAACTACGGCGTGATATCTTTTCCTTTTCGCTCATGAGCCTCATCTTGGCACGCCCCTGGGCCTTCTGAGGTACGGAGCGGCGCGAACGTGTATTCTCTTCGCCTAGCACACCTCTCTACCTTACGTCACTGCTCCTGCCTCTGTACAAGTGTTGATGTCTTGGAAACTCGCCACGGCTGCCTTGGCCTTTGACGAATGTCGCCCCCTGCAATATTTGCATTACTTCTGAGTTGCCCGTCGCCCGTAATTGGACGTGCGTCGTATGAACATCCAACCCGATATACTTGGTGTCATTCACGAGGGCGCTCCGTGTAGGTGATGATGCGAACCAACCAAAACCTACTCCAAGCCGGTGCCCTCGGTTGCGGGAACAGCCCAGTCGATTATTTCCTACGGCTTGGATCGTCGTTGGGATTGACGTAGTTGAATTGCAGAGGAGCCGTGCCGTGAACCTGCACCACGACTTCTCCGCTAGCCATCGCGTAGTGATGCATGTCAGGATCAAGATAAGCGAAACTGCCGGTCGGGAATATTCCCATTTTGCTCTCGTCGAAGCGGTCTCCCATACCTATCATCAGGTCGGTTGTATTCTCTCTGTACTGGAGCGGCCAACTGAAGCCTTCGAATGGCTTGAGCGGAGCGTCAGTACTGGATTCGCGTGCTGGCCGTTTTTTTGTCAAAGATCCTTGTCTCAAGAATCTGCGCGGTCTTCCCGAATTTGAGATCTTGATGAGCTCGTTACAGACGAAGTATCCGGACCATTTGGGATTGCTTTAGCTTGAAGCCGCGTCGCCGACTGGGTTTCCGAGTAGCTGCGCCATGGACCTCGAAGAAAAGCGACGAAAGGTTGAGGCTAGCAGCTCGGTGGGTCAGACCTCCCTCTCGTTAGCTCCACTAATGACTCCGGAAAGCAGTACTGCTGCCACTGCTATAAGCGCAACAGACCGGATCGCCTCGCGCATCTTGATCAGGCTGCTGCGGGCGGGCCCTGGGAGGTCACGAAGATATTCATCAACGCTTTGAGGAGGTGCATTGCGGAATTCTAGGGGAGCGGGATGCGGTAGAGATTGCGTCGAATGTCGTCGACCTGATAGGCGTAAATAGAGGGAGAGACCACGGACTGGACATATTTGTCGACGGCTTTGGCGGCAGGGAAGATTTGCTTGAAATCACCGGGACCGGAGAACCCGCCGGCGGGAACTTGCGGCAGGCCGGTCTTGTTCACTACCGGAACAATGAAAGCTTGCTGATGAAATACGAAAACCATCGAATTGCCTGATGCGTCCCAATCGGCGGCACAAATGACCGAGCACACATCGACGTTGACCATCAATTAAGACCGCGGACCGGATCACAGGGTTTTCACCGCCTGAAATCGGTCTGTTGAGCACGATCCATCGTCCGTCCGGACAAACTGCGTTGAGATCGAGAATGCGATCAGCAAGGACTTTGTGGCGATCGCTGCCACCCGGCTCCATACGAAAGAGAAAGTTAGAGCCGTTTTCGAGCGCGCGAAAACCGATGTCTCCGTCGGGGAGAAATCTCGGAGAATCCTCGCTGGCAGGAGACGAGATGCGAGACGGAGGAGTGCGACGGTCGGTACACGCCATCCAGATTCTGGAATGGCGCTTCGCGTCCACCATCGTGAAAGCAACCGATTTTCCGTCCTCGAGACGGAGTAGGAGTCCACAGAATAGCCGGGAAGAACGCTCGCTACTTTGTCGCCAGCCAAGTCTTTGACGCGAAGCTCCCCAGAGGGTGGCTGAAACCCGGCCCAGCTTCAGCTGGCGGCGATCATTCCTGTGGTGTTGAAGGACTTTATGGCACTGGCTTCGTCGCGCTCCACGGAGAAAACCTTGTTCAAGGATGTGGCGGTGAGCAGATTGTTTACCATCGGGCTCAGCCCCGCCAATTTCATCTCGCCGCCCTGCTTTCGGATGGCCATGTGGCTGCGTACCAACTCGCCGATTCCGGAGCTGTCGATGAAGTCGACATCTTTCATGTTCAGAAGAACCTTTTGGCTTCCCGCGGCGATGAGCCCGGCGATCGCTTCACGCAGGAGGGTATTGCCGGTGCCGAAGGCGATCTTTCCACGAAGGTCGACCACGTTAATGCCATCGATTTCGCGGGTGCTGCACTGAGGCTTCGAGGCTGTCGGCGTTTGAATGCCGAGTCCGAGGCGGTCAAGGACTGTCGAGGCTTTTCCGAGCACTTCATGGAACTCGCTCTGGACCAGGACTAAAGAGCGGCCGCTTTTGAGAACTTCGAGCAGATGTTCCGCTTCGGCCTCCGATTTCTCCGCGCTTGTCGGGACAGGTTTGTCCGGATCCTCAGAAATCTGTTCTCCCAGAGCGCCGCCGGCCTGGGAACCGAGAAATCCGAGTAGCGCTGCGCCTCCAACACCGAGAGCAAAGACCTGACCGAATCCCGGGATTAGCGCCAGTGCCGCGCCAACGCACCCAGCGGTTACGCCCACAGCTCCGCCCATGAAGCCGCCGACGTACTGGCCAAGATCCTTTCCGAAGCTCATCGCTTCAGTTTGCGAGCGGGTGAGGAAAACGATTGATTCCTGAGGGATGTGTTGATCGACGAGTTCTTTGACGGCCTGCTCCGCGCTTTCGCGCGAATCGAAAATACCAATGGCAGTTTCCACAGGTATACCTCCAGCGCTTTTCGGTCCCAAGTAACCGAGATGCTGGGGTCATTCTTGTCAATCAAAGCGCTTTGTCAAGGAGAATCGTTGGATTTCACTTAGGATCGAACGTCTTCGGGAACTACAACGTGACCGCCATCACGGGCACAGTCAATGGCGCACCGATAAGTTCACTGCTCGCAAATCCCAATCAGCCGGATGTTTTTGGCGCACCTGACGGGAATTTGTGGGACAACAACTTGATCCCGGAAGCTCCGTTTGTAACGAGCAACGGGATCGGCTTCAACTTCGAAGGTGATCAACTGGTTCTGTTCTCAGGCGTGACCGGAGATCCTCTGTCAGAAGGGCTCTTTAGTCAGAACTCGCAAGAATCCGCCATTGGCACGCTCAGCGTCAAACAGGTCCCGGAGCCCGCTACGTGGGGGTTACTGCTCAGTGGCTTGTTGGTACTGGGAGCTGTTCTCGCCCCACGGCGCCAACCGCGCGCAGCGCCCGCAGTTTGATATCCGCGCTGAATGGTGCTCTCACACTTGTAGTGATTTCAACATCCTTCATCCCGAACATATTCCATTGGAGATGGAGACCGGTGTCGGCAGGGCAAGCCGCCGGAACACACTGCGCGCTCTCCGAGTCCTGCGTTGGTACATCAACTCAACGTGGTAGTTGTGAAAGTTGTCGCGAACTTGCCATTTGGAGCGGGTCACGCGCCGCTCGGAGATCATTATTTTCTTGCGATGTAGCTTTCCCGACACCTTGGCCAAATTTCGAAACGTTCGTGAGGGATTGTGGGGAGTCAATAGCAACGTTTGGCTGGGGATATTTGACACGATAGCGGGCCGATTCTGCATTCGGAAATTGCGTAACGCCGACCGCAACCCTGCGTCGAGCGGAATCGCGGGTCAGCGCCGCTTCTTTAAACGCAGCAAAACGACGACGCTGGGCGGTTTGTGTCCGGTTTGGGACAGAAGCTGAATCCTCTAGATGATAATTTAATAACCGTAAGGACTCTTGGTTCTTCACTCGCAGAATCCTGCAGGCATCCTCGATCGCAAAAAGGAAGCTCCAGGGAAGGAAAGAATCCACATGAAATTGCTCCGGTTCGTCGCCTTTTTCTTGGCGATTACAAGCTTGGGAGCACTCGCCCCCGTCGACGCAGCGCAATCCAGCGTTGGCTCAGCCCTGTCGTCTTCCAGCGCTGACGCCGCACCCGCGCCGACCATAGATAACCCGCAACCGAACTTCGTTTACAGCCGCCCAACGGAGAAAACCAAGCTTTGGACCTACTTGTTTGATTCCTTCGGTCCTTATCCAATCGTCGGGGCCGCCTTCGTAGCCGGCATCGATCAAGCAGACAAAACCCCGCCGGAGTGGGGACAGGGTTCCGAAGCCTACGCCCGGCGATTCGGATCCAATCTTGGCGTCGCGGCGATAACCACCACGACGCGCTACGCATTGGCCGAGATTCTGCGGGAAGACACCGTGTATTACCGCTGCGAGTGCCAAGGGGTATTTCGCCGCATGCGCCACGCACTGATTTCATCGGTGACCTCCCGCCGGGGTGAAGACGGCCATCGCGCTTTGTCATTCCCCGCCATCGTTGCTCCCTATGCTGGCACCTTCACCGCCGTCTACGCCTGGTACCCGGAACGCTACGGCGCCAAAGACGCCCTGCGCATGGGCAACTACAACCTCCTCGCCTTCGCGGGAGAGAACGTCGCGCTGGAATTCATTTATGGCGGCCCGCATACCCTGCTCAGACATTTTCATCACCCGGCATCCGCTGGAACTGACGCGGAAAGCACCTCGAATCACTGAGCAATAATTGTGATCCACCACATCGTCACCGGCTTGGTCGAGCTTTCGCTGTGGGTTGGAAATATTCACCGCAAGATTCATCCGACAGCGGAGCATGATGAAGCCAAAGGAACACGCCGACCAATTAAGCGCGGATGGAGATAGACTTACTTTGAGCTTGTCGTGAGTTTGCCGCAGCATTCTGGGCGCTTCGGCAGCTCGGAGCTATTCCAGCCACCACCAAGCGCTTGAACATCGGTTGATCCGATAGCACTTCTCCTGGAGAACTGGCTACAGTCGATCCAAACCTGGACAGGGCAGTGTTTTTGTTTGAATTAAACGATTTTGGCTCTTGAATTCTCTGCAAGTTGGCGTCGATCTAGTGTTGCATCGACCTGTTGAATCCACCGCGTTTATCAGGCCCTAAGGCCCATCCGTAGCCGGGAACAAAATGAAAAGCATTGCCAGGTAGAAGACCGTCCAACAAATGATGATGATTTTCGCCAGTTTTGGCAGTCGCTTTCGGGCCAC
>Ga0182018_10004840_pt1 | contig 11127 bp, 8 predicted proteins | sample 812P2MmetaG_FD_120490 | JGI IMG/M metagenome (GOLD analysis project Ga0182018, IMG submission 120490) | Permafrost microbial communities from Stordalen Mire, Sweden - 812P2M metaG | ecosystem: Environmental > Terrestrial > Soil > Wetlands > Permafrost | place: Sweden: Stordalen | collected...
ACAAGCTCTTTCGGGATCGAGGGCAGTCTGGCTACGGCGCGGTCCAGCTTTTTGGCTCTGCTCGGCATAATACGCCTCCTTGGCGTTGGTTATGCCCCGCACACAGATTTACGGACAGGCTCAATCGCAGGTCAAACTCGCATTACAAAACGACGCGGCTATGACTGCACGACAACAGCAGGAAGCCTCTGATAATGCCGCAACGGTGCTGATGCTGTTGGGAGCGGGCATGTCGGGTTTCAACCAGGGGCGTGGCTATGATCAGCCGAGCCACCCACCGATCGCGACAAGTTGCACCACGACCAAGGGGATCACCAACTGCCTCAGCTTCTAGTCCCCGCAGTCACTGGATCACCGTGGATCGTCGGATGGTATTCAGAATATCACGGCTAGCGCAAAGCCTGTGTAAGCACCGATATTCCAGAAGTGAGTGCCGCAGATGCATTAAGGTATTTCGCGATCTGGAGATTCCGTATGATCCAATCCGGCCCTTCATCCCAAAAGAAATGCCCACCTCCAACATCCACAAATGCTGATGCGAGCCAACAGGTTGCGGAAACTACTCCTGCACCGATGGATATGACTTTGAGTGTAGACACGCTGCCTCCCTGTTCTCAATGGCATAAGAAGACTCCGCCTTCTGTCGCGAGGCCTGTAGTTACTCGGCAGGTGTGGGAGCCACCCGCTCCTGCCGTCTGATCACTTCGCGTATCATCTCTCGCGCCACCATGAGGGTGACGGACGTGAGGCTGGAATATGGACCTGGAGGCTCACGTGCGCGTAGCGAAGCCAATGAGGCGACGTGTCAACCGATAATCCGACTCGTTCTGCTGCGGCTTTCACGACGCGGTGGACAGTCCGAGCGGTCATGGGGAACACGCGGTCTCCGGAGCGCGGCAGGGCTGCCAGACGATCCCAGACTGCCGGCGCGAGACGGATGACGCGGGTCCTGCCGCCTTTGCCGAGGATTGTGATCTTACCGTCCGTCAGGTCGTTCCAAATCAGTCCGGGTCGGCCTTGGTGCGGTCGAGAAGACTCGAACTTCCACGGGGTTACCCCCACAAGCACCTCAAGCTTGCGCGTCTACCATTCCGCCACGACCGCATCGTGGTTTAAGGAGGCGCGGATATAGCGGATGACCAGCATGGGTTCAATCACCCCAACCGCCCCCGAATGGCGCATCTCCGGCGGCCTCACCCCCTACCCGGACGCGCTGGCCCTGATGCGCGACCGGGTCGCGGCCATTCGCGCCGGCACGGCGGGCGAACTCGTCTGGTTGGTCGAGCATCCGCCAATCTACACCGCCGGCACCTCGGCCAAACCCGCCGAACTGACCGACCCGACCCGCTTCCCCACCTTCGAGGCCGGGCGCGGCGGCCAATGGACCTACCACGGGCCGGGCCAACGCACGGTCTACGTGATGCTGGACCTGACGCGGAAGCACGGCAGCATCCCCACGAACGACATCCACTGCTACGTCAACGCGCTGGAGGAGTGGCTCATTCGCGCCCTCGAACGCTTCAACGTCAAAGGCGAGCGACGCAAAGGCCGCGTCGGCATCTGGGTTCCCGGCCCAGGCGGCCCCCCGGACAAGCCGGGGGGTTCCACTGAAGCAAAAATCGGCGCCATCGGCGTGCGGGTCAGCCGCTGGGTGTCCTGGCACGGCGTCTCTCTGAACGTCGATCCGGACCTGTCGCATTTCTCCGGCATCGTGCCCTGCGGCGTGCGCGACCACGGCGTCACCAGCCTCGCCGCACTTGGCATTCCCGCGACCATGCACGACGCCGATGTAGCACTCCGCGCGGCCTGGAGGGATGTGTTCGAATAGGGGTTGGACCCGGAATGGGCCCGCTCTTCGCGGGACCAGGAGGGCACCCTCTGGCCGCCTCGCTCGCATCGGTCTATGAGGCGGCATGGGATTCAATTGCGGAATTGTGGGGCTGCCGAATGTCGGCAAGTCCACGTTGTTCAATGCGCTGACCGCGACCGCGGCGGCGCAGGCGGCGAACTATCCATTTTGCACGATCGAGCCGAATGTCGGCCGCGTCGCGGTACCCGACAAGCGGTTGGACGTGCTCGCCGAGATCGGCAAGTCCGCGAAGATCGTGCCAACCTCGCTGGAGTTCGTGGACATCGCCGGCCTCGTCCGCGGGGCCTCGAAGGGTGAGGGACTGGGCAATCAGTTCCTCGCCAACATTCGTGAGGTCGACGCCATCATCCACGTGCTGCGTTGCTTCGAGGACAACGACGTCACCCACGTCGAAGGCTCGATCGACCCGGTGCGCGACGCCGAGGTGGTTGAGACCGAACTGATGCTGGCCGATCTGGACAGTCTGGAAAAACGCCTGTTGGCGGCGCAGAAAAAAGCTCGCGGCGGCGACAAGGAAAGCCTCGCCGCCGTCGCGCTGATGGAGCCGTTGGTCGGCGCGTTGCAGGCCGGCCGTCCGGCCCGGACCGCGATCCCCGCCGGTCAGGCCGAGGCGGTGCGCCGGCTGCAACTGCTGACCTCCAAACCTGTGCTGTATGTCTGCAATGTCGAGGAATCCGCCGCCGCCGCCGGCAACGCGTTCTCCGCCGTGGTCGAAACGCGTGCGAAACAGGAGGGCGCGCGCCGCGTCATCGTCTCCGCCGCGATCGAGGCCGAGGTCGCGCAGCTTCCCTCCGCCGACCGGGCGGAATTCCTGGAAGGTCTCGGCTTGCACGACTCCGGACTCGATCGCGTGATACGTGCCGGCTATGATTTGTTAGGGCTGGTCACTTATTTCACCTGCGGTCCGAAAGAAACGCGCGCCTGGACGATCACGTCCGGCACCAAGGCGCCCCAGGCCGCCGCTGTCATCCACAAAGACTTCGAGCGTGGATTCATCGCTTGCGAAACGATCGCCTACGACGACTACGTCGTCCACAACGGCGAGGCCGGTGCGCGCGAGGCAGGCAAGCTGCGCATCGAGGGCAAGGAGTACGTCGTCAAGGACGGCGACGTCCTGTTGTTCCGCTTCAACGTGTGAACTCAGGGCTTCGCGTTCAGACCACCTTGCCGCTATCCGCGTCCATCAGGTGCATGTTGTTCATATCGGCCGTCAGTGCCAGAATTTGTTCCGGATGGCACTCGGTTTCCGGGGCAACGCGGGCGCAGATCGGATCGCCGCCAAGGAAGAAGTGGACCATGGTTTCCATGCCCATCGGCTCGACCACGTCGACTTTCAGATCGACCCGTTCCCAGCCCGGCTTCGGCTGGTCATGGTACTCGTACAGATGTTCCGGCCGCAAACCGAACACCATCGGCTTGCCTTTATACGGCCGGTAACGTTCGACCCGCGCCGGAGGCACCGGCAACAGAATCTGGTCGTTCACGTGCACCGCCAGCCCGCCGCCGGCGCCGTCCACGATATTGCACGGCATGAAGTTCATCGCCGGCGAGCCGATGAACCCCGCGACGAAGCGGGTCGCCGGATTGTGGTACAGTTCCTGCGGCGTACCGACCTGCTCGATCGTGCCATGGTTCATCACCACCACGCGATCGGCGAGGGTCATCGCCTCGACCTGGTCGTGCGTCACGTAAACGGTGGTGGTCTTCACCGTTTGGTGCACTTTCTTGATCTCGGTGCGCATCTGCACCCGCAGCTTGGCATCCAGGTTGGACAACGGCTCGTCGAAAAGGAAGACTTTCGGGTTGCGCACGATGGCGCGGCCCATGGCGACGCGCTGCCGCTGCCCGCCTGACAATGCCCGCGGCTTACGATCCAGCAAGGGCGCGATATCCAGGATGCGCGCGGCCTCATCGACCCGGCGCTTGATCTCGTCCTTGGGGAACTTTCGCAGTTTCAGGCCGAACGCCATGTTGTCGAACACGCTCATGTGCGGATACAGCGCGTAGTTCTGGAACACCATGGCGATGTCGCGGTCGCGCGGAGGAACGTCGTTGACGACCTCTCCGGCGATCAGGATCTCACCGCCGGTGATTTCCTCCAGGCCCGCGATCATGCGCAGAGTCGTGGACTTGCCGCAGCCCGAGGGGCCGACCAGCACGACGAACTCCTCGTCGGCGATGTCGAGGTCGATGCCTTTCACCGCTTGTACGCCGCCGTCATATTCCTTGACGATTCTACGGCACGAGACTTCAGCCATTTTGGTTCGTTTCCTCAGTCTGGTTATAGGGAGATCAGCGTTTCGTCACTCCGGCGGTGAGACCGGCCACGTCGTAATCCATCGGGAAGGCATAGATGATGATCGGCGGCAGTGAGGCCAGCAGACAAACGGCCATGATCTTGCCCCACTGGTCCGCCCCCGCTCCCGCTTCTCGCGGCGTCAAAGCCTCCCTGTCGCGGCGGACTCTCCGCCTTCATGCACGCCGTTTCCGGGCAGTCTTCCAGAAACCGGACACAGCGGTCCTTTTGCCCGGCAACCGCCGCGACCGCAAGCATCCCGTGCCACATATTAATGCAGCGTGACGCTACCTGTTGCCGCGCCGCGGTGCAACTCGCCTATCAGGCCATTATCCCCCGCTATTTCATGACCGCCATCCGCGCGTCTTTCCTGACCGTCATCCCCCGGACAAAGCCGGGGCCGTGCTTCTTTGAACCAACTGATGCGTGCCCATGGCGGCTTGGTCTATGTGCCGGAGCGGGAGGGCACCGCGACCCAATGTCCCTTGACCTTGGCGAGATCGGCGACGGCGTCATTCGCCTCACCAGCGAAACCCGTGATCCGCTTCATCTGGTCGTCGACTGGATCGAGGTGATCGGCGTAGTTCCGCACGTCCCAGGTGACAAAGGTTATCACGTCCCGACCGGTTTTGGCCTGCGTCTCGGCAGCCGGTGTCATGTTCAGTTTGCCGCCCGAACTGGTGATGAAATCGGCGGTGACATCGACCTTGTTCTTTTCCGCCTTGACCTGCTTCCGCATCACATCGTTGGCCCCGGGGACCTCGTGATCCCAGAAGCCGATGTTCAGTTTTCCCGCCGCGCCAGCGGTGCGGATATGCACCAGCGGCAAGACGGCGGCGGCCCGCTGCTTACGCGGCGATGCCACGCGCGGCCGGCGCCAGACATGTGGCCGGCGCATCGATCCGCCAGCGCAGACCGCCAGACGGGAATTCGAGCGTGACCGTCCCCGAGAGCGTCGCCTGGACGGTATGTTCGATCACCATCCGGCCGAAGCCCTTATGACTGGGCGGCGTGACCGGAAAGACGGTGTGCTCGATCCATTCCATGCGAAATCGCTGACCGTCGCGCGGGAGCGGACCGTCGATCGTGCAGTCGTCATTGTCCGGTCCATAGACGGTCCAGGTGATTTCCACCTTGCCGTCCTGGTCTTTCAGGGCACCATATTTCAACGAGTTGGTCGCGAGTTCGTGCAAAGCGATGCCCAGGGCCTCGGCCATTTCGGCTTTCAAATCGACATCCGGGCCGTGGATCAGCACCCGGCGATCGATCGCCTCGATGAACGGCGACAACTGACCGCGCACCAGATTTTCCACCGGCGCGCCCATCCAGTTCTGATTGACCAGCAGGTCGTGCGAGGCGGAAATCCCCATCAATCGCTCGCCGAAACGACGCCGGAAGACATCGACGGTCTCAGCGGATTTCGCGGTCTGGCTCGCCATCGCCAGGATCACCGCGAGCAGGTTCTTCGAACGGTGCGATATCTCGCGCAGCAGGAACCGGAGATGCTCTTCGGATCGTTTGCGTTCCGTGATGTCGATGCTGGCGGCGAGCAGGCGAAGCGGTCGCGCGTCCTTCAGATCGAGGTGTCCTTTCACGTGAATCCAACGCTCGGTCCCGTCCGGGCTCAGGACGCGGAATTCATCTTCAAACGGTCCGCCGCGCCCAAACAGCACGGCACGGGCACGTTCGATCCGCCCCCGGTCGTCGGGATGAATACGCGCGGTCACGTCGGCGATGGCAACCCTGGTGCCTTCCAGAAGGGAGAACATCTGATAAAATCGAAGGGAGCACACGGTCCGCTCGGTTTCGATGTCCCAGTCGAAGGTGCCGATCTCGGCGGAGTCCTGCACCAGTTGCAGCCGTTCCTCGTTGGCGCGCACCGCGTCCGCCGCCTGCTCCGCCGCCGCGGCGCGGCGATCGAGTTCGACCGAGGCGGCACTCAACGCATCGGTCACGGCGTTGATCTCGGCGACGCCGGACTCCGAAGCGGCCAGCCGCCGCCCTTCGCCAAGCTCGCGTGCCCGCCCGACGAGGTCCCGGATTGGCGCCGAGATGCTGCGCGACAACCGCCATCCAAGCCAGACGGAAAAGCCCAGTGCCGCCACCGCGAGGCCGCCCAGCCAGGCCATCGCCCATTTGACCGGCGCGTGCAGAGTCGATTCCGGTACCGCCACGGAAACCAGCCAGCCAGACAGCGGCGAGCGAATGTAGGCACCGGCGATCGGGGTGCCCTCGCGCGCGATCCCCGTCCAGGTTCCCTCCGGTTTGGTCGCGGCGTCGAGGAACGGCTGATTGATGGTGCCGATGAAGCGATCCTCATCCACGCTACGCGCGATGAGCCGGCCATCGCGGCCGAGCACCCCGGCGATCCAGTCCTCGGGCAGATCTTGTGCCAGGATCTCGCCGATGCGCTGAGGCCGCAGCACGACGTCGATGAAGGCGATCACTTTCGGTCCGTCGAAAACCGGGATATCGGCGATCACGAGGGGGATCCGCATCACCGTACCGATCAGGAGATCGGACACCACGGGCGCCTTGCGTTCGGCGGCGAGGCGATCGACCGCGCGAACATTTTCGTTGCTGACCGGCAATGGGGTACCGGGAGGCACCGCGGTACTGGTGAGTTGCTGCCCGGACAGGTCTCGCAAGACGATCACCAGACCAAGCCGGTTCGCGACATCGCGGGCCTGGCCATCGAAGGTGGCATGGTCGCCCTCGGAGATGGCCCGCGACGTCGCCAGGGTCTGCGCGACGGCGATCGCCTTTTCGATTTCGACCTCGATGGTGGCGTTCAGATGCCGGACGACCGTGTTGGCGTCGCGTAACGCGTCATCGCGCCGCAGATGCGCGGCGTCGATCAGCATCAAGGTCACGATCAACAGCACCGGCGTCAGAATGCCGATCGCGAACAGCGCCAGATGGTAGGCGATCGGATGGTCCCGGCGCGCGCGCGACGCCGGCACGGCTCGCGTGGTTCCAGCGTCTGCCTCCGCGGCAAGCGACATGGTGCCCCCTGTTGGGCTGCCTCCTTGGGCGCCAGCCCGAGAACTGACCGGCTCGGAAGGACCCAGATGATGGAATCCCGGGCGTCAGGTCAATGGGAGATGCGCTGGAGCGGCCCACGCGGACCCTGTGTCAGGAGTTCGATCCCGCGGCACGGCCGGGTACGAAACAGACGCGCCCCACGATGCCATGAAGCGCGCCTGTCAATCGCCATTGCTGGCCGGGGGGATCAGTAGCCAGCTAGCGGCATATGGCGCGGCATGAAATCGCGGCAACGAGGTACTTTTACCTGGCTGGATTCACCGGCACATCACGAAGACAGTCCGCGGCCGATCCCTGTCCAACTGTGTGACGGCCTCCTGGGCATCCGCCATCGCGGCATCGGCCGAAGGTGATCCCCCGTGACGACAGAAAGTCCCGGAGAGTCCACGTTGCCAGACCTCCCAGGTCCACACGTCCCGGGAGGGCAACCTTTCCGCGGTCAGATGGTACTTCGGGAAGCCGGGACCTGATGCGGCGGTCGCGAACAGCACGCTACCGCTCCAATACCATGGAACATGCACGGCAATTCCAATCGCCTGGCGGAATGCCTATGTACGATAGAATACATAATCGCGATCCGAGTCGCCAGTTTTTTATAATCGGTTTTTAGTAACTGAATCCAGGAGGACAGGGCCGCGCGGCCCAATTGCGTCAGTTTGGCGCCCTGCCCCTGGGCGCCGGGGCGCGCAGCAGGGCGATCACGTAACGGCAACGCGCGGCGCCCGAGTTGCGGAAGGTGACATTCGCCGAGGAGCCGAAGCGCAAACAGTCCCCGGGTTCGAGCCGGTGGAACGCGGATCCCAGAACAATTGTCAGTTCGCCGCCGATCACCACCAGTTGCTGGTCGGCGATGAAAGTGAATGTGCCGGGATAGGCGATCTCGGCCCCTGGCGGCAGTTCGCCCCAGATCAGTTCCAGCGGCGACGGGCCGAGGGAGCCGGTATAGGGCGGGCTGAGCGCTCGGCGCAGGAAACCGGTTTCGGGGTCTCGCCAGACCGGTTGGCCGGCGGCGCGGGTGAGCTGGCTATCCGGCTGATCCTCAATCCGGGCGAACAACTGCGACAGGGTCAGGCCAAAGGCGGCGGTCAGCCGGCCGAGCAAGGCGGCGGTTGGGCTGGCCTCGCCGCGCTCGATCTTGCTGACCATGGCGCGGCTGACCCCCGACCGGGCGGCGAGGCCGGCCAGGGTCCAACCTCGCGCTTCCCGCTCCGCGCGGAGGTTGCTGGCCAGGATCGCCTCGGTATCGGGGGGTGATAAGATAGTGGACACAGCAATACTATGATGGAATCATGCCACCGAGGCAAGGAAGGAGGCTGGATTGCCGCCGGTTTTGACGACACCTGGGCTGGGTCATAACGGTGGGCCGCTGCTGGAACCCGACGACCCGAATGAAGGATGGCGGGCGTATTGCTGGCGGCGCGCGCATAAGAAGGCCTGGAAGACCCCGCCTCGGGAGATCGCTCTTCGCCGGCTGGAACGGGCTGAGGCGGTGGGGATGACGTACCGGGAATACACGCTGGAGATCATGGAGCGCGGCCGGCATCTGTGACGAAGCGGGTGACCCCACAACGCCATCCGCCGGCCTGATCCTACGGTTGTCGTACATCTCCGGAATGACTTTCTCCGCTTTGTCAGTCGTTTACCGGCGCGGTGCCCCTCTTTCACGTCATGGCCCGGCTCGTCCGGCCACCTGCACCAGCTCAGTGCGGCGGCAGGTGGCCCGGATAAGCCGGGCCATGACGTTGAAACAGCGACATGAATTCGTTCCGGAGATGTACGACAACCGTAGCACCTGATCGAGGGATCGATCGCGGCACCGTGCTGGCACTGATCCGTGTCGAGCCCAGCGATGACGTTCACAGGGTCCAGGACAATGTCGATCCGAAGCGCCTCGGCCCGCCGCGAACTCCGAAGGTTCGCCGGCACGCATTAACCCTTCGTTCATCAGATCGCGCGACAAGGGTCGCACGAAACGGGTCTGAATGGACGTCGCGATGACCAGCGAACGCAACGCGTATGGTGCGACCAAGGCCGGATCACCGGCATCCCGTTGGTCCGAATCGCGTTGGATCGCGAAAGCCGCCTGGCTGGCCGCCGCTTTAAGCGCGCCGGTCGCCGCGAGCGCGGGCGGGTTCGACCAGTTCATCGGGTTTGGCGACAGCACGATGGACAGCGGCTATTTCCGATACAGCTCGACCGGAGGCAGCCCAGGACTGGGAGGACCCGGGTCGGCGGCGGCGTTGGACGCTCAGATCGCCGCGACCGTCGCGGCTGGCGGCAGTGGCGCGTTCCTCGGCCCCGGCGTGGTGGACACGGTTCAACTGGCCGGAAGGTTTGGCCTGACAGCGTTGCCGAGCACAATTCCAGGCGGTGTTGGAACGAACTACGCGAACGGCTCGGCACAAACAGTGTCCACCACGGTGGGCGATAACTATCTGCGCGGGCTTTACAACAACGTGCCCATCGTAACCGAGATGGCGAATTACCTCGCCGCGGTGCACGGCGCCGCAAATTCCAGCGCGCTCTATATGATCAGCTACGGTGGCAACGATCTGACCTGGTTGAACACCCAGGCACCGGCGACGTTGTCGCCACAAGCGTATCTCCGGTCACTGGCTACCAGCCTGACCGGCGGCATCGTGAGCTTACAGGCCGCCGGTGCTCGGACCATCCTGGTGCTCAATGTTTACGCTTATGCGCGGTTGGTTGGCCCGGGGGGGAGTTTGACCCCGGCCAATGCCGTTTGGGTCGCGGAAGCCGCGGCTTACAGCGCGGAGGTTTGGTCCGGTTTAAGCGCCGCGGGCGTGAACTTCGTTCCAGCCGACATCGAAGGCCTGCTGAAGTACGTCTCGCGAAATCCGACGCGGTTTGGCTTCACGCCCGCAACGGAACTGGCATCCAGTCCAGCTTGTGCAACCACGTCTGCTCTGGTGTGCGCGCCCTCGCAACTCGTCACCCTCAACGCCGAGCAAACCTATATGTGGAGCGATCAGGCCCATCTGACGACGGCGGGTCAGACCATTGAATCGGACTACATGTACAACCTGCTGACGGCACCGAGCGAGATTTCGTTGCTGGCGGAATCCGCCGTGCAAGGCGGTCTGGGGCGCGCGGCGACGATTCAGGGGCAAATCGATCTGTCTGGGCAACACCGCAGCCCGAATGGCGTCAACGGTTGGGCCAGCGCCGGGGCCAGCAATCTGAATTTCACCAACGCGCCGAACTTTCCCAATGCGTCCGGCACACCATTTGGCGGCACGGTGGGCACCGATTATCTGACCCCGGCCGGGATCATCCTCGGCGCGGCGGTTTCCGCCGGCGACGCGGTGCAAAACTTCTCCACCGGCGGCCACTTCCAGCAGGTGGACGAGGCGTTCAGCCTGTATGCCGCCTACCGGACCGGACCGCTCTGGGGCAACGCGGTGGCGAGCTACGACATGCTGCAAGACCGTGTCGCGCGCCAGGTTCCTTTGGGCATCCTGACCGATCAGAACAGCGCCAACACCAACGGTCACGATCTGGCCCTGGCATTGCGTGGCGGCTGGGATTTTGCCGTGGGGCCGGTCAGCACCGGTCCGGTCGCGGGGTTTGTGCTTCAGCAGGCGTGCTTCAATGGGTTCACTGAAACGGGCGGCACCGGGTTCACCGCGCTGTCGTTCGGAGCCCAGACGCGGAACTCGGCGGTTAGCCAACTCGGCTGGCGCGCATCGATGGACATCGGCGATTGGCGGCCGTTCGCGGAGATGGACTGGAATCATGAGTGGGCTGATACGAACCGCTCGATCACGGCCTCGCTCACATCGATCGCCGCACCGTCGTACACCGCTTCCGCCGCGCCGGTCGCCGCCAATTGGGCGAACGCATCGCTTGGTGTCGTCTACAAACTTACCGAACGGGCGATGCTGCGAGGTGTCGT
>Ga0182018_10004841_pt1 | contig 11127 bp, 8 predicted proteins | sample 812P2MmetaG_FD_120490 | JGI IMG/M metagenome (GOLD analysis project Ga0182018, IMG submission 120490) | Permafrost microbial communities from Stordalen Mire, Sweden - 812P2M metaG | ecosystem: Environmental > Terrestrial > Soil > Wetlands > Permafrost | place: Sweden: Stordalen | collected...
AGCGACCTGCACATCGTGCCCTGCCGCATCGCCGCCGGCCTGGTGGACCCCGAAGCGTTCGTCATCTCCGCCTGCATGCTGAAGAAGCACAACACCGTCATCGCGTCGCTCTCCATCAAGAATATGGTGCTCGGCGCGCCTCTTCACCAGGCCACCGGCGAGAGTCCCCGCTGGAGTGACAAGCGCAAATATCACGTCGGACTGCGGCAGACTCACTACAATATGATGGTCACGGCGCAGCGGCTGAACTGGGGCGCCTCGCTGATCGACGGCTACGAGGGCATGGAAGCCAACGGCCCGAATTCCGGGACTGCGGTTGCCTCGCGCATCGCCCTGGCGTCCACCGATTATGTCGCGGCCGACCGCGTCGCCGCCGAGACCATGGGGATCGACCCCGAATGGCTCGGTTACGTGAAGTACTGCGGCGATCTCGGGCTTGGCCAGTGCGACCCGTCGAAGATCGACGTCATCGGAGCGAAGGTGGCCGATGTCAAGAAATGCTACCGCATGCACCCCGATATCGAACGCGAGCTCAAGTGGCAGGGTCCGCTCACAGAACTGCCGTTCAATCTCGGCTGGGTGCAGGCCTTGAGCTACACGCGCGAGGGATAGTGGACGGACGCCCATAGGCGCTAACTTAAGCCAAGCGAGGGTGAGGACCGTTTAGGCGGGGCAAAACCGCGTTTGACTTCTTCGAAGGCTGTTTCGGGGCCGCAACACCGAATCTCTCGTTAATCGGCCCCTTGCCGGAATAGTACGAGTGTCGTAATATGAGAATCGTATGATCCGTTCCTGCCGGGATAAAGATGTGCGGCGGCTGCTGGAACGGAAATTCAGCCGGCGACTCCAGTCGATAGAGAAGTCCGCCCGTGTCCGGCTGGAAGTGCTGGACGCAGTGACATCGCTCAGAGACCTCGATCTACCTGGGTTTCGGCTGGAGGCCCTCAAGGGTGACCGGAAGGGGCAGTACAGTATTCGAATCAATGACCGATACCGGATCTGCTTCACGTGGCAGGACGGAGATGCTCACGACGTGGAGATAGTCGACTATCACTAGAAGGACCGATATGGCGATTCAGAAATCAAAACGGCTTCAGCCGCTTCATCCTGGCGAGGTGCTCAAGGAACTGCTGACCGAAGCGGGATTGACGGTCAACGCGCTGGCTCTCGCCCTGCGAGTGCCCGCAAACCGAATCGGGGGAATCGTCAAAGGGCAGCGGGGCATTACTGCCGACACGTCTTTACGATTGGCCCGCTATTTTGGAACATCCGCTCAGATGTGGATGAACCTGCAAGCGAAGTACGACCTCGCCACTGCCGAGGACGCGTCGGCTGCCCGCATTAAGGTGGAAGTTCGCCCTCGTGCCGCGGCCTGACGGTCCACCCTCGGCTGCGTGGTTCTGGCGGGAGTAGCGGCGTGGGGTGTGACTCCCCGATGCTGAAGTCCTCGAAGGCCGTTCGGGGGACAGCATCCTGCGCCCAAAGCCCGGGGGTTCCATCGGCGCGTCGATCCCACGCCCGCCCCTCAGAGTCGTACGATGGATTATCGATGACGCCTGAAGATTCGACGATATATGAATCCGGTGGTCATCGCCGAATCCTCCGCCGGCGACACCAAGGACGGGTACGACAATTTCAAGTACCGCGCGCTGACCTCGGAATATCGCCGGCAACAGCTCAAGCTCATCGACCTCAACGACGAAGCTAAGTTCGAGCGCGTCGCCCTCCTCGACAGCGACCTGCACATCGTGCCCTGCCGCATCGCCGCCCGCCTGGTCGACCCCGAGGCGTTCGTCATCTCGGCCTGCATGGTGAAGACGCACAACACGGTCATCGCGTCGCTGTCCATCAAGAATATGGTGCTCGGCGCGCCGCTCCACCAGGCCACCGGAGAGAATCCCCGCTGGAGTGACAAGCGCAAATTTCACGTCGGTCTGCGCCAGACTCACTACAATATGATGGTCACGGCGCAGCGGCTGGATTGGGGCGCCTCGCTGATCGATGGCTACGAGGGCATGGAAGGCAACGGCCCGAATTCTGGGACTGCGGTTGCCTCGCGCATCGCCCTGGCGTCCACCGATTACGTCGCGGCCGACCGCGTCGCCGCCGAAACCATGGGGATCGACCCCGAATGGCTCGGCTACGTGAAATATTGCGGCGATCTCGGTCTTGGCCAGTTCGACCCGTCGAAGATCGACGTCATCGGAGCGAAGGTGGCCGACGTCAAGAAATCCTACCGCATGCACCCCGATATCGAACGCGAGCTCAAGTGGCAGGGTCCGCTCGCCGAGCTGCCGTTCAATCTCGGCTGGGTGCAGGCCTTGAGCTACCCGCGCGAGGGATAGTGAGGCGGACGCCAATAGGCGCCAACTTAAGCCAAGCGAGGGTGAGGACCGTTTAGGCGGTGCAAACCCGCGTTTGACTTCCTCGAAGGCCGTCTGGACCGCATGGCTGGCTGCTGGCGCGACGGGCTGTTAAATCCGGCATCCGGTGAGGCGGATGATTGTCGCGGACTTCGACTCCGGACCAAAAGGTGGACCGCCGAAACCTAGCGCGTTTATAGGGAGAAATCCGCCTGAATGCGGTCGCAGGCAAAGCTATCGGCTTGGGGGAGGCAGCCCGAACTTCACGAGGCGGCGTGTGTCTCCGATTCGAGCGCAACGTCCGGAGACGTCCGGAGGGCCAACCGCCCGCGCGGACCGTGTAAACTGGGATCGTTGCCGACGGTTCTTCGCAAGGGACCATACCGCTTTTTCTTTTACTCGGCGGATCGAGACGAGCCAGCCCATGTGCACGTTGAGCGCGACGAGGCAAGCGCGAAATTCTGGCTGGACCCCGTCCGGTTCGAGGGGAGTCGCGGCTTCGGGCGAGCCGAGATTCAACGGTTAGAAAGGCTGGCTGCGGACAACGCCGCCGGTCTATTGAGGTCATGGAATGAGTACTTCGGGGACTGAACTCAAAGAAGCATTGGCGCAGAGCGTCAGTGTAAGCGATGATGCGCTCGCCGTAGACCTGGCGGACGGAAGGACCATCACGGCCCCGCTCGCGTGGTTTCCGCGCCTTGCGCATGGCGAAGCCGCCGAGCGGAACCACTGGCGACTGATCGCGCGGGGCCAAGGAATTCACTGGCCGGATCTGGATGAAGATATCAGTGTCGAAAGCCTGCTCGCGGGCCGCGGATCTGGCGAGAGCCAACAATCACTCCGGCGGTGGCTCCAAGCGCGTGCGGGGTCGAAAAGATAATCGACATTCTTCCGGCGTGCGGCTTGATGAAAGCGGCTGCTCGATGGGCGTTTATCATTCCCTATCGCCCCAGCTTAGGCGAGATTGCGCCGGTTATTTGTCATAGGCTTCAATTCGCCTGCCGGGAAAGCAAGGTCGCCTTCCTTGGTCGCGTCGATTTCCCTAAAGCCGGCCGCCCGTACAAAGCACCTGACCCTTCAGGTCAGTCGCGCACAGGGAAAATCATCCGTTCGAAATTGAGACCCATTGCTCGATTTGACCTCTGCAAGGCCCGTGATCGCCAAAGGAAAAGGAGGGACAATGTTGGGGGAGGCTTCATTATCCGGAATAGACCTCCATCGGAGGGAGAACGCCGAGCTCTCGGCGGGTACTATCCACAGATTCGGCTGGTCGCGGCGCATCGGGTTCTAGAAGCACTCCGCACCGGTGCCCTGCAGTGGATCAGGGTGGCGGACCCCGACGCCGGACGAATCGACGACATCCAGATTGGCGGCGATTCACGTGTTGACGCCTACCAAGTCAAGTGGGCGATTGACGGCGGCACCTTCACTTTCAATCGTCTGATCACGCCGGATGGAGAAGCGCCCAGCCTGATCGCGCAACTGGCCGACGGGGCGCTTCGAATCGGCGCTTTTCACCCGGGCTGCGCCGTCTTCGTCCATCTCGTGACGAATGAGATTCCTTCGGTCAGCGACAAGCTTCCTGCTGCCACGCCGAGACCAGCGCCAGGCCACTTCTCGGCATTCCTGAACCAAGCCTGGTACCCGATCCACCGTGGTGAGATCATCCAAGTGCCGCAAATTTGGCTTGAAGCCTGGGAACGGCTTAGGCAGGCCGCTGCCGTTTCGGAAGACCAATGGCTCGGATTTGTAAGCCAATGCGTTCTCGAGTTCGGCTACCGGCCACCAGAAACGACTTATGTCTCGCCGTCGGACCGTGCCCAGATCAATGCGGATCTCGAGAACATTACCCTGTTGCTCTTCGGAGAAGCCGGCGGACCCGGTCGCACGGTCGAGCTTTCGCGGGCCGACCTCATCAACAAGCTCGGGTGGCAAGGCAGATTCGAGTTCCGATCTCGGCACGACTTTCCGATCCCGCTAGAACTGTATGAGCCTATTGCATCGACCCAGGGCAGGCTGGAGCAGGCACTTGACACTCTGACCAAGGGCTACGTTGGCGTGCTCGGCAGCCCCGGTTCAGGCAAGTCAACACTGCTGACGGAGGTCGTGCGGCAACGGAGCGAACGAGTTGTCCGATACTATGCTTACGTTCCCGACTCCGCCACCCCGTTAGCCCTTCGGGGCGAGTCGGTGAGCTTTCTCCATGATGTGGTGCTGGCCCTTGACCGGGCGGGAATCCGACCCGGACCGGGGCTGATCGGACTGGATCGAATTCAGCTCCAGCAAAGGCTCCGGGAACAGCTCGACATTCTGGGAGCAGAGTGGCGGAAGAGCCAACGCAAGACCATCATTATGGTGGATGGTCTAGACCACATTGAAAGGGAGCAACACCCTGAGCGTTCACTACTCCGCGATCTGCCAACGCCGGACGAAATACCCCAGGGGGTTCTATTCGTCCTCGGGAGCCAGACCGATCAGTTGGAGGGCCTCCCCGACCGAGTCCAATATTCAATCAGGCAGCCACAGCGCCGCATTGAGATGGAACCACTTACCCGCGCTGCCGTGCATGCCGTAGTACGGCGGAGCAAGTTAGCGTCTGCATCTTTCCCCAGCCTGCCGCACCGCATATTTACGGCGTCCGATGGCCACCCACTGGCGCTCCGACTCATCCTGGAACAAGTCCAAGAGGCGGCCGACGACTCTTCGATTCAGAGGGTCTTAGACACCTGGATGGATCACGCCGGCAACGTGCAGGCAGAGTACCACAGCTACTGGCGTAGCATCGCGAGCGATTCAGAGATGGTGAAGCTGCTTGCCCTTCTGGCGAGGCTGCGCAGGCCGATAGATATTGGATGGGTACAAACTTGGGTGGCACGGCCGGTGCTGAACCGATTGTTTGGTCCGGTGCGGCATTATTTTCGTCGCGAAGGAGAGCGGTGGTACTTCTTCCACAATAGCTTTCGCCAATTTCTGTTGCGCGCTACCGCTGAGGAGCTAGACGGCGGTCTAAGCGCTGGCGCAAACCGCGCGTACCACGCCGAACTTGCCGATTACTGCAGCAGCTCCTCGATATCAGCTTGGAAATGGGAGGAGATGCATCACCGTTATGAAGCGGGCCAGGACAGGATAGCACTGGAGAAAGCGACCCCGGAGTTTTTCCGGAACCAGTTCTTGCAGTTTCGTCCCCTGGACCGAATTAACGCGGATATCGACTCTGGCCTCCAGGCACTTCACTGCGAGCGTAACGTTCCCCTGCTCGCTCGGCTCGTCCTAGCGGGATCTGAAATGCATGAACGCGGGCGTGAACTGGAAGGCAGCTGGATAGTTCGGGCGCTCGTCGCTCTCGGGAAAACGGATGCCGCGGTCGAACACTTGCTGGACGGGCACGTGCTACTGGCCAATAATGCGCTCGCCCTTGAGATGGCAACCGCACTTAAGAAACGAGGTATACACAACGAGGCAGATCTTCTGTACGGCCTAGCCGAACCCTTGGACCTCCTGCATGGCAAAGTGGAGGACGCGCATCAGTCGAGTCGCGACATCAGGAGCGAGCTCAACGCCTGGGCGGGGGCTGCCCCGTACTTCCGTTTTCTCGAGGACGTGATCAGGAGCATCAAGTCAATTCCCCCGATGAGCGTGGAGCGAGGTATCCGCGACACGGTCGAAGATCTCAAAGGCGACCTCCTGTTCGAGTGCGGTATCACGCTCTTAACCGAGGGAAGGACGAGCGATTTTCAAGGCCTCCTCAAGGGCCTTGATCCATCGGAGCCGGACCAAGAGTCGGTGCGATTCTGGCTCAAATTACGCCAGTGCCAATATTACTTTGAGGGCCGCCAGGTAGAGGAGGCTCGGGCTTTAATAGAGGAGATCGGGAGCGAAACCGCGCTGGGCGACCATGGATCGGGGGCAGCGCTCGGGATCGCGTCGCTGACGTATCGCCTCAAAAGAGATGCCGAGCCCGCTCGGCGCCTCGTGAGAAGTCTGCAAATCCCGGTCCCCGATCCGCACAGGTTCTCATTTATGCGGGGAGACTTCCAGGCGTTTCGGGCGCTTCACGACTTCCGTAGACTCCAGCGCATCGCCGGCGAAGCGCCGCCTCCATTTGAAATCGCGTCAGCCTCGGGCGTAGCTGACGCCCAGTACATTGGCTACTTCACGGGCTGCGTCGCTGTTGCCGCGGATATCTCAGCGGAGGCATGGATGGGCCGTATTTTCGACCCTGCAACTATCTCCAATCGGGTCTTGCCCCTAATGAGAATCGCGAGCTTCCAGCGCGACCGGGGTGGGAAATCTCCGGGTAATTCGTCGGAATTGCTAGGACGTGTCGGAGCTGATTTGTACCAGCTGTTAGTTTCCGCGGTAGCCATGCATGGGCCGGAGGCAACTGAACAGCTTCGATCCGACTTCGAAGGTGAGTGGGGTCGCGAAGGAGCCGCGCTATTGTGGTCGTCGCAATTAAGGCGCGCGATCATAGTGGCCCTGCATAGAGCAGGGTCACCGCTGGCATGGTGCCGCAGTCAACTGATCTCAATTGAAGTTTTCATGTTGGAAGGCCACGACATCAATGGCCGCATGGAAGAGTGCCGCCGGCAATGTGATGCGTGGCTCGAAGTCGGCGATCTGGAAGCGGCGGAGCGGAATCTTCGGCTGGGCCTCGAGGTCAGCTTCGGCGTCGGTTTTCGAAAGGATTACCAGCTTGGGGAATGGATAGCTTGGGTGCGGGAAGTGAACCGGAGGGCGCCAGCCCAGGCGGCGACTCGAATTGCGTGGCTCGCCCACGCGGTCGCTAGCTTGCGGGACTCGACAGAAGGACGCGCGGCCTATCGCGGTGCGGAGGACCTATTGGAGGCCGCTTTTGATTGGAGTCCCCGGAATGCGGTGACGCTGTTGCTTTGGCTCGTCGATCAACAGGTGATATCGTTCGCCAACGGCGTCGCCCAGTTGCTGACGGCGGCAGTCCGAGCTCAGGCCCAAGTCGATTTGCGCGCGACTGAGTGCGTACTGTCACAGTTTGTTTTTCCTACTTCGGCAACCGGACACCCGGAGCTTGCCGACCAACTGATCCGGCGAACACAGACAACGATGGGCCGCTCTGCGGGAGTCGAGGTCGCGCAACGGCTATTGGAGCAAATTTCTTACAACTGCCTACAGAGTACTCGTGGAGCCTGGTGGGCCGGAGTAAAGAGGGCAGTATACCTGGGAAAACTGGGGCTACTCGTTCCCAACGAGTCCGGGGGCGAATGGACCGAACACTCAAGCCGGCTGCTGAAGCTCGTCGATGGCTCGCATTTGACAACTGAAGAAGTCACGGCGTTGATCGAGTCACCCGAACAACTGCTTTCCCTCATGAGATCAAGCGCACCGGGCTCTTATTTTGACTGGGCGCCGGTCGTCAGGAGCGTCGGCGGCATGCTGGGGCGGACCGATCTAGAGGATATCGTCGCAGCGGCGACAGAGTCGAATGAGCGCTCAAGCCTTCTGGCCGCACTATCTGAACGGGCCGCGGTCCTAGGTGACATGGATTATGCATGGGCATTGGGCGAAAAGGCCCTGGCGGCTACCACACCCCACGGTTGGGACCGGGCAATGAGCGGAGACCGCCTTGAGGCGTATGGCGCATTGCTCAAGGTAGACGCCGAGAGAGCGCGGGCGATGGCTTATCGAGATCTCACGCAATCGTTGACCGCGGAATTCAATTATCCACAAAACATAGCGCGCAATCTACTTGTGATTCTTCCTCTGATCTCGGATCAGGATTTAGTTCTCAGCGTTTGGGAGGACGTTGAAAAATACCTGCGGCAGTTGCTAGGCGACTTGAGCGGATTCGACGAAGGACCGGCGTTTCGCGATTTCCGCAACGACACCTCGACGAGCTCAATCTGCTCTTTGATCGTTGGCTGCCTCAACCATCCCACATACCCAATGGCTCACGCGGCTCAGCGCTGCTGTCGCGACCTCCTGTCCGGAGGCGTTGGCGATTTGGCTGATCCCATGAAAGTGGGCCTTCGGGACGAAACAGGCCTAAGCATTCCGCTCCTCATGATCTTGGAATCGGTCGCTCAAGAAAACCTCGCGCTAGTCGAGCAGTTTAGGGACGAGCTTAATAGCCTCGTGTCTTCAAGGGATTGGGCGATTCGGGAAGCTGCGGCGCGGCTCGCGGGTTTGATCGAGCATCAACCGCCGGACCTTGCGCGCATCAGTCGCCGGCTGCCGGCGAGCTACGATCTAACCGTACCGGTCTTGCGGATCTCAATCCCTGGCACAGACGGTGATCCGGAACCTGGGAAACCGTTACCTGACACGAACGATCCATTTTTACTGGTGCGGCCTTTTGGCAACCAACTGGGCGTTATCGCGCGTGCCGCGCGTATTCCGCAGGACAAGGTTATGAGAAGGGTCGTGCAGATTATGGACGGGCTGAGGCCCTTTCAGGAGTGGTCGGCGACCGGTGAGGAGAGGCTCCGTCGCATTTTGGATTCTGCGGGCCTAAGATTGAGCTTCGTTCGCCCGCGCACTGCCCTCGTCCGCCGCGCCATGTTCACCCTCGTCGCTGAGCTGTACGACGCAGGCGTGTTCCAGTTAGAAGAGATCAGAGCTCTCGAGCGAGTTCTACGTTACTACGATTCATCGATGTTGAGGTACCTGCCACAAGCGCCTCCCACCGAGCTTCCGCCGCTGAAGCCCGAAGGCATCGGCAACCGTCCGGAGTTCATTGCAGGATTGGCCACTATCGCGAAGGTGCCAGCGATCGAGCGCTTGGGGGACTGGTACGTGTTGGCTGAGGACACTTGCGTCAGGTCGCTCGACTGCTCTGTGGAGACAGAGAAAAGGAAGGCGTTAGTTAGGCATGGCAACACACCTCCCGGGAATGCCTGGGCAGACCTTCCTGAGGTCAACCATATCTACGAGTCCGAGTACGCCGATCTTGCTCCGGACACGCCGGACATTCTCGCAATCAGGAACCGCGGCGAGCGATTCGAATCACCAGCACAGAATTGGCTCGCGTTTAACCCGGAAGCAGCACGTAGCTTGGGCTGGTCCATCAGTCCCAAGGGGCTGTTCGAGTGGCGAGCATCGGATGGAGCCACAAGAGCACGAACAATCTGGTGGAGTTTCGGCGGATACCAATGTACTCCTCCTCATTTGGACGACGAGGTCGGCGAGGGTTGGCTTGTGGTGGCAAGCGCCGCAGCTCTGCGGGAGATCATTTCCCGAGTCGGACAGCTCCATCGCGACGTGATAATCAGCAGGTCCGCGCGCCGAGATGGCGATAAAGAAACAGCTGAGCGCACTGACACTTACAGCATAGAAGTTTAACTCCAGCCCGGGCTGCAACGGGCCGCCCATTGGTGGGATACATTCGGCAGTTTCGGTTTCTTGCCTGACACACCGGGCCCCATGATGTTGGCGCGTCCCCCTCCCTGGACGGCGTCCAGAGATGTGTAGGCCGATTACTCCCCACAAACCGGCTTGGCTTCTTCGCTGGTGTGCGGCACAATAAGAAGAGGGAGCGGGCGCAGATGGCGAACCTGATCATTGAGATGCCAGACGACTTGGCGCGGAGCCTGGAAGGAATTGCCGCTGCACGGCGCAAGAGCGTCCAGCAACTGGCCCTGGAACAGTTGAGTTCGCTCGTCGCCGCCATCCCCGAACCTCGGGCCGGATCTCCGGTGACAATCCTACGGGCTATGCAGGCACCCCCGCACCTGAGCTCCGCCGACGTCGACGATCTCGATGCTGCCATCGCGGCAGGCCGCCTCCCTGTGCGGACGCACGACCTGTTTTCCTCTGATCCATCGTGATCTATCTTCTCGACACCAACGCGATCAGCGCTCTGATGCGAGCGGAACCGCGGATGGCTTCCTGGCTCTCATCGATTGGAGCCGATGATCGCGTGGCCATCTGTACCATCACTCGCGGCGAGATCTTGTTCGGGCTGGAGAGGCTGGCTCCAGGGCGGCGCCGAGCCGAGCTCGAAGAAAAGGCGGAGAACTTGTTCGCCGCCTTGCCGTGTGAGCCAATCCCGCCATCCGCCGGTGACCGATATGCGGCTGTGAAGGCCTCTCAGCAGCGCCGCGGCCTACCGCTAGATGAGAACGACCTCTGGATCGCGGCGACAGCCCTCGTATTGGATGCAACCCTCGTTAGCCGTGACGGTGACTTCCAGGCAATCGCGGGGCTGTCCTTGGTTGAACCCTAGCCCCGATTATCGATTACTCCCCAAAAGTCGGCCCGTGGCCGCTAATATGTTCGCGGCCTGTCGCGAAATTCCTTCGACCGCCGGCGCTGCCCCAAGGTCGCGTTCCGGGAGATGTCGGCGTGTTCGGCGCCTTCGCCCCAAAAGCGCCCGCGCTTCCAAGCCACCAAACAGTCACCGCAATCTGACAACCAAGTTACCCATCCTTTCATCCACTTAGTCCAAACCGCCGACCCCCACAGCTTGCCCCCCCGTTATCCTCCCCTCTTATGGCATCTCAAAAACAACTCGCAGCCAATCGTCTCAACGCACAGAAATCCAGCGGACCCCGCTCCATCGAGGGCAAGGCCCGCTCCTCCATGAACGCCCTCAAAACCGGTATCGACGCCCGATCCCAGACCATCCCCGGCGAACCCATTTCTCAACTCGAAGAGCTCACCGACGAATACTACCAACGCTTCTGTCCCACCACCCCCGAACAGCGCATGCTCGTCGATACCCTCTTCGATTGCGAATGGCTGCTCCGCCGCTTCCGCAGAGTCGAGGGACAAATGTGGGAGAATCCCA
>Ga0182018_10004842_pt1 | contig 11126 bp, 9 predicted proteins | sample 812P2MmetaG_FD_120490 | JGI IMG/M metagenome (GOLD analysis project Ga0182018, IMG submission 120490) | Permafrost microbial communities from Stordalen Mire, Sweden - 812P2M metaG | ecosystem: Environmental > Terrestrial > Soil > Wetlands > Permafrost | place: Sweden: Stordalen | collected...
CATAGCGGGCGCTGTCGACGATGGCGGCCCAGCAATCCTTCACGTAGTTCTCGAGTTGGTCGTACGGCGACTTGTAGAAGTTGGGAATATGGCCGTTGATGAAGTCTTCCCAGAACTTAGCCATTTGCTCGGGCGGCATCGGCTCGGATAGGTTGACCGGGTACGTTTCAAAGCCGTAGCCGCGATAGACTTCGACGAATCCGGGATCCGAGAGAAACACGGCCTTTTCACCCCGGCGCGTGAGCGCCTGGGCAATCCCGACCGAATTGAGGGCAGGCCCGTAGGCCGCTTCGGGAAAGAACGCAATTGTTCTTGCGCGGGTGTCTGTCATTAGGTGTTCCACTCGCAGTCCAAGCCGCTCTTCTGCCAGCCGCACCTGTAGTGTAGCGGAGCTCTGGCGAGCTGACGCTGGGCTACAACCGCGAGCTCCTCGGGTGTCGGCTGCGGCATTCCCGTAAGCTGCGCGCGTGACCGCGCCGAATTCGATGCACACCGATGACCCCACGCCGGACCGGCAGGCCAAGACGCTGTTTGGCCATCCGCGCGGGCTTGCGACCCTGTTCCTGACGGAAATGTGGGAGCGCTTCACCCATTACGGGATCCGGGCCATTCTCGTCTTGTTCATGGTCACCGCGGCATCGGACGGAGGTCTCGGCATTGACGACCACGCCGCAAGCTCGATCTATGGTCTCTTTGTCGCATCCTGCTATTTGCTGTCGCTCTTGGGCGGATGGATAGCCGACCGTCTGATCGGTGCCCAACGCGCGATTATCTGCGGAGCCGTATTCATCTTTGTGGGCAATGCCATGCTCGCCTCCGGAACCACGCAGGTGTTTTTTCTGGGGCTCACATCCATCGCATTCGGCGTGGGACTGCTCAAACCCAATATCAGCGTACTGGTCGGTACTCTCTACCCCGAAGGCGCGCGCGCCGCGACGCGGGGTTTCGTTGTTCTACATGGGCATCAATGTGGGGGCGCTGCTGGGTGCTTTGCTGGTGCCCATTTGTGCCGCGCGCTTCGGCTGGGAGTGGGGCTTTGTCTTGCCGGCCCTCGGCATGAACTATAGCCGCTGCTCTGTCGGAGCAGTCGATGAAAGCGTTCTGCCCGGGCTGGATGAAGCGGAACTCGGGGTTATAGGGAGCTGTGTGGCTCATCGCCCGTCACTTCGATGCGCGACGCGTGAACTCCATAAGCACCAACAGGATAGCGATCCACTCCTTAAAGTCCGATGCGCTTGTTTGAAACCTCGGCGACGTGACCTTGCCTGTTGGGAGCGACTGTAATTCGATCGCACGATAAATCTCGCCGTGGTCTTGAGGCAATCGGCGCGTACTAATCCGACAATCGGGCCCGCGTAGCCCGCGTGTGCCTTTGCGCCAACCGGAAGTCCCACGTTACATAATCCCATCCTCCAGCGTTCGTGCCGCACAGGCGCATACTTGTAACTGCGCCGCTCGATTGCCGATCGCTGCCGAACCCAAGCGATTCTCGATCGCATAGTGTGGGCGCGACGAGCGCCTACGCTCGTGCGATGCGAAAATTCGCCCGGCCGTAATTTCCGGGCGCCGTGGAAGCGACGATTATAACGATTGCACTCAGCCGGCTATGACTGAATTCTCCGTAAAGATTGCCCAGCACGAATTAGAAGAACGCGACGACGGCAAGACTGTCGAACTTCACCCGGCCAAAGCATCAGCTGGCCGGGTGACGGAACATATCGCGCAACTCGATATCGCTGCAGCTGGAGCCACGCCGGATGAAGCCTACGCCAATCAAACTGGCCGCACTCATGTTCCAGTAGTGGCGAGTGTGCCTGCAGCACGTCAAAACGCGACCTCGACTAAGCCCACCGGCAGCGATTCGGTGCCGCACGTGCGCGACCTCGATCGCGTCTTAGGCAATCGTTACGTTCTGGGCGGAGTGCTCGGCCGCGGCGGGATGGGCGCTGTATTCAGGGCATTGGATCGGCATCGTGTCGATCTTCCAGAGAAGAATCGCCATGTCGCGCTAAAGGTTCTGGAAGAAAGCATCAGCCGGCGGCCCGAGATCCTCGCAGACTTGCAACGGGAGTTCTACTGCGCGCAGGCGCTTGCGCACCCCAATATCGTTAAGGTGTACGAAATGCACCATGACGAAGACACCGCCTTTTACACAATGGAATTGCTGGAGGGTCAACTCCTAAGCAGTGTGCTGGAGCGCGTGCATCCGCATCCCGTTGAGCGGCCGTACGCTTGGGCAATCATTCGGGATGCCGGGGCCGCTCTGGCGCATGCCCACTCGCGCAATGTCGTGCACGGGGATTTCAAGCCGCAAAATATTATGATTACAGAAGGCGGCGAAGTACGAATACTCGATTTTGGCGCCTCCGGCACTTCAACTCGCCAGTGGACAACTTCCGATCCGCTTCAAAGAAATCGCGTTCCTCCAGTCACGCTGGCATACGCCTGTTGCGAGCTGTTGGATGGCCAGCAAACCGATCCACGGGACGATCTCTTTGCGCTCGCGTGCTTATCATACGAATTGCTTGCCGGGGAACATCCATTCGAGCGGCGCCGTTCGACTGAAGCGCGCGAGCTGGGCATGCAGCCGCGTCGCCCGGTGAGGTTGACGGACCGCCAATGGCGCGCCCTGCAGCTTGGACTTTCCTGGCGGCGAGAAAGTCGGTCTCTGTCGGTACGCGATTGGCTGGCGATGCTCGGTCTGGAACCCGCTGCGGAACGCTTGCCGCCGTTACATGGTTCGGCCTCCGTGACTGGACATTTTTGGCAGCAGGATGCCGTCGGCCCCGCCGCGCTACTCATTGCGGTGATCGCTGGGTTAGGCTTATGGGCGGCATTCAGTCACTACAAGTCTGAGAATAGAATCGTCGGCAAGCCGGGGCTTCAATCGCAAGTCGAGCTTTCCACAAGCGCCCCGCCAAGCGCGAGCGATAAGATAGCTGCGACTGCCACCGGCCCATTGTCACAGCCGACGCCGATAGGATCCGCACTGCAGCCGTCCTTGCAACCACTTGAGGTCGCGGCGCCCCCGACCCATGAAGAGCCCGTGTCCGAAAGTGTACGGCATGGCACGCCCGCTCGCGAGTCGCAAGCGCCAATAGCAGACCAAATCTCCCTCTCTGCCGGTACCTACCGAGTGCCCGCCGGCGAGCACTTCGCAGAGATCCACGTGCACCGCTCCAATGAGCCGCGCGGTGACGGCAGTTTCGTGTGGTGGACCGATGCTTCATCGGCGAGACCAGGCATCGACTTCGTCCCACAAGACCGGGCCGCGCAGCTTTTTTTGAAAAGAAGGCACTGGGCGACACTCTTTATAAGAATCCTTCCCAACCCGTCGCGCACACATACGCAGATGTTTTATGTGAGTATCGGCGAACCTAGTGCCGGCTACTCATTAGGTGCGGTGACGCGTGCCACGATACTGATACCGCCGCCCTCCTTAGGAGAGAATGGCAAGCCTGTTGATTCCACGCAGCAGCAACCCTGACTCGATTTTTTCTTGAGCGCGAATCGGTTTTCGCGAACTCTTTGCGGTTGCACGCCGCAGGCGGTTGTTTGTCAGAAGTGTCCCGAGTCTACAGGCATTCGTGCGTGGCCCCCGGTCCCCCATGCAGCAGGAGAACCTTTATCGTCGGATTATTGCCGACTCTCTTGGTGCAGACTCGAAACGTGCCCTTCGCCGTGTGGATCGCAATCATCCTGACGCCGCCGGCGAGGACATCGTCCCGACCAGCTGAGTCAAAGTACGCGCTCGATGCAGGGTTTCCTTGCGCCCCCGGCGCAGCGATTGCGCGGATTGAAGAAAGGCACAATGCCAGGAGAGCCAACCAGAGCATCGGGTGATTCCCTCCAACGAAAACCGCTGCAAGTCCAATATTACGGCCGCGCAATCTGCCGCGCCTGCGACGAGATGCACGCCACGACCCCCAAATCCCCGCTTGCGCCGGGATCCGCGCTGCATGACGCGGCGTTGAATTGGAGCGCATCCCCAAACCGCATCGCGGGATCGAATGCTGACCGCAAACGGCAGTCGGTCGCAGTCAACGTTATTGTAAATCGGCGAAGCGCATCAGCACTCGATTGGCGCCGCCACCGTCGCGCCAATCACGCCGACGGCCATCGACGGTACAGCACGCGTCAGCTAGCAGCCTGCCAATTGTCCGGCAACAGGTCGAATGTGGCCGTATCGCGAAATGCGAACTCATTGCCCTCCAACGTCTCAACTGGAGTCAACATGTGCCAAACACGGTCATCGTCGAAGACGTAACACTCACCGGCCTCACGCATGGTAAAGCGATCCATTTCACGCTTGTCATTGTCGGTGATGACTACCTCACCGCCTCGGGCTCCGCAGCGTGCCAGCAGATGAGTGGCGAGGTACTTTTCACCGTCCTTGTGCAAGCCTGGCGGGCTCGTGTCGCAGGGCCGCGAAGGAGTCGCCGCAAACCGCGCCACATGCATATTGACCAAATAGCTGGTACCGGCCTTCGATAGCGGCAGGTACATGAGGTGATGGGAAATCAGTTTGCGTACTCCGGCAGAGTCGGCGATTTCCAGCGGCAGTGGCGCGTACTCGCGCTGCTTGCCTCCCAGAGTGGTGTTGTATTTTTCGAGCTGCACATAAGGTTTCGTGTCGTCGCACGGCCAAATATTGACTCCGCCTTCGACAATTTGGGCCTTGAACCGATTTAACGATCGAAACCTGGTTCCGCCCTCGTAGTACTGATCCCGCGGCATAGACCAGGCGGCATGGGCCAGCTGGCCGAGCGCACGCGCGATATCCAGATCAACCCTCAAAGGGCGGCGCGTGAACCCCTGTTCGAGAATATCCTCGCGGGCCTGGGCGTCCGCTACGGCTGACACAAAACCATTATTATGCATGACGTACTCCAGCACATTTATGGCCAGGGCGATCATCTCCGTTGAAAAAACAAATCCCAACTCCCGCGCCTGGCTAAGATAGAGCAGCCCGCGTTTTCCGCCTGTATTGGACCGCTTGCTTTGCACGAAAACGAGTCACTGGGCGCGGGCCGAGGGTACTAAATCGGTGTCTCGGTGTCGATCTGATGGCTTGCGCAGTGACCTATCGGCTGGATCGGTCATCTTCGTTGCCGTCGGCGAGCGGCACGGCTTGAGGGAGCGCCGACGAAGCAGGGCCGCCACGCTGCTGCGTCTGATTTCCTTGATTATGCAGAAGCTCTTGAGCACACCACCGAGAAGGCTTGTTTTTACGCCGACTTGTGATATGCAGGTGATAAGGGGAGACAGAATGATGCAGGCCCACATGGATCCCGAGAGTCGCGCGTTGCATGACGCCCGATGGGCTTGCACAGACCGTGAACCGCGGCCACGCGATTGGCGGCGCGAGCGTTTGAAAGGTTGGTGATGAAACGCGAACAGATAGCCTTCGTTGGAACGAGCGATCTTTCCGGGCATTTTCGCGGCAAGAGTTTTCCGGCCGCCGATCTGCCGGCGCGGCTCCTGCGCGGCGTGGGCCTGGCCCCGACCAATATTTTCCTTTCGGCCTTTGGGCCCATTCAGGTGACGACGTTCGGCACCGTTGGGGAAGTTTTTCTCGTTCCCGATCCCGACACCCGCGTGCTCGTTCCTTTCGAAGGCAGCGCGGCGGAATACTTCTTCCTGGGCGACTTCAGAACCCAGGAGGGCGCGCCATGGGAATTCTGTCCCCGCGATATCCTGCGCCGCGCCCTCGATCGACTGGTAGCGGAGACCGGACTTCGACTGCTCGCCACCTTCGAGCAGGAGTTCATCTATAGCGGCGTCGCCGAGCGTCCGCAGCAGCCCTATGAGCTCGACGCCTATCGCCGCCAGGGATTTTTCGGGGAAGCGCTGCTCGCCGCGCTGCGAGAAGTCGGCGTGGTTCCGGACTCATTTCTGGCGGAGTTTGGTCCGCAGCAATTCGAAGTCACTTCGGCGCCGGCCGTAGGAATGCGGGCGGCCGATAACGCCGTGATCACCCGCGAACTCGCCCAGGCGGTCGCGTTTCGCTGCGGCCATCGCGCAAGCTTTGCCCCGATCCCCGATCCGAACGGTACTGGCAACGGCACCCATATTCATTGGAGCTTTTTGGATCAGGCCGATCAACCCGTACTCTATGACGCGCACGGACCCTGGCAATTGTCGCTGCTGGGCAGCCAGTTCATCGCGGGCATCCTGCACCATCTGCCAGCGCTGTGCGCAGTGACCACACCCTCGGTCGCGTCCTATTACCGCCTGCGTCCGAACCGCTGGGCGCCGGTTCAGGCCGACGTCGGGGATCTGGATCGCGGGACCGCATTACGGATCTGTCCCGTGACCGGCAGCGATGCTGCGCAGCGCGCCCGGCAATGCAATGTCGAATTTCGCGTCGCCGACGCCACCGCCAGCCCCTATCTGGCCCTCGCCAGTATGGTTCAGGCCGGGCTCGATGGCATTCGCCGTCAGCTGAGAATCGATCAGACCGCGCCACGACCGTTGCCCAAGAGCCTCGGCGAGGCGCTGACGCTGCTGGAAGGCAGCGAATCGGCAGCGGAATGGTTGGGGGGCAATGTCCTCGCGGCCTACTTGCTGTTCAAAAGAGCAGAGATCCGCGGTTTGGAAAATCTTGATGAAAGTGAGATCTGCCGTCGCTATGCCGAAGTCTACTGATGATGCCTCGATGAATTCGGGCGCCGCGGGCTTCAAGCTGCTCGCCGCCGACGAACCGCCGCCCTTCATCGAAGTCGGGCGGCACGGTCGATCGAATTTCGTGATAACAGTCGATCATGCTAGCTCACGCATCCCGCGGCGCTTGGGCGATCTCGGCTTGCCGCCGTCGCAGCTGCAGCGGCACATTGCCTGGGACATTGGCGCGCTAGGGGTAGCCCGGCAGGTGGCCGCTGCGCTCGATGCGGTTCTGGTGGCACAGAATTATTCGCGCCTGGTGATCGACTGCAATCGCGACCCGAAGGTCGCGACCTCGATCCCGACGATCGGTGAATCGATTGAAATTCCCGGCAATATCGGCTTGAGCGACGCGCAAGTTGTCGCCCGCCGCGTCGAAATCTTCGATCCCTATCACAATCATCTGCGTGCGCTCTTGGATGAAAGGCTCGCAGCCGGACGGCCGACGATTCTGGTGGCGCAGCACAGCATGACGGACATCTTCAAAGGCGGTCGCCGCGGGATGCACGCCGCGGTGCTGTACAACCGCGACCGTCGTTTCGCCGCGCTCGTGCTCGACATGCTGCGTCGTGAGGCGGATCTCTTCATCGCCGACAACGAGCCGTACTTCGTCAGCGATGACACCGACTACACCATTCCGCGCCATGGCGAAGCCCGTGGACTGCCGCATGTCGAAATTGAAATCCGCCAGGACCTGGTAAGCGACGAGGCCGGACAGACAGCGTGGGCGCGGCGTATCACCCGCGCGCTTCGGGATGCGGAACAAGCATTGTCAGGAGCATCCCGATGACCCATCCGCTCAGCCGTGAGATCGAGATCGAGCCGGCACACAGCGCCGTCCTGTTCGTAGATGTACAGAACTTCAATTGCCTCTGGGATGGCGGCGAATATGCGCAACTCCGCGCTGCCGAGAAGAAGGAGCGCTATGGCTATTTCTTTCGTACGCTCAAGGACAGCGCCCTGCCCAATATGGTCCTCCTGCAGCAGGCCTGCCGGCGTGCCGGGATCGAGGTCATCTACACCGTCGTTGAAAGCCTGACCGCCGACGGACGCGACCGCTCGCTCGATTACAAGATCACCGGGTTCAATGTCCCGAAGGGATCGGCGGACGCCCAGGTCGTGAGTGAATTGGCGCCGGCCGCGGATGAAATCCTGTTTCCCAAGACTTCATCGTCGGTGTTCATCTCGACCAATATCGATTATGTGCTGCGCAATCTCGGCACCCGATATCTGATCATTGCCGGATGTCTGACCGATCAGTGTGTCGACTCGGCCGTACGCGACGCCTGCGACCTCGGCTATCTGGTGACAGTGCCGACCGATGCCTGCGTGACCTTGTCGGCGGAACGCCACGATTGGTCGCTGCGCAATAACCGCGGCTATTGCCGGCAGCTCACGACGCAGAAACTCCTCGACGAGATCGCGCGGCTGGCAGGCAGCCGGTGAGCCGGATGCCGACACGGCTGCCAGCGTCGCGACGCGGCTGCCGTGGACCGGCGGGAAATGGGTCCGCCCAGAGCACGAAATCGTGTCGGGCATGACTGCCGGGCGAGTGAATCGCGCGTCATTGCAAGAGCGCGACGCCCGGGTCATTGGCAATATCGCGCGCCTGCGGTTTTCGCCGTTGAGCCTCATCGGCGGCCACGGCAACCGATTGATCGAGGAGGGAGGGCGAGAGCTTCTCGATCTATCAGCATCCTTCGGGCCCGCCATCCTGGGGTACAGCCATCCGGCAATCACCCAAGCCGTGGCTGCTGCCTGCGCGAATATGGCGGGCGCAGGCTTGCTCGCCCATCCAAATGAGAACGCAGTCGCCCTGGCCGAGGACCTGCTGCGCCTCACCCCCGGGCGCGGCGAGCGGCGCGTCTGGTTCGGTCATTCCGGCTCGGACGCGAACGATTGCGCCGTGCGCGTGGTGCAGGCCGCGACCGGCCGATCACGGTTCATTTCGTTCATCGGCTCCTATCACGGCAACCTCTCGGGATCGATGAGCATCAGCGGGCACACCGCGATGACGCATAGCTTGCCGCGTGCCGGACTCCTGCTGCTGCCTTATCCGGATCCGTATCGCCCGAGATTCAGCGCGGACGCCGTTCTCAACCTCCTGGATTATCATTTCTCCACCTCCTGTCCACCGGATCAAGTTGCGGCCATTTTCATCGAGCCGTTGATGTCCGACGGCGGGCTCATCGTCCCGCCGCCCGGCTTTCTGGCGGCGATCCAAGAACGCTGTCGGCGTCATGGCATTCAGATCATCGTCGACGAAGTGAAAGTGGGTCTGGCCCGAAGCGGCAAGCTGCACTGTTTCGAGCATGAGGGTCTGGAGCCCGACCTGGTGGTCTTCGGCAAGGCACTCGGCGGCGGTCTGCCGCTCTCGGCGCTAATCGGGCCGCAGCACATCATGGACCACGCGCCCGCCTTTGCGTTGCAGACGACCGCAGGCAATCCTGTCACGACGGCCGCAGGTCGCGCCGTGCTGCAGGCGATCGCCGACGAGGATCTCATCGAGCGCGCGAACCGGATCGGCGAGAAATTCTCGAGCGGCCTGCGCGCATTGAGCGCGCGTCACGCGATGATCGGTGACGTGCGGGGTCGCGGACTTGCGGTGGGGGTCGACCTGGTAAGCGATCGCGTAGCGCGCGATCCGGTGCCTGTCACAACCACAGCGAAGGTGATCTATCGCGCGTACCAGCTGGGAGCGGTGTTCTTTTATGTCGGACTGGGCCGCAACGTGCTGGAATTCACACCGCCGCTCACATTGAGCGAGGCCGAGGCCGAGGAAGGAGTTGCCATCATCGACCAGGCTATGATCGATGTGAGCCACGGGCTCGTGTCGGACGCGGACGTCGCGCCCTTTATGATGTGGTGACATAGCGCGGGCGCGCTGCCGACCCTGCCCCTGATCACGGAAAATCAGAAGACATGGCCCAATTGATATCGCGTTTGAGCCTGCCGGAAGCCGTCGGCATGTCTCTTTCCATCATCTGTCCGACGGTCACCGCGGCTTTCAATATCACCTTGGTGGCGCAAGCGGCGGGGCCGGCAGCACCGCTCGCGTTCGCGATCGGTACCGTCGCAATGGCGCTCGTGGCTCTCTCGTTTATTGCATTCACCCGCCGCGTCGCCCATGCGGGCTCGGCGTATGCCTATATCACCCAAACCTTCGGCAGCCGCATGGGGTTCGTCGCGGGTTGTGCCTTACTGTTGACGTATCTCGGCTTTTCCACCGCACTTGCCGCGCTGGTGGGCAGTTTTACCGGCGCGGCCCTCAAAGCCTTGGGCATCAACATCGGATCGTGGTGGCTCCTGATCGGCGGCGCTTCGATGCTCCTGGCCTGGTTCGTTGCCTTTCGCGATATGCGGCTCGCCGGCCGGCTCATGCTCGGCCTCGAAGCGGTGGCCGTAGTCGGAATTGTCGGATTGTGCATCAGCATCCTGCGCCAGGTGCATCCCGGGATTGAAGAGACGATGGTCACTTTCCGGCCGGCCGCGAATTACGGCGGCTGGGCGGGTTTGGGATTTGGCATGGTCTTCAGCATTCTGAGCTTCGCGGGGTTCGAGGGAGCCGCAACCTTGGGAGAGGAGACGCTCAATCCGCGGCGGAACATACCCATCGCTCTCCTCGGCACGGTGCTCGGCTCCGGCATCTTCTTTGTGCTCGTTGCCTATTGCGAAGTGATCGGCTTCGGGTTGAATGGCATTAAGGATTTGGCCAGCTCCGAGGCGCCGCTCAATGATCTGGCGCTGCGCTACGCATCCTCCAAGCTGGCGATCGCGCTGGACGTGGCCGCCGCCGCCAGTTGCTTCTCCAGTTTGCTGGGGGGGCTTGCGGCGGCGGCGCGGATTTTGTTTGCATTGGGCCGCGGCGGTCTCTCGCCCACCCTGGCGGATGTGCATCCGGTGCATGGCACGCCGGCGCCGGCCGTCTCGCTGGCAGCGATCCTGCTTATCCTGCCCTTCGTCGTGTGGGCGCCCTTCACCGGCGCGGGCAACTATTACAGCTACCTCAGTACCACCGGCGTGCTCGCGCTGATTCTGGTTTATATCGGGGTCGGCGCGGCCGAGACAGTGGAGGGCTGGCGCGAACAGCGGCCGCTATGGTCAGCTGCCTGCACGCTGGGTCCGATCCTGCTGTTGTGGGTGCTGTACCGCAATCTCACGCCGGTACCGAAATTCCCCAACAATCTGTGGCCGTATGTGGTCTTCGCTTGGGTGGTAATCTCATGGGCGCTCACGCGACTACGCCCAGGCGTCATCACCGCGCCTCTGCCCGATTATCCGTGACCCTGCCGAAGGCGGGGACGCGCAGATCCTGACTGAATCGCTGGCCGCACTGAGAGTTAGGGAATCTCTGATTTACCCATGATGTCTTATCATGCGTTTCCGGTCACACGGATATACCGATGAAGCAGACGACACTGACGGGTTTTGAGAAATTTGGGAAGACGACGCGGCGCGCACAG
>Ga0182018_10004843_pt1 | contig 11125 bp, 10 predicted proteins | sample 812P2MmetaG_FD_120490 | JGI IMG/M metagenome (GOLD analysis project Ga0182018, IMG submission 120490) | Permafrost microbial communities from Stordalen Mire, Sweden - 812P2M metaG | ecosystem: Environmental > Terrestrial > Soil > Wetlands > Permafrost | place: Sweden: Stordalen | collected...
AGAAAGTGCCTCCTGGTGCTGGTGAGAACAGCGACGTAGAACACCGCAATTCTCCCAGGCAGGGAGGCACTTTCCGCGGATGCGCGGTCAGCGATTCAGGTCATTCATCGGTGGATCGAGGCTAAGAGCCCGGACCGAGTTGCCGATAATCGTGGTGTCAGAGGGCGATAGCGAATCTGACCTGGTTTCTTCACTCGACGCAGGCGCCGACGATTACATCTCTAAACCATTTCGGGTAGAGGAGCTTCTCGCTCGTATGCGAGCCGCGCTTCGTCGCGTGCGCACAGCGGAGGCGGCGGCAGCCCTCGTGACCGCCGATTTCACTATCGATATTGCGGCGCGGCGAGTCTTTCGCTCCGACGGTTCCGAAATCTATCTGACGGGCGCCGAATTTAGAATGGTCGAGATTCTCGTTCGCCACCCAGGTCGCGTCGTCCTGCGTGAGCAGATTCTTGAGGAGATCTGGGGACCGCGGGGGGTGCGCAGTCCGGGCTACCTGCGCGTATTCGTCAACAGGATCCGACAGAAACTTGAACCCGATCCCGCACATCCCCGGTATTTCCACACCGCGGCGGGTCTCGGGCTCGTGTTCAAACTGGGCCACGGTCAGTTCGAGACAGCCGAGGACCCTTCAGCCCTGTGACTTCTGATCTGACTTTGGAGGAATCATGAACGCAGCGCTCGTCAGCCCGAGCTTCTCGACCGTCCTGCTCTATGCCGTCTCATTCATTTTGGTCATGTGGACCGTGGTCGACGTAGCCAGGCGCCCCTCTGGCGAGTTACCACCTCGGCAAAAGGCTGGATGGATTATCGGTTCGGTCGTCGGCTGGTTACTCCTTGGAATAGTGGGTGCAGCCGTTGCCGTTCTGTACCTAGTAGGTCCGCGCCGACGGATGAACGCCCAGCGTTGGTGAGGGGCACACTGGGTGTGCCGGGTACCCGGAGCATGAATGCGACAGGGAATCGAACGCGATCAACCTTGAATCTCATCAAGCTGGTTACCTGTTTTCGAACATCAGGCCGATGTTGTCTGCTGACCGGCGTGTGCTCCCGCACTTTCCGTTAGTCGCGAAATCTGGTCGCAGTAGCTAGTAGCGGCTGAGGGCCTACGAACCTCGTGATCAAAATCAGCCAAACGTCGCGACATTTCCTGACGGAAACTCTGGAACGCCCTGTGTGCGGACTGGCCTATGTCCGAGAACGTCAACGAACCGCTGAACAGTTGGGGTTCCCTGACCGCATGCCCCGATCGGGCCACAACCGGTGCATATCGACTGGGCTGCCGCGTCCCTTCAGTGGATTCCGACCGAATCGAAAAAATAGAAAGGAGGACCAATGGTAAAAGGCAAAACGCTCAAGAAGCCCGCTGCAAACAAAACAAAAGTTGCGAAGGCCAAGCCCGTCAAGGCGGCGAAGACGGCTCACCGGGCCACGTCGCAGCAAGCCGGAATAGTCTTTGGGACGCGTGTGTTGTTGGCCATCCGGATGCCGATGCTCCTACAGACCCATTGGGCTCGGGCCAGCACCATGAGTGCTGCCTTGCTGACACTAAGTTCGCCCGATACGGTGCGAACCGATGCCGGCTGAGCGGGTGCACCTGGGTATTGACGCCGGTGCGCTGGAAGAGGGGGACCGTGGCGTTCGTTGAAGTGGGCGACGTGCGGCTGTTCTTCACGGACGAGGGAACCGAGGAACCCCCGATGCTGTTCGTCCACGGCTACTCGTGCGACTCCCACGACTGGATGTGGCAGCTGCCCTTCTTTGCGGGTTCCCACCGAGTCATCGCCGTCGACCTGCGTGGGCACGGTCGGTCAAGTGTCCCCGACAAGGGGTTTGACGCGCGCGATTTCGCCAATGACATTGCCGGCCTCCTTGATGCGCTCGCGTGCGGCCCGGTGGTCGCGGTTGGTCATTCACTCGGCGGGTTGGTCGCCAGCGCACTGGCTGTCGAGCATCCGTCGCTGGTGCAGGCTGTAGTGAGTGTCGATCCCGGATACCTCATCCCGGACGAATCCTTTCCCATGATTGAAGGGATGATCGTCGGCCTGGACGACGACCCGGTGACGACCGTCCAGACCATGCTCGGTTCGTCCTCCTACACGCCGGCTTCACCGACCCATCTGAAGCCGTGGCATATGCGTCGCATCGCCGGCGTTCCACCGCACGTCCTTCGGGACACGGGGACCGCCTTGTTCGGAGGGCCCGAGGCACTCGCCTACTACGCGGTCTCCAGTGAATACTTGCGTGGGCGTACCTGTCCGGTACTCGCCATCTACGCGGCGCCGGAACGTGCCGCCCTCGAGGCCCCCCTCCTGTCTGATACCCGGTCGCAAACCTTGGCGTGGGAAGGGTCGGGGCACTGGCTCCATCAGGAGCGACCCGACGAGTTCAATAGCGTGGTGGAGACCTGGATAGCGTCGCTCGGTTCGCCCATCCCTCAAAGGACCGAATAAGCAACTTTCGATCGGCCGCCGGTTCGCCCACGTTTGCCCATGCCCGTCAACGCACCTCAATCCGAGGTGGTGCTGGTGCCAGCGTCGAGACGCGCCGCGGCAGCGAGCCCGCCCACCAAGATGGCCAGCTCATGGGGGTCGATCGTGCTTCTGTGCGAAGTCTCGCCGTGCCAGGGCTCGGCGTCGGTGATTTGGTGGCTCAGTGCCGTACCGCGGACAGCATGAAAGACAACGTTGATGGTGGTCTGATTTGCGTCCTCACCCAGTGCGCTTCGTAACAGGCGGCGGATGCCATCTCCCGCCACCTCGGCCAGACGGTCCAGAGCATCGGCGACGCCGGCGGATGTGTCCGGATCATGGCTCAGATTGAGAATGATCTGTAGCCGGGCCAGGTAAGTCGATGAAGCGTAATGCTGGGCCAATATGGAGTAGAGCGACTCGAGACGCTCTACGAGCGTGTCACCGGAGATTTGCGCCTCGTTCACGGTGGTGGTGAAGCGCTGGTTGAGTTCTTCGATGACGGCGAGCAGCAGTGCTTCGCGCGAGCCGAAATGGTATTGGATCGACCCCCAACTGACATTGGCCCGACGCGCGATCTCGTTGGTGCTTGCCCGGTAGAAGCCAAGCTCGAGGATGCAGGAAATCGTGGCGTCGAGAATCTGGCTCCGCGAGATGGACTGTGCGCCGCCAGCGCCGCGTCGTTTGCGCCGCGAACGATCACGTGGGGGTAGTGCTGCAGCAGCATCGTTGATGTTCGCGTCTGACACTGAGACCGTCATGCGTCTCCTCGCGGCTTCGTCACAGCGCACCTCTCTGGTAGTGGCACAACGGTGGAACTGACATCGGAACTCAATCGACCCATAGGTCCTCGAATACGACCTTGCTGTCCAGCAGGTCTTCGATCTGTTCCGTGTCGAAGCCGTGCTGACCCAGGATCTCCCGGGTGTGCTGACCGATGATCGGGGGCGGCCCCTGGACGACGCCGGGTGTCACCGAGAAGTCGATGGTGTTGCCGAACTGCTCGAAGCGGCCGAGCTTGGGGTGCTGGTGTTCGACGATCAGGCCGAGCTGACGCATGACGGGGTCGGCGAAGACCTCGCGTCCGAACGTGGGGTTGGCGATCTCGCAGGGCACGCCGGCGGCGTCGAGCAACTCGAACCACTCACTGGCGGTCTTGTTCTTGAAGGCCCCCTCGAGCAGGTCCCACAGTGCGCCGTCGTTGGTTTGGCGACGGCGGGGGTCGCTGAAGCGTTCGTCATCGCCCAGGCCCAGGTCGGGGATGGCGGCGACGAGCGACTGCCACTGGGGCTCGTCGGTCACTGCGAGGCAGATCCAGCCGTCGGCGGTGGCGTAAAGGCGGTACAGAGCGGTGAGGCCCAACTGGAGTTTGTCGAGGTGCGGCCGGGGCAGAGGATTCCCGTCGGCGGCGACTGAGGCGGCCGAGGCCGAGAGGAGCGCGGCGTTCAGGATGGATGTGTCGACATTCTGCCCTTCGCCCGTCCGGGCCCGATGGTAGAGGGCTTGGATCACGGCTATGGCCGAGAGGTAGCCGTTGCCGGTGTCACCCATAGACGTCAGGCTCCAGAACGGGCGCCCGCCGTCGTAGCCCCCGACGTCCTCCCAGGTGACCCCGGCGAGCGAGGCGCCGGTCTGGTCATTGCCCGGAGCGTCGGACCGCGGCCCCTGATCGAAGCCGCGGGTGTGGCAGTAGATCATCGTCGGATTGTGAGGGCGCAAGGAGGCCTCGTCGCAGCCGAGACGCACCAGCGCCTCCCGGCGCATGTTGGAGTGCACCACATCGGCGCCGGCCACCAGCCGGTGGAACACGGCGAGCCCCTCGGGCTTCTTGAGGTCGATGCAGATGCTGCGCTTGCCCCGGTTGCAGGCGTAGGCGATGTGGGTGGCGTGCCACCAGGGGTCGCGGGTGGCATTGATCTTGATCACGTTGGCCCCGAGGTCGGACAGGGCCTGGGTGCCGAACGGCCCGGCCACGGCGAAGCCGAGGTCGAGGACGGTGACGCCGTCCAGGGGAGGGCGCCCGGGACCGGTCGACGCGGCAGGTCCCATTGGCGGACTTCCCTCGGACCCTGCCAGCTCGGTGCGCACCTCGTCGTTGTGTTGCCCGACGAGAGGTACCGGGCCCTGCACGGCGCCTGGCGTGGCACTCATCCCGTAGAGCACACCGATCTGACGGAGCCGCCCGTGCTCGGGATGCTCGACGTCGACCAGGGCGCCCTCGGCCAGGAGAGCGGGATCGGCCAGCGCCTCCTCAGGGGTACGGACGAGTTGGAGCGGCACGCCTGCTTCGGCCGCCACCCGGACCCAATCGGAACTGGGGAAGCGGGCGATGGCCTCCTTCATGGTCGGCCAGTAGTGGGCCAGGACGATGAGGTTCTCGGGATCCGGAGGTATGCGCGCATCGTCGTCGCGGGTGCTGGCCAGCTTTCGACGGAGCTCCAGGGTGTCACCCGCCGCGCTGGAGAGGATGAAGCGGGGGTTGGGGACCCAGGTCTCGATCCACCGCCCGTCGGAACACAGGAAGAATCCCTTGGAGGCCCGCTCGTCGTAGATCCAGGTGGGGTAGCCGGTGGCCCGAAAGTTCTCCGACTTTTGCCACTTTCCCGTAGTGAGGGCCAGGGCGGCCTGGAGCAACGAGGTCTCGACGTGTTGGCCCCGACCGTCTCGTTCCCGCGACAGGAGCGCGGCATTGATGCCCATGGTGGCCAAGTAGGCGGCGCACAGGCTCGGCCACGGCGTGTGGGTGAAGATGGGTCCGGGGCGCGGCGGACCCGGCGGCATCCCTTCGGGAATTTCAAGGTCGGGCAGAAACGGCTCGTCGCCGTTGACATGGCCGGTGGGGCTGCCGAAGTGGCCGCGATTTTCGTCCAAGAGCCCGAGACGGGCAGCCACGAGGGCGTCGTAGGCCGGGCGGTCCCGGTGTCCGGGGTGGGACCCGTAGCCGGTGACGGAGCAGTGGACGAGTCTCGGGTTCAGCTCCAGGAGCGTGGCCGGGTCGCACCCGAGTTGTGCCCCGGCACCCGGTGCGAAGGTCTCGAGGACGACGTCAGCTGATCGGACCAGGCCGTGAAAGGAGTTGCGATCGTCGGGCTTGGAGAGGTCCAGCTCGATGCTCCGCCGGCCCCGCAGCCAGGTGTTCGCTCCGGGAAGTGCCCGGAAGCGATCTCCCCCCGGAGGCTCAACCTTGGTCACGGCCGCCCCGTGGTCCGACAGCAGCATGCCGGTGATAGGCCCGGAGATACCTTGGCTGACGTCGAGTACGCGGATGCCGGCAAGGACGCTGGTCATCGAGGGATCCTTTCTTGATGGTCGGACGGCGGCTCAGGGCCGGCGCAGGATTGTTCCGGTGCGACTGGCTGAAACCAGGGCGACCTGGGGATCGTTCAGCTGGTTGGCGGCGTCGCCGCGGAGTTGGCGCACCGCTTCGAGGGTGAGGTTCATCCCGTGGATATATCCCTCGCCGATGAGCCCGCCGTTGGTGTTGCACGGGAGCGCACCTTTGGGGCCGAGGTTGCCTTCGGCGATGAAGTCCTTGGCTTCTCCCAATCCGCAGAACCCCAGCGCTTCGAGCTGCATGAGCAGAATGGGGGAGAAGGCGTCGTAGATCATGGCCAGGTCGATGTCGGCGCGGCTGATCCCCGTGGCGTCAAAGAGCTGCTTGGCCAACGCCACTGTGCCGTCCATGACGGAGAGGTCCGGCCGGTAGTGGTCGCTGGCCACTTCCTGTTCGAACAGGGCGGCCCCGGCCGCGGTCTCGATCACGATGGGGTTCCGGGAGTCGGTGGCCCGCTCGGCCGAGGTGATGACGATGGCGACGGAACCGTCGGTCTCCTGGCAGCAGTCGAAGAGCCGGATGCACGGCTCTGCGATCCAGCGCGAAGCCTGGTGATCTGCCAGCACGATGGGCTTGCCGAAGAAGTGGGCGTTGGGATTAGTGGCGGCATAGTCGCGCAGTTGCACCACTGCCCGCCCGAAGTCTTCGCTGGTCACCCCGAACACGTGCATGTAGCGCGTGGCGTTGAGCGACATCCACGAGGCGGGCGTCAGCGCGCCGTAGGGGTACGCCCACTGCATGGCCGTCGTGCCCGAGTGCGCCGAGGTGGCTGCCACCCGGCCTGCTGCCGCCCCGAACCGAGCCCCGGACCTGGCACGAAGCGCCCGGTAGGCCACCACCACCTCGGCCGCACCCGAAGCCACTGCGGCGGCGGCGTGGAGAAGGACCCCTTGCGAACCCCCCCCGCCGTACGGCAGGCGACTGGACCAGCGGACCTCGGGGATGCCGAGCGACCGGACCAACTCCGTTTCCTCGACGGGGTCGATGGTGTAGCTGACCAATCCGTCCACTGCGTCGGTTCCGAGACCGGCATCGGTCAGCGCAGCCAGGATCGCTTCGCTGGCCAGACGGGTCTCGCTGCGACCGGCATCCTTCGAGAACTCCGTCTGACCGATGCCGACGATGGCGGCTGCGCTCTGTAGGCCCCTGATCATTGATCGCTTCCGTCGGGGGCAAACACTGGCACGGCCATTTCGCCGTCTGTCGGCTCAAAGCGCACGTGGACCTGCATCCCTATCTGCACGTCGGCTGGCCCAATGCCGACCAGGTTCGACATGATCCGGACGCCTTCGTCCAGGTCGATCAGGGCGACCACTAGGGGATAGGTGAACTTCGAGCTCCTGGGGTGGTGCAGGACCGCATAGCTGTAGACCCGGCCTCGTCCCGACAGTTCCGCCTCGTCATGCTCGAGGCCGTGGCACACGGGGCACATTGGGCGGGGCGGATGGTGCAATCGCCCGCACCCCCGGCAGCGCTGGGCGACGAGCCGGTTTTCGGCCGCCGCCTTCCAGAAGGTCCGATTGTCCTCGGTCAGGTTGGGAGCAGGCCGAATAGCCAAAGCGGTCGGAACTTCATCTGACCGTTGCATTCACTACATTGTACTTGCTATGTTCCAACCTCACAAGACTTCGAAGGTGGGGCTCCCATGACTGCAACTGCGCAGCGATTGATCTCAGTGGACTCGCACGTGCTGGTGCGTCCGAACAACGTCAAAGAGCGTCTCCCCCAGCGGCTCATCCCGCTCTACGACGACGCACTGGCCGTGCAGGGAGCTGCCGCCAAGGAGTTGCGCGGCGGTCAGAAGCTCTCACTCGATGATTTCGACCTGGAAGGCTCCCGGAGCCCGGGCTACTACGACGCCGAGGCCCGCCTGCGCGACATGGACCGAGACGGCGTCGAGGTTGAGGTCCTCTACTCGGAGCTGAGCGCGTTCCGGCACTTCCATCTCGTCGGAGATGAGTGGCGGCTCGTCGCGCGCGCGTTTAACGATCACCTGGCCGATTTCGCCGCGGTCGACCCGGATCGCCTGGTGGTGTCCTACCAACTTCCGATCATCGACATCGAGTACGCCATCTCCGAGGTGCAGCGGCTGGCTGCCTTCGGGGCACGCTCAATCCAGTTGCCGAACTACCCGTCCGAGTTGGGTTTCGCCGACTACCACGATCCGCGGTACGACCCGTTGTGGTCCGCTCTCGAAGAGACGAGCATCTCCATCAGTCAGCACCTGGGACCGAAGGATTCGCTGTGGGACGTATTCCGACGCGACCCGCTGCCCCAGAAGGCGATCTTCACATCGCTCCCCTCCATGGCACTGGCCGAGAACATGGCCTGGTGGATTCTCACCGGGATCCTCGAGCGTCACCCGGGCCTGCAGATCGTGTTCGTAGAGCCGGGCCTGGGCTGGGTGCCTTTCTACCTTGACATCCTCGACCGGCGCGTGCGCACGTATTCCATGCCGGAAATCACCGAGCTCCCGAGCGAGTACTTCCGGCGCAACATGATGTTGACGTTCATGGACGAACCCCGCGGCGTCGCCATGCGCCACGAGTTGGGGGTCGAGAACATCATGTGGTCCACCGACTTTCCCCATCCGGCGACGACGTGGCCGAACTCCCAAGAGTTTGTGGCCCGAAACTTCGCTGGAGTTCCCGAAGAGGAGACCGAGCTCATGGTCTGTGGCAACGCCGCCCGGGTGTACGGCCTTTAGCGGATGAATCCGCAGCGCGATAGCTGAGTTCGGGCGGGTTTGCATAGACCTCCCCGAAGGGCCCACGTATCACCGTGACGAGGAAGCAAGCGCACTCGGTGCGGGCGATTCCACGCGAGGAGGCCACGCGAATATGGCTGGGCGTCGATGCCGCTTCAGTGGGCTGGTTCTTTCGGTTATCGGGCCGCCCGCTGCCAGGAGCGCCTGCTCCGGACGCGCCCACCGACCCGAGGTGCTTCTCGCATCCACCTTCGAAGCTGCTGACGTGAGGGGGGTGCTCAGGCCTGGGTCGCCGCAGCGGTCACCGGAGCGGTGAAGCCGAGGATGCCGCCGAGGGTACCCCCCACCATGGCTGCTTTCTCGTCCTCAGGGACACCGGCGAAGAGCCGGTGCAGGAGGTCCCGGCTGCCGCGAAACGTACCTTCGGCGTGCGGGTAGTCGTTGCCCCACACGATCGACGACAACCCAGTGATGTGCCGGCACGCGACCGCCACGGGGTCGTCCTGGAACGAGACGTGGAACTGGCGCCGGACGTACTCGCTCGGCATCAGGGTGTACGGCCACTTCTCGTTCAGCCGAAACAGCTGGGCCATCCCGCTCTGCTCCTCTGCGGGACGGCTGTCGTCCCACACGCCGAGCCACCAGTCGGCGTCCTGGCCGATCCCCGTGACCCAGCACTTGTCCATGCTGCCCACCAGCGACGCGAGCCAATGGGCGTTGAACTCGATCAGCGCGAAGTGCAGGTCGGGGTAGCGCTCTGGCACACCGCCCCCTATGAGCTGGCAGATCAACTGCTGGGGGACGATTGTGCTCTAGATCGACTGCGTGATCATCCGCTTTGCCGCTGCTTTTTCGGTCATCGGTTGGTTGACCTGCGCGGCGTTCTCCATGACGACCTTGAGCGTGGTGGATTGTGGATCGTTGATCTTCACGCCACCGGTCTGGGTGTGGAAGAAGACGTGCACGCCGTTCGCCTGGGCCGCCGCCCACACGGGGTCGAGTTCCCGCGCATAGTAGGGAGTGGGCGGCACCGCCGGCAGGAGGATGGCACGGAAACCGCCGGCGGCGACCCGCTCGATCTCCGCCACCGCATCATCGACGTCGGTGAGGGGAATGGGGGCGGTGGGGGCCAGGCGCGAGAAGTGCGGCGTGAAGCGCTCCACGATGTAGTCGTTGTAGACACGGGCGTGCGCCATGGACAGCTCGTGGTCGTCGGAGTAGAGGCCAAAGAGCGACAGGTTCGGATGCATGACCCCGACGTCGACTCCGTCGAGGGCGAGGTCCTCGACGATGATGTCGGGGTCGCCCTCGGGCATCCGGCCGCCCGTCTGGCGGTACCGGGAGATCGTCCAACCCTCGAATCCGGGCGTGTGGAGTCGCCGGAAGATCCGGGCGCCGCCCTCGACCAGGGGCTCGATCTCGAAGTCGTCCTCCCAGACCGCCCGGTCCCGCAGGTGCTTGGGCAGGCGGGTGACGAAGAGGTCGGTGGGCTCGAGGATGTGCCCGTCAGCCGAAACGACGAGTTGTTTCTCAGCCATGGTCGTCGCCTTCCTACGCGGGGACGGAAAATCCCGATGATCACGCGCGCGTACGCGGTACCCTGCCACGCGGATTATAGATCAACCGGTCGGTACAGGCAACGCGGACTCGGGCCGCGGATCGCCGCGGCGAGAAGGAGAAAGAGACCATGACGAAGCGGTGGAAGCAACGCCCACCTGGCTCGACGTGGGGCGACTGGGGCGACGACGACGAGCTCGGTCGCATCAACCTGCTCACCCCTGAGAAGGTTCTTCAAGGCGTGCGAGAGGTGGAGGCCGGTATCAGCTTCTGCCTCAGCCTGCCGCTCGACTATCCCGGCGGTACCGCCTTGAACCAGCGGCGATACCCGCCGGTCATCTCGCCGACCGAGGACATGGAGGGCAATCCGGGCACCTTCTACAACGTCCCCATGCGCACCATGGAGAAGTTCGGGGACCCAAAGTACGTGGACGTGTGGGCGGATGATGTCGTGACGCTCTCCCTGCAGTACTCGACGCAATGGGACTCACTGGCACATGTCGGTGCTGAATTCGACGCCGACGGTGACGGCGTAGAGGAGGCGGTCTACTACAACGGGTACCGCGCCGGCGACGATTTGGTGGGGCCGAAGACTGACGCAGCGGGCGATGGGGGTACGCACCGCTGCTTCGCCCACCACCTGGGCCTGGAGCACATGGCCGCCACCGGAGTACAGGGCCGAGGCGTCCTCGTCGATTTGGCCCACCACCTGGGCCATGACTGGCGCGGAGTCGATCGCAAGACGCTCATGGAGATCATGGCGGCCGACAAAGTGGTCGTCGAGCCCGGCGACATGCTCTTGTTGCATACAGGATTCGCCACCGAAGTACTGAACTGGAACCGCAACCCCGATCCCGTGAAAATTCACACACTGTGCACCTACCTGGATGCGCGCGACGAGTCGTTGCTGGAGTGGATCAGCGACTCGCAGGTCTCGGCGCTGGTGGCGGACAACTACGCGGTGGAAGGCATGGTTGGCAAGGATCGTGACGACAGCCGGCACTCGTTCCTTCCCATCCACCACCTCTGCCTCTTTCGGCTCGGCGTCCCGCTCGG
>Ga0182018_10004844_pt1 | contig 11124 bp, 6 predicted proteins | sample 812P2MmetaG_FD_120490 | JGI IMG/M metagenome (GOLD analysis project Ga0182018, IMG submission 120490) | Permafrost microbial communities from Stordalen Mire, Sweden - 812P2M metaG | ecosystem: Environmental > Terrestrial > Soil > Wetlands > Permafrost | place: Sweden: Stordalen | collected...
CACGAATCAGGCGGCGAATTGACGGCGGATGACCGCATCGGATCGCTCGATGTCGCCCTGGCGGCGGATATGCATCGCGGCCAGATCGCATGCTTTATTCAAGAACTAGGCGGCGAGTTCTACACGGACGCCGGCATGATGCGCGACGCACTCGAATCCGGGCGCGTATTTGAAAGCTTACGGACCTGGTGGACGCCGCGCTCAAGCCGGCGGCCTGACACCCCTCACTCGACCACCTGGAATTCAATCCACGAGCTGGCGGTGCGCGGAGCCTTGCCACCGCGATCGGTCGCCATAGCCTGCAAGTAGTATTGACCCGCGGGCAGGGAACTGCTGAGCCGCAATTCTCCGCCCACCGCGCGCCCGTCCGCGCCCGGCACAGAAGCCACTGAAACCGGATTGTTCAGGATCGGTGTGCGGTCGCGGTAGATCTGGACTTGCGTATCGAATTTGCCGGGCGGAAGGGCGCCGCGGCCATCCTTATCCGTTTCGATACGAAATAGGAATGCCAGCCGGCTGCCGGCGCGAAACTCCCGCAGAGCGGAAGATACATCGTTGAAGCGGGTCTCGCCCGGTGCGGAAACATCGTCGAGCAACGGCGTGGTCAGGGCTATGTGCTGCGTCTTCAGATCCGGAATATCGATATATTGTCCGGCGGATCCTGTGGCGCGCGAAGTGCTGTCCAGAACGCACGCACGGATCTGGTAGGGGCCGGCTTGTTTGACCGGAACATCCAAAGTAAATAGGATTCCATCTTTCCGCAGTTGCTTCAGCTTCTCGTCATTGGCGTCGATGGCGATATGACGGCTGAGGGCGGCCAGCGGATCGACGCCATGACCGGAAGCGAGGATAACGATATCGAGCGCCGCGTATTGGATGCCGTACAGATCCGTGCGGAAGGTAATATCACGCGGATCGACGTACAACAGGTTATGCACCACGGTCTGGCCTTTGACGGTGCGCCGGTAGAGAGCAGTCACGCGCACGTGTAAGTCGGACTTATTGAATAGAGATTGGACGGCGGCCAGCATCTGTGCCTGGCGGGTGTCATACTTGGGGCGCGCCGCTTCGTCGGTCTCACCGAAGAATCCGGAACGGGAATGCGCCCGCAGGCCGTGGATGCTGACGGTGACCTTGATCGAATGGTACTCGGCTTTGGATGTCGGACTCCCGGTGCTAATGTTCTCCGGCGCCTTGAAGCCAATCAGATAATATCCCCGCTGCTCCTCTTCGACGCGTTGCAGGGCATCGCTCAAACCGTTGCCATTCAAGGCGGCGAAGCCTCCCGTATCTTCGGCAAGCTGCAGCAGCCCCTGTTGGGATAGCGCGAGTGCGCCGAGTTTTTCCGGCCCCAGATATACCAGGCCGCGCGCATCGACGGTGTATACGACGGCGCCCGAGCGATTGGCCTTGTCGATCAGGCGATGGAACCTGGTCACCAATTCGTCGTCGCGAGGTATGCGGAGGTATCTGCCGGGTATGCCGATCCCCGGCAGGTCGATGCCATCCGAAAAGAACACCACGGCCTTCCGTCCACCTACCGGACGCAGCTCATCCATAAGCTGGCCTAACATGTCGAGCGCGCCGCCGGTGGCATTCAGCCGGAGGTAAGCCCTTTCGTCGGCGTCGCCGGTGCGCCGGTCCCATGCGGCTTGCGGGGGACCGGCGCGCGGGACGATACTCGGGCGGCCGGGCAGGGCCGGCCCAAACGGATCGACCAGGCCCAGACCGATCGGATTCCAACGCAGATTTTCGACGGCGGCTTGGAGAACCCGCTTGTCCGAGGTGAATTGCTGGAAGACGCTGTTGCTGCGTCCAGTCTCCCAGAGGGCCACCAGATCGCCGGGCTGCATCTGCTCGTCGATGAACTTCCGCAAGGTCCGGCGCACGGAGTACATGCTCTCGAACGAGAGACTCAGATCGTCCACCACCAGCACCATGCTGCGGCGGACATCCTCGGGTTTCAGCACGTCCGCGGGATTTGCGGACGGTAACGGCTGGTGCAACGCCTGCGGAGACAGGCTGGGGCGGTTCACATCCGTGGAATCCAGGTGAACGTAAGAGAAGTTGGTAATCGGTTGCGGTTTGCCGTCGACCAAGACCTGGAAGTCGTCGGGCTTCAGATTGGCGACCTGATGTCCCTTCGAATCGGTGACCACGGAGTCAATCTGGACCAGCGTGGTGCCGACGCTGAATACGGTGGCGGGCGGCGCGGCGGGTTCCTGTGCCTGGAGCAGACCCGGGCAAAGCAACGGGATCATCGTCCAGCGAAGCATAGGTGCTGTTAAGGATAGCAGGAACCGCTCCAGGTAAGGAGCGACGGGCAAGGAGGCCGTCCCGCAAAAGTGAGAAGATATCCGGAACATGATTCTTGAAAGATTCTTGTCCGCCGCCGACGCCGACCGCGCATTGCGCAGCTTTCGGAAGCTCGCCCGCCACGACATCGCCCGCTGGGCGCTAACTGGCGGGTTCGCCGTTGAGATTCACCGCTTGCGTCTCGGCCGCGGCGCCGGCATCCGCGCCCTGAACGATCTCGACTTCATTACCGACTCGTTTGCCTGTATCCCCGATACCCTGGCGGACGACTTCTTGTTTCGGCACATCCATCCTTTTGATCCTCCAGGGAAAACCATGCTTCAGGCAATCGATCCGGATACCTCCGTGCGCATCGACGTCTTCCGGGCGTACGGTGCGACGATGAGACGGACATCCCTCCTGGATTTCCCGGCCGGCGCGATCCAACTTATTTCGCTCGAAGACCTGGTGGCGAGAACCGCGCGGCTGGCCCTCGATCTCGCGGACGGCGCCTGTATACCTGCCAAACATGCGGTGGATTTCATGAGGCTGGTAGAACTAGTGGACTCGGCGGAGGTGGAGGGTGCGTGGCTGGATCACCGACGGCCGCAGCACCCCGTAAGCTTCGCCGAAACCATACATCTGCTACGGAACTTGATCCCGGCGCGTCAAGACCTTTTGATCGTTCCGGGCTATGCGAAGGACGCTACGGAGCGTTGCGAGCGTTGCGCGGCGACTGCCGCTTTCCCCTTAGCGGACCAGAACGTAGTCCTATCCTTGCTGGGGTATTGTTAGGGGTACGGTCTTTCCTAGGGGGGCGTTCGCAGGCCGAACCGCCTCCGCCACTAAAACAAATTCTGTGTTTGTAACTGTCATAGAATTGAAGCATACGTGCCTTTTGACACCCGCCGAAATTTCCTGGTAGCTGCAGCAGGGTATGCCACGTCGTGGCTGGGTCCGGCGGCCCGGGCGGTGTCCCCGCCGATTTTCGAGAACGTCCCGCCGGAAAAGAGCGGCATAACCTGGGTCCATGACAATGCCATGTCTCCCAACCGTTATCTGCCCGAAAGCATGGGACCGGGGTGCGCCTTCCTGGACTACGACAACGATGGCTGGATGGACATCTACCTGGTCAACAGCGGCCCCTGCGATTTTTTCAAGCCCGGCAAGCCCATCCGCAACGCCTTGTACAAGAACAATCGGGATGGCACTTTCACCGACGTCACCGCGAAGGCGGGGGTCGCCGGCGGCACATTCGGCATGGGCGCGGCAGCCGGAGACTACGATAACGACGGCTTCCCGGATCTGTTGGTCACCGCTTACGGCCGCACCATCCTGTATCACAACAACGGCAACGGCACTTTCACCGATGTCACCGAAAAGTCCGGCTTGGGGATGGCCGGCTGGACCACCAGCGCCGTCTGGTTCGATTACGACAACGATGGCCGGCTGGACCTGTTCGTGTGCAGTTTCGTGGATTACGGCTCGCAGCACTTTTCATGCGGAGATAATAAGCTGGGCCTCAAATACTACTGCATCCCGCGCCTGTTCAAACCCACCCACAGTTTCCTGTATCACAACAACGGCGACGGCACCTTCACAGAGGTGAGCCGCGGTACCGATATCGGGCGCGCGCTGGGCAAAGGTTTGGGGGTGGTGGCTACCGATATCGACAACGACGGGCGCATGGATCTTTTCGTGGCCAACGACACGGTGCAGAACTTCCTGTTCATGAACCGCGGAAACGGCAAATGGGAGGAGGTCGGGGTCTCGGCCGAAGTCGCCTTCAGCGAAAACGGACAGCCCCGCTCGGGGATGGGCGTGGACGCCGCGGATTTCGACGGCGACGGCTGGGAAGACTTGTTCGTGGCCAACATCGACCGGGAGATGTTCTCGCTGTACCGCAACCAACACGACGAAACGTTCGCGGATGTGGCGTTTGCCAACGGCGTGGCACAAGCTACCCGTCTGCTCAGCGGCTGGGGGCTGAAGTTCTTCGATTACGACAACGACGGTCTCATCGATCTGATTCTCGCCAACGGCCATCCCGACGATATGATCGAAAGGTACTCGACCCAGGTGAAATACAAGGAGCCGCTGGTGCTGTTTCACAACCAGAACGGCACGCTGCGCGATGTCAGCACGGGCGCGGGGCCGGCGTTCGCCGGAATGCTTGCGGCGCGCGGCTTGGCGGTGGGCGATTACGACAACGACGGCCGTTTGGATGTACTGGTCGGCGTCAATGGCGGGGCGCCCATTCTGCTGCACAATAACGCGGGCGCGGCCGGCCACTGGCTGGGGCTGAAGCTGGTGGGCATCCGCGCCAACCGCGACGCCATCGGCGCGCGCATCGCCTGGTCTGCTGGAGGCGTCCGGCGCGCGCGGCTGAAAAACGCCGGCGGCAGCTATCTTTCCTCCCACGATCCGCGCGAGATTCTAGGGCTGGGATCCGCGAACAAGGTAGACTGGCTTGAAATTCACTGGCCCGCGCCTAGCAAGCAGGTCGACCGCTATACGGATCTGCCGGCGGACCGGTACATGGAGATCAAAGAGAAGTAGCTGCCGCGCCGGCTCTACCGCCGGAACCGCCGGATCAACAGCGTGTGCCGGTCGGACCGGTAGAAGCCGATGACGTAGAGGCTGGCTTTGCCTTGCGTGGAGTAGATGACCTGGCGAATGCGCATCACTGGAGCGCCGGCGTGAATTGCCAGCAACTTCGCAACGTACGCACTGGCCGCCGTAGCGTCCAGTTCTTCGTCCGCGTATGCCAATTCGACGCCGTACTCGCGCTCTAGAGTGGCGAAAAGCGAGCGGCGATCCAAGGGCAGGCTGGCCAAGCCCGGGAAGTCGTCCGCGGGAAGGTAGCAACTCTCCAGCGCAAAAGGCTGCTCCCCGGATTGCCGCAGCCGCTCCACCTTTACCAGACGGCTGTGCGCCGGGAGAGCCAGACGCGCGGCGGCTTCCTGCTCGCCCTCAACCACTTCCGCGCACAGGACCCGCGAACGCGCCGGCAAGCCCCGGCTGGCCATTTGCTCGGTGAAGCTGGCCAAGCGGTTGAAGTGGATTTTGGGCAGCGCTACGAACGTTCCGGCACCCCTGCGCCGGTCCACCAGGCCTTCCCGCTCCATCTCCCCTAGCGCATGCCGCGCAGTCATCAGGCTCACTTCGTGAGCCCGGGCCAATTCTCTTTCCGATGGCACGGCATCCCCGGGTTGCAACTCGCCGGCCGCGATGCGTCTGGCGAGCGCATACTGGATGCGCTTGTAAGCAGGGGTTTCGGAGAGTGTATCCTGTGCCATCGGAGCACGGTGCTATAGAGCTTCGGTCATTTTAACCGAACCCACCGGCACAAAGCCAAAGATTCTGGAAAATTTTTCTATTGACGGGAGGTGGCGACCCGATTTATACTGGCCAAAATAGTAGGTTTCCGCTATATAGCTTTTGGTAGCAAGGGGTTTTTGCGGGCCGTGTGTGCGATATAGCACTTTGCCCGCTCGAATGGGCCGGAGAGGTTTGCGCCTCTCCTCAACAATTTGGGAGGAAATCATGGAACTACGAAAACTGCTGTTTAACTGCAGGCTGTGGGCCTGCGGCCTCTTAGTCTGCGCTCTGGCTTGTTCTGCTTGGGGCCAGCAGGTCCAGGCAACCATCACTGGACGGATTACCGATCCATCGGGTGCCGCGGTCTCGGGCGCCAAGGTTACGGCCACATCCGTGGAGCGCGGAGTCGTGTATCCCACCACCGCCAACTCGGAAGGCTACTACAACCTTCCGAATCTACCCATAGGTCCGTATAACGTCAAAGTGGAGAACCCCGGTTTCCAGACGGCCATGCAGTCCAATATCACCTTGGAAATGAACCAGGTCGCCAAGATGGACTTCCAACTGCTGGTCGGCAACGTCCAGACTACCGTGGAGGTCACTGGAACGGCTCCCGTACTGCAGACGGAGGAGACTTTACTAGGGCAAGTGATCGACTCGCGCACCGATACTACGCTGCCCCTGGCGACCCGCAATTACGTGCAGTTGACGCTGCTCGCGCCCGGCACCGTACATCCCGACCCCTCCACGTTTCAAAGCGGCCTCACCACGTCCAGCAGCGGGCGCCCCTATGTGAATGGCAACCGCGAGCAAGCCAACAATTTCATGTTGGACGGTATGGATAACAACCAAGTATCCGATAACTTGGTTGGCTATGCGCCTAGCGTAGACGCCATCCAGGAATTCAATGAGATTACCCAGAATGCGCCGGCCGAGTTCGGCAACTACATGGGCGCGATCGTCAGCACGTCGATCAAGACCGGCACCAATCAGTTCCACGGCGACGCCTTTGAGTTCTTCCGCAACGATGTACTGAATTCCAATCTGTGGCAGAACAACTTCGAAGACGCCGCGAAGGCGAAATTGCGCTGGAACGAATTCGGCGGCACCCTGGGCGGCCCCATCAAGCGCGACAAGCTTTTCTTCTTCGTCGACTACCAGGGCCAGCGCTTCGATACGCCTACCAGCTTCAGCGCCACCAGCGTGCTAACGGCGGCGGAACGCGGCGGGAACTTTTCGGAAATGCTGCAAGGCACGACCCCGATCCAGCTTTACAATCCGTTTGCGGTATCCGGCGGCCAGCGCCAGCCGTTCCCGGGGAACATCATTCCCTCGAACCTCCTCGACCCCGTGGCGCAGAAAATCGTTGGCGACACCAGCGTTTACCCACTGCCGACCGGCTCGGGCCTCGTCAACAACTTTCTCGTCGCTAATCACACTGATATTAACGGCGACCAAGGCGATGCCCGCGTCGACTGGAGCGCGTCCGACAAGGACCGTATTTTTGGACGTTTTTCCCAGAGCATGATCACCAATCCCGCCACCAATAACTTGCCGATCGACTATAACTCCTTCAATAACTATCCGGTCCACACCGGCGTTGTGGATTGGGTGCATACGGTGTCGCCTTCGATTGTCAACGACGCCAGAGCCGGCGTGAATTACGTGTTTATCAATAACGGCGCGGCTGGGAACGGGACGGGCAACTTGAACACCACTGTAGGTCTCCCTGGAATTCCCTCGAGCATCCTTCCCTCCATGGGCTTCTCTGGCGGCTATGCCTCGGGTATCGGTAACGCGGATGTCTACCAGCTCTTCGCCGACACGGTGATTCAGCTCGAGGATACGATGTCGATCACGCGTGGCAAGCACATATTCCATCTTGGTTTCCAAGCCTGGCGCGAACGCATCGATACCTTCTATTCCGGCAACAATGGCGAAGCCGGAACATTCACATTCGATGGCCGGTATACCTCTGGTCCGAATCCGTTGGCTACCTCGGGCGCGGGCAGCGGTGCCGGTGAGGCCGACTTCCTGCTGGGACTGGCTTCCCAAGTGGGCGGCGGCGTCAATGGCGGAACTTGGGGCCAGCGCTCCTGGGTTTTGGGAAGCTTCGTCCAGGACGATTGGCATGTGACGCCTAACCTCACCTTGAACCTGGGGTTGCGGTGGGAACTGCACACCCCCTGGTGCGAAGTGGATAACCGGCAGGTTAACTTCGGGTTGCTCTCCGGTACCGTCGAATACCCCAACCAGGATGGAAACAATTGCGCTCTGTACAACCAGTACAACGGCATCACCAACTTCCAGCCTCGCCTCGGTATTGCGTGGAATCCCATGAAGCACACCGTGATTCGTTCGGCGTACACTCTATCGAATTACCTGGAAGGGACTGGAACCAACCTACGTTTGCCGATCAACCCGCCGTTTGCGCATGAGGTGAGCGCTAACTACACGTCGCTCTCTCTCCCTACTACTACTCTGAGCCAAGGCCTCACGCCCCTGACGTCTTCGTCCAATCCGTTCGAGGACGCCACGCTACGCGTCTGGGACCCGAATGTTCGTCCGGCCGTCGCCAACCAGTGGAACTTCACCATCCAGCAGCAGCTCAGCGGCACGACTACCTTTCAAGTCGGGTATGTCGGCCAAAAAACGACGCACCTGATGGTGCCAATGCCCTATCTCCAGTCACAGCTATTATCGAATGGCACGGTGGCGCCTAGCCCTTACTTGGCGGGCAACCCATATGTCTACGATGCGATCAGTCAGATCTCCGGCACGGCCTCGAATGGCAATCAGAGTTACAATGCCCTCCAGGCTGTCTTGGCGAAGCGCCTGAGCGAAGGTCTCGAGTATCAGGTCGCGTATACTTATTCGAAGTGCATGACCGACTCCAGCGGTTACTATGGTTCCTGGGGCGGCGCCGCCTATCCCACGTCGCCTTACTTCCAGAACCTGTATGACCAGCGCGCGGAGTGGGGTCCTTGCTACTATAATTCCACCCAAGTGCTGACCAGTTATGTCACATATGACTTGCCCCTCGGCCACGACCGTAAATTCGGCAAGGATATGAACCCGGTGCTGAATGCCATCGTTGGCGACTGGCAGGTCAATACGATTCTCTCCCTGCATACCGGTTTCCCGCTGACCATCTCGGCCGGGGATGCTTCCGGCACGAACTCTCGCGGCTCGCGCGCCAACTGCCTTGCCCCGGCTCAGATTTATGGCGAGCAGAACTCGCCTCTAGGCGGCTATCAGTGGTTTAATGCGGCCGACTTCGGGCCGGAGGATCCGGGCACGTTTGGTACTTGCGGTGTTGCGACCGTGCGCGGTCCGGGGTTGCGCACTGTGGACGCCAGCGCGGCCAAATTCTTCAACTTTACCGAGCGCTTCAAGTTGGAGCTTCGAGGCGAAGCCATCAACCTGTTTAACACGCCCATTCTGAATTCGCCCAACACCGGAGTCGGTAGTGAGCTCGGCCTTCTCAACGGCGCGGGAGGCGCCTCGGGGGTCTTCGGCAGGCAAATCCAGTTCGCTTTGAAGTTCCATTATTGACGAGCGCGGCACATTAGCTTCGCACGGAGGGTCGCGGCTCAAAAAGCCGCGGCCCTTCTTTTTTGGGCTACCATTGAAATTGAGTACCCTGATGCACGGCTTAACTATCTCACGGGCATGGATCGCGGCAGCTTCCTTCGCTTGGATCGCGTTAGCCGCCGACACCCCCCACAAAGCCCCCGCTCCCGACGTTTCCGCAAATGCCCGCCACGCAACTCAACTCGCCGAAAGCGGCCATTGCGACCAGGCCCTAACGCTTCTGACAAAATCAGTTCCGCACCTGCCGAACGGCGATCTCGAGAAAACCGTGGGGCTCGATGGAATCAAGTGCGCCATGACCATGAACCAGATGGATGCAGCCGCGGATTTTGTGCGCATCCTGCAACGCGACTTCCCCAAGGATCCGCAGGTGCTCTACGTCGCCACCCATGTCTACTCCGATCTCTCCATCCGCGCCTCGCAGACGCTGCTGTATGCGGCGCCGGGATCTTATCAGGTGCACCAGTTGAACGCCGAAGCTCTGGAAGCGCAGGGTAGGTGGGACGATGCCGCCACCGAGTACCGCGAGGTGCTCCAACAGAATCCGAAGCTGCCCGGCATGCATTACCGTCTGGGCCGGATCATACTTTCGAAACCCCCGACGGCCACTTCCACCGGAGAGGCGCGGCATGAGTTTCAGGCCGAGTTGGAAATCGATCCGTCCAACGCGGGCGCTGAGTACGTGCTGGGTGAGCTGGCACGCCAGGACCGGAACTACACCGAAGCCGTCGCGCATTTCGGGCGAGCCACGAAATTGGATCGCACTTTTGCCGACGCGTTCATCGGTTTGGGCCGCTCTCTGGTCGCCGACGGCAAGGTCGCCGAAGCGCTGGCGCCGCTGGAAACAGCCGTTAAGCTGCAACCCCAGAATGCGGCGGCGCATTACCACCTGGGGGTGGTCTATCAGCGCACTGGACGCAAGGAGGACGCCGCCAAGGAATTCGCCCTCCGCAAAGAGATTTCCGACAAGAATCGCCAGTTGGCGGACGATGTGCACGCCGGTATCGTAGGCCCGCAGGAGCCGGAACCCTAGCCTCGAGAGTCTGGGATGCTGCGGCCATCGTTCGCGACTTGCCTGTTTGCCGCGGAGTTACTTGCCGCCCCGCCCGCCTCCCCGGTGCAGTTCACGGACATCGCGAAGGCGGCGCACATCGGCTTCGTGCATTTCAAAGGCAGCAAGGGAGTATCCACGATCCTGGAAGAAGCGGGCCCCGGCGTTTGCGTGTCCGATTACGACGGCGACGGTTGGCAGGACATCTACTTCGTGAACGGACGCGACCTCTACGGCCGCGGCATCCCGGCGCGCAACGCGCTATACCATAACAACGGCGACGGCACCTTCACCGACGTAACCGAAAAGGCCGGCGTGCCCGGCAACGCCTATGGCTTGGGGTGCGTGTGGGGCGATTACGACAACGACGGTTTCCCGGATCTCTACGTCACACAGTACGGCAAGAATGTCCTGTATCATAACAACGGCGATGGGACTTTCTCCGACGTGACGGACAAGGCCGGCGTGGGCGGCCTGGACTTCGGAACGCTCTTTCACACGGGCGCCACGTTTTTCGACTATGATCGCGATGGGTTCCTGGATCTTTACGTCGGCGGCTACGCGAACTTCGGGCCCGCGAGCCAGCGCTACTGTAACATCGGGGCCGGCATGCCCTCCAGTTGCCGTCCCATGGTCTATGGCGGCACGCCCGCCGTGCTCTATCACAACAACGGTAATGGCACGTTTACCAACGTCACGAAGAAGGCGGGCATCTATCAGCCCAAGGGACTGAATCTCTCGGTCGGCGCCGCCGACTATGACAACGACGGGTGGCCTGACCTGTTCGTAGCGAACGATGGCCTGGAAGCTTATCTCTATCACAACGAGCACAACGGCACGTTCAAGGAGATAGCCGTGCCCAG
>Ga0182018_10004845_pt1 | contig 11124 bp, 13 predicted proteins | sample 812P2MmetaG_FD_120490 | JGI IMG/M metagenome (GOLD analysis project Ga0182018, IMG submission 120490) | Permafrost microbial communities from Stordalen Mire, Sweden - 812P2M metaG | ecosystem: Environmental > Terrestrial > Soil > Wetlands > Permafrost | place: Sweden: Stordalen | collected...
CCTCTCACGATCGTCCGCACCGCGGATCTTGCCGGATTGCACATTTACTTTGATTGTGGCTCTGAGGATGACTATGGTTTCGACGCTGGCGCCCAGACGCTGGACAAGTTGCTCCAATCGCGTCGCATCCCCCACGAATTCCATCTCTATCCCGGCGGTCACAATTGGACGTATTTCGCCGAGCATCTGCCCGCCTTGCTTCAATTTCATTTTCAGGTGTTTGCATCCGCGTCGCTGCACCGCGATTCGTCTCCCTAAGGCAAATGCGGCTTGCGCCAGATTCAGTGGACAGCTGCCGGTGAGTTTGAAGAAAACAACCGAGTCGATAGTTCTGCAATTCCGACAGGTCCGCGTCTCGCCCCCGCCATGACCGAAGTGAGGGACCAATCCCCTCTAGAGAAGCAGACGTCCGGGCACTCATCCTTCGCCGCCCACCTGTTTCGCGTCGTTCATCGCCGACCGATCTGTGGCGAAAGTCAGTTCACCGAACCCAGATACTCATCCAGCCAATTTAGCGTTTCCTTAATGAGTTCGTTACGTAGGACATTGTGGGCGGTTTCGTAGAGGAGGTGCTTCTTCTGGTCTTTTTTCGACCCCAGCGATTGGTAGAACAGCTCCTTGGTCGACTCCACAGGGAAGATGAAATCGTATCGCCCGTTCAACATCAGGGCCGGTTGCTTCACGCGTGACAGAAAGTTAATGGCATCGACTTCAGGAAGCGATCGCGCGAAGTCGATTCCTCCCCCTGCGAAAACACATACTTTGATCCTTGGTTCCAGGGCCGGAACAATACCACCCACTTCCGCACCCCAGCTTAGGCCGTGGTAAGCCAACCTGCTGTGATTCAAGTCCGGACGCGTCTCAATGTCGTAACGTCCTGCCGCCATCCCGAACTCCTTCTGAAGTGGCCGGCCCGGTTTGAAATATGGAATCGAAGATCGAATTGTGGACGCATCTAGTGAAGCTGTCGGTAAAGAGTCAATCGATCCGACCAGAACCCAGCGCGAGAGTAATAAGACTCGAATTGGTAAAATGTTAGCCACGATTACCAACCGATTTGGCCCATCCGCTTAAGGATAATCGCGCTGTAATTATTCATGCGCTCGGGTCGTCGCTTCAGGGGAGCCGGCAGAATGGCAGCGAGCCGTGCCGCCTGTTCTCGGCCGATATTCCGGGCCGCGGCTTCGTCGTAGTAACGACACGCCGACTCTGCACCGTAAATGCCAGGGCCCCATTCGACCACGTTGAGGTATATCTCCAGAATGCGTTGCTTGCCGAGGACGAATTCGGCCACCGGTACCAGTGTGGCCTCCGCGCCCTTGCGGAGGATAGAGCGGCCCGTTCCGAAGAATAGGTTTTTTACGAGTTGCTGCGTGATGGTGGAAGCTCCGCGAGTGCGATCGCCTTCCAAATCGTCCTCGGCAGCGATTTGGATCTCGTGCCAATCGAATCCATGGTGCTGGTAGAAGTGCGCGTCCTCAGCGGCGATTACAGCGTGCTGGAGGTCGGCCGAGATTTGGCTGAGCGGAATGAATTTGTAGCGCTCGCGATAAGGCGTGTGGTGAATCCAGGCCTGCAAGCGGCGCTGCATGTGCACCGCGGTTGTCGGCGGGTCGATCCACCGCGCAGCCACAAGGATCAGCGCGGCAAGCGACCAAAGAAACACCAAGCCGATGACAAGCCATCGAATAAAGGATCGGAGAAAGCCCGTCCGAGCTGGGGTCTGGGTGGGTGTGTTCGGCATTGCAGTCACATTTCAGAATAGCAGCCCGGGTTGAGGTGCCGCTGATGGATGATTTTGCGTGCGCGAACACAGAGTGCTGCGTTCCACTGAGGCCACTCGGGACAAAGCCCCTTGGTCCTGAATCACATTGGCTCCACTACAACGGGCCTGAAGGAATATCTATCGCGATGATCGCAGGGATGCCCTACACCGCGCTGCGCGACGCGGTTCTGACTCACCCAACACTCGTGGAAGGTCTCCAACCTCTGTTCTCCTCAGCGGCATCAGCACACAAGGTTGTCGAGACAAGACGAGCCCGGACCTCCGGCGCATGAGGTGAACTGCAACAGCAATTAGAAAAGCAGGAACTCGTGATGCGGTCGTCGCGCAACAGGTTTCGCTACTTGCGCCGGCACTATTGGTTCCGAAAAGGGCATGTCGCAAGACATCACTACACGTAGACTCGTCCGTCGCATTTGGTACCGACAAACGCGCATGGAGCACGGCATTGTCCCACCCAGCCGATCTGGGAATTGTGGCGCTATGCCGTCTTCCCATTACAAATCTCGCGAGGGCGGGACCGGCCTACATCCGGATTGCCGACCGACGCAAATAGAGCCGTTACTACGTCAACCGTGGGCTGTTCTACTCAGGATTTGTCCTCGTAAAAAGACATGACAGCTTGTCGACTTTGATTGACCACTAGCGTTTTATCCACGTAAGATTCGGGCCTGTGATCGGCCAGACCATTTCGCACTACCGCATCCTCGAAAAACTCGGTGGTGGCGGCATGGGTGTCGTGTACAAAGCCGAAGACACTCGCCTTCACCGTTTCGTCGCGCTCAAGTTCCTGCCTGACGAAGTGTCCGGCGATCCTCAGGCTCTGGCCCGCTTCCAGCGCGAGGCGCAGGCGGCTTCCGCCCTGAACCATCCCAACATCTGCACGATTCACGACATTGGCGAGGAGAATGGCCGGGCGTTCATCACCATGGAATATCTCGACGGCGTGACCCTGAAGCACCGGATCGCGAGCCGGCCGTTGGACCTCGAGGTTCTCTTGGCGCTAGCGATTGAGATTGCCGATGCTCTCGATGCCGCACACAGCAAAGGCATCGTCCACCGCGACATCAAGCCCGCCAACATCTTCGTGACGCAGCGTGGCCACGCCAAGGTTCTGGACTTCGGCTTGGCGAAGGTTGCGCCTATCGCCAGTTCGGCGAGTCAGACCGCTGCCCTCGACACACAAACTCGCACCCTGGACGCCGACCATCTGACCAGCCCGGGCACGATGGTCGGTACGGTCTCCTACATGTCGCCCGAGCAGGTTCGCGCGTTGGAACTCGACGCCCGCACGGATTTGTTCTCCTTTGGCGCGGTGCTGTACGAAATGGCGACCGGAGCTTTGCCCTTCCGCGGCGAAACTTCAGCGATGATCTGCGAGGCGATCGTCAATCGCGCTCCGGTCGCGCCCGTGCGGCTGAATCCGGATCTGCCGGCCGAGATGGAACGGATCATCAACAAGGCTCTGGAGAAAGATCGCGACCTTCGCTATCGCTCCGCCGCCGATATGGAAACCGACCTCAAGCGGCTGCGCCGCGATTCGGACTCGGGAAGGACGGCCGTGAGCACGGTTGTCGCGCTTCCGCAACCGGACACGAAGCGATCGGCGCGCTGGGCGAAATGGAGTCCGATTCCAGTTCTTGCCGTATGTGTGGCTGCGGTCGCAGTTTGGATGCATGCGCCGCTCCCGCCGCCAAGAATCCTGGGATCGAAGCAGATCACGAGCGACGGGATCCCAAAATTGAATCTTGTGACAGACGGAAGCCGCCTCTATATCACCGAGACGCTTCCTTCTCGCGTCACGGTTGCTCAAGTATCGGTCGGAGGAGGAGAAACTGCGCCCGTTGGTGTGCCGTTCGAAAACGCCAGGGTCTCCGATGTCTGGCCGGAAAACTCCGAACTGCTGGTTGCCTGGGGATTCCACTTGTGGGCCGTGCCGATGCCCGCAGGATCGCCCCGCCGTCTCGCCGACGCGTCCGCGCAGGATGCTTTGTGGATGCCCGACGGAAAATTGCTCTTTGCAAAAGGCAACGATCTCTATCTCGCCGACCACAACGGCTCGGATCCGCGCAAGCTTCTTACCGCTCCGGACCCTCTCTATGGCATGAGCTTTTCGCCGGATGGGGGTCGCCTCCGGTTCACGGTAGCGAAGCAGGAAAACAATACCGCTGTCCTCTGGGAAGCCCGCGCCGACGGCAGCGGCATGCATCCCCTTTTGCCTGGCTGGAATAACCCTCCCGCCGAATGCTGCGGCCGGTGGACGCCTGATGGTAAATACTATGTCTTTGAAAGCGTGCGGGACGGCGCCAGCAATATCTGGATCATGCCCGACCGCACAGAATGGTGGCGAAAGGTTTCTCACGTTCCGGTTCAACTTACAACCGGACCCTTGCAGTTTCTCTCTCCCCTTCCCAGCAAGGACGGTAAGAAGTTGTTTGTGATCGGGGTCCAGTCGCGGGCGGAATTGGTCCGCTACGACGCCAAATCCGGGGAATTCATCCCCTATCTCGGCGGCATCTCTGGGGGCGATGTGGGCTTCTCCGGCGACGGCCAATGGGTCACTTACGTCAGCTATCCCGGAGGCACATTATGGCGCAGCAAGCTTGATGGCAGCGACCGTCTTCAACTCACGTACCCTCCGATGCAGACGGCCCTGGCCCACTGGTCCCCCGATGGGAAGCAGATTGCGTACGCGGGAGCTACACCGGGAAAGCCGTGGAAGATATTTTTGATTCCCGCTGACGGAGGTAGCTCTCAGCCAGTAACGTCCGATGAAGCAATAGAAACCGATCCCACATGGTCGCCCGATGGAAATACCCTTGCTTTCGGGCATCGCGACCCGGTGGATCCCGACAAGACATACATCGAGATGTTCGACTTGACGACCCGTCAGGTCTCGCAACTGGCAGGCTCGCAGAAAATCTTTGCTCCGCGCTGGTCGCCTGACGGCCGCTATATCGTCGCAATCGCTACCGGCAACAGCAAATTGGTTCTTTACGATCTGAAGAACAAAACGTGGCGCCCACTGGAGCCCAATCTGAGGTTTGGCTACCTAGCCTGGTCGCACGACAGCGCCTACGTTTATTTTGATACTTTCCTGAGCAAAGACAGCGGATATTTTCGCCTGCGAATCAGCGACTCGAAAATCGAAAAGGTGGCTGACTTGAATAACGCGCGCCTGTACCGTAGTCAGTTTGGACTCGGCTCATGGACCGGCCTCGGCCCGGGCGATATTCCCCTGTTTCCCCGCGACATCAGCACGCATGAAATCTACGCGCTTGACCTGCAGCTTCCATGACCCTCATGGTCCTCGCAAAACAATCCATCGACTCGGCGGATTTGCGCGGCGCTATTCCAATATTCTAGTCAGCTCCGAATTGGTATCGAGAAACGCGCACCTCGTCAGTGCTTAATATCATGGCGTGGTGCCGAGTTCTCAGGGCTAATCCGCACCATCGAACCCGATTCCTCCGGCGACACTATCTTTGGACCTTGGATCTTCCTCGTTGGCATCTTGATTTCTTCCTTCATTTGGGTTCGGAGCAATTTCTCCGGCTGCGTCAGCGCTTGCCGATTCACAGGTCGTCCGAATACCCGGCCTTCAGGCGCGTCCACTGGACGATGGGAGGTGCCTCGACACGGTAAGGGTGCTCGCCTTTCGACCGTTGTGGCCAGCCAGTCGGCGAATCCTCCCACATCTCCTGCCGCCCGTAGACGGTCAAGTCGAGCAACCGATAGCTGTTATCCATCGCCTCGACGCCGCGCCTTGTCGTCCAGTAAGTCTCGAAGACCTTGGGTCCTTGTCGCAAGTAGCAAACGATGTGCATCATGCCTACCCGGCGTCCAACCAGGAGGGTCTCGAGCGAGTCCTGGGGGGCCGAGTACCAAGGCGACTCCCAGCCCATAAAGTCGCGATACCGCGCGCTCTCTTCGTAAGGGCCTTGGCAGAACGTGGCGTAAGTGACGTCGCGAGAATGAATAAAGGACAGCTCGCGGACCTGCGATGTATAGAAGGTGCACCCCTCGCACTGCTCCGGCGCAGGGCGGCCGGCGTGCCACATGAAGTAGTAGGCGATGAGCAACCGGCGTCCCTCAAACACATCCAACAGTGTCACTGCCCCATGTTCGCCAATGAGCGGTGTGGCGCTGTCCACCTCGACCATGGAGAGCCGTCGGCGGGCGGCTGCAATGGCATCACCCTGTTTTGTGTAAGCCTTCTCTTGAACCCGCAATGCGTCCAGTTCGGCCTGGAAGGTGTTCCGATCGACTATTTTGGGCGCTCCAAGTTCATCTCTCATGATGTCTTTCATCGTGCTCTCCTTTGCTACACAGGTTTTGACTGGAGTTGTCGCTCATGTGCAGCTGCATCCTTACGCTTCTGCGTCGCGCCTTCGGGAGGCGGCTCCCTCAGGGTCGGTTATGATATCGACCCACTTCGGGTCAGGCGAGGTCTCGGCGTCGTAGTTGTCGTGCCAGTTCCACCACTTGTACGGAGGCGTCTGGGGGTAACCCTCTGGCGAATTCTCCCAGGTTTCCTGACGGCCAAGCGGCGTGATATCGAGGTAGCTCCAGGTAGTCCCCATCGCCTCGTCGCCACGGTTGTTGATGAAGTATGTGCGGAACACCCGCTCGCCATCGCGGAAGAACACGTTGTGGCCGTGCCATTGATCGACGCCGAAGTCCACATCGAAGCTGTCGGTAATGGTGTACCAGGGCAGGTCCCAGCCCATCCGCGCCTTCAGGCGCGCGATGTCTGCCTGCGGAGCGCGTGAGGCGTAGGCAAGCGTGGTGTCGCGAGCGTTCAGATGGGACAGGTGGGCGACCTGATCGGCCCCCAGGGAGCAGCCGCGGCAGGCGTGCTCGGGCCAGCCGAACACCCCGGGCTCGAAGAAGGCGCGGTAGACAATCAACTGCTTGCGGCCCTCGAACAGGTCCAGTAGGCTAACCTTGCCCTTGGGCCCGTCGAACTCGTACTTCTTCTCGACCGCCACCCACGGCATCCGTCGACGCTCGGCGGCCAGCGCATCACGGGAGCGGGTGAAGGCCTTTTCCTTCACGACGAGCTGCTGATGCGCAGCCTCCCACTCCTGCTGCGACACGATCGGCGGTGTGCTCATCGCGAGATGCCCTTTCCCTTGCTCCTTTTCTCTCTCCTTGCTTGTTGCCATCTTATTTCTCCTTTTTTTTCGGAACGAAACCGAGACGATTCACCGAAAGCTGCGCTTGCGTTTGAGCGTAGCGGCTACTCCGCAGTGGCAGCGCCCGCCGCGTTCTGCGGCACGAAAGCTGCGAACTGACGCTCGAGCGCCTTGGTTACTCCCGTGCGCCAACCCTCGGCTATTTGCTGGGACGCGGGATCGGGGAAGATTTCTTCTTCGCTTTTCTCCAGCCCATCGAAGATGCCCTGTGCGGCGGACTCGGTCGAAGCCTTCGGTATGCTGAAGCCGCGGTTCATATCGGTATCGATGGGGCCTAAGATGGCGGCATGGACAGTCACGCCTTGGCCTGCCAAAAGCGCCCTGAGCGACTGCGTCATGGAAAGCGCGGCGGCCTTCGAAATGGAGTACGCGGGAATGACCGGCAATGGGGCGAGCGCTACCATGGACAGGTTGTTGACGATGGCCCCTTTGGAGCGCTTCAGCAGCGGCAGAAAAGCGCGGGTCACGTTGAGTATTCCGAAGAAATTGACGGCCAGGTGCTGCTCGATGACCTCGAAATCGCTCAGATCGTCGTAGATAGCGACGCCGGCATTGTTGATGAGCACGTCTAGAGCGTCGACCCCGCCGGCCGCCTGCTTGATTTGCGAAGCGTTGGTCACGTCCAGCATCAAGGGTGTCACGCGCTTGTCGGCGTTTTGCTGTGCGCCGCGCGTTCCCGCATATACCCTCTTCGCGCCCCGCTTCAGCGCTTCATTGACGAGCGCCAGACCGATACCACGGTTGGCGCCAGTGATTAAGACTGTCTTGTTCGTAATATTCATGACTATTCTCCTTTTTCGATCATCTTTGGTTCAAAACTGCGAAAACACAAGTTGACATCCCACGTTTCGCTCATTGCGCCGGGTCCGCGTGCGAAAGATATACGTCCGCAGTCACGCCCTTGCGGTATCGTTTTGCCCAACGGCACATACCTCGGAGTGGGGCGATGAGTGTCCTTCCCCGTCGCGTCAAGGAATACTCGACGGCAATGGCCTTCGACCTCGTCACGCGCCTGGCGATTAATCCTGTGGATTCGAGATTGCGAAGAGTTCTGGTAAGCATCCGCTGGGAGACGCTTCCGACGTGGCGGCGCAACTGCCCGTGTCGATAAGACTTCTCTTTCAGGGAAAACAAAACCTTGGGTGTCCACCTGCCGATGAAGATCGCGGGAACCATTCTTGATCCTTCGACTGCCTTCATAAAGCCCGGTCTCCTGTAAGAACGTCACGATGGGATATCCTTTCCAGTTGGCCTTGCGCGTTTTTCCTTCTTCGCTCGACACTGTCCCACCTTGCCAGTGCTTGCGCAGTACGCGCAATTAGGAACATGCGTGTACCTAGGCCTTGTCAGCTGGCGTCGGCTGTTCGCTTGCGATTCCTGCCAGGCCGACTCGGCGGTATTGGCATGTCCTGCTGCTTTCCTTTGAGTTGGCAGCGACTTCCTGTCCCGGGTTTTTCTTTCGAGACAGCTTCACCGCCAATGCCGTCAGCCCTCCGGCAGAAGTCGCGCTAGCGACCATCAGCCCTATGCTGGCCAAACAGAATGGGCACATCACATCACCTCTGGTGTTGGACGGCGAAGCGTGACCGCTTAGCCGCCTCTGTATGGATGACGGGTATTGGGGGGCGATTTCTACACGAGCGGAGAAAAAGGAGCTAAAGGCCAAATGCCGCTGAATACACAGGGCTTACGCCCGAACTTGAAGCCAGTCTCCTCCGAAGGAAGCCCGCGATTGTTCTCGGACGGAATCAGGAATTTGTGAATCGAGACAGTCGGAAGAACTAGCGGCGTTTCTCGAGCAGGAACTCTCTGACGGCAGGATCTTCGGCCAAGCCGACCGCGCGGTCATAAGCGTCTCGGGCCTCATGAGTTTTACCGAGACCTTGCAGGAGGTGGGCGCGAACAGCCCAATACGGTTGATAGTGCGACACAGCGTCCGGGGCAATCGTCTCCAAAGCGGCGAGACCTGCTTCTGGTCCCTCGGCTTCGGCGACTGCGGCGGCGTATCCAACTCGTGTGCCGAGCGCGGGCGATATGCGGACCAGTTGTTCGTAGAACAAGGCTATCGCCGCCCAATCGGTTCGGCCAGTGTGCACGCGCTCGGCATGTACCGACTGAATTGCAGCTTCAAGCTGAAACCTGCCGGAGCTCCCGCGCTTGGAAGCCTCGGCGAGATGACGTTCGGCCTCTCCGATTAAAGGATGTGACCATTGCTTCGGGTCCTGCTCGGAAAGAGGAACGTAGCGGCCCTCAAGCGCCCTGCGTGCCAAGCGCCGTGCTTCACAGTGCAGCATGAGAGCCAGCAGGCCTTGAACCTCAGCCTCGCGAGGCATGAGCTGCAGAAGAACCCGCGCAAGCCAGATCGCTTCCTCGGCCAGATCGCGGCCACGCTGGTCGATGCCAAACATGTCGTCCCAGCCGATCCCGAAGGCAGCGTAGATAGCTTCAAGCGCGGCATCGAGCCGCTCCGGCAAATCGCGCTCTTGCGGAATTTCAAACCGGATACCGCCATCGCGGATTTTTGTCTTTGCACGGAACAGGCGCTGGCCCATGGTTTTCGGTGGGACAAGGAAGGCATGAGCAATACGAGCTGCGTCCAAACCCAGAACCGTCTGCAGCATAAGCGGCGTGTGCATGGCGGGATCAATCGCCGGGTGAGCGCACACGAAGAGCAATTTCAGCCGTTCATCTGGAAATTCGGTGGACGAATTCACCTCCGGGGAGTATTCCTTCAGGAGTGCCAGCGTCGGCTCGCTCGCTAAGACCACGCGCTGGTGGCGAATAACATCAATGAGTGAATGGCGTGCTGCGGTGAGCAGCCAGGCCTCCGGGTTTTGCGGCAGACCATCTCGTGGCCAGGCCTTGAGCGCGGAAACCAGCGCTTCGCTGAGGGCATCCTCAGCGCTGGCCACGTCGTGCGTGTGGACGGAAAGATACGCCACCAGACGGCCGTAGGATTCTCGGGCCACGCGCTCTATGGTCCGCCCTACGGCGCTGTGGATGTCGTCCTGACTGCCTTTATTCATCCTGTGAACTGAACCCCCGGCGCATGGCTTCAGGTGCCAGCGGCCGGACTTCCACTGCGCCAATCGATGCACCCGGGCATCGCGCCGCCCATTCGAGCGCGGCGTCAACCGAAGGGAGTTCCAGAATGATGAATCCTGCCAGTTGCTCCTTGGTCTCCGCATAGGGCCCATCCTGCACGCGTCGCTTTCCCTCCTTAAGACGTACAGTCGTTCCCGTTTCCGGCACTTCAAGTGCATTGCCGCCAACGTAGACGCCAGCCTCGACAAGCGCTTTGTGGTAAGCCCGCCAGGCGCCGAGATAAGGATCGTTGTAGTCGTTCGACCGCATAGCAAACTCTTCCGGTGTATGGTAGATCATCAGGGCAAACTGCATCGGTTTTCTCCTTCGGCGCAATTCTGGGTCAGCTTCACGGCGCCTGTCTGTATGACGGCCGAGAAGTGGTCCATTCTACAACCCTCAGAAAATCTAGAGTGCTCCAGCAAACCTCCAATTGGGAGCAACTCCTGAGACCTGCTACCATCGGTTTCGCAAACCAGAAGGGAGCAACAATGCGCTGGTACCACTATATGGCGTACTTCTTCGGGGGCGCATTCCTCGCAAACGCCCTGCCTCACCTCGGCAATGGAATCTCGGGCCACTCGTTCCAGAGTCCCTTCGCATCTCCACCCGGAGTAGGCTTATCTTCCTCGACGGTCAATGTTCTCTGGGGTCTGTTCAACCTTGTGGTCGGCTACCTGCTTGTGTGTCGGGTCGGCAGCTTCAACCTTCGCAAGACCCAACACTTGCTCGTCCTCGGAGCGGGCATCCTAGTCATGTCGCTGATGCTTGCCCGCGCATTCGGACGGTTCCACGGAGGGCTGTGAGCTTGTCGTATCGCTTTGCCATTGAATCCACTCTAAAATATTTCAGTTCGCCATCCAAAAGTTGAACCATGCTCGGAAGCTTCCGATTCGGGAGATTCTTGCGCCAGTTGCGTTCCAGCGACTCGAATTCTTCGTCCTTGCGTTTGGTTCGAATTTGAAAACCGCCACGCGCCGCACAGAGCGTAAAGTTCTCGTCTTAATCCCCGGCTTTCGCCGCCAGATGATCCGTGGAATGCACGTAGCCCCGTTCGAC